>Ga0209722_1001788_pt1 | contig 18078 bp, 17 predicted proteins | sample BioC12SIPDNA_2_FD_185745 | JGI IMG/M metagenome (GOLD analysis project Ga0209722, IMG submission 185745) | Anaerobic biogas reactor microbial communites from Washington, USA - Biogas_R1_A C12 SIP DNA (SPAdes) (version 2) | ecosystem: Engineered > Bioreactor > Anaerobic > Unclassified | place... | reverse complement strand
CCATTGGTTGATCGTGGCGTGTTTGGGGGAAGATCACGTGTCAGGAATTACCGGAAAAGGATGGCCGCCACGAGGACAGCAAAAGTCGTCAGTGGGGCGGTGTGCAAGCCGGCGACTGACCTGCATAATTGGTCGTCCATTGCGGGCCAGAAATGACGGAGGAACTGCGACAGGATCAATCGGCCCGTTGGTTCTCTCTAAGATGACAGCGATTGAGTGAGAAGTGCGTCAGTTGCATCGCCGCGGGAAGCCCACTCCAAAAAACATCACGCAGCCCTCTTGAGGGTTTTGAGCGAAGGGCGTCGCACGCCGAACGGACATTTGTTCCGCGGGACATCGGGCTTCAACACCTCGCCGTTTCCCGTACCTTACAAAACATATCACGGTAGGCCTTTACGATACTGTCAGCGGTGAATCGTGCGCTAAGCGTTCCGTTCGTGGGGGCTGCGATCCGTCCGCTGCTTAACAACTCAACGATTCCGGCGACGATTTCGGTCGCATCGTTCGAGACTGCGATGCCGCCGCCGTACTCGCAAAACAGGGAACGGATTTCGCTTTTGGGAGGCGTAATTGCGAGAATGGGCTTGCCGCTGACCGCACAGTCTGCAAATTTGCTCGGCAGGAATGGGCTCTCTGCCATGTCCGCCTCCACAACCAGATTCCATGACACTGTCGATGCGATCCGGGCGACTGCTTCCTGGGACAGGTACCCCAGCGGCTTGACGAGAGCCTGTGCCCCCGCGCGAGCAGCGTCCTTCATTGCCCGTCCGTGCTCGTCCTCTCCGGCGATGAGGAGGCCACGAAACCGTCCTGGGAATCGTTCGGCCACTTGGCGGATCGCCTGAAAGAGCGCCGGTGTTTTGCGTGATCCGGACAGCTTTCCTGCGTGAAAAAGCCATCCGTCGCCGTATTCTTGGACTAGGCGGCCCTGTTCCAGACAGGTCGCATCTGCCTGAGTTCCGCAATGAGGAAGATAGAACGCGCGGTCGCGAAGTCTGATGGCGGCCCCGGCTTCAAGGCAGGGTATTGCGTAACGACTCGTGACAGCAACAGCATCCGACAAGTCCAGCCGGTCAGCGTGACAGGCACATGGAACTTGCGTGCCTCATGCCGCAAGGCGATATGGGATAAAAGCCAAGTGAACCCGATATTCACCGCCAACGCCCAGGCCGCGCCGGTTACGCCCCCGAAATAGGCACCGCCGATGAGAATGGGAAAGGAAGTCAGACCTACCAGCAAATTGACGCGGGCCATTGCGCGAAAGCCCTCAAACCCGGAGAGCGCGCCGGTCTGGGCCCCGTTGAGCGCATTGACCAGAAGGATTAGCGCTCCGATGCGCAGAACTCCGGCGAGGTGCGGCGCATTGATCGTGTGCTCCGCGAGCCACGGCGAGAATAGAAAAAGGCCTATCGCCATGACACCGCCGATCAAGAGGGCCATTATGGCCGACATGCCGAGGATGCGGCCGGCACGCGCTGGATCAGTTCGGCGCAACTCGGCCACATGCTTCGTTGCGGTCAGGCCGAGACCGTAGCCTCCGAGGACCGCAAACATGCCGACCGTAGACTGGATCATGCCCAATTCACCGTAGCGGACTTTTCCCAAGATCCGGGCCACGACGATTGTCGCTAACAGGATTCGGAATCCGCACGCCGGCATCCGGCATCCCACGCCGCGGCGCTACTGCCCTTCGCGATAGCGGCGGAAGTATTCGCGGGTATGCTCGCGTTCCTTTTTGGGCAGGCGGAGGTCGATCAGCGGATCGGCGTCCTGGCTGACGCTGCTCTTCAACTGGTCCTTGACGTCCTGCAGCGTGTTGCCGGCCTGGTTGGGGCCGTTTGCGGAGCCGGTGCGGACGGCTTCGCCAGCCTGGACGTTGCCCTTGACGCGGGATTCGTACACGCTGGTCTCCGTCTTGGACTCCGGCCGTTCGCCCTTTCCACGGCCCTCTCCCAGGCCCATTCCCGGTTCGCCTTCGTCGCCTTTGCCGTTCATGCCGAACTGCCCCAGGCAGGCTTCACAGCCCTCGCCGTTGCATTGCTGGCAGCCCATCGCCTGTTTCGCCATGGCGATTTCGTCGAGCATTTGGTCCAGCGTTTCGAGTTGGTCCATTTGCGATTGGAGTTCTTGCAGGCCCTGGGCCATCTGATCCAACTGGGCGGCGGCCGCCTGGCCGTCGCCACGCTGCAGACACTCTCGGCATTGCCCCAGTTGCTCCGCCAGTTTCTGCAAGGCGTCCATCTGGTCGTTCATGCGGTTCAAGCGGTCCAGTTGCTGTTGGAGCTGGCCTGCGCCCTCCAAGTCGCCGGCGGCCTGACGCTGGCGAATCTGCTCCTCCAAATCGCGTTTCGCCTGCTCGTGACTGTCCTTCAGCTCCTGCAACCGCTGCTGAATCTGTTCCAGTTGCTTGATCAACTGCTGTTTTTCTTCCTCGGTCAGGTGGCCGTCTTTCAGCTTCTCCCGGAGGTTCCTGAGTTCGTCCATCGCCTTTTCCAAGTTGCCCTGCTTCATCGCTTCGGCGATTTTGTCGGCCGGCCCGCCGGCGACGTCCTTCAGCCGATTCAGCTGCTCGCGCATTTTGTCCACGCCACCCAACTGGTCCCGGCGATCCTGCAGCGTCTTGGCCAGGTCGTTCAGCTTGACCAGCGCTTTCTTGCGGTCGACGTCGGCCTGGCTCGCCAGTTCGTCGACGCCCTTCTGCAATTGCCGGAACAAAACGTCGGCATCCTCCAGCCCTTTTTCCTCGGCCTTCTTCTTGGCTCGTTCCATTTGCTCTTGCAGCTTCCTGGCGCTGCGGTTCACCTGCTGGGCCTGCTGGTTCTGCGAGTTGGCGGCGACGGCCGGCGTTTCGGGTACGGCATTGGGGACGAAGCAGACCAGCGCACCGATGGCGACCGCGGGCAGCAAGGGAAGCAGAATCCGCCGCTGCGGCCTGACCGCAAAACGGTCCCGGACGTCGATCCGTTCCACACGGCGAACCGCGTCCTGGACCAAAGCCCGGCCGGCGTCGGTGTCCAACGCTTCGGCCGACAACGACAAGGCGCTGGATACGCGCTCCTTCAACTGGCAACGGCGATCGATCTCGATCGCGGCGTCCAGGCCCGACCGCCGCACGCAGTAGGTCCACACGGCGGCCACCAGCAGTCCGGCGGCCACCCCGCCACCCAGCCACGACCAGGTCCAGACCGCGTCATCGCCCGGCAGGAACCAGATCTTGGGCACGGCCAAGCCGACAGCGACGACCACCAACGCCGCGAACAGCGACCAGCCGAGGATGCCCAGGAACTGCTGAGCAATCATGCGGCGACGCGCCACGGCAACGTGTTCTTGGATTTTGTCCACGGCGATAGCCTCCAGCGCTGTCCAACTCCCAAGCCAAATGGAATCCACGACGTACGGAACGCGGACGACCGACGAGCAGCCTGCTGAAAAAAGAGGACAGGCAGCTCGCGTTGGTCGTTTTTCCCTGCGTTTCTCCCGCCCAGCTTGGAGCCAAGCCTCTTTCTTTCAATGGGCTGCAAGCAACGGTAGCCAAAATGACTTCCCGGATTTCGGCCACCACGCTGCTCGCCAGCGTGGAGCCATGTTCAGCACCAGTCGCCGCGCCTCTACGCGATTTCTTCGCCTTGGGCCACCACGCTGCTCGCCAGCGTGGAGCCATGTTCAGCACCAGCCGCCGTGCCTCTACGCGATCTCTTCGCCTTGGGCCACCACGCTGCTCGCCAGCGTGGAGCCATGTTCAGCACCAGCCGCCGTGCCTCTACGCGATCTCTTCCTCTTCCGCCACCACGCTGCTTGCCAGCGTGGAGCCATGTTCATCACCAGCCGGCGAGCCTCTACGCGATTTCTTCGCCTTGGGCCACCACGCTGCTCGCCAGCGTGGAGCCATGTTCATCACCAGCCGGCGAGCCTCTACGCGATTTCTTCGCCTTGGGCCACCACGCTGCTCGCCAGCGTGGAGCCATGTTCATCACCAGTCGCCGCGCCTCTACGCGATTTCTTCGCCTTGGGCCACCACGCTGCTCGCCAGCGTGGAGCCATGTTCAGCACCAGTCGCCGTGCCTCTACGCGATTTCTTCGCCTTGGGCCACCACGCTGCTTGCCAGCGTGGAGCCATGTTCAGAACCAGGCATCGTCCCGCTCCATGCTTTCCGTATCTTGAACACCGCCCCACGCTGGCGAGCAGCGTGGTGGCGAAGAATCGGAATTCGGGGACAGCTCTGGTTTTGAACATCGCTCCACGCTGGCGAGCAGCGTGGTGGCGAAGAATCGGGATTCGTGGACAGCTCTGGTTTTGAACACCGCCCCACGCTGGCGAGCAGCGTGGTGGCGAAGAATCGGAATTCGGGGACAGCTCTGGTTTTGAACACCGCCCCACGCTGGCGAGCAGCGTGGTGGCGAAGAATCGGGATTCGGGGACAGCTCTGGTTTTGAACACCGCCCCACGCTGGCGAGCAGCGTGGTGGCGAAGAATCGGGATTCGTGGACAGCTCTGGTTTTGAACACCGCCCCACGCTGGCGAGCAGCGTGGTGGCGAAGAATCGGGATTCGGGGACAGCTCTGGTTTTGAACATCGCTCCACGCTGGCAAGCAGCGTGGTGGCGAAGAATCGGGATTCGGGGACATCTCTGGTTTTGAACACCGCCCCACGCTGGCGAGCAGCGTGGTGGCGAAGAATCGGAATTCGGGGACAGCTCTGGTTTTGAACACCGCCCCACGCTGGCGAGCAGCGTGGTGGCGCTGGGGAGGCCACCCTCGCAAAGCTGCGGACTTCACTCTGCGGATCGGCGAGTGTCTCGTTTTGCCGCAGGTCCCGCCGAAGCGGGAAGTTGTTTCAGCCTCCGTTAGTACGGAACGAACCGCGTCTTCATTATACGTTCCTCAGCGGCCGTTTTGGCGGGCCAGCAGCCCGCTTTTTTCCAAAAGCCACGCGTCTCAGACGTGCTGTGTCTGGGCAGCGTGGCAGCGGGCGGAACAACGGATTGCTATTTGCCCAATTTGAGCAATCTGGGATACTTCTGTCCAACTCTCGCGAAAGGATGCACGAGCATGAAGATCTTCTTTTCCGTGGGCGAACCCAGCGGCGATCTGCACGGGGCCAATTTGATCAAGGAGCTGCGCCGGCAGAATCCGGGAATCGAGTGCGTGGGCTACGGCGGGCCGAAGATGGCAGCGGCCGGGTGCCAATTGCACGCGGATCTGACCCAGTTGGCGGTGATGTGGTTCCTGCGCGTGCTGTTGAATCTGCATCATTTCTGGGGGTTGTACCGCCGAGCCAGGGGCTACTTCCGGGACGTGCGTCCGGACGCCGTGGTGCTGATTGACTATCCCGGCTTCAACTGGTGGATCGCCCGCGCGGCGAAGAAATACGGCATTCCGGTCTTCTATTACGGGGTGCCGCAGATGTGGGCGTGGGCTCCGTGGCGAGTCCGCAAGATGCGGCGGTTGGTCGATCACGTGCTGTGCAAACTGCCTTTCGAGGCCGATTGGTACAAGTCGCGACAATGCCACGCGACCTACGTCGGGCATCCCTATTTCGACGAGGTCCGGCGGCAATCGCTGGATCAGGCTTTCGTGGACGAGCAGTCGCAGCGTCCCGGAATGCTGGTCACGATTCTGCCGGGATCGCGGACCCAGGAAGTCGCCAAGAACCTGTCGTCATTCCTGAAGGCGGCGGGTGAGATACGCCGCCGCGTTCCCGACGTCCGCTTTGCGGTCGCCAGCTTCAACGAAAAGCAGGCGGCGCTGGCCAGGCAGTTGGTCGCGGCACTTGAGGTGCCCGTGGAGGTTTTTGCGGGGCGCACGCCGGAACTGATCCGACTGGGCCGCTGCTGTCTGGCGTGCTCCGGCTCCGTGTCGCTGGAACTGCTGTATCACGCCAAGCCCACGATCATCCTGTATCGGGTCGGCTGGTTTCCCTACACCGTGGCCCGCAACCTGTTCATCAAGGTCAAGTTCATCACGCTGGTGAATCTGCTGGCCGCCGACGATCCGTTCCTGCGTGCCGGCGCCAGATACGATCCGCGCGCCGCTGCCGCGGAAGACGTGCTGTTTCCGGAGCATCTGACGTACGAGGACCGGACCCAGCAGATGGCCGCTCAGATCGCGGCCTGGTTGAGCGACGAATCGCGATACGAGCGGCGCGTGCGCGAGTTGCAGGAATTGAAGCAACAGCACGCGAGCGGCGGCGCTTCAAGTCGCGCGGCGGGTTACATCCTGCGCCACCTGGGCTCCGGCACCCCCGCACTGTCAGGACCGCATTTCGATCGGAGCGTCCTGCCCAGCGCAGGGAAGCGGCGCGAAGAAAGCGAGAAATGACGATTCGTCTCACGATCAGCATGAGCCAGGCCAGAGCGGCATCCTCGGCAGGATCGGAGCGACTTTGCTGGGAAGTCTCCCAAAAGCCCCTCGCAGAGCCGCAGTATTCGATCGAGGTTCACGCGGGCTGCCCACCTCTTCCGCTCGGCGACGTCGCGGAGGGGCGGCCCTATCCCTTCGGCGCGAGCCAGCCCTGCGTGCGCAGCCATTCTGCGCAGCGTTGCGGCCAGGACGACACGGGATTGTCCGACGGCCGCAAGCCGTAGCCATGGCCGCCCTTGGTATAGATGTGCAGTTCCGCGGGCACGTTCGCTTTTTTCAATTCGATGTAGAACTGAGCGGCGTTCAAGCCACGCAAGGCGTCGTCGTGCGTCACGGCCAGGAACGTGGGCGGCGTTTCCTTCGTTACCCGCACCAGCGGATTCAGCGGTCCCGGCGTCCGTTCGTCGGCCAGGTAGGCCGGATAGATGGGGATCAGGAAGTCCGGCCGGCAACTCAACTCGTCCGCCGCGTCCTGTTTGGGATACGTCGCCTCGTCCCAGTGCGTGCCGGTCATGACCGTCAAATGGCCGCCGGCCGAGAAGCCGAGCACGCCGATGCGCTGCGGGTCCAGGTTCCCATCCGCGGCGTGCTGGCGGAGCAGTCGCAGTGCGCGTTGCGCGTCCTGCAAGGGCGCGGTGTGAGGCACGTCCTTGTCGCGCCGCGGCACGCGGTACTTGAGCACCGCGGCGGTGACGCCGAGCGAATTGAGCCAGGCGGCGATTTCCGTGCCTTCCAAATCCCAGGCGAGGATGTTGTAGCCGCCGCCGGGACAGATCAGCACGGACGCGCCGTTGGCCTTGTCGGCGGAAGGCCGCAGGATGGTCATCGTCGGCTCGGTGATCAGTCCCAGGCGCGTAATGCCGTCGTTCCGCGGCGGGGCCGGCTTGCTGCTTGGGGGCTGGAAGTTTGCCTCGCCCGGCGCGTCTCCGGGCCACAACTTCAATTCCTCCGGTGCCGCTGCCCAGCCAGCCAACGGCGCCGAGCCGCCCAGAACGCAAAAAGCACACAGCGCGAGGATCGCCAACGAGTCAAGTACGCGTCGGTTCATAGAAGTTTCCTTTCTGGGAATGGTGGTGATTTGAATTCTCGGCAGCCGCCCGCGGTACTGTCAACACGGGGGTCAAGCCTACAGAATTCAGCTTTGGCCGATAGAAAGTCCAGCTGTATGGAACGACCTTGCTCGGCCAAAACTGAATTCTGTAAGCCTGACCCCAGCGAAGCTTGAACGGTTTGGTAGAATCAAACCGGTTGGCAGCAAACTTCGCCCGTTTCTTTCTGAGGAGAACGTCATGTCGCAGCATCCTCGTCGTGATTTCCTGAAACAGACCGGCTGGGGCGCGGCCGCTGGGGCGGCTTGGAGCCTGACGCCGTCGGCCGTGCGGGCGGCCGGAGCGAACGAAAAGCTGATCGCCGCGGTGATCGGTCCCGGCGGCATGGGCGGCAGCCACTTGCGGCAACTGGTCGCCCGCCAGGACGTATCGGTCGCCTACGTTTGCGATGTGGACGCCAACCGCTTGGCGGCCGCTGCGCGGGTGGTCCAGGAGGCCACCGGTCAAGCTCCCAAAGCGGTCAAGGACCTGCGCGAGGTGCTGGACGACAAGAGCGTGGACGCCGTCTGGATCGCCACGCCCGACCATTGGCACGCGCCGGCGACGATCCTGGCCTGCGACGCGGGCAAGCACGTGTACGTGGAAAAGCCATGCTCGCACAACCTCCGCGAAGGCCGACTGATGGTCGAAGCCGCCCGGCGCAATGACCGGGTGGTCCAGGTGGGGACTCAATCGCGGAGCACCGAACACGTCATCCAAGCCATGCAGGCTTTGCAGGACGGCGTGATCGGCGAGGTGCTGGTGGCCAAGGCTTGGAACAGCCAGCGGCGGGGCAATATCGGGCATCAGCCGCCCAGCGATCCGCCGCCGCACCTGGATTTCGACCTTTGGCTGGGCCCCGCGCCGGCGTGCCCGTACCGGGCCAACATGCTGCACAGCATCTGGCGCTGGTGGTACGACTTCGGCGCCGGCGACATCGGCAACGACGGCGTCCACGACATCGACCTGGCCCGCTGGGGACTGGGCGTGGACGTGCAGCCCAACACGATCGCCGCCTTGGGCGGCAAGTACTTTTTTGACGACGACCAGCAATGGCCCGACACGCAGTACGTCGTGTTCGAGTACGCGGGCGACGGGCAGAAGACGAGGACCAGGCAGTTGATCTTCGAACAGCGGATCTGGTCGCCGTACTTCCAGGAAGGCCATGAGAACGGCAACGCCTTCTACGGCACCAAGGGCGTGATGATCCTGGGCAAGATGGCCGGCTGGAAGGTGACTCTGGCCGGCAACAAGCCCGGCCCGAGCGCAGCCGGAACGTTTTCGTTGCCGGCTCATCACCAGAACTTCCTGGACTGCATCCGCAGCGGAGCCCGGCCGAACGCGGACATCGAGATCGGCCACCTGACGGCGTCCCTCTGCCACCTGGCCAACATCGCCACCCGCGTGGGGCGCGTCGTGCGATTCGATCCACAGTCCGAACAGATCGCCGGCGATCCGGAAGCTGCCAAGCTCCTCCGCCGCGAGTACCGCCCCGGCCACTGGGCGGTTCCCAAAGGCGTCTGAACGACCGCGTCAGCGGCCTTCCTGAAACAGGTCGATTTCCGGACAGGGGGCGATCTTGTCGGCCGCCTGGTGGAGCACCCGGTCGACGTCGCGCTTCAAGTCATCCGTGCGGGGACTGAACCGCGTGTTCAACAAGGCCACCAAATTGCGGCCGTCGTGCCGGCGGATCAGGATGGCCGCCGTGCCGGGCAGTGAGCCGGTGTGCCAGCGGTTGATCCGCCGGCCGTCGGCCAGGACCCGGTTCATCCAGCCTAGGGAGTAGTAGAACGACTCGGGCTTGTCGCCGACGTCCGAGCCGGCTGGAGCGGGCGGCCGCGCGACCATCCGTTCGATGCTGGCGCGGCTCAGGACCGCGCAGCGGTCGGGATCGTCAAACGCCGCAGCAAAGCGGGCCAGGTCTGTGGCGGACGCCAGCCAGCCGCCGTGCGCGTCCATGGCTTCCAGACAAAATGCGCCGTAGGGCCACGGCACCGGTTGGCCCAGATCGGCGGCGAATACCGACGAACCCTGCTTCGGATCGCAGTACCGCACCTCGTCCGGCTCGCAGCGGTCCGGCAACCGGGTTTTGCCCAGCCGCATCGAGCGAATCCCCAGCGGAGCCAGCACGTGCTCGCGGACGTAGGGCTCGTAGCCGGTCCCGGAGACCGCTTCGATGACGCGGCCCAGCAGGCAGTAGCCGTAGTTGGAATACGCATAGCGTTCGCCGGGCGCGAAATCGAGCTTCCGTCCGAGCATGACGCGGATGATGTGCTCCGGCCTGGCGGGCGGCGGCACCTGCAACAACTGGGCGAACCGGACCGACTGGAACATCGGATCCGGCGACTGGTCCCGGTCCCAACCGCCGCGGTGCTGCAGCAGGTGCCGGATGGTGATCTGCCGTTGCCGCTCGTCGAAGGTTGCGCCGTCTGCCAGGAACGGCTCGTACTTCAGAATCTCGAAAACGGGATCGTCCAGCGACAACCGGCCTCGCTCGGCCAACTGCAGCACGGCCACGGCGGTAATCGGCTTGGAGAGGCTGGCGATGCGGAACAGGCTTCTGGGCGTGACGCGGCGTCTTTGTTCGCCGTCGGCCCAGCCGAAGCCTTGGGCGTAGACCAATCGCCCGCGCTGGGTGATCGCCACCGCGGCGCCGGGAACGTCATGCCGCCGGAAGAACTCGGACAACACCTCGTGGCAGGCGGCCAGCGAGCCCGCTGCGGGCTCGCTGGCCTGCAAGGCAACCGCCGACAACCAGCCGAACGCGACGAGCAAGCATAGGACTCCGCACGCGTGGTGCCTGGGGTCAGGCTTACAGAATTCAATCCTGGCCGATAGCGAGTCCAGCCATCTGGAAGGACCCTGCTCGGCCAGGATTGAATTCTGTAAGCCTGACCCCCTTGCTTTGTGATTCTTCACATCCGCTTGCCGATCTGGGCGACGAGGGTTTGTTCGTCCGGGAAGCGGCCGGTCTGGAGTTTCGAGTACACCAGTTCGCCGTTGACCGTGACCTCGAAGCAACCGCCGCTGGACGGCTGCAACTCCAGGCCCTCGATTCGCTGCTTGTATTGACTGAGGATCTTGGCCGCCAAACTGACGGCGTGCGGCTCGTAGTTTCAGGCCGCGCAGTAACGCAGATGGATCTTCATCATTCGAGACTCCGGAGATGGACGGCGTGGAGGGCATTCGCAGCCGTTACTTGCCTTTGGTCTTCGCGGGCTTTTTGACGCCCTTTTTCGGCGCGGCAGCCTTCGCTTTCGAGCCCGGCTTGGCCGCCGACTTTTGGCCGAAGGCCAAGCCCCAATTCTGCGCGTAATTCTTCGTTGCACCAAGACGCGTCACAGCAGTCCTCCTTGTCTTTCTTGGATCACCATGCCACTGGCCCAGGCACCGCAACGACCGCGGCCGTGAACCTGGAAGCATGACCGCTTGTTGAAAAAAGTGGACAGGCGCCTCGCGTTGGTCTCTCTTGCCCGGGGTTTCTGCAAGGCAGCTCAGAGCCAAGCTTCTTTTTCAATAGGCTGATAAGTAACCCAGAAGCCGCCGCAGGTCAAGCGGTGTGACCGCCCGCTCGATCTCGTCGTGCAAACAGTCAGCGAATTGATTGGTAGCCAGGACTGCGTTCTGTTACACTGGCACCGTCGGCGCGAACCACAAGACGGAGCAGGCGTTGTTGCGTTTTGGGCCGCAGCGAGTTTCGCCGCGGCGGGCCAGCCTTCATCCACAGGAGAACTTCCCATGTCAGACACAGCCAGCAATCGTCGCGACTTCCTCAAAACAACTTCGGCCGTGGCGGCCCACGCCGCGCTGGGGCCGTTGGTCACGGCGCACGCTGCGCCGGTCGATCCGGCCAAGATCCTGAACCACAATCCCAAGATGACGTATCGCCCCTTGGGCAAGACGGGCTTCATGATCTCCGAGGTCTCGCTGGGCGGCCACGGCGGGCGATCGGTCGAAGACCGCGTTCCCGTGCTGGAGAAAGCGGTCGAACTGGGACTCAACTACGTCGACAACAACATCGACGGCGAGTGCGACTTGTACGGCGCCGCCATGGCCCAGACCAAGACCGCCGGCCGCGACAAGTGGTTCATCGGCTTTGCCTCCTGGCCGGAAAAGATCACGCCGGACTACGAAGACCAGCTGACGCCCGAAGGGATGATGAAGAACATCGACGCCCGGCTGAAGTCGTACCGGACCGACATGCTGGACATGTGGCGGCCCGTCGGCGCGACCTGGGGCCCCGGCCAGAACAGCATCGGCACCTTGATGGACGTCAGCGAAAAGACGCTCGATCAGGTTGTCGCCGTGTTCGAGAAGGCCAAGCAGCAGGGCAAGGTCCGCTTCCTGGGCGTCTCGGCGCACAACCCCAAAGTCTTCCGCAAAGTACTGCAGAACTATCCCCAGTTCGACGTTATTATCTTCCCCTATCTGTTCCTGACCAAGGAATTGGGCGGCGACAGCCTGCTGAAACTGGCCCAGGAAAAGAACGTCGGCGTGATCGGCCTGAAGCCGTTCGGCGCGGGCACGACGTTCGGCATCAAGCCGCGGGAAATCAAGGACCGCATCGACAGCCGCGCCCGCGTGCTGGTCAAGGAAATGCTGCAGGAACCGCGTCTGTCGGCGATCATTCCGGGCGTCAACATCCCGGAGCAACTGGTGGAGAACGTGCAGGGCTCCTACGAAAAAGGCGCGCCCGCGACGCCTGCGGACAAGGCGGCCTACGAACAATGCCTGCGCAACTTCTACGCCCATCTCACCCCGGACTATCAGTGGTTGCACCAATGGCATTACGTTTAGAAAAGCCGTCCCGTTGCGGGCTGTTGCTCAGGACACGCCGGGGGCAGGCTCCTGCCGAGGCGACGGCGTCTCGCTTCCCCGGTCGGCGCATCGCCCTCGCAGCCTTCGCGGGGGCCTGCTGTGCCGCCGCAGTCTTCGCCGCCGACGAGCCGGCCGGCGCGCCCGCGAAACCGGCGTCACCGCAGGCGGCCAAGCCGGCCGCGGAACGTCCGCCGGAAATGGATCCCCTCAGCCAGAACGGCGCTTGCTACATCTGCCACATCCCGTTCATCAAGGAAGAACTGGCCAAGGTGCATCTGGCCGAAGGCATCTCTTGCGCCCAATGCCACGGATTGAGCGACAAGCACGCCAACGACGAGAACATCGGGGCCACCAAGCCCGACATCCTGTACTCGCGCGACAAGGTGGACAAGAGTTGCCAGGAGTGCCACGACGCGCACGACGTGCCGGCCAAGCAAGTCCTGGCCCGCTTTGCGGAACGGAAATTGAGCTGGAGCACGCCCGTCATCTGCACCGACTGCCACGGCGCCCACAAGATCGAACGCTCGGCCCAGACGCCAGCCGTTTTGCCACCGCCACCGGCGCCGCAGCCCCCGTCTCCGAAAAAATAAAAGGGGAAAAGGGGCGTCAGGCGTTCAGCACCTCATGCCCCAGTCCGCGGAGTTGCTCGAACGTATAGATTCCGCTGTCGTGCCCGTCGCTGAAGGCGATGCAGTAGGCATAGTTGCCCGCGGGCTTCATCGACACGACGCGCACCGCTTGATCCGGCGGCGGCGCGGCAGCGGGCTCCGGCGATCCGGGGGCATGTTTTTCGCGGCAAGTCGCACAGGGACAATGGCTGCGCAACTCGGCGTGCGAAAACTGCTGCTTCCGTCCGTCGCTCCACTCGATCAACAGCGACGCCGGCTCAACCAATTGCAGTTTGACGGGGTAGATTTCCATCAGGGCATGGCCTCCCGTTTCTAGGCATCGTAGCGAGGCCGCGGTTCCGTTTCAAGGCACGCGCCGCCGTGCGTCCGAAAGGGCGTGGAGGGGGCCGGGGCGTTGGCGGCCTGTTGCGAAGCGAGACAAAGCGAGGGAAAAAAGCCGGGTCCCCCGCGGTGGCGGTTCTTCGTTGGGGTTCTCCGGCGCGGCTCTCACAACCACGAATCACACGAATGACACCAATGAAGAAGGGGGGAGAGCGAGTCCTGATTCGTGGTTTTTCTGGGGCAGTCCCCGCCGACCATCTTGGCTTGCAGGCGGGAGTCCGCGTCAGGGATTCATCGCCTGTCGCTGACTGAGCAGGCTATTGCGGGCGACTTGCAGACCGGCCGACAGCGTCGCGTCTTCGCTGGCGGCGACCAGGTTCTGGCCCTCGCTGACCGGCTTGCCGGTCGTGCGCACGACGACGTCCGGGTACACGCCGTTGTGGGCGATCGCGTGGCCGCCGGGCGAATAGAACTTGGCGGTCGTCAGCCGGACGCCCACCTTCGAGGCGTTCAGGGCGAAGATGCCTTGCACCGAGCCCTTGCCGTAACTGCGTTGGCCGACCACGGTGCCGCGGCGGTGATCGTGGATCGCCCCGGCAAAGATCTCGCTGGCGCTGGCCGTGTCGCCGTCGATCAGCACCACCAGGGGCACCTGCCAGGTGCCGACTGCGTGGGCCTGATAGTCAAAGTCCTCGTGCGCGTTGCGGCCCCGCGTCGAGACGATCCGTCCGGAACTCACGAACTTGTCCGCCACTTCGACGGCGGCCGGGAGCAGCCCGCCCGGATTGCCGCGGACATCGACGATCAGACTCTTCATTCCGTCGCGGTGCAGTTGCCACAAGGCTTCGTCGAATTCACGGCCGGTCGTTTTCTGAAAGCTGGTCAGCCGCAAGTAGCCGATGCCGTATTGGCGGTCCACGATCTTCACGTCCTGCACGCTGGACACGTCCACGCGGCGGCGCCCCACCCGCAGGCGGCGCGTGGTGCCCGCCGCGTCGGACAGGACCATCTCCACCTCGCTGCCTTCCAGGCCTTTGAGCATGTCCGCGGCCTCGTCGCTGCTGACCTGGGCAACCGACTGACCGTCGATCTCGACGATCCGTTCGCCCTTGCGGACACCGGCCGCCTCGGCCGGTCCGTTGGGCAGGACGTTGACGATCAGCAGCGATTTGTCGAACGCCCGCAACTCGATGCCCAGGCCGACGAAGTTGCCTTCGATCTGCGAGAACACTTCGTCCAACTGACCGTTGGTCAGGAAGCACGAGTACTGGTCCAGGGCGCAGGCGGCGCCGGAGGTGAACTCCAACACCGTCGCCGCCGTACGCAGGCCCAGTTCTTGGTTGGCCAGTTTTGCCACATTCGCGGCGACTTCGCCGGCCTCCCGCTGGTTCCGCACCGTGGTGGCTTTCATCCGCCGCTGGATCTGCTCGCAAAACTCCCGGACCGTTTCATCCGGGCAGCGGATCTGATTGGCTTGCCGGAACGCGGCCGATGCCAGGGCGATGTTCAAATTGTCCAAACCGCGTTGGGCCAGTTCCTGCCACGACGGTTGCTTGACGTAATACGATTCGATCTTCCGCAGGACTTCGGAGTACACCTGCTGGGCCTCCTGCTCGCTCAGTTCGCGGACCCAACTCACGAAGCTGGGGTCTTCGTAGCGGCGGCTCAGGTCGTAATGCATGCGCGCCAGCGTCAGGCGATCCCACAGTTCCGGCTTGTCCGGGTAATCCCGGATCGCGCCTTCGTAGTGAGCCAGCGCTTCGCCCCACCGCTGCTGCGTCTCCAGGTCCTGGCCGCGCTGCAAGACTTGCGTCACGGCGGTTTCCGGCGCCAACGCTTCGGCCGGAATCACGACCTGGGCCGACGCGCTGCACGGCGCGAGTCCCAGCAGGATTGCGGGAAGAACAAAGAATGAGAAGCGGAGGAACGCCGACCAAGTCGTTGCCCGCCGCAGACAGTAACGTCGCACCATAGTCAGCTCGCCATCCAAAGGGCAAGAGCGGGAACCGGGGATGGGAGGGAACGCTTGACACGTCCCACCCATCCCGGCTCACGCCGTTTCAGGATGCTCATGATAGCGGGCCGGCTGAGGTCAACGGGAAGGATCAGAATCCGGCCTGCTTCAATATACCTCACGAATTGCCCGTGCAAAGAAAAGACGGCGCGAAATGGCGACGGAACGTCTGGTGCGTTCGATACAGTCCGCACCTGGCCGTGGCGGTCGCTTGGAAGGCTGGGTTTGCAGCGGCAAACCGCAGCGCGCCGATTGCGCATCCTGACGCAGCGGTACGTCTTGAACCGGTCATCCTCCGGGCTTCACCTGTATGTTACGCATGTCCAGCCGGGCAGGCAAACGGACGACGAGAAATTTTCTTTTGCGCCGCAGATCCGCCCCGGAACGCTTGATGTCGCGGCCCGACCGCGTTAGCGTATGGGGAAGGCCACACAGCCCCGAAGGTGCGAACAGGGACGTGCTTGCGAGTTGCGCAAACCGTGCGGCCTCCGGCCCCGGTGCCTGGCGGGCCGGAGCCGGGGACGCCCCGGCGGTTCGGCCCCAACGGGCTTGTGCCCAAAGACGCAAGATGCAGGAGAGCGGTCACATGAAGTTGGACGTTCGCCCCAGTGCGGAAGGCATCACAAGCGTCGCGATTTCCGGCGATGTGATCATGGCAGACGCCCTGCCGTCCGAGGAACCGCTGGCCAAGCGGCTGGGGGCCGACTGCTACCGGAACGCGCTGCTGATGGACCTGAGCGGCGTGTCCATGCTGGATTCCAGCGGCGTGCGCTGGCTCCTGCTGGCCCAGAAGCGGTTTCGCCTTGCGGGCGGCACGCTGGTGCTGCACTCGCTCTCCCCGGCCGTCCAGTCCGTCTTCGACGTGCTGAAGATCCAGATCGTCCTGACCGTCGCAGCCGAGGAATCGGCTGCGCTTGAGATCGTGAAACGAGGACACTCATGAATCCCTCTCGCATCGCAACTCGCTCGCGCCGCCGGTTCCTGCAGAAGACCCTGACCGGCGCAGCGGCTGCAACCCTGGCCCCCTGCTTCGTTCCCGCCGGCGTGCTGGCCGCATCGGGCAAACCCGCTCCCAGCGATCGCGTCGGGATCGGCTACATCGGCGTCGGCCGCCGCGGCAACCAATTGATGCGTCTGCCTCCGGCCGGGCGGATCGTCGCCGTCGCCGATCTGGATCGCTCCCGCGCGGAAGTCACGGCGGCCGCACGGGCGTGTCGCGCGGCTACCGACTACCGCCAGCTGCTGGACGCCAAGGACGTCGATGCGGTCGTCGTCGCGACGCCCGACCATTGGCACGCCTTGCCCAGCATTCAGGCTTGCCAGGCGGGCAAAGACGTCTACTGCGAAAAGCCGCTGTCGTTGACGATCCGCGAAGGCCGGCTGATGGTCCAGGCCGCGCGGAAGTACAATCGCGTCTTCCAAACCGGGTCGCAGCGGCGTTCGATGCGCGGCCACCGGCTGGGCTGCGAGTTGGTGCGCAACGGCGCGGCCGGCAAGATCCACACCGTGCTGATCCAGAACTACCCCAGCCCCTGGGAGGCGCGCTTTCCCGGCCAACCCGTCCCGGACGGTCTCGACTGGGACGCCTGGTGCGGCCAGACCGCGCCCGTGCCGTTCCACCGCGACATCTTCGTCCAGCGTTCCCAGCCGGGCTGGATCTCTCTGCGTCCCTACTCCGGCGGCGAAATGACCGGCACCGGCGCGCACGGGTTCGACCAGATCCAATGGGCCCTGGACACCGACCACACGGGACCGGTCGAAATCTGGGCCGAGGGCGGCAAACTGCCGCCGGTCGTCTACGAAGCGCCCGAACCGCTCGGCCGCGGCGACCGCCTGTGCAGCGCAGGCTTCCGCGTGAGGATGCGGTATGCCAGCGGCATCGAGGTGCGGCTGGAGCCCGGCGAGTCGGCGGCCGGGGCCGCGTTCGTCGGCGAGAACGGCAAGATCCGCATCGGCAACAACGAGGTGACCACCAACCCCGAAGACCTCGCCCGCGTGCCGCAGGACCAGTGGCAGATCCGCTTGCCCGTCAGCGACGACCACCTGGCAAACTGGATCGCGTGCATCCAGTCGCGGGAGCGGCCCATCGCGGACGTCGAGATCGGCCATCGCTCGGCCATCGTCTGCCACCTGGGCAACATCGTCCGCTGGGTCGGCCGCAAGCTGACGTGGGACCCGGAAAGCGAGACGTTCCCCGGCGACGAGGAAGCCAACCGCTACCTGTCCCGCCCCATGCGGGCGCCCTACCAACTGCCGGAGCAAATCTAGTTGCAGCTGGGCCAGGCCTTCGCGGCCCGCCGCACCGGTCGAAACGTCCCGCGATCCGTCAACGCGTCACCCTCACTTGCGGTCCCCTGGGAGAAACCACCGTGAAACTGGTTGTGGCCATCATCCAACCCACCAAGCTGCAGGCCGTCCAGGAGGCCCTGGCCAAAGTCGGCGTCGAACGGATGACGGTCTGCGACGCCCAGGGCTTCGGGCGGCAGAAGGGACAGACGGAGACGTATCGCGGAGTCGAGTACAAGACGTACCTGCTCCGCAAGGTCGCCCTGGAGATCGCCGTCAACGACGATTTCCTCCAACGCACCGTAGACACCATCGTCAGCGTCGCCCGCACCGGACCGGAAGGCAATATCGGCGACGGCAAAATCTTCGTGCTGCCGATGGATCAGGCCGCCCAAATCGGCGGCCTGGAATCCGGTCCCGGAGCGCTTTGAACGGCCACTGCTGTCCACATCTTCGGCTAGGCTTTGGCGGCGGCAAGTCGGGCGTCGCGAATGACGCGGTAGACCGACGTGTGGCCGCCTTTCGGGTACTTTTTCTTTGGATGCGGGGGCGGGGGCTTTTT
>Ga0209722_1001776_pt1 | contig 18165 bp, 9 predicted proteins | sample BioC12SIPDNA_2_FD_185745 | JGI IMG/M metagenome (GOLD analysis project Ga0209722, IMG submission 185745) | Anaerobic biogas reactor microbial communites from Washington, USA - Biogas_R1_A C12 SIP DNA (SPAdes) (version 2) | ecosystem: Engineered > Bioreactor > Anaerobic > Unclassified | place... | reverse complement strand
GTGGTTGGCGGTTGGTGGGGCAGCGCTGGCGTTTGGTTGTGTGGGGCTGTCTGGTTTCCGGTCGGGGGAGGCGGGCGGCGCGGGACCGGATTCGGGTTGGGCCGCTCGGCACCACCCTACGGCGCGTTGCGGCGTGTTGTGGTTGGCGGTTGAGCGCCTTCCCTAAGTAGAGGGGGGGGCGGGGCCGCGAAACACTCGCCAGCAACTGTAACAAATCGTAGGCTGATACGTGAAAGTTGGTGAACCCCGGCCGGGAACCGGCCGAAACGGCGCAGCGCGATCCGCAGTCCGGAGCGGAGAGGAGCGGGCGGCGGGTCGGAACCGGTTCGAGAAGCATTCAGGAAACAGCGGATGAACGAGTCCGGGCAGTGTGATCAGCGACAGCGGGTCCTCTTGCTGCTGGAGCGCTACGAGACCCGATTGGTGCGTTATGCTGTGCGGATGCTCGGCGAGGAGGATTCCGCGCGCGACGTGGTTCAGCACGTTTTTTTGCGGCTGTGCGAGCAACCGCCCGGGGCGGCGGAGGGCCGCACGGCACAGTGGCTGTTTACCGTTTGCCGCAACAGGGCCATCGACGTGTTGAGAAAGCGAAAACGAACGACGCAATTCGAACCGGGCGGAGCGGAAGCGAAATTGAGCCGCGAGCCGAACCCCGCCTCGGCGGCCGAACGCCGCGACCTCTACGTGCGGCTCAATCGCCTCGTCGACTCGCTCCCGCCGGTCCAGCGCGAGGTGGTCGATCTCTGGGCCGAGGGTTTCAGTTATCGGGAGATATCCGAGATTACCGGAGAAGGAGAAGGCAAGCTGAGGGTCTTGGTGCATCGGGCGATCAAGCGGCTGCGGAACGATCCGGCCACGCAGGAATTGCTCCGCGGGCAGGCGGAAGGGGACCGGTCTCGAGCGGCTTCGCTCGGCGGCAGGGTGCGATCATGAGCGAGAGGGACCACCAGGCTTTCAACGGGCAGTTCGACGAAGCCCTGCTGACGGCCTACGCACTGGGCGAGTTGGAGGGGGCCGAGCTGGCGCTGGTCGAGGCGGCGCTGAAGGCCAGCCCCGACGCCAGCCGGGCCGTGGACGAAATCCGCGTGTTGGCCGGTTATATCCGCGAAGCCGCCGGCCACGACGAGCGGTTTGTCCCCTCCGCGACCCTCCGCGAGGAGATCGAATCACGGCTCGACCAGTCCGCCCCCCGGCCAGCCGCCGAGCCCTTGGACCGGCGCGCGCGGACGGGGCCGTCGCGCCGCCGCCCGTGGATGATTCTCGCCCTGGCTTCCGCCGCCGTGCTGGTCCTTGCGGTGGCCATCCCGTCGCTGCCCTTGTTCCAACGGGGTGCGCCGACCGGGGTGGCGATCGGACTGCCGCCGCCCGATTCGAGCAAGTCGTTCGAGGTGGCGATTGCTGAAGAGGACACCGCCGACGAAGTTCTCAGCGCGCCCGTGCCGGGCGAGCCGTTGAGCGAGACGTTGGCTGGAAAGGCCACGGAGCGGTCGGAGAAGGCCGCCGGGCAGACAATCGCCGGCGATCCGGCGGCGAGCGGGCCGGCCGCGCCGAAAGCGGCCGAATCGCCGATGGAGAGCGCCGCGGCTTCCGCCGACAAGTATCGGGAGGGCGATGTCCCTGAAACGGAAGCGGCTCGAATGTTGAAAGCCCCGCTGGCGGGCCAGCCCGCAGACGTCGCCGCGGAGGAGTCGCCGCCAGCCGCCGCGCGGGGCAGAGAGGCCGCGGCGGCCGAGCCGCGGAGAGCACTCAGCGAGTTGAAGCGCGAGGCCAGCGCCGTCGCGGCCGGCGAGTCGCAGGATCGCCTCGATGCCGTTTTGGAACGCAAGCCTCAGGCGAAGCAGGAGGCGGCCACGCCGGCGGCCAAGCCGGCGGCCGAGGAGGCGGCCAAGCCGGCGGCAGTTTCGCTTGGCCTGAACGAACTCAAACGAGCGCCCGAGCAGGTGAAGATCGTGGCCGAGCCGCAATCGGCGGGCAGGGGCCGTGCGATGCATCGCGGCGTCGTCGCCGGTCCGCGGAAGGCCTTCAGCGCGTCCGTTCCACCGCCCGCCGCCGGGCCCGCCGGCGACAAGGCCGGTCGGGAGGCGCGGATCGTCGTGGCCGACGAGGCGGTTGTCGGCGGGCGCCCAGTCAGGGCGGTCGAGGCGGCCCCCGCGGGCGCGCGTACCCCGGGAGCGCTTGCCGAAGATCGCGGCGGCGGACTTGGCGATGGGCAGGTGATGGGCGGCGGGTATGGAGGGTTTGGCGGCGGCGGGGATGACGATCGGGCGAACGAGGCAAAAGAAAGGGCGTACTCCTATTCCCAAGTCGAGCGGCTGGAGGCGGGGCGCGACGCCGAGCAGTACGCGTCGCCGGAGGAGAACGCGTTCCAATCGCCCGCCGTCGAGCCCGAGAGCACCGTTTCGATCGACGTCGACACGGCCTCCTACGCGAACGTGCGGCGTTTGCTGCAAAACAACCAGGTTCCGCCGCCCGGCGCCGTGCGAATCGAGGAAATGGTCAACTACTTCTCGTATGACTACCCTGAGCCAAAGCGGGACCAACCCTTTGCCGTCGACATGGAAGCGGCCGGCTGTCCGTGGAATGGAAACAACCGCCTGGTCCGCGTCGGGCTGAAGGCCCGCGAGGTCGACGCGGCCCAGCGCGGCCCGAGCAACCTGGTCTTCCTCCTCGACGTCTCCGGGTCGATGCGCGACGCCAATAAGCTGCCGCTGGTCAAAGACGCGCTGGCCATGCTCGTCGACCAGTTGACCGAGGACGACCACGTCTCGATTGTCACCTACGCCGGCCAGGCCGGCCTGGCGCTCGAGCCGACGGAAGGGACCCGGCGGAAGCAGATTCTCGAGCGGATCGAGGCCCTCCAGGCCGGCGGGTCGACCCACGGATCGGCCGGCATCCAGATGGCCTACGATCAGGCGCTGGCCAATTTCGTGCCGGGGGGAAACAACCGCGTGATCCTCTGCACCGACGGCGATCTGAACGTGGGCGTCACCGACGACGACGAGCTGGTCGGACTGATCAAAGAGCAGGCCTCCAGCGGCGTGTTCCTGACCGTCGTCGGCTTCGGCACCGGCAACCTCAAAGACGCCAAGCTGGAAAAGCTGGCCGACAACGGCAACGGGACCTACGCCTACGTGGATGGCCTCCGAGAGGCCCGCAAGGTGTTCGTCGAACAGGTCTCCGGCCGCCTCGTGACCGTTGCCCAGGACGTGAAAATCCAGATCGAATTCAACCCCGCCGAGGTCGCCGGCTACCGGCTGTTGGGCTACGAAAACCGCCTGCTCGCCGCGGAGGATTTCAGCGACGACCTGAAGGACGCGGGCGAAATGGGCGCGGGAGACTCGGTGACCTTCTTCTACGAGATCGTCCCCCTGCGGGGCGAGCGGCCCGAATTGGCCGGGCCGGCCCAGCGGCGGGCTGACTTGCGATACCAGCGCGTCGCCGGCAACGAGCTGACCGCCGAGGCCAAGAGCGGCGAGCTGCTCACGCTCAAGCTCCGCTACAAGCTGCCTGGCGAGCAGCAGAGCCGGCTGTTGGAGTTTGCGGTTCAGGACGACGGCAAGAGCTTCGGCCAGGCGTCCAAGGAGTTTCGCTTCGCCGCGGCGGTGGCATCGTTTGGACTAGTGCTCCGCGGTTCGCAATACAACCGGGGGCTCTCGCTGACCGCGGTCGAGGAATTCGCCGCCGGCGCCGCCACCGATGATCCGATGGGGCTGCGGAGCGAGTTCGTCGACCTGGTGCGGCAGGCCCGCACCCTCTGCGGTGAGACGCCGCGCGCGGCGGCCGCGCCGAGCGCGCCGGACTAGCGGCCGGCGGTCTGGTGCGGTCAAATGAGCGGGAGCGGGAGTTTCTGGGTCCCCAAGCTGGAGCTTGGGAAGCGAGGCCGCGCGCGGCGATTCAATCGCGGGGCGAGCCGTTGTTCCCGGTCCCCAAGCTGGAGTTTGGGAACCAGAGGCGCGCTTGGGGAACCAGAGGCAATTCAGAAACGCATGCGGCGTTGTCCGCAGACCCGAGGAGCCACACCCGATGATCGACCTCGAACAGTACGAAGTCTGGTTCGTCACCGGTAGCCAGCAGCTCTACGGCGAAGAGGTGCTCCGCCGGGTGGCCGGCGACTCGCGCGAGATTGCCGCGGCCCTCGACGCCGCGGCGCCGGTCGCGGCCCGCGTCGTATGCAAGCCGGTGTTGACCACGCCGGAAGCGATCCGGCAGCTTTGCCTGGAAGCCACGGCGACGGGCCGCTGCATCGGCATGGTGGCGTGGATGCACACCTTCTCGCCGGCCAGGATGTGGATCGCGGGTCTGGAGGCCCTGCAAAAACCGCTCTGCCACTTGCACACCCAGTTCAACCGCGACATCCCCTGGTCGACGATCGACATGGAGTTCATGAACCTCAACCAGTCGGCCCACGGGGACCGCGAGTTCGGGTTCATCTGCGCCAGGATGCGGCGCGAGCGGAAGGTGATCGTGGGCCACTGGCGGGAGCCGGAAGTCGCCGGCGAGTTGGCCGTTTGGACCCGGGCGGCGGCGGCCTGGGCCGACGCGCAAGGCGCGAAGATCGCCCGGTTCGGCGACAACATGCGCGAGGTGGCCGTCACCGAGGGCGACAAGGTCGAGGCCCAGCTGCGACTCGGCTGCGCGGTGAACGGCTATCCGGTGGGCGACCTGGCGGTGAGCATCCATTCGGTCGCCGAGGCCGAGATCGATCAGCTCGTGGGCGAATACGACGAGCGCTACGAGGTGGCCCCGGAGCTGCGGCCGGCCGGCAATCGCCGCGCTGAGCTGCGCGAGGCCGCCAGGGTGGAGCTGGGCCTGCGGGCGTTTCTCCAGCAGGGCGGTTTCAAGGGGTTTACGGACACGTTCGAGAATCTGCACGGGATGCGGCAACTGCCCGGCATCGCCGTCCAGCGGCTGATGGCCGAGGGCTACGGTTTCGGCGCCGAGGGGGACTGGAAGACGGCCGTCCTGGTTCGCGCGATGAAGGTCATGGGGGCCGGGCTCGCCGGCGGCACCTCGTTCATGGAGGACTACACCTACCACCTCGATCCGGCCGGGCCGAAGGTGCTCGGGGCCCATATGCTGGAGGTCTGCGAATCGATCGCCTCGCGGAAGCCCTCGGTGGAGATACACCCGCTCTCGATCGGCGGCAAGGAGGACCCGGTGCGGCTGGTGTTCAGCGCGGCGGCCGGCCGGGCGGTCAACGCCGCGCTGGTGGACATGGGCACCCGCTTCCGGATGCTCGTCAACGAGGTCGACGTGCTCTGCCCGGCCGAGCCGCTTCCCCGGCTCCCGGTCGCCCGGGCCGTCTGGGCGCCGCGGCCGAGCCTGAAGGTGGGCGCCGCCGCCTGGATTCTCGCCGGCGGACCGCACCACACCAGCTTCAGCCAGGCGATCGGAAGTGAGTGCCTGGAGGACTTTGCTGAAATAGCGGGACTCGAGCTGGTCCGCATCGACGCGGAGACGACGATCGCCGCACTGAAGAAGGAGCTCCGCTGGAACGAGCTGTACTACCACCTCGCCAAGGGGCTTTAGCGCGGATGATCGATGAGCCGGGGATTGATCCGCGGCGGCTGATTGCGGACGGCTATTGCGGGGGTTCCGCCATCGCGCTGGCGGCGCTGCCCAGCAGGCGGATCACGTTGCGGATGATCGTGCCGCCCCAGCCGCTGTCTCTGTGTTCCGGCCGCTCTTCCGTTTCAGCCAGTTCGACGACCAGATCGGCGGCCATCGCAGCGATCCGCGCGATCCCGCCGCAGTCGAGGGTCTCCAGGTCGTCGCTCGGCCGGTGGTAATGCAGGCGGCCGCCGGTGGTCATCCAGTGGACCACGGGCACTTCATGGGTGTAGAAGGGGATATGGTCGCTGCCGCCGATGTTGCCGGGCAGCTCGATCAGGTTCAGCCCGTGCTCATCCGCCACCCGGCCGACGCTCTTCGTCAGCAGCTTGGAGGTTGCCGAGCCGGCCGCCATGACGGCGTTGCCCTCGATGCAGCCCACCATGTCGAGATTGACCATGGCGACCGTCTTGTCCAGGGGCAGGAGGGGATGTTTGACGTAGTAGAAACTTCCCACCAGGCCGCGTTCCTCGGCGGAGAAGGCGATGAACAGGACGCTCCGCGGCAGTCTCTTTTCCGGCTGGGACAAGATCCGCGCGACCTCGAGCAGGGCGGCGGTTCCCGACGCGTTGTCGTTTGCGCCGTTGAAGACCACCGGCTGCTCGCCCTTGAACCGCATTCCCAGGTGGTCGTAATGGGCGCCGACGACGATCACCTCGTCCGCCCGCGGCCCCTCGCCGGCGAGCATGGCGACGACGTTCTTGACCTCGACCGGCTGCCGCGCCGGCCCTGGTTGGGCCTCGGCCGGCCGGCGACGCTCGCTTTGCGGCGATTTTTCGGCAATCTTCGCGGCCGGCCCGCCCGTTGTCTGGTCGATGGTTTTCCAGTCGACCCCTTGCCTGGTCTTGGGGACCGGCGCGCTCGACATGAAGACCTGGAAGGGGCCGCCGCCCGCCAGGTCGGTCCTCAGGCCGAGTTTGGCGAAGCGTTCGGCGAGGAAATCCGCCGCGCGGTCGAGTCCCTCGGTCCCGATTCCGCGGCCCTGCATCGCATCCGAGGCGAGCTGCTCGATGTCGGCGGCGATTCGGGCTGTTGCCTCATCGATCGTTTCCGCCGCAGCTTGCCCGATCCGTTCGACGGTCACGCGGCGGATCGTCAACTCGGCTCCGCCGCAACTGAGGCGGAAATCAGCGCCGTTGGCGCGGCCGGCGAATCGGGCGTAGGGCAGGTCGAAGGTCGCCTTCTGCCAGTTGTTCTTGCCGCCGATCTTTTGCACCCCCGCATGGCGGAATCGCTGGGCGATGCCGGCGGCCGCCGGGTCGGCCGAGTCGTACTCGAGAACGAACCGGTCCGGTCCGGCGTCGCGATACTCCACGGTCACGCGGACCGGCTGAAGGCCGTCGTCGAGGAAGGTACAGTCGGCGTCGAAATAGAGGTAGCGGCTCTCCGAGTGCCGGTTCGGCTGCGTCTGCCAGCATTTCTCGCCGGCCAGGTCGATCACCTTCGCCAGCCCGTCGCCATCGGGCGAGATGTGCAGGCGGAGGCCCTGCGACTTTTCGGGCGAGGCCGAGACCGAATCGAGCTGGTCGATGCGGTCGGCCGGATCGAGCCTGCCGCGCGCGTGAAACACGTCGGCAAAGCGGCGCGTCAGGTCGATGTACTGGCGGCCGTACTCTTTCGTTTCGCAGATTTCCGTGCCTTCGTGCAGCTCGTTCCATGTCTCGACGTGGACGAGCCAGGGTCGCTCGCCGGGGGCGCGGTCCAGCAGCTTCTGCCAGCCGAAACGGTAGAAGCGCCCCTCGTCGCGGCTGCGGACCAGCGGCGCCCGGCCGGGCACAGCCGAATGATCGTATCCCGGTCCCACGCCCGCGGTGTCGAGCAACTGCGGCTTGAGCGCCGCTCCCCACTGGTACTGGCTCTCCGCCTCGCCCGGCCAGCCGTGCATCTTGACAAGAAACAGATCGCTGCCGAACTCCTTGCGGAACATCGCCCGCACAGCGGGGAAGAGCCGCTGGTCGACCGCCTTGGCAAACGCGCTGGCGTAGAGGAAGACGAGCGGCCGGCCGTCGATCGTCGCCCGATGCTCGGGCGGGATCAGCGAGAAGAAATCGCGGATCGTCCCGTAAAACCACCTTTGGCCCTGCGGCGTCGTCAGATCGATGTGGACGCGCCGCGCGTTGTGGCGGAGGGTGCTCGTGTCGTAGAACATGCCGATCGCCGGCGGCCGCTTGCCTTGCTTGAGGAGTCTCTCTCGGGCGGCGACCAACGGCGGCAGCCCCTCGTTGCTCCACTGGGCAACCTGCGTCGGCTCGCCCCAGTAGACCGGCAGGGCGGCATCGATTCCCGCGGCGATCATGTCGGCCAACTCGCCGGCGTGCCAGTCGACACTCTTGTAGCTGAATCCGTCGAGCGTTTTGGGGTGGTCGGTCAGCGCGTCGGCGCCGTCGTGGTTGACCACGTGGGCGTTGGTCGCGTTGTCGTACCAGTAGAAGTAGGTCGTGGCGACGAGCGGCTGGCCCTGGCGAAACGCCGTTTCCGCTGGCGGAGCGGAAACAAACGCTCCCGGCGGTTCGGGGAGCTGGAAATCGACCGGGAGCTCGGCCGCCCGCAGGACCGGCGCCAACAGGCCGAGGAGAAGAATAGCAGTCCGCGTCATGGTCGGAGGACCTCGCTCAGGGAGGAGAAAAGCGGAGCCACGAACGGCAAACGACAATTGTTTCAGCATTCGCGGCACGTGGCAAGTCCCCTCGCCGCTGCGCCCCTTTTCTCGCCGCGGTGGGATTGCGGCGGGCGGGCGCCGAGAGTTGAATGAGGTAAGCCATGGCCGCCGGCTGCTGCCGATTGCCGGGTCAAGAGGTCGGCTTTTTGTTTCAACCACGAATCACACGAATTACACGAAATGCGGGAAGTGGGAAATGCGGGAAGTGGATGGAGCGTAGCAAGCACGGACAACAAGGAAGGTACATGGAGTACAGGGAACGTATGCAACGTGGGAGTAGTGTTTGTCTTGTTCGTGTGATTCGTGTAATTCGCGGTTTACCTGGCGTTTTCAAGGATTTGGGGGGCAAATCGATGCGCGGGCGAGACTTGCCGATCGGCGATGTTTGTCTTGGTTTGTGGTTGGCTTTGGCGTGGTTGCCGCCGGCGGCGGGCGGCGCGGCAGGGGGGAGCGTTCCGCAGAGCGAGCGGGAGATTCCCGTTGTTCGCCAGGCCGACGTGCTTGTAGTGGGAGGCACGCTGGGCGCGGTGGCAGCCGCCGTCGAAGCGGCGGAGGGGGGGGCACGCGTCTGCCTGGCCGCCCCGCGGCCCTATCTTGGCGAGGACCAGTCCGCGATGCTCCGCCTCTGGCACGACGAGCCTCCGCGTGGCGAACTGACCGAGAAGGTATTTGCGGGCCGGCCCGTGACGACTCCGATGCGTGTGAAACAGACCCTGGAGGCGGCGCTCGTCTCTTCCGGGGTGGACTTCTTGCTGAGCTGCTATCCGACGGATGTTCTCGTCGATGCCGGGGGCGGCGCGGCAGGAGTCGTGCTTGCCAATCGGGCCGGCAGGCAGGCGGTGGTCGCCAAGGTCTTGATCGACGCCACCGACCGCGGCGTGGTCGCAAAGATGGCCGGCGCCAAACACCGGCCATGGAGAGGCGGTATGCACCCTTGCCGCCGCGTCGTCCTAGGCGGCAGAGAAGGCCGGCAAGCGGCCTCACGGAAAATTCCCTCCGGCGTGACACTGGGCGGCAAGGATGTCTTCTACTACGAGTACGTCTTGGATCTCGATTTGGGCAACGGCAGCTTTCCCGCTATCGCCGCGGCCGAGCAGCACGCCCGCGATCTGACCTACCGGGAAGGGCAGGTGCGCGCCGCGGAGCGGATTACGTTCCTGCCGCCGGACAGGATTATCGGACGCCGCAGCGCGGAGCAATGGCAGCTAGACTCTCCGTGGCAACGGGGGCATTTTCAGAGTGCGAACATCGATCGGGTGTACGTGCTTGGTCCGGCGGCGGACCTGCCCCCGGCAGCGGCCGAGAGAATTACACAGGCCGGCCCGTCCGAAGCTGCCGGCCGGCTGGTGGGACGCGAGGCGGCCGCGACCGCCAACGGGCTGAAGCCGGCCGAACGGGTCTGCGTTCAGTCTCTCGCGGGAAGGGCTCCGGCGCATTCCGTCTCCACCGACGTGCGCGAAGTGCTTACAGGCCTGCGGCCGACGGACCGGCCCGCGCGGACGGCGACCGCTGCGTCGCAGAGTGTCCCGATCTTGGCCGAGGTCGACGTGCTCGTCATCGGGGGAGGCACCTCGGGGGCTTGCGCGGCAATCGGCGCGGCTCGCCGCGGGGCCAAGGTGCTCGTGGTCGAGTACCAGGAAGGCCTCGGCGGGGTCGGCACGGTGGGGCTCATCGGCAAGGCCTACCACGGCCGCGATGCGGGGTTCACGCGCGAAGTGCCCTTCTGCGACGCCGCGCACAACAACGAATACAAAATGGAGTGGTTTCGCAGGCAGGTCCGGTCGGCCGGTGGCGAGGTTTGGCTGGGAACGCTCGGTTGCGGAGCGGTCGTCGAGGGCAACCGGGTGGTCGGCGCCCTGGTGGCCACGCCGCTGGGACGGGGCGCCGTGCGAGGGCGCGTCGTGATCGACGCCACGGGGAACGGGGATGTTTGCGTGGCGGCAGGCGCCAAGTCGATGTACGGATGCGTGGAAACCGATCTGGCCTTGCAGGGGACCGGGCTGCCGACCCGCCCGCCGGGCAACAGCTATGTCAACACCGACTACCTGCTCGTGGACGAGTCCGACCTGGTCGATACGTGGCGAGCGCTGGTCGGCGCCCGGCTCGCCGCGGAACAGGACGTTTACGACATCGGCTCTTTCATCCAGACGCGCGAACGCCGGCGGATCGTCGGCGACTATCTGCTCACCTATTTGGACCAGATCGCCGGCCGAACCTATCCGGATTCGATCGTCTTCTCGGGCAGCGATTACGATTCGCACGGTTACCCCAGCGATCCGTTCTTTGCCTTGATTCCCCACACGCAGAAGACGCTCAAGGCGAATCACCCCGCGCCGGGCGGGACCTGCTATACTCCGTACCGCTGCTTGCTGCCTGGCGGGCTGGAGGGTGTCCTCGTGACCGGCCTAGCGATCAGCATGCACCGCGACGCTTCGGCCATGGTGCGGATGCAGAAGGACATGCACAACCAGGGCTACGCCGCCGGAGTGGCCGCCGCGATGGCCGTCGAGAATCGCTGCACGCCCCGGCAGATCGACGTCAAGTCGCTACAGAAACACCTGGTCGAGATCGGCAACTTGCCGGAGAGCGTGCTCAGCGACGCCGATTCTTTTCCCCTGTCGCAGGCCGACGTGGCGGCCGCCGTCGCCCGAATTGCCGACGGAAGCCAGGAGCGGGAGGCCGTCTGCAAGGCCCTGGCGATCGTCCTGTCTCACGCCGACCTGGCCAGGCCGGACCTCGAAGCGCGATTTGCCTCCGCGGTCGGCGATCAGCGGCTGGCCTACGCCAAGGTGTTGGGGTTCCTCGGATGCCCCAAGGGCGTTCCCCTGTTGATCGAGGAGTTGAGAGGGGCCGGGCCGTGGGACGCCAAGGTCTTCCAGGGCGTGATGGCCGAATATGCCCACCTGCCCACGCCGATCGACGCATTGATTCTGGCGTTGGGTTACAGCGGCGATCGGCGGGCGATCGGAGCGATCCTCGAACGGCTCGCAATGCTTGACGCCGAGACGACTCTCTCCCACCACCGGTCGGTCGCCTCGGCTCTTGAGCGGTTGGGCGACGCGGCCGCCGCCGGGCCCCTGGCCAGACTTATCCAAGAGCCGGCGGTCCGCGGCCACGCGATGACGTCGCTGGAACCTCTTTACGACCGGCCGGTGGAAAAGCGGCGGCGCGAAGGGGCGCTCCGCGAGATCGTTCTCGCCCGGGCGCTGTTCCGCTGCGGCGATTGCGAGCGGCTGGGCGAGACGATCCTCCGCGAGTACCAGCGGGACCTGAGAGGGTTGTTTGCCCGGCACGCGTCCGCGGTTCTTCACGGGGAGGGCGGGTAGACGGCGCGGCATAGGAGCGCCGCGCTTGCGCCGCCCCTTGAAGGCTGCCGATGGTTGACTCAAACTGGGGACGAGCAAGGCGTCCTCCCAACCTAAGGGCAGTGCGTACGACTTCCGGCAGCACGGCCAGTGATCGCCGCGCCGAACGGAGAATTTCGAGGCAACGAAAGGACCTGGCGGACATGCCGCAGATGGAAAGCCCCCCTGGGCCGGAGACGATGATTGACGGTCGGCGCTACCTGTATTTCGCCGGCACGGCGTACCTCGGCCTGCAGAGCCACCCGGAGGTGGTTCGGGCAGCTTGCGAGGCGACGGAGCGGTTCGGGGTCGGCGCCGCCACCTCGCGGACGCTGGCCGGCGATACGCCGCCGGCGGTCGAGGCGGAGCGCCGCGCCGCCGCCTTCTTTGGCACGGAGGATGCTTTTCACGTCGCGTCGGGCTTCATGGCGCCGGCCGTGGCCACCGCTCTGCTGGCTGGCCGGGTCGATCACGTGCTGATCGACGAGCACGCCCACGTCAGCCTCCGGCAGGCCGCCGGGCACTTGGGGGTTCCCGTCGAATGGTTCGCGCACCGCGACGCCGAGTCGCTCGCCCTGGCGATTCGCGCAAAGACCTCCTTTCGGTCGCGGCTGCTGGTGATGACCGATGGCGTCTTCTCGGCCGACGGGTCGATCGCTCCGCTGGAGGACTATTGGGGCGTGCTAGCCGGCCACGGCGGGGCCGTCCTGCTCGTCGACGACGCGCATGGCTTCGGGGTGCTGGGAGAAAACGGCCGCGGCACGCTGGAACATGCCGGCCTGGCGCGGCGGGGTTTCAACCGGGAGCCTGCCAGCCGGTCGCCCGCCCTCTGGGCCTGCGGGACCTTGAGCAAGGCCCTTGGCGGCTTCGGCGGGATTCTGCCCGGCAGCCGCGCGGTGATCGAGCGGATCAAGCGCGGCACGCCGTACGGCGCGGCGGCGAGCGGGCCGCCGGTTCCGGTCGCGGCAGCCAGCGCCCGAGCGCTGGCGATTGCGATCGAGCACCCGGAACTGCGCGAGCGGCTCAGGGAAAACGCCGCGCATCTGAAGTCCGGCCTGCGGCGGATCGGTCTGTCCGTCCACGACGCGCCCGTACCGATTGCGGCGCTTGCCTTCGACACGGGCGAGCGGATGCGGCAGGTCCAGGCCGCTCTCGCCGAACGGGGGGTGTGGATCGCCTATCTTCCCGCTTACAGCGGCGTCGGGCCGCAGGGCGTCTTGAGAATCGCGGTCTTCGCCACGCATACGACGGCAATGATCGACCGCCTGTTGGAGGAATTGGCGAGCGCCGTGTAATTGCCCGGCAGGATGCGGCTTCCAACCGTCCGGCGGGGGCTGTTGCGTCCGGCGGGGTGCGATGCGGCTCAGCCCGATCCTCCGCTCGGCTTCAATACGCGTTGCGGTGGCGGAAGCCGAAGGGGAGCGTCATCAGCAGGATTTGCAGGTCGAGCCAGAGCGACCAGTTGCTGATGTAATACAGATCGCACTCGACGCGGTGCCGCAGGGAGGTATTGCCTCTCCAGCCATGGACCTGTGCCCAACCGGTGATGCCGGCTTTGACCCGTTGGCGCTGGGCATAGCCGGGGATCTGGCGGCGGAATTTCTCGACGAAGACCGCTCGTTCCGGCCGTGGGCCGACGAGGCTCATGTGGCCGGCCAGGACGTTGAAGAACTGGGGCAGCTCGTCGAGGCTCCAGCGCCGCATGAAGCGGCCGAGCGGCGTGCAGCGGTCATCGTCGCGCCGCGCCCAGACCGGGCCGGTCTGCGTTTCCGCATCGATCCGCATGCTACGGAACTTGAGCATTTCGAACTGTCGCCCTTCCAGGCCGGTCCGCTTCTGGCGATAGAAGACCGGGCCGGGGCTGGTGAGTTTCACGGCAACGGCCAGGCCGAGCATCAGCGGCGAAAGGACCAGGATCGCCGCGCTGCCCAGGGCGAGGTCCATTCCGCGTTTTGCCAGGCAGGGCCAGCCGCGGTGCGGGTTCTGCCGCAGGTTCACGAACGGCACGCCGTCGATTTCCAAGAGGCGGGGCCTCATGCCGGTGAACCCCGGCAGGTCGGGCACGAGTTGGACTTCGACGAGCACGTCGGCCAGCGCCCGATAGACGCTGGGCAATTCGCCGTAGCGGGTCAGCGGCAGGGCAACGAAGACGTGGTCGATCTCGTGCTCGGCGACGACCTCGGCGATCTGGCCGACGGCGCCCAGGCGGGGGAGCACTTTCGGCTCGCGGCGGCCGGGCTGGTCGACGAAACCGACCGCCTCCAGGCCCGTCCAGTTGTTTTCGCCGATCGTTCGAGCAACCATTTCGCCGGTCCGCCCGCAGCCGACGATCAGGGCGCGGCCGTGGTTCAAACCGCGGCCGCGGAAGTAGCGGAGGAGTTGCCAGAGGGCCCGCCGGGCGAGGGTCAGGCCGAGGGCGTTGAAAATGAAGAAGAGGGCCAGGGCGAGCCGCGATTCGTAGAGGTCGCGGCGATAGAAGGCGGTGGTAATGACGAGGACAAAGAGCAGCCCGCCGGCCTTGAAGACGACGCCCAGCTCGCGCGGCATCTGCCGCAGCCGGTGGATTTCATAAAGCCCGGCCAAGCGGTAGGCGACGGCCGCCAAGACGAGCACCAGCGGAAGCGCCTGGAGAATGAGCGGGAAGTCGGGAACCCCGCCGGAGGCGGGAAAGAGGTCAAACCGCGCAAAATAGGCGGCAAACCAGGCGATCGTGGTAATCACCAGATCGCCGGCCAGAAAGACCAATCCGAGCTTGTTTCCGTGTCGCCGATACACGCCGGCCGCCCTCATCCATGAGCGTGCTTGCGCTGCGCCAGTCCGCCAGCGTCGACGTTGTACCACGGGTTCCGAAGCGGGTCAATGCAGATTGCGTAATTTGGAGAGCATGCGGCATTGCGCATTGAATTTGCAGGTGGCGGTATTTTGTGCCACCCTTTCAGGGTGGCTTGGTTCAGGGTGGCTTGGTGGGGGTGGCTTGCATACCCAGGGTGGCGCGAGCGCGGCTACGCCGCGTTCGCGCCACCCTGGGCTGGACTGTTGCACGCCTTCGGCGTGTGCGAATGCTTGACCTCGCGCGGCGACACCGCTAGATTCCACATTGGTCCAAACATCGTTTTCGCGCGTCCAAATTGGAGGCCGAGGGGAAGCAGTCGGCCGAGATCGGCGTTTTTTGCCGGCAAGCCGGGCGGGATTCCGGCGGCCGGCTGGGCGTCGGCGTTTGGCCTTCTTCCTAAAAGATTTGAGGTTCGAAATTCGACATTCCTCGCAGATCAGGGGAATGAAACTCGGGTTTGTCAGTGCGATCCTGCCGGATTTGTCTCTCCAGGAGGTCGCCGCGTATGCCGCTGAAACCGGTTACTCCTGCGTGGAGCTGATGTGCTGGCCGCCCGGCGGCGCGGAACGCCGCTATGCGGGGGTGACCCACGTCAACGCTGACGGGTTCGACAAGGCCCGGGCCGACGAGGTCCAGGGCGTGATGCGGGCGTCCGGAGTCGAAATCAGCGGCCTGGGCTACTATCCGAATCCGCTCGCGCCCGATCTCGAGGAGGCGGACGTTTGCGTCCAGCACATCCGCAAAGTGATTCTCGCGGCCGAAATGCTCGGCATCGGCGTTGTCAACACCTTCATCGGCCGCGATTGGACCAAGTCGATCGACGACAATTGGCCCCGCTTCAAGGAGACGTGGACGCCGCTTGTCAAGTTCGCCGAGGACCACGGGGTCAAGATCGGCATCGAGAACTGTCCGATGTTGTTCACCGAGGACGAATGGCCGGGTGGGAAGAACCTGGCCCAGAGCCCGGCGGTTTGGACCCGGATGTTCAATGAGATCCCCTCGGATCATTTCGGGCTGAATTTCGACCCCTCGCACCTGGTCTGGCAGTTCATCGACTGCGAGAAGGCGATCCGCGATTTCGGCGACCGGATCGTTCACGCCCACGCCAAGGACGCCAAGATCGAGTGGAGCGTTCTTTCGGAAGTGGGCATTTTCGGACGGATCATCGACTGGCACACGCCCAAGCTGCCCGGCATGGGCGACGTGGATTGGGGCAAGTATTTTTCGGCGCTGACCGACGCCGGCTACCAAGGGCCCGTCTGCGTCGAGGTCGAGGACCGCGCCTACGAGGGGTCGCTTGAGCTCCGCAAGCTTTCGCTCCGCCAGAGCAAGGCGTTTTTGTCGCAGTATATTCCGTAGGCAACGGGTCACGGGTGATAGGAATCAGGGGTCGGGAGTCAGCTTACCGGTTGCGGGTCACAACAATTCACGGCCCACCGGGCGCAGCCAGCACGGTTTGCCTGCTCGCTTCTGCGCGGCGGCCTGTAACCTGCAACCTGTTGGGAGTCTAACGAGGCCCTGGCACGAGGGTCATACAGCCTTTTGTTTGGAGAACGCAGCATGAACCAGTTAAAAGCAGCCGTTGTTGGAGCGGGATTCATCGGGCCGGTTCACGTCGAGGCCTTGCGCCGCCTGGGGATCACGGTGACGGGAATCCTCGGCTGCGACGACGCCGAGTCGCAGCGCGCGATGTCTTCGCTGGGGCTGCCGAGGGCCTATGCGAGCCTCGATGAGCTGCTGGCCGACAAGACCGTCGACGCCGTGCACCTGGCGGTCCCCAATGTCCTGCACTACGCGTATGCCAAGAAGGCGTTGGCCGCCGGCAAGCACGTGATGTGCGAAAAGCCGCTGGCGATGAACGCCAACGAGTCGGCCGAGTTGGTCGAGCTGGCCAAATCGAGCGGCAAGGCGGCGGCCGTCTGCTACAACCTCCGCTATTATCCGCTCAACCTTCAGGCTCGGGCGATGGCCCGGCGGGGCGACTTGGGCGAGATTTTCGCGGTCAACGGCAGCTATGTGCAGGACTGGCTGCTTTACGACACCGACTACAACTGGCGCGTCCTGGCCGACCAGGGCGGCCAGCTCCGCGCGGTCTCCGACATCGGCACGCACTGGATGGACCTGGTCCTGTCGATCACCGGCCTGGCGGTCGATTCCGTCTTCGCCGACCTCAACACGGTCCACAAAATTCGGAGACGCCCCCTGGGCGAGGTCGAGACCTTCACGGGCAAGGCGGGCGCGGAGGCCGCCACCGAGCCGATCGAGATCACCACCGATGACTACGGCTGCATCCTCTTCCGCTTCAAGAACGGCGGCCGCGGCAGCCTGCACGTTTCGCAGGTGACGGCCGGGCGCAAGAACTGTCTCCGCTACGAGATTTCCGGGGCCAAGTGCGCACTGGCCTTCGACAGCGAATCGCCCAACCAGTTGTGGATCGGCCACCGCGGCGAGCCCAACGAATGCCTGATCCGCGACCCGTCCCTCCTATCGGAGATGGTCCGCCGATACACCAGCTATCCCGGCGGGCACAACGAGGGCTTTCCCGACGCCTTCAAGCAGTGTTTCCGCTCGTTCTACCAGTCCATCGCCGCCGGCGATTTCTCGGCCGAGCCGTTCTTCCCCACCTTCGCCGAGGGCCACCGCGAGGTGCTGCTCTGCGAAGCCATCCTGGAGAGCCACCGCCAGGAGAAGTGGGTCAAGCTGTAGCCGCGGCAGGAGTCGCCCCGCAGCCGCGTCTCGGAGAGACGCGGGCGGCGGCTGGTCAGGGAGCGTCTGTTTCGGGAGAGAGGCTCACCAGCGGCGCTTGGATGATCCGGAGCGGCGCGGCGGTCCGGTCTTGCGGCCCGCGGGCGTGCTTTGGCGGGATCCGCAGTCTTGTCCCCAAAGGCAGCAGGTCGGGCCGCTCGATCACGCGGGAATTGCACTGGTAGATTTCGTGCCAGCGGGACCGGTCCCCGAGGTATCGTTCGGCGAGCTTCTCAAGGGTATCGCCGTCGCGGACCCGATGGAATCGCTCGAGTGGCCGGCGATCCCGATTGAAGGCAATTTGCAGGCCCGGTTCCGATTCGGCCGCTGAGCGAACCGGCAGGTTCGGAAAGGTCCGGGCCATCATCGGCGGCGGCGCGAGCCGCGCCCACTCCGCCTCCGTGCGGTCCGACTCAACAACCCCGCGCGGCGGAGGGGCCAGCAGCGTCGGCTGGATCTCGGCCGTCGGCGCGTCGGGCCGGACGATCTGAACATCCGCTGGCGGCGGCGTCTCGCGAAGGACGAGGGGCTGGGTCTTGGTCGCCGGCGGCCTGGCCGGCCGCGCTGGATCGCGGCGGAAGGAAAGCGACAACGCCGCTGCTCCAGCGAGCAACAGAACAGCCGTAAACAACTTGGTTCCTGGTCGATTGGAGAACATCCACGGGACTCGCTGAAAACGACTTGGCCAAGGCCTGCAAGAAAAGCGCTGCCCAAATGCGGTGATGAGCCTTTCGGACGGTGTTGTTCGGCGCGCCGGTGAGGTTGCCGTCCCCTTTGAACGATTGCGCCGCGCCCGGCAGCGCCGATATTCCATTATTTGGGGACCGACGAAAAACGGGCAAGAGTCCGCTGCGGACGGGGCCGAAAAACGTCGGTTTTGGGGAGGGCTTTTGCACGACGCGAAAAGCCTGCGGCCTGGAGAGACTCTGCGGCGCTCGGCGACGATGCGGCCAGCGGGCGGGGCAGTCCGGCCG
>Ga0209722_1001757_pt1 | contig 18261 bp, 15 predicted proteins | sample BioC12SIPDNA_2_FD_185745 | JGI IMG/M metagenome (GOLD analysis project Ga0209722, IMG submission 185745) | Anaerobic biogas reactor microbial communites from Washington, USA - Biogas_R1_A C12 SIP DNA (SPAdes) (version 2) | ecosystem: Engineered > Bioreactor > Anaerobic > Unclassified | place... | reverse complement strand
TTTATGGGCTTTCGTAAGGAATGGCTTTGTGCCATTCCGTTTCCTCCCTTGGAAATTTTTTTCGGGTTTTTCTTTCGTAAATTCATTCACCGTTTTTTGGAAGGGGTCAAGCCCCTTCCCTACACGGGGTCGGTTTCGTACGGAATGGCTTTGTGCCATTCCATTTCCTCCGTTGGAAATTTTTTCGGGTTTTTCTTTCGTAAATTCGTTCACCGTATTTTTGGGGGGGTCAAGCCCCTTCCCTACACGGGATCGCCAAGGCTGAAAATGCTGTTTGTGCCAATCATTTGGCCATGCCACGGTTTCGATGTGTCCGAATATCGCCGTATCACTGATCCATTTGGTACAATTCGCTTGCTATGAACGATCTGCTTGAAAGACTCAACCCCCAACAACAACTTGCCGTTGCTGCACCTCCCGGACCCACAATCGTCCTGGCTGGACCTGGTTCCGGTAAAACCCGCGTTCTCACCTACCGAATCGCCTACCTGATCAGCGTTCTGAACGTTCCAGCCTATAACATCCTTGCAGTCACCTTCACCAATAAGGCTGCCAAACAAATGGGCGAACGCGTCACCCAGTTGATCGGTCCTCATGCCGAAGGTATTTGGCTGGGTACCTTCCACGCCATTTGCGGTCGTATTCTGCGCCGGGAAGCTGATCTACTGCCTGTTAACAAAAATTTCGTGATCTTTGACACTGATGACCAGGAAGCCTTGATGAAGCAGATCTTGCGGGATAACAACCTGGACGAAAAACTCTACAAGCCTGCCTCGATCCTGTCTGCCATTTCCAATTCAAAAAACGACCTGATCGGTCCTGAGAATTACGCTGTAAAGGATTTCCGCGATGAGCAGGTTAAGCGACTCTACGTGCTCTATCAGCAGCGCCTGGCTCAGAACAATGCCATGGATTTTGACGATATGCTGGTCTACACCAACCAGCTTTTCGATAACTACCCAATCGTAAGGGACACCTACGCGCATAAATTTGAGCACATTCTGGTGGATGAATTCCAGGACACCAACTTCTCGCAGTATTCGATCTTACGCAACCTGGCCCGGGCTCACAAAAACCTTTATGTGGTCGGCGATGAAGACCAATCCATCTATCGTTGGCGCGGCGCTGATTATCGCAACCTCGATCGTTTTAAAAGTGATTTCAAAAACGCCGAGGTGATCCTGCTCGAACAAAACTACCGTTCCACGCAAACTATCCTGGACTGCGCCATGGGCGTGATCGATCAAAACAGTAACCGTACGAGAAAAAAGCTTTTCACCAAGGCTCAAACCGGAGATAAGATCCGCCTGGTTGTGGCGGAAGACGATCGCGAAGAAGCCTACCTGGTGGTCAATGACATCCGCGATGCCATCCGCTCCGGGCGTAATCCGAGTGAATTTGCCATCATGTACCGCACCAATGCCCAAAGCCGCGTCCTGGAAGAAGCCTTCCGGCGCGAAGGCATCAGCTATCGCCTGGTGGGCGCTCAGCGCTTTTATGGTCGCAAAGAAGTACGCGACATGATCGCTTTCTTGCGCCTGGTCTACAATCCCATGGATGAAGTCAGCTTACGCCGGGTGATCAACTTGCCCCCTCGTGGGATTGGTGACAAAACCATCCAAAACCTGTCGGAACTGGCTCAGAAGAACGGGTTGAGCATGGGTGAAACCTTGCTCGACTTGACACGACCCAATCATCCTTACCTGTCGGAGCTGGGCAGGTCTGGAGATAAACTGGTCAGGTTCGCCCACCTGTTAACCAATTGGCGTCATGCTGCCCAGGAAAACACCCTCAGCATCCTCTTTGACCGCATCATCGCCGATACGGATTACCAAAGCTTCATCCAGGATAAAAGTGAAGAAGGATTGGACCGTTGGGAAAACCTGCTCGAACTGCGCGCCGTGGTGATGGAATATGAAACCCGCGGGTTGCAGGATTTTTTGGAGGCGATGGCTTTGGTGGCAGACCAAGATACGCTTCCAGACGAACTGGATGCCCCCACCATGCTGACGCTGCACGCTGCCAAGGGGCTCGAGTTTGAGCGGGTCTACATTGTCGGTTTGGATGAGATGCTGCTTCCCCACAGCCACTCTCGTGAAGAGGAAGAGGACTTGGCAGAGGAACGCCGACTGCTTTATGTCGGCATCACCCGCGCGCGTAAAAAACTGACTCTCACCAGGGCGCTCCGACGTCGCAGCCCTTATGGCACCTATGAGGACACCGTCCCTTCGCGTTTCCTGAAGGATTTACCGACCTACCTTGTGCAGCAGGATATCTATGCCCAGCCCCGCCGCAGCAACTCAAGTTGGGATCGGGAACCCTCCCGCTGGGAAACACCCTCCTGGCTGCGTAATACACCCATGCCGATGGACAAGCCTGCCAATACCCGCTTTAAGAGCGGTATGCAAGTCAGCCATCCGACCTATGGTCACGGTGTGGTAAAGAGCAGCAAACTCGAACAAGGTGACGAGACCGTGGAAGTCTATTTTGAAGGTCACGGACTCAAAGCCCTGATTGCGTCCCTGGCAAAGCTGGATATCTTGTAAAGACCCCTTTGATATGAATTTGCAAGCTGGATTCAATTACCGAATCCGGCTTTTTTGTCATTCTTTTTTTTATTCTGAACGAAGTGAAGAATCTTTACTCCAATACAATCACTTCTCCTCACCTTTCCTGAAGCTATAATTAATCGAGGAGGACGCTATGGAGACAAAATACACTTGGTACGGGCATGCCACTCACGGGTTAACGGTGGGTGAACATAAAATCCTGATCGATCCCTATTTCACCGGAAACCCTGCAGCGAGCATCAAGGCAGAAAAAGTGGATGCTGACTTCATCCTCATCACTCATGGGCACGGTGATCACATCGGCGATACAGAATCTATCGCAAAACGGACCGGAGCGCTCTGCGTCAGTAACGCCGAAATCAGCACCTGGCTGCGCAAGAAGGGGCTCAACACCCACGCTCAACACATTGGTGGTGGTCACAATTACCCCTTCGGCTACCTGAAACTTACACCCGCCCAGCACGGCTCTGCTCTTCCTGATGGCACTTATGGCGGCAATCCGGCTGGCTTCCTGCTGACTACGCCGGATGATAAAAAGATCTACATTGCCGGAGATACCGGCTTATTTGGTGACATGCAGTTGATCGGTGATGAGGGATTGGACCTGGCAATTCTGCCCATTGGCGATAATTACACCATGGGTCCGGATGACGCCCTGCGAGCGGTGAAGTTATTGCGACCAAAGCTGGTGGTGCCGGTACACTACAACACCTGGGATCTGATTGCCCAGGACCCGCAAGCCTGGAAAGAACGGGTTGAAGCCGAAACTGAAACGCGCGTACATGTGCTGAAACCTGGCGAATCCTTAAACCTCTAGGAGAGACTATGTTCCGTAAAGTAGATGATGAAACCAAAAAACGAATTCCACCCGGTCAATATCTGACTGCGCGCTTCCCAATATTGCATTATGGTCCCGTGCCTCGTCTTGACCTGGAGACCTGGAGATTTCGGGTCTGGGGTGAAGTGGAGAAACCCTTGGTATTGACCTGGGAAGAGTTCAGTGACCTGCCTCGCACAAAGCTGACCATGGATATCCACTGTGTGACCAAGTGGAGCAAACTGGATACCACCTGGGAAGGTGTCAGCCTGAAAACACTGCGGGAACTGGGGCTGGTTGTACCAACTGATAAAGCCCGGTTTGTGATCCAGCACGCTGAATTTGGCTACACCGCCAACCTGCCTCTGGATGTGATGGAAGCAGAGAACTTCCTTTTAGCAACTCACTACGAAGGAGAACCAATCACATTGGAACACGGCGCCCCTCTGCGTGGTATCTGCGGCGCAATTCCTGGAAAAGACGAACTCAAGGATGTCTACTTTTGGAAGGGTGCCAAATGGTTGAGGGGGTTGGAATTCAGTAGTACTGACCAGCCCGGCTTTTGGGAACAAGCCGGCTATCACAATGAGGGCGATGTCTGGTTGGAGCAGCGCGTAAAAAGGCGAGGATATTGATAGCACCGGTCGCCTGATTGATTACACAATTTCACCGAAGGCGTCAATTTTGACATTCCGCCGTCAATATGTAAGGGAGACCTGCCACGGTCTCCCGTTTTTTTATAACAACATGGCAACTATTCTATACTCCCTCACCCCCGCTACGCGGAACCTCCCCCAAATGGAGGAAGGCTTAAGTTGATCGTGCTGGCGTCCTCTCCGAGCACGAGAATTCACCGCAGGTGTCCGATTCGTACTTTTATCATTCGTGGTAACAAAAAAGGCAAAACGTATCTGCCTTTTTGAGTATTCTAATAAAAAGTTGTTTCTATTCAGCTCTGTTGGATCGCCACATGTACACGCCCAAACCAACCCCAGCCAACAAAATGATCAGACCAACGATGCCCAAAACTGGTACGCGTCTGACTGTATCGCTGACCACTTCAGCACCAGGTTGGCTTGCCAGTTGGGCGCCAAAGTCGATTGTGGCAGACTCACCGGCACGAACTTCCAGAGGATAGTTGGTAACCGTGGTAGGGTTGAAATCGTCCGGGATGGCGATGGAAATGTTATAGGTTCCAACGGGTAAATCGGTAAAACAATAGGGATCAACAATATCCGGACTGCCGGCAACCGTCGTTCCGGTGAGTGAGACTGTGCCTAAACGGTCATTGATGCTCACCTCACCGCCATAGAGAAAGTCTTCACCTTCCGTGCGCATACCATTACCATCCATGTCGTGAAAGAGTACGACACAGATTTCTGCCAGCCCAGGCATTGGAGTCAACGTGGGGGTAATCTGACCTGGCGGTACCGTGGCAGTGGCAGTGGGAGGTAGAGGCGTCACTTCGACCATGCCGATAACAATTTCATCACCACCAAAAACCTCGCAAGCTTCTGTCAGACCGTTCAGACGAATGATCTCCGAAATAGGCACACCCGTTCGTTCCTGAATCTGAGAACAAAATTCACCTGGCTGCACGACATAGAGGATCCTGCCTGCAGCATCGGCGGTGGGGGTATTGTAGGGTGTTTGTGCGTTGACGGTATCGCTGGTCTTCAAAACAGTAACCACCAGCGTGGTTATCAATAAAAAAAGGATTGCAGAAGTTAGTAATTTCGTTCTCTTGTTCATAGCATACTCCTGGCTGGATTATATCATCAGAGGGATTTGTGTAACTTATTACTTATAGAAAGCACAATCTGGAAAATTAATCGAAACCTTTCCCAGGACAACACAAAACATGTTTCAAGCCTATTTAGGTAAAATAAGGACATGCGTGTTCGACTATTCTATCTTCTGCTGATATCTCTGGTGCTTATGCTCAGCGTGATCGCTTGCGGTGCTGAAGAGACTGCCATACCTGAGTCAACAGCCACACCCATCCCACCCACCATAAATCCCACCCCCACGATCGATTGGTTTCCGCGCACGCCCACACCCACCCCGCAGATCCCAACCTCACCCCAGCAGCTGCCACCAACCCCTTCCACACCAATCTCCTCCGATCTGATCACCTCAGACGACTTCAGCGATCCTGAGATTTGGCAGACCAGCAGCGGTACTCCTGGTACCGTTGCCTACGAGCCTGACGCGCTCTCTCTTGCTGTTGCGGGTGGTAAAAATTCATTGGTCAGCCTCAGCACCCATGAATTGCCCTCCGAGTTCTACCTCGAGATCAATCTGGACGCTCAGATGTGTTCCCCTGAAGACCAGTTTGGCTTGATCTTATGGAACAATAGTTCCTCTGGCACCTTTCGGGTCTGGTTCAGTTGTTCGGGTCAGGTCATGATGGACCGGGTCTTGCCATCCGGGACAACTGTGCTGCAAAAATGGCAGATTGCCCGAAAATTCCAGGTAGGCTCTCCTGCGTTCAACCGAATTGGAGTTCGGTCTGTTAACAACAGCCTCGAAGTTTATGTAAACGAAACCCATCAGTTCACCTACACCCCGCTTAACAAGTTAAGCGGTGCATTAGGAGTGATTGCGCAGAGTGGAGGTGATCACGCTATGACGATCAGGGTGTCAGACCTGCAGATCCTGAACCCGTAGGGCAATTAATCGTTAATCGAGGATATAATGGGGGAACAAATCGAGATTTTCCATGTCTTGATGACAACGAAGAGGAGAGAATGGATCAAAAGCTCAAAATCATCATCCCCATGGCTGGTCTTGGAAGTCGCCTGCGCCCCCTCACCTGGAGCCGGCCAAAACCATTGGTTTGCCTGGCGGGTGCCACAGTTCTTGATCATTTGCTGGCTAGTTTTAAGAGCGTCCCAGACAACGAAAAAGCGGAATTTGTCTTCATTATGTCACCTGGTCAGCAGGAGCTTATTCAGGCGCACATGCAAAAGTACTACCCAAAGACCAAAGTGCATTATGTGGAACAACCTGAGAAAAAAGGTCAGTCTGATGCCCTCTGGCATGCCCGCGAGCACCTGTCTGAACAAGCTTTGATCGTTTTCTCGGACACATTGATAGAAAATGACTTTAGTTGCATTGCTAATGAAGAAGTCGATTCTGTTGCCTGGGTCAAAGCGGTCCCAGACCCTCGCCGTTTCGGTGTGGTGGAGGTGGATTCGCGCGGCTTGGTTACCCGCCTGATTGAAAAACCGAACGACATGAACAACAACCTCGCCGTGGTTGGCTGCTATTTTTTCAAAGACGGACAAAAATTAACCCGGGCAATCGAAGAACAAATGAACCGAAAAATTGCTCTGAGGGGAGAGTATTACCTGGCAGATGCCATTAATCTGATGCTTGAAAACCGGGCTACGATGCGGGTTGAACAGGTGAAAGTATGGCTGGATGCCGGCACTTCTGAAGCTCTGCTCGATACCAACCGCTACCTGCTGGAACACGGTCGCGCGAACCTGCAAGACAATGGCGCTTTTGACGACAACATTATCATCCCCCCAGTTTTCATCCACCCTGAAGCGCGTGTTAACACATCCATAATCGGACCGTTTGTTTCCATTGCGGCTGGCAGCATTATCCACAATAGCACCATAAAAGATTCTATTCTAAGCCAGGGAGCGCACATCACCAACGCTCAACTGGATGGTTCTTTGCTTGGTTACGATGTGGTCATCAATGGCATGAAGGGAAAATTTAACCTGGGAGATAACTCCTGGGCAAATTGGTAAAAATCAAACAAACTCAAAAGGAGAGTTAATGAAAAGGGTCTTATCAGAAAGGGTAGCAGGACTTAAGCCATCGGGTATTCGTTTGTTTTTTGAAATCGCAGCAACTATGAAAGATGTCATCTCACTTGGCATCGGCGAACCGGACTTCGCCACCGCTGAACCAATCATTCAAGCAGGCGTAGAAGCTTTACGACGTGGTGAAACACACTACACCTCGAACCATGGCATCCTGGTTCTCAGGCAGGCAGTTGCTGACCACCTCAAGCGCTTTTATCATGTTGAATACTTCCCGCAGCACGAAATTATCATGACTGTTGGTGTCTCGGAAGCCCTTTACCTGGCGTTTAACGCAATCTTGGATCCTGAGGATGAGGTGATCATTCCTACACCGTGCTTTGTTTCATACCAGGCAGAGGTGATCATGGCAGGCGGTGTGCCAGTTGAAGTCGCCACTTATGTTGAAAACAATTTTGTGCCCAGAATTGAAGATATTGAAGCCGCCATCACGCCAAAGACCAGGGCGATCCTGATTGGAAGTCCCAGCAACCCAACCGGCGCTGTGTATGACCGCGAATTCCTGCTTCGGCTGGCGGACCTGGCAGAAAAACAGGATCTGATCGTTATCTCTGATGAAATCTATGATCGCCTGGTTTATGGAACTGAACATGTTTGCTTTGCCAGTCTGCCCCGCATGCAGGAACGCACGATCCTGTTAGGCGGTTTCTCAAAAGCGTATGCCATGACAGGCTGGCGCATCGGTTTTGCAGCTGCCCCAAAAGATATTCTTAACGGCATGGTGCGAATCCACCAATACTCTGTCATGTCTGCTCCAACAGTATCGCAATATGCCGCTCTGGCTGCCTTGATGATCGGAGAGCCATATGTCCAGGACATGCTCAAGGAGTATGACCGACGCAGAAAGCTGGTTGTAAAAGGTCTTAATTCCATCGGCTTGAGAACATTTGAACCCAAAGGCGCCTTTTATGCCTTCCCTGATCTTCGCGGAACCGGGTTGAGTGATGACGAATTTTGCAACCGCTTGCTGCAGGAAGAAAAAGTGGCGATTGTGCCAGGGAACGCCTTTGGCGATGCCGGTACAGGCTTTGCTCGCGTTTCTTATGCCACATCTTATGAGCAACTTGAAGAAGCCCTTGAGAGAATTGACAGGTTTGTCAAACGGATCTGATCCTGATCACATAATTTTTTCCATCTTTTGAGCGCGGGTATAGACACTCGCGCTCATTTTTGTTACTATTAACAACAATTATTGATCAGGACAGGAAAACTATGACAATTGAGATCAAGCCTTTATCCCCGGAATTAGCAGAAACTTTCACATCCTATGTGAACAACATGGATTTTCACCATGCCCCCCACTGGCAATTCTGCAATTGTCAGTATTATCACTTAAAATGTACTCCTGAAGAGTGGCGCGAACGTACAGCCGAACAAAACCAACAATTGGCACAAGAAAATATTCGCAATGGCGTCATGCAAGGGTTTATGGCATTCGATGGAGACAAGCCTGTCGGATGGGTCAATGCCAACGAATGGCGAAATTATGCCTTCTTTGAAGACAACCCCGAGATGCTTGAATTCGAAGGCAGATCAGGTGCCATTGTCTGTTTTCTCATTCATCCGGAGTATCGTAATCAGGGGCTTGCGACAAAGTTGCTTGAAGCTGCGATTGAAGGCTTTCGCAAACAGGGATTTGATCGTGTAGTTGGGCACCCTTTCCTTTGGAGCGCCCATCCAGAGCGTCAATATCTCGGTATCCCCAGTATGTATGAAACGCTTGGCTTTCAAAAGAGATCAGAGATGAACGGTGTATCTACCTATGTGCTTGAGCTGAAGTAATTCGCTCACGAAATTGTTTTGATTACTTGTGAGACCTGCCACGGTCTCCAAAACGGGCATAACAACCAGGAGAGGGTAAATATTAATCTACAAGAGGACGGCAAGTAAGCCGTCCTCTTAATTGTTCAAACGCATTTACGGCTGCCAGTTTCCCACGCCCTTCCAGGCATGGTCCAGGTGTTCTGCCAAAACATCTTTTAATTTGTATTTCACCATTTGGCGTACAGCAAACATTAGGTCAATCCCACCGATCTCATAAATACGCCGACCAATCGCCTTAGCCTCTCGATGATGGTATTGATGATCAAATGGTCCGCCTGGTGCGAGTGAGATAAAATCGTCTTTCCTGCCAATTTGAACAAGCTGTTCTATCATCTGCTTTACTTCAGACTTTTTTTGTGGGTCAAGTGCTCTGATCTCTGGTTCGCCAAATATTCTGTTGAAAATGCTCATGATAACTCCTTAATCAAGCCTAATTATAAAGGCTTGTTTTCCCTATTAAGGCTCAGTTTGATAAAAGTCCGCAGAAACTCATAGCGTCCCTGCAGTTTTCTCCGGGAATCATCCTGAAGAATGCCTAATAGTGAATAATGGTGTCGCGGACCTTACCCCACTTCAGTGCATCGGCGGCACCAAATTGACCTTTCAAAAATCTCATAATTCTGACTTTCTTTTGTGAAAGTTTTTGTTGTTGCATCTGCCAAAACCAGGGTAACTGAATAAATAGACAATTAGTTCTTTATTGCATGCCCCAGATTAATCAGAAAAAAACCATTTTTCCGAAAATCTACAATTCAATCACTTTCCCATTGGCCCTACGCCATTTAACATATTCTTCAACATCGGATTCTACTAATTTCAGGCATACAGCAATCACGACCGCATCATCAACTTGTCCTATCCCTGGGATAAAGTCTGGAATCAAGTCTATCGGAGATACGAAATAAATCAGAGCACTGAGAATCGCAATAATAGAGCCGATTGGAATATCGAAATATTCTTTCTTAATGTAACTGCGTATTAATGATGCTAAAACTGGAATGCTTGCTAATGTATCACCAGCAAGGGGTAACTTTCTAAACTTTCTTTCAAGACGTTGTAGAAACCTTTCTAATGCATCTTGGTCGCCTAATAATTTTTCTGCAGAAGAATATCCTTTTTCTAATTGGATTAGAGCCTTTTTCTCGTCAAATTCCTTTTCCATCACTAAATCTCCTAATCATTATTCACTTGATAAATTTGTTTGTAAGTTTTCAGACGATATTAGAACATCAATCTGGACATCTAATAGTGAATAATGGTGTCGCGGACTTTGCCCCATTTCAGCGCATCCGCGATCCCTTCTTCAATGCTCTTCTCTGCCTTCCATCCCAGCAAACGTTTGGCTTTATCTGCGTTGGCATAAGCACCAGCAATATCCCCGGGTCGGGGGGGTTGGATTGCAACTGGCAGCTGTTTGCCAACAACATGTTCGAACGCCACCAGGAATTCCTTGACGGTGACGCCATTGCCCGTTCCCAGGTTGATCACGGTGTAATCGACCTCATCCTCAGACCCCTCAGCGATCGCCTTGTCAAAGTTTTCTATCGCTTTCAGATGTGCCAGCGCCAGATCCCAGACATGCAAATAATCGCGGATGCCCGAGCCATCGCGGGTGGGCCAATCGATCCCGGTCAGGTTAAACACCGGCTCCCGTCCCATTGAAACTTCCACCAATTTCCCGATCAGGTGGCTGGGATGCTTGATGTGCAAGCCGGTCCGCATCTGGGGGTCAGAACCAATCGGATTGAAATAGCGCAGAGCAATACCTTGCATACCATAAGCTGCACAAAAGTCTTTCAGCACCATCTCCATCATGAATTTGGTACGGGAATAGGGGCTCAGGGGTCGCAGAGGTGCTTCCTCGGTTACCATAAAACCAGGAACAACATCGTATACGGCCGCCGAAGAGCTAAAGACCACTCTTGGGTAACCCAGGTCGGATAGTGCTTTAAAGAATTCCATCGATTTCACCACGTTCTCACGATAGTAATCGTAAGGACGTGATACAGATTCCGGCACCACGATCAAAGCAGCACAGTGGATGGTTCCCTGAATGTCCGGGTGATCTGAGAAAACCCGTCGAAGCATGGCACGGTCAGAGATGTCTGCTTCGTAGAAAATTCGATCTTTGGTGAATTCCCTTCGACCTGTTACCAGCGAATCAAGGATAACCGGCGTATGTCCGTGATCGAGCAAAACCGAGGCAATCGTACTGCCAATATAGCCCGCCCCACCTGTGATCAGAACTTTCATAGAACCTCTCAGTTTTTCTTCCTATTGTACTCCATTGGGTTGCTGGCGGTCACTTCACGCACCGTCAGCAGGATAAGCAGACCAATGACCAGGAAGGCAAGAATCGAACCAATTCCCCAGTATTGCCCGGCAATTTCTGCTGCTTTTTCGGCAAGACCCTGATCGATATAGTAATTGTACATATTATAGGACAATGCTCCGAAAACAAAGGGTCCCACGAATGTAGATGTACGCCCAGCGACCGAAAGAAAACCATAAAATTCTGTGGTTTTACTCTCTGGCGCTAACTGGCTCACCATGGTGCGGCTTACTGCCTGGGCTCCGGAAAGGGAGAACCCGGCAAAAGCGCCGATGACAAAGAAGCCAATCATATCCTTGACAAGGAAAAGACCTGCCAATGCTGCGATAAGAATCAACAACGAGAATATAATGGCGCGTTTGCTGCTTTTGGTGTCCGATACCCTGCCAAAGGTAAGTGCGCCAAGGGCACCGGTGATATGGATGATAATGACAAATATGATCAGCTGCACCTGATTGAGCCCAAAGAGTGTGCCGCCAATGATTGCAGCAAAGTCCATTAACATCATGATCCCATCGTTGTAGATCAGAAAAGCGATCATGTAGCGTAGAAATTCTTTGTATTTTCGAATTTCTTTGAAAGTGTTCAAAAGATGTCTGAATGAAACCGAAAGCAAAGTCTCGCCTTCAGGAATCGGGATAACCGGGCTCAGCTCTTTGACTTTGAAAAAGGTTGGTAAGGCAGATATGGCAAACACGAGAGCGGTCAACAGAAAAGTATACGGTATGAATTCGTTGCCAATCAGTTGCAAAGGAACGACAGCGATCAACAGCGTGGCGATACCGCCCAGCATACCAATTGCCCAGCCTTTGCCTGAAATGTAGCCAATGGTCTCAGGGGTGGAAACGTCCACCAACAGTGCATCGTAGAAAACCTGCGCACCGCGGTAACCAATTTCTGCCAGGATAAAGAACACCATTCCCATAACAACATCACCTTGACCAACAAAAAAGAGCATTGCCGTGAAAATGACTGAAATAGCAGTAAAGATGAATAGAAACAGCTTTTTCGAGCGTGAGGAGTCTGCAATAGCGCCAAGGATTGGAGAGATCACCGCTACAGCGATCGCGGCAATCCCCACCGACCAGCCCCATAGCCGGGTGCCTTCAGCTCCGCCAACAACAACGTTCTTGAAGTAGGCAGAAAAAACTGCCAGCAGGATCACGGCAGCATATGCAGAGTTGCCAAAATCATAGTAATACCAGGCATGCCTGGCTTGACGGGCTGATTTGGTGTTTTCGAGGAGGTCTTTGGGTGTTAAGGTCATGGGTTGATCCGATCTGAGAATTTGTATACATATAGCATGGTTGCCTATTGTACCAAATTTAACCCCGTAGAATCGGATTAGGTGTGGAGTCACAGGATTGTTTTTGCTGACAGCTTAGTCGGAAGCAGTTCTGTCAAAAAAACTGCAGAATACAGGGTTTCAAAGGAAGTAGTGATACTGAAACAGGTTTTTTAACTTTTCAGGTAGAAGAGATCCTGTTGATCTCGCTGTTTACAAGGTTATCTTTTTGTGATGCGCTCAAGGTTGTAACGAACAAGATCCTCAATTAATCGATAATCCAACGCTTCGATGTAGGGGATCTTGATTGTCCCTTTGCTGGTTTGATAATTCTGCAATCTTTCATCAAAATGAGCGATCGCTTCCGAGCCGGGGTAAATCCCCAGATGGGTTTTTTGAGCGGCAAAGTGCAAAACATTCTTTCCGTTCTTTTTGAGGGTGGGGATGCCATAACTGATGGTTTGCTCCAGGTCAGGATCCACCTCTAACGCAATTTCCCGAATCTTTCGCAGTAGTGCCTGTATCTCATCGGGGTAATTGTTGATGAAATTGTCAATTTTGTTTTCCATCATTATTCTCCTCTGGAAGATAAGTTGAATATACCACCCGTCCTGTCATGATAAAAAGAATTGGAGAGTGTTTCCGAATTGCGCTCAATCAAGCCTTGGTTTCCCTGCTATAATGCAAAAAATGAACGTCGATATCCGTTCTACCGTGATTGTGATAGCCATAATGGCTGCCATCGCCGCAGTCATCTTGATCCTGCGCGCGCGTAACGCCATTCTCGTTGGTAGAAAGCTGCCCTTTTTTTATAAGAAGCGTCAACAATTTGATTTGGGTGTTCGCCTGATAGTCTCTGCGTTCGCACTTGGAATTTTCGCCTATGCCTCGCTGCGATGGGGTGAAGGATTTGCCTATCGCTACTTTCCACCCACGCTTACGCCATCCTTGACTCCAACGATCACTCTTACACCCACCATAACCCTCACGCCCACGATCACTCTCACACCAACCATAACAAACACGCCTTCGGTTACCAATACCCCTTCTCTGCCAGGTGAGATTATTGACCAGTTCGAAGCGATTGGCACGCCGCAGGATGATTACTTATTCAGCTCGATCAAGTTTTCCACTGAGATTGACGATGACCTTCAACCAATTGAGCCTGCTAATGAATTTGAAAATCCATTGGAAGTCATTTTTGCCAGCTATAGCTACAATATGATGACCAATGGCATCCAGTGGACTGAGGTTTGGGTACGGGAGGGAGAAACTATCCAGTACAATGTGGGCACCTGGCAGGGGCAGAGCGGCGGTTATGGTGTGAGCAAGCTGGAATTACCGGCTGAAGAGTGGCTGCCAGGGCAATACCAGTTACAGTTTTTTATCGGCACGGAGTGGATCATGAGCGGGCATTTCCGCGTTTTAGGCAACCCGCCAACGGCCACACCAACCATCACGCTCACGCCCTCATTGACCCCCAGCATCACCCCTACCCGCACAAACACACCTCTGCCGAGCCACACCCCCTTACCGAGTATTACTCCTTAGTCCTAACTAGAAGAATTCACCACCCACACCCCAACCCTCTCCCAGGAGAGGGCGAGTGAAGACGAATCATATTGAATCAAAATGCAATTTGCTACCAGACAACCGGCTTGCCTGTTTTTTCTTCAACCTTCTCAACAATCATTACACATGTTGAATCAAAGTAAAAGTCAATATCCGTGTTAGTGAAACGTATTACATCGATACCTAATTCTTGTAATCTATTACTTCTATCTGAATCCAAGACAGTTACCTTTGGTTTAAGGTGTTGACTACCATCAATCTCAATCGCTAACCTAGCTTGGTGGCAATAAAAATCGACGATGATATTTTCGATCACATATTGTCAGTGTATCGGAAGGGGAAAGTTTCGTAAAAAACGAAACCAGAGCTTTTTCTCTTGGGGTGTAGCATTATTGCGGAGATTTCTTGCGAGTTGCGACAACGGGGAACTGGTCATAGATAGAAGTTTACATGAACTTTCTGATATTCTTTGTTAGGACAAGTTTCTAGCGAATTGATGCAAGTAATTCAACGCCCTCTCCTTGGGAGAGGGTTGGGGTGTGGGTGTTGTTCACGGGAAATGTACACTAACAAAGGCGGTGCAACCGTCCATGCCCTCTCCTTGGGACTGCTTGCGCGTCGTATTCTGAGGATGGGGTCTGGGTGTTTTGAACGATTAATGTACACTAACAAAGGCGGATCATTCCTTCATGCCTTCTCTTGGGACTGTTTGCGTGCCGGAGAGTTGGGGTGTGGGTGTTTCTCATTGGTAACTTAAAAACATTGAAGCGCAGGGCTCCTCTCCTGTCAGAACCTTCTGTGCTTATGGAGATAATAAACCAGATGTCCATTCTTTCACCTGATTTTCCAAAGCATTTTGGGTACAATAAATCAAAAAGACACCATGGCAGAAACAAACAACCACTCAACACCAAAACGCTGGACTGTATCACCCCTCATCCCTCCCCACATCAGCCGTGAGCTTTCAGAGTATTCTCCTTTCTTGCGCCAGTTGCTCTTCAACCGCGGCATCACTACTGCAGAAACTGCGCGTGCCTACCTGGGCGCGGAATCCCCGACCGATACCAATCCTTTCGCGTTGAAAGATATGGACAAGGCGGTTGAGATCATCCATAACGCCATCGAGAGCAACCAAAACATTGCCATTTACGGCGATTATGACACCGATGGCGTCACTTCCAGCGCTTTGCTTTATGAATTTTTTGACCAATTAGGGCATACACCCCGGGTTTACATTCCCAATCGTTTTGATGAAGGATATGGTCTCAATATTGAAGCCATTCAGCAGTTTGCTACCGAAGGCATTGATCTCATCATCACAGTAGATTGCGGCATTCGCGCCCAACAAGAGGTCGCACTTGCCAAACAACTGGGAATGCAGGTGATCGTCACAGACCACCACCTTCCAGGAGCAGATTTGCCTCCTGCTGATGCCGTAATCGATCCACACCAACCCGGCGACCCTTATCCTTACAAGATGCTGGCAGGCGTGGGGATGGCATACAAAATCGCCAAAGCTTATCTCACGGCTTATCCTGACCCCAACGTTGATTACCATCAATGGCTGGACTTGGTCAGTATCGGCACCGTGGTCGACATCGCACCGCTCGACGGTGAGAATCGCGCATTGGTCAAAGCCGGCTTGCAGGCGATGCGTTCCACCCGCCGGCAGGGTCTTTATTCCCTGATCCAGACCGCGGGCGTCAAGATCGATCAACTGAACGCCGGGCATCTCGGCTTTGGCATCGGACCCCGCTTGAATGCTGCCGGGCGTATGGATTCAGCACTGGCTGCTTTTGAACTGTTGACCACCAAGGATCTTTTTCACGCTGGTTCGCTTGCCCAACAATTGGATAATCTGAACAGCCAGCGCAAAGACATTATGCACGCCATCCAGGATCGGGTAGTTGCTGAAGCCAATGCCGCAGACCCAAATACACCAATCATTATTTCGGTTGCGGAGGATTATGAAGAAGGAGTAGTTGGTTTGGCAGCTGGGCGCATCACGGAAGGCTTCTATAAACCGGCTATCGTTGGTCGCCTGGAGAGCGGCATGGTGAAAGCTTCCTGCCGCACCATACCTGAATTTAACATCGTAGAAGCGCTCGATCAGTGTGCAGACCTCCTGGATCACTATGGCGGTCATGCCATGGCAGCCGGTCTTAGCTTTGAGATTGGCATGATGGATGCCTTTAAAGAGCGGATCACGCAAATTGCTCACGAACGCTTATCCGGGATGGAATTGGCTCCTGAGTTATCGATTGATTATGAGATTTCCCTCGATCGTCTCAAACCGGAGCATATCCCGGGCATCCTTTCCGACATCGCTCAGTTGGAACCTACTGGCACGAACAATCCAGACGCGCTGTTTTGCAGCCGTAACTGCAAGGTAGCGCGAGCCTACGCCGTCGGAGATGGGCGTCACCTCAAGTTAACCCTGGGTTCAGGCATGCATCAGTTTGATGCAATCGCCTTCAATCAGGGTCACTGGATGCAGGACATGCCGGCTTATGTTGATATTGCCTACGCATTTGAGATCAACACCTATCAGGGCAGACAGTCGCTGCAATTGAATGTGAGGGATATTAAAGCGTCTGAATTTGCTTAAAGTCAGGGAGTAATTCGATATTGGTGGTCTTTTTCTTCAACCCGCCCATCTCTATACCAGGCATGCATGGTTGCATCCAGTATGATGGTCTTATGCGTATTATGGGCAGTGTCCAGCAACTGCAGCAATAGCCGTACAGCCGATTCAGCCAGATGTCCTTGCTCAACACCCATCCGGTAAGTTAAAAAACCCGGGTTTTCATCCAAAACATCCAAAACAGCTTGCAGAGCTTCCGAAAACTGTTTGTTTTGCCTGGTTTGTTGTGTTGGATACAATGGTTGTATTGGCTTTTTCAAATTATTTGCCAATGAGTTTAACATCACTGGTGTAAATAAAAACTCCGCCAACGCCTGCAGGCCGACAATTTCAACCATCTCGCTCGAACCGCCCTCGCTCTCAAGCCGCAGCCGCATTGCATGGTCGCTTTTCTGCGGTACCAAGAGGAAGTCAGCCGGATCGACCAATGAATTAATTCTTTCCAAAACCAGGTCGGCATATTTCTGGTAAGCATCTTTGACCGTAAGGGAATCATTATCCAACCTGAACGCAGGGATCGGCTCACCCACGCTCATTTTTAATGTCGGTCTCTCAAACTTCAGCACTTTCGAAAAACCATTATGGAATCCGCTGAATCCAATCGGGATCACCGGAGCCTGCGCCTTGTGACTTAACCATGCCACCCCCACCTGGGCTTTCATACGACCGGGATTCCAGGTTCCGCCTTCGGGGTAGATCCCGAGAACGCCGGCTTGCTCAAGCACGCCCAACGCTTTGACCATAGCTTTTCGGTCCAGGTTGCCCCGGTTTACCGGGATAAAGCCATAAAAAGCGACAAGCTTATCAATGAAACCCTCAAAGGGAAGATCACCAGCGCCAATTAATTCGACCTGCCGGTGAGGGTAAACAGCCATGAGAAGAGGTTCCAGTGTCGATACGTGATTTCCAGCCAGGATCACAGGACCTTCAGCAGGAATATGCTCTAATCCACTTACCTGTGGTCGGGCAAGCAGCCTTAAAAGCGCTCTTCCAACCAGGTTTAATATTTTCCGGCGGAAAGTAAGACGGGGATAAGAAATTTCGAATCGGTTTGATGTGTTCACTATGTTATAGAAGAGTTAACCCTAACAATAAAAAAGGGTTACAGGCAACAAAAATGCCCCCACGGGAATTCGAATCCCGGTTTCGGCCTTGAGAGGGCCACGTCCTAGGCCGCTAGACGATGGGGGCGTCAGGGTAGAAATAATATCACGGACCGATTACAACGTCAACGAATTGTTTTCTATATATTGTGCGTGGGTCAGCACATAGTATACACTTTATGAATCGAGGGTATGAGAGATACCGCACCAGGTGTCTGGAGCTTTGGGGATTACCATATGAGGACATTGAGGTGCAAATTGATAAAGGATATCAT
>Ga0209722_1001743_pt1 | contig 18342 bp, 14 predicted proteins | sample BioC12SIPDNA_2_FD_185745 | JGI IMG/M metagenome (GOLD analysis project Ga0209722, IMG submission 185745) | Anaerobic biogas reactor microbial communites from Washington, USA - Biogas_R1_A C12 SIP DNA (SPAdes) (version 2) | ecosystem: Engineered > Bioreactor > Anaerobic > Unclassified | place... | reverse complement strand
CGAAGGGGGAATAGACGTGTCCCGTGTCGGTGGCGAACTTCTGGACCTCGAAGAAGTTCTGCAGGAAGATGGTGCCCCAGGGATTCTCCTGCCCGTCCACAACCTTCTGCTGCATGGCGGAGAAGAGCTCGCCGAAGGCCATGGGCGTGGGGTTGGCGCCCATGACCTTGAAGGCGGCCAGGTGGATGGGGTTCTCCATGGTGCGGATCTTGAGACCCTTCAGATCCTCGGGGGACTTGACGGAGTGGACGCTGTTGGTGAGCATCCTGAAGCCGTTCTCCCAGTAGGCGAGGCCGATCATTCCCTGGGCGGGGAGCATGTCGAGGAGCTTCTTTCCCACGGGGCCGTCAAGAATGTAGTCGGCCACTTCCTCGTTGGCGAAGATGAAGGGAAGGTCATAGATTTTATAGGCGTTGACGAAGGCCGTCATGGGAGCGGTGGAGGGGCAGGTCATCTCCTGGGTTCCCATCTTGAGGGCTTCCATCATGGTGCGGTCGTCGCCGAGCTGGCTGGAGTGGAAGAGGACCACTTCGATCTTCCCTTCGGAGTTCTTCTCCACGAGCTCCTTGAAGAACTACAGGGACTGGAACTGGGCCGACTTGTCGTTGAGGCCGATGCCCGCGTTGATGGTAAATTCTGCGCCGAAGCCGGCGGTGGCCAGGAGGCCGACAAGAATCAATGCCGCGATACCTGTTCTTATTTTCATTGTTTTCTCCCCTTTCGTTTTTTCACACGTTGAAAAAATCGCTCCCTTTGCGCCTTCCTGCGAGAATTTTCCCGTTCCCAGCCTCCCTTCTCCGTCGGAACTTTCCTCCCCGGAGCCCTGTCCCTAGGGCAGGACGAGATTGGGGATGAACAGGATGACCTGGGGGAAGAAGATGAGCAGTACCAGTACCGCCACTTCCGCCACCACGAAGGGGGCGATGGACTTCACCAGCTCCTCGAATTTCACCCCCGCTACGCCGGTGGCCACGTAGAGCACCGTGCCCACGGGCGGGGTGATGAGCCCGATCCCCAGGTTGACCGACATGAGCACGCCGAAGTAGACCGGGTCGACTCCTACCTGCTGCATTACCGGCAGAAGGATGGGGGCAAGGATCAGCATGGCCGGCGTGAGGTCCATGACGAATCCCACGAAGAAGAGCAGGACGTTGGTCATGAGAAGCACCCCGAGCTGGGAATCGGTGATGGACTGGACCATGGCCGCCAGCTCGAAGGGAACCCGCGCTCTTGTGAGGAGCCACGCCGTGCACATGGCCATGCCGCAGAGGTAGAGGACCGTGGCCGTGGTCTTGCCGGTGGCGAGGAAGATGCCCGGCAGGTCTTTGAAGGAAATCTCCCTGTAGACGAAGAGGCCGAGGATCATGGCCACGAAGGCGGAGACGGCTCCGGCTTCAGTGGCAGTGAAGACGCCGCCCAGGATGCCGCCCACGATGATCACCGGGATGGAGAGGGCCCACCCGGCGCTCAGGAGGGTCTGTCCCACCCGCCGGAGGGAGAATGTCCTGTCGGGTGCCGGACGGGCGATCCCCTGCTTTTTCGTGATGAAATAAGTTGTCACCATCAGCGCGAGCCCCACGATGATCCCCGGGATGATCCCTCCGAGGAAGATCCTGGCGATGGAGGTGCTGGTGATGATGCCGAAGAGGATGAAGGGGATGCTCGGCGGGATGATGATGCCGATCACCGCCGCCGAGGCGCAGATGGCTGCCGCCAGGGGACCCGGAAAGCCCTGCTTCTTCATGGGGGGTATGAGGAGCCCCCCGATGGCGGCTGTTTCAGCCACCGCCGAGCCGCAGATGCCGCCGAAGAACATGCTGCTGAGGATGGAGACGTGTCCGAGACCTCCTGTGATGTGCCCCACCAGCGCGTCGGCGAAATCCACCAGTCTCCGGGCGATGCCTCCCCGGTTCATCACCTCGCCCACGAACATGAAGAAGGGAATGGCGAGGAGGGGAAAGCTGTCCGCTCCCTGGATGACCTTCGCGGGGAGGGCCATCAGCGGGATGTCCATTACCAGGAGCATCACGATGTTGGCTATGCCGAGGCAGAAGACGATGGGAACGCCGAAGATGGTGAAAAAGAACAGGATGCCGAGAAAGAGCTAAAGCATGGGCCTACCTCCTCTCCGGTGCGGCGGAAGGAGTCCGCAGCCGCACGATCCAGTGCAGGATCTTCAGGATGTTCTGGATGACCATGAGCGCCCCGGTCAGGGGGACCACTCCGTAGACGAAGGTCATGGGGATGTCCAGGGCGGGGGAGAGGTTCGTGGCTGATACGGCCACATCCCAGCCGAACCATGCGATGACGAAGATGACCGCGCCGATGCAGATCTCACCCAAAAGGCGGATGACGGTCCTCGCCTTTTCGCTCCGGATCCTGTCCACCACGAAGTCCAGCCCGATGTGCTCGTTCAGTCCGTAGGCGTAGGCCGCGCCCAGGAAGGTCACCCAGATGAAGAGGAACCGGGAAAGTTCGTCTGACCATCCCAGGGAGCTGTTCAGGAAGTACCGGGTGAACACGCTTACCCCCACGATGATGAAGAGGGCCACGGTCATCACGGTAAGAGTTGCCTTGTACAGTACGATGCCGATGTGGAGGAGCCGCTTCATGAAGAGGGACCCCCTTCGGGCTCGTGGATGGGAAGGAGGTCCCCCCCGTTCTGCAGGATGATGACCTTCGCTCCGGGGCCGGTCATGGAGAAGGCGAGGTCCACGGCCTCCTGGGGAGTTGCTGCAGGGGCGAAGCCCAGCTTCCGGGATGTTTCCGGACTGATGCACGGGCAGACCATGATGCCCCTGCCCTTGTCCCGGATGATCCGTCCCACGTGGACGATGTGGGCGGCCAGGGTGAGGTCTTCGATTTCGCCCCGGTCCACCATGGCCTTCGCCTCGGCGAAGGGGAGATAGCCGATATCCGTCAGTTCCGGATGTCCCTGGGCCACTCCTTCGGGGCAGGGTGTCACCGTCACCAGGACGCCGCCCTTCTTCAGAGGGAGGTCGCCCGCGTAGATGCCCTTGGCGGCCTGCCAGAGTTCGCTGTCCGCAGGGAAGGTGTCGGTGATCACGATGTCGGCGTATTCAGGGAAGGGAACACCGAAGATCTCCCTGGATGCCTCGCAGCCCGCCGCATGGGCCTTTTCCGGGTCGCCGCAGACGCAGCGGTAGATCCGCTCCTCCCGGTCGAGAACAACGTTCACGATGAAGGAGAGTCCCGCCTTTTTCGCCACGGCGTTCATCTCCCGGCGGACGGGGTTGTCGATGGTGCCCATGATCTCTTCACCTTCGTAGAGGGCGCTCACCCAGTGGGTCTGTCCCGTGGTGACCACCCCGGAGACGCCGGGCTGGACCATCTTGGCTCCGCCGGAGAAGCCCGCCACCCTGTGGGGGGTGATGTGCCCCAGGGCCACCACGTGATCGAACTCGAGAAGCAGCTTGTTGACCCACACCTCCGTGCCGTGCTCCGTGGTCCCCAGGTTCGCCAGTCCCTGCAGGTCGTGGGCGTCGTGCTGGTAGACCCGGATCCTCTCCAGAAGGTCCTTTCCGACCTTGGCTTCCACCTCGGCGCCCGTCATGGGCCGGTGGGTTCCGAGGGCTATCAGGATGGCGGTGTCCTGCAGCGCCGCTCCCCCGGCAGCAAGTTCCTCGAGGACCAGGGGGAGCAGCCGGGCGGTGGGGGTGTTCCTGGTGTTGTCATCAATCAGGATGAGAGCGGAGTCTCCCTTTTTCACCATCTCCCGCAGTCTCGGCGAGCCGATGGGTTCTCCGAGGGCCCGTTTCACTTCATCCAGGTCACTCCCGGAGGCAGGGACGGCCGTCCTGGGGGCGAGCACCGCCAGGAGATTTCCGTCGGGAATTTCCGCGTCTCCGAATCCCTCGTAAGGGAAAGTAATCCGTGCCATGACGTTACCTCCTCAATTTTTAAGCTTTTTCGGGGGGAGTGAGGCCGAATTCCGCGGCGAAGTCCTTCAGCATCCTGAAGGTGGCATCGTCCAGGGGCACTCCCGACTCCAGGGCCTCCTTCCTGCGGAGGGATTCCTTCTCTCCGTGGACGTACACCCGCTCGTTCCCCTCTGAAGGAGCTGAGGAGCGCAGGGCGGACAGCATGTCCCCGACCCGCCTGCGGATGTCCTTTTCGTCGCCGAAGAGGTCGAGCCTCGTGGCGGAGAAGAAATGCCCCACGTTGGCGTCCATGGTCTGGAAGACGTCCCGGGTCCAGGGTCCGCCCGCCAGGGGACCGCAGAGCATGTCCACCAGGACGGCGAGGCCGTACCCTTTGTGTCCTCCCATGAGCTCGCCGGCTCCTCCGAGGAAGAGCAGGCCGCCCCACCGTCCCGTGGGATCCGCCAGGATTGAGGTGGCCTCCGACGGATCGGTCACCGTTTCGCCCGACTCGCCCACGAACCAGCCCTCGGGCATCTCGAGATTCCGGCGCTTGTAGACGCCGAGCTTGCCCCTGGGAGCGGTGGTGGTGGCCATGTCGAGCAGCCAGGGGAGGTCTCCGTCGGAGGGTATGCCCACGGCGATGGGGTTGGTGCCGAGGAGGCGCTCCTTCCCCAGGGTTGGAACGGCGCACCGGATGGTATTTGTGAAGGCGCTGCCCAGAAGGCCTTCCTTCACCGCCATTTCTGCCCACAGGCCCGCCATGCCGAAGTGGTTCGAGTTCCGCACCGAGGCGTAGCACGTTCCGTGGGCCTTTGCCTTTTCGATTGCCCTTTTCATGGTGAACTCGGAGATGTGGGCTCCCACGCCGTAGTGCCCGTCCACCACCAGGGAGATGGGGGTTTCGTGGACGATTTCAGGGTCCGCACCCGGCTTGACGTGCCCTCCTTCAAGTTCGTTCCGGTAGACCTTCAGCCTCGTGACCCCGTGGGAGGAGACTCCCCTGGCGTCGGCTTCGGCAAGCACCACGGCAGTGATGCGGGCCTTGTGGGCGGGATAGCCAAGTTTTTCAAGGACGGCCGCAGAGAGTTCAACGAGCCCTTCATATCGTATTCGCTCAAAAGCCAAAAGAAATCCCTTCCTTCCGCGTTTTTTCCCGGAATCCCGGCGGGGGAATCCGGGGAATGACTTCATGGGGAAACACCGGATTCCCCGTGTTTCCTCAGATTATACTGCCTATTGAGCTTTTTGCCCCGTGCCGGTACGGACGGATTCAGACCGGGATGGCCTCTGTTTCAGCCTTCTGCCGGCAGTTTTGCCGCCGGGGGCGCGGGGGGCGGAGTCAGCCCCGTGACGGAAAGGATATCCTTTTCATCCAGCGTTTCCCTGGAGACAAGGGCGGCCGCCAGGGCGTCCAGCTCCCTCCGGTGCACCGTCAGCAGCCTTTTCGCTTCGTCAAGGCTTTCCCTGATGATCCGGAGGACCTCTTCGTCAATGATCTTTCCGGTCTCTTCGCTGAAAGGTTTTGTTCCCCCGAATCCCGCCTGGGTGCCGAGGTAGGGATTCTCCCGGGGCGCAAGCTGCACCATGCCGAGCCGTTCGCTCATGCCCCACCGGGTGACCATTCTCCAGGCGAGCCCCGTCGCCTGCTCGATGTCGCTTTCCGCTCCCGTGGTCTTTGTCCCGTAGACTACCTCTTCCGCCGCCCTGCCGCCGAGGATGCCTATGATCCGTGCCCGGAGATAGGCTTCCGGGTAGCTGTACCGGTCGGAGACAGGGCGCTGGTATGTGACCCCCAGGGCCTGGCCCCGGGGCATGATCGTCACCCTGTGAACGGGGTCGGCGCCGGGGACCGTCAGGCCGAGGATGGCGTGTCCCCCTTCATGGTACGCCACCCGCTCCCTGTCCTCGGTACTCAGGAGAAGGGGCCGTTCCGGTCCGAGCACGATTTTTTCGAGGGCATCCAGGAAATCCTTCGCGGTCACGCTGTCCTGTCCCCGCCTGGCGGCGAGAAGGGCGGCCTCGTTGACGAGGTTCTTCAGGTCAGCCCCGGAAAAGCCCTGAGTGGTGGCGGCAATCTCGTCGAGACTGGTTTCCCCGGACAGGGGAACGTTCCTTGTGTGTACCTTCAGGATGGCCTCCCGCCCCGGCCTGTCGGGAAGATTGACCACGACCCGCCGGTCGAACCGCCCCGGCCTCAGCAGGGCCTTGTCGAGCACATCGGGCTGGTTGGTGGCCGCGAGGACGATAACCCCGGTCCTGCTTGAGAAACCGTCCATCTCGGTCAGGATCTGGTTCAGGGTCTGCTCCTGCTCGCTCGAGCCCCCGATGCTCACCTGGCCCCTCGCCCGACCGATGGCGTCCAGCTCGTCGATGAAGATGATGGCGGGCGCGTTTTTCCGTGCCTGGCTGAAAAGATCCCGCACCCTTGCCGCTCCCACGCCGACGATCATCTCTACGAATTCCGCGGCGCTCATCGAATAAAAGGGCACTCCGGCCTCGCCGGCCACCGCTTTCGCCAGCAGGGTTTTTCCCGTTCCCGGCGCTCCCACGAGAAGAATGCCCTTTGGGGCGGTTCCACCCAGCCTGGTGTATTTTTCGGGATCCTTCAGGAAATCGACGATCTCCACAAGCTCGTTCTCTGCCTCGTCGATGCCCGCCACGTCGTTGAATGTGACCTTTTCTTCACCCTCCTGGTCGTACCGCCGGGCCTTGCTTTTCCCGAGCCCCATGAGGCCGCCCATGCCGCCCTGGGAGGCGGAGCGGCGGAACAGCCAGAAGTAGAAGAGGATGAACAGCAGTCCCGGGCCGAAACCGTAGAGCAGGGTCTCCCAGGCGTTCCGCTCCTCGTGCATTGGTTTCGCGCTGATTTCCACGCCATGGGAGAGCAGAAACGCCTCCAGGCCGCTGTCCACGAATGCCGGAAGGGTGGTGGTGAAGAGTGTGACTGCTTTCGCCCCGCTCCCGGAAGGACCTGTTTCCGTTCCGGCCCCGGGGTACGTCACGGGGTTCCGGAAATCCCCCCAGACGATCTCTCCCCTGTTGTAGATGGCGTGGACGTTCCCTTTCGCCGTTTCCTCCCTGAAGAGGGTATAGGGAATGTTCACCGGTTCCTTGGGCGCCGGTGTCAGGAGAGACGCCACGAGGTAGTTGACGGCGAGAACGGCGAGAAACCACAGCCAGATCCTGCTCGGGGGGAGATTCTTTCCCGGCTGACCTCCTCCGGACGGGCTGTTCTTCCGCAGGAAAGGCTGAAATCTGCCGCTTTCCCTTGATCTGCCGGTGTGCTGGGTTTTCTTTTCCATGAAAATCCTCCTCGGTGCGGATGATCCGCCGTCCCGGGATCCGCGGCAGGGAAGAGGCGGCGGTCCAGGAAGAAGCGCCGCCTCTTCTGATATGGCCGGAATCTATTATACGTCCTTCCCGAGGTTCCCCGTCAATCCCGGTGCGGGGATGCTCGCCCCTTCCGTGGGGAGATTGGGGAAAAGAATGCCAAAAGTCCCCGTTTGGTGTATTGTTGGAATGTCGGAAAACGCTAAAAGGACTGCCGAGGGAGGCATCGAGAGTGAACAGCGATTTTTTCAACCTGTACAGCCATGACTTCATCCGGGTGGCGGCCTGCGTTCCCGCCGTTCGGACCGCGGACCCTTCCCATAACGCGGAGAGGACCGTCGAACTGCTCCGGGAGGCCTCGGACCGCAGGGCGGTGCTCGCCGTCTTCCCGGAGCTTGGAATCTCCGCCTACTCCTGCGGGGATCTCTTCTTCCAGGACGCCCTGCTGCAGTCCGCTCTCAAGGGACTCGAAACGATCCTCGGCGCTTCGGCCTCCCTGGACATGGTCATTGCCGCAGGAGTCCCGCTGAAGATAGGGGACGGGCTCTTCAACTGCGCTGCCGTCCTCTTCCGGGGCCGAGTCCTCGGCGTGGCCGTCAAGAGCTTTCTCCCCAACTATCGGGAATTTTACGAACTGAGGCATTTCAGGCCCGCCTCCGCCCTTCCGTCGGACACCCTGGACCTCCTGGGGCAGAAGGATATCCCTGTGGGGGCCGATCTCATCTTCGAGGCGGAAGGGATTCCCGGCTTCAGGCTTTTCTGCGAAATCTGCGAAGACCTCTGGACTCCGGTACCGCCCTCCTGCTACGCTGCCCTCTCCGGGGCCACGGTGGCGGTGAACCTGTCCGCCTCGAATGTCACCACGGGAAAGGCGGACTACCGCCGGGCCCTTGTGGCCAACCAGTCGGCCCGGTGCATCGCCGCCTATGTCTATGCCGGGGCGGGGGCGGGGGAGTCCACCACGGACCTTGCCTGGGACGGCCATGCCCTGGTGGCGGAGAACGGGGAGATCCTGGCGGAATCGGAGCGGTTCTCCCGGAAACCCGCCGTGACCCTGGCCGATATCGACCTTGGCCGCCTTGCCGGAGACCGGACGACCATCACCACCTTCTCCGATGCCGGGGGAAGAACGGAGCGTCCCCCCTTCCGCAGGATTTCCTTTCCCCTGGGCGCGCCGTCTGGCATAATTCCCCTGGCCCGTAACGTGCCCCGGTTTCCCTATGTTCCCTCCGACCCGTCCCTCCGGGAGCGGAGATGCCGGGAGATTTACAGCATCCAGGTCCAGGGGCTGGCCACCAGGATGGAATCGTCGGGGATACGGAACCTCGTCCTCGGGGTGTCGGGAGGACTCGACTCCACCCAGGCCCTCATCGTCTGCGCCAGGACCATGGATCTCCTGGGGCTGCCGAGGACGAACATCAAGGCCTATTCCCTCCCCGGATTCGCCACTTCGGAAAGGACCGCCGGCAGCGCGCGGAAACTCATGGAATCCCTGGGGGTGGAGGCGGGGGAGATCGACATCCGCCCGGGGTGCATGCAGATGCTGAAGGACATGGGGCACCCCTTCGCGGAAGGGAAACCGGTCTATGACGTGGCCTTCGAGAACGTCCAGGCGGGGCAGAGAACATCGGTCCTCTTCCGGATCGCCAACGCCCGGGATGCCATGGTGGTGGGCACCGGCGACCTCAGCGAGCTTGCCCTCGGGTGGTGCACCTACGGCGTGGGGGATCACATGTCCCACTACAACGTGAATGCCAGTCTCCCCAAGACCCTCATCCAGTATCTCGTCCGGTGGGCCGCCGCAAGCGAAATTCTCGGCAAAGAGGTGTCGCCGGTGCTGGAAGCTGTCCTCGGAACGGAGATCAGCCCGGAACTCGTCCCGGGATCGGCGGAGGACGGCCCCTCCCAGAGTACCCAGGCCGTCATCGGCCCCTATGAGCTGCAGGACTTCAACCTCTTCTATACCCTGAGGTACGGTTACCTCCCGTCCAAGGTGGCCTTCCTGGCACAATCCGCCTGGCGGGACGCCGCTGCGGGCGTGTGGCCCGACATTCTCCCCGGTCGGAGGACGGAGTACACCCTTGCCGAAATAAAGCACTGGCTTTCCGTCTTTCTCCGCCGGTTTTTCACAATGAGCCAGTACAAGCGATCCTGCGTTCCCGACGGGCCCAAGGTCGGTTCGGGAGGATCCCTTTCTCCCCGGGGCGATTACCGGGCACCGAGCGACGGCAGCTCCGCCCCGTGGGAGAAGGACCTGGAGAACATCCCCGACGGGGAGGAGTGACGGGAAAAAATAATCGGGGCGGGCTCACAGCCCGCCCCTGTCTTACTGTTCGCCCGTGTTGTGTGCCGTGGCGTCGAACCGCTCCCTGAGGTCCCGGTACAGGGCCTGGAACTGCAGATATCCCCTGTCGTATGTTTTCTTTTCCGCGTCGACCGGTTCCACAGTTTCCAGGATCCGGGTCCATCCCCTCACATCGTCCGGGGAAAGGCCGCCGCCGAGGGCGGCAAGCATGGCCGCACCGTAGGCCCCTCCTTCCTCCGTCTCGGGTACGGAGACGGGAAACCCCATCATGGAAGCGGTCATTTTTCGCCAGACGGCGCTTTTTGCCCCTCCTCCCGCCATGATGACCCGCTTTACGGGAGTGGCTGCCCGGACGAGCTCGAAGGAATCCCGCAGTCCGTAGGTGATTCCCTCCATGACCGCCCGGAAGACATGACGCCTGTCGCTCATGGAGGACAGGCCGTAGAGCACCCCCCTGGCGTTGGGGTTTCTGTGGGGGGTGCGCTCGCCGTTGAGGTAGGGAAGCCAGAGCATGCCCCCCGCCCCGGGGGGGGTCTCTTCGACGGCCTTCCCGATGTCGTCCCACGTGAGGTCCCTGCCGGCGACGTCCCGGAACCAGTTCAGTGAGGCGGCCGCGGCGAGCATGCACCCCATGTAGTAGGACTGGCCGGGAAGGACGGAATTGAAGAAATGGAGCCGCCCGGTCGGATCGGGAGCCGTTGACCCGGTAATGGCGAGGACCGTCCCCGAGGTGCCGATGGAGATCATGCAGTCTCCGGGAGAGGCCACCCCGAGACCGAAGGCGGAAACGGCGTTGTCCGCCCCGCCGCAGATCACCTTCGTTTCTCCCCAGCCGAACCGCCGTGCCAGTTCGGGCCTGAGGATTCCCCGGATTTCCGCAGACCCCTTCACGGGGGGGAGCCATCCCTCGTCCACGCCCAGGGCGGAGAGGAGATCGCTCCGCCATTTCCGGGCCGAAACGTCCCAGCAGGCGCTTCCCGAGGCGTCGGACCACTCCGTGGCCCGTTCGCCCGTGAGGCGCCATCCGATGTAGTCCTTGGCGATGTAGCAGGTGGCTATCTTTCGGTAGATCTCCGGCTCGTGCTTCCTGATCCAGAGAATTTTAGGCAGGGTAAAGCCGGGATAGATGAGGTTTCCCGTCATTTCCACCACCCGGGATTCCCCGCCGAGAAGAGCCTCGGCCTCGGCGCATTCGGCCGCGGTGCGCTGGTCGCACCAGAGGATCGCCTTCCGCAGCACCCTTCCCTCCCGGTCCACCGGCACGAGAGTGTGCATCTGCCCGGAAAGGCCGATCCCCGCCACCCGGACCTTCCCTGGCACGGACGAGAGCAGCTCCGTCACTCCCGTCCACCAGTCCTCCGGATCCTGTTCGGCCCAGCCGTGCCCGGGGGCGGAAATTCCGAGGGGGGAGGAGCGGCTTTCGATCACCTTCCCCTCCCCGTCGGCCAGGATCATCTTGATATTGGTGGTGCCGATGTCCAGACCGAGATAGACGTCCATTACCCCCCGCCTCCCTTTCAGGGTTCCAGGCGGGGCATCCCGAAGAGATCCGCGTAGCCGTCCAGCTTCTTCCACGTGGCGGGGTCGAGATACACCCCCTCTTCCAGAGACTTCAGCCGCCGTTCGTATTCCTTTTCCCCGTGAATGTAGATTCTCTCGTGCCCTTCGGCCTTCGGGCTGCTTCTGAGCTTTTCGAGAATGTACTCCACGTGCTCCTGGATGGCCGTACCGTCACCGAAGAGGTCCAGGCTGGTGGCCTGGAAGTAGTGGCAGATGCCGCACCGTTCGGAGTAGGCGTCGAAGGTGGGGGAGCCGAGAGATATGCCTGCGGTGAGAAGCTCCACGAGAAGCCCGAGGCCGTATCCCTTGTGTCCGCCGAGGGTCTCCCCGCTTCCCCCGAGAAAGACGATTCCCCCGTAGGGGCTCGCTCCAAGGCGCGCGATCTCAAGGGCTCTCTCTGCGTCGCACAGGTCTTTTCCGTTTTCGTCCACGAACCACCCCTCGGGCATGGTTCCGCCCCGACGGGCCGCCACTTCCACCTTGCCCATGGCCACCGTGGTGGTGGCCATGTCGAGCATGAAGTGGGGCTTTTTCCCCCGGGGAATGGCCACGCAGATGGGGTTGGTCCCAAGCAGGCGCTCCCGGCCGAAGAGCGGAATGGCCGCCCGGATGGTGTTGGTGAGGGCAACCCCCATCATACCCGCATCGGCGGCCATCTCAGCCCAGACTCCTGCCATGCCGAAGTGGCCGGAATCCCTGACGGTGGTCATGCAGGTGCCGCTCTGCCGGGCCTTTTCGATGGTCCTCTCCATGGCCATTTTCGCCGCGGAGAACCCGGAGCCGTTGTTGCCGCTCAGGACCAGCGAAACGGGTGTTTCATGCACGATTTCCGGCTTCCCGTGAGGGTCGGCCTTTCCTTTGGCGATAAGATTATGATACAGTTCGACCCGGGCCGTACCGTGGGACGCATGTCCACGGGCGTCGGCCTCCACAAGGACCCAGGCTCCTGTCTCCGCCGTCTCCCTGGAATAGCCGAGACCCTTCTCCAGCATATCCGCCACGTAGTTTCTGAGTTTTTCGTATCCGACCGTCGTTCTTTCCATTAAATTCACCCCCGTCATCGAAGAATGGTGATTCTGCCTTCCGCTTTCCCGCCCATTTCTTTCAGAAAACGGATGTAGTCCGCCGCCGCCTCGAGGTACATCTGTTCCATGGAGGAGAAGGCGGAGCCGTTTTTCTTCAGGATGTAGTGCTTGTCACCGCCCCCCGCCGTCCAGTCGGTGGTGGCCACGGTGTAGATTCGTTTCGGATCCACGGGAGCCCACGAGCCGTCGGGCTGCCGCACCTCTGCCTTCACGAGTCTGGACCCCCGGGTGCGGACGATTCCGTTGTTGTCGATGAGCAGGGGCTGCCTTCCCGGATCGATGGAGAACCTCATCCCCGAGACCTGGAGGAAGCCCCCGGTGGGAACCCTCATGGCCGCGTCGTAATTCTCTTCTCCAAGGGCGTAGCCCGAAGCGGACGTTTCAAGCACCAGGAGCAGGTCGCTGCCGGAGAGGGACCCCTTCCACAGGGAACCGCCGAAGGGCATCATGTTCGTGAGGGTGGCGTAGGTGGCCGATCCTGCCGGGTAGATCCGGTCCCCTCTGATGCTGCCTCCGGCGATAAAGGCCACGTCGGCTCCGGCCTTCCACCGGAAGGCGTCGGCAAGGAAATTCCCCAGGGGGGCTTCCCCTGTCCGCAGGGTCTCCCTCCGGGCGTCGAAGTCTTCGGGCTGGGGGGCGAGGGGGATGTCCAGCTTCTCCTTCAGCCGCTCCCGGAAGGGTTCGATCAGCAGGGCGACCCGGGGATCCTCGGGGATGTCCTTCCCCAGGGGAATCGCCCGCCATGATGTTCCCTCCCTGTCCGCCATGCCTTCCGAAAGGACAAGGTCCATCCTCCCAAGGTACCTGGCGTAGGATCCTGCCTGGCCTATGACGGTGACCCAGCCGCCGGGGCCCTCCACGAATTCTTCCCGCTCCATGAGGGTGTGGCTGTGCCCCCCGAGGATGGCGGAAATACCCGCCACGGACCTGGCGATCATCCGGTCCACGTCAAGGCCGCAGTGGCTCAGGAGCACTATTGCGTCGCACCCCTCACGGCGGAGGAGATTCACCATCCGTTCCGCCTCGGAGGGGAGGTCCTGCCCGGCGCGGAAATTGCCCCTTCCCGAGGTCATGGCACCCAGCTCGGGGGTAACGAGGCCGAAAAAGCCCAGGGTCAGGCCGTCGGCGGTCTTTTTTATGCCGTGGGTGGGGAAGGGGGCCGGGCGGCCGTCCCTGTACCTCAGGTTGGAAACCACAATGGGGAACCGGGCTCGGGACACCGTTTCGAACAGCACGTCCTCGCCGAGGTCGAACTCGTGGTTGCCGAGGGTGCCCCCGTCGGTGCCGAGCAGGGAGAGCCCCCTCATCTCGGCATGGCCGTGGAAGTAGAAAAAGAGGGGTCCTTCGTTCACGTCTCCGATTTCAAAAAGGAAGGTGTTGCCGGGGTTTTCCCCCCGGACCGCTTCGATCACCGTGGCGGCCTTGGCGAGGCCGCCTTCGCCGTCCTCGGGGTAGATATGGCCGTGGATGTCGTTCAGCGACAGCAGGGTGACCCTGCCGCCGGAAGCGAAGGCCGCCGCCGCGAGAACCAGGACCGCCAGGAACGCAAGGATGCTTTTCCGCAGGATTTTCATGGCCGTACCCCTTTCTTTCCGTCCGGAACGCCCGATTTTTACTTTTCGCCGAGGATGTCCTCCAGGACATCCATGCCGTTTTTCACCAGCTCCATGTCAGCCTGGGATCCCATGTGCCCTATGCGGAACACTTTTCCCGCCAGGGGGCCGTAGCTGCCTCCCACGGCCATTCCCCGTTCTCTGAGGGCGCCGTCCAGCATCTTCCAGGACCACCCTTCCGGCACGAGGGCGGCGGTTACCGTGGGGGAGCAGAGTTCCTCCCGCTTCGGGTAGAGGGACACGCCCATGGCCGCCAGCCGCTCCCTGCAGTACCGGGCGGTCCGTTCATGGCGCTCGAAGGAGGCTTCCAGGCCCTCCCCGAGCAGCCTGAGCAGGGAGAGCCTGAGGGCGCTCAGGGCCTGCCAGTTGAAGGTGTAGGGAAGATACCGGTTCCTCACGCCGTCCCTCCAGGGGAGGAGGGCGTCGTATCCCTGGTAGTTCACCCGCTCCATGGCCTTCCAGGCTTTCGGGCTCACCGCCGCCATGGAGAGGTCGGGAAGAAGGGAAAGGACTTTCTGGCTTCCGAGAAGGCCGATGTCGATCCCCCACCCGTCGGTGCGCACATCGGCGCCTCCGGCACTGGCCACGCAGTCCACGCAGAGAAGGGCCCCCGTCTCTTCCGCGATCCCGCCCAGGGGAGCGACGGGGTTCAGCAGGCCTCCGGGCGTTTCGCAGTGGACGGCGGTGATCATACGGGGCCGGAAGGCCAGGGCTTCCCTCCTGATGACCTCCGGATCGGGAAAGTCACCGTCGGGAGCCTCCACGATCCGGACCTCCATTCCGAGGGCCTGCCCCATTTCGCCGAACCCCCGCCCGAAGACGCCGTTGGATACGGCCAGCAGCCTGTCTCCAGGCAGGAGGCAGCTTTTCAGGGCCCCCCAGAGAACGGACATGGCCTCGCCGCTCTGGACGGTTACCGGATTTTGAGTCTTCAGGAGCTGCCGAAGCAGGCCTTCGGTCTCTTCACAGAGGAGAAAAAAATCCTCCTCGAGGTCGGCGCTGCCGTAATTCTCGAGATAGGCTCTCCGGAATTCCTCAGGCACCGAAACGGGGCCCGGTACGAGCCCTATGGCATAGGTTTTCATCCGATTCCCTCCCTGCAGGCGGGGAGCCGCATCCGGCCGCGGCCGCCTGAAAAAGTGAAAGGGGGGAGACCTTAAGGTCTCCCCCCGGTCCGTCCCCTATTGTACCTCAGGAAAGCGGTGGAGTGCTGAAGGGCGGTTTCCGGAAACCGGTACGCTGTTCGAAAGCGTAGGCCATGGAGATGAGGATTCCTTCGCTCCAGGGGCGGCCCAGGATTTCCAGCCCGATGGGGACTCCTTCGGGAGCCGACTCCGTGGGCCTGGAGAATCCCGCCGGCACGGCGATGGACGGAAAGCCCGTGGCTGAGCCGAGGACTCCGTTGCGCTCCACCTGGGATTCGCCCACGGGTACGGCGAGCCGCTTCTGGTGGGGATAGACGAGGGCATCCAGCTTCAGGTCCGCCATGAGCTTCATCACCTGGGTCTTCAGGGCGAGGCGCTTCAGTGTCCGGGACCGGTATTCGTCGCTGTCCTTGCTCAGTCCCGCAGCGGTCTTCATGTTCTCAACGATGCCGGGGTGGATCTTGCCGGAGTCGATGAGGGCCTCCACCGTGTGGTACTCGCACTTGTCGCCGAGACTCTTCAGGTACCCCTCGAGGTCGTCCTTGAGGGTGTGAAGATGGACGCTCACCTTCGACGCCAGGTAGTTGGTGTCTATGGGCTCGGATACCTCCACAAGCTCGGCCCCGCCCTCCTTCATGGCGTCGAGGCTCCGCTTCATGGCGGCGTTCACGTCCTCGTGCTCCGGCTTGTCTCCGAAGAGGCTCCGGAGGACGCCGATGCGCTTTCCCTTCAGCCCGTCCGGGCAGAGATAGTCCATGTAGCTTTCGGGGGCGTTCCCAACGGCCCATGCCGTCTCCGGGTCCGCCGGATCATACCCGGCGATGACGTCGAGCACCCGGACGGCGTCCTCCACGGTGCGGCAGATGGGGCCCGCCGTGTCCTGGTCCAGCGAGTAGGGGGAGATGCCGTCCCGGCTCACGAGGCCGATGGTGGGCCGGATGCCCACGCAGCTGCAGGCCGAGGACGGGGACCGTATGGAGTTGATGGTGTCGGTGCCGATGCCCACGGCTGCGAAATTGGCCGCCATGCCGGCGCCGGTGCCGCCGCTCGAGCCACCCGGCGTCCGGGTGAGGTCGTAGGGGTTGATCACCTGCCCGAGGATGGAACTCACGCTCTCACCCCACACGGCGAACTCGTGCATGTTCGCCTTGGCGAGAATGAGGGCTCCCGCCTCCCGGAACTTCCTCGTGATGAAGGCGTCGTCGTCGGGAAGGTAGTGTTCAAGCGAGAGGGAACCGCTGGTGGTCACCATGTCCGCCGTCTCCACGTTATCCTTGAGCAGCACGGGAATGCCGTGAAGGGGTCCCACGGGGCCCTTTTCCCGGAAGATCCGGTCGAGCTCGTCCGCTTCCTCCAGCGCCTTTGGGTTGACCAGGATGACGGCGTGGAGGGAAGGCCCTTTCCTGTCGTAGGCTTCAATGCGGCGGATATACTCTTCCGTGATGGCCCTGCAGGATGTCTCGCCGCGCTTCATGGCCTCATGGATCTGCCGCACGGTCGCTTCTTCCACGCGAAAACCCTTTTCGGACAATCGTTCCACTTCCTTTCGTTCAGAATATTCCGGTGAGGCTGTCGGCTCCGTCCTTTATCCTACACCGGAAGGAACAGGAGAGGAATCGCGAAGACGACGAAGCTCAGGATCATCACGGCGGTGGCGTAGCCGATCACGTCCCGGGCCTTCAGTCCCGTGATGCCGAGAAGCGCTATGGCCCAGAAGGGCTGCAGCATGTTCGTCCAGGTATTGCCGTACGCCACGGCAAGGGCCGACTTGATGTAGCTGGCGCCCATCATTTCCGCTGATTTCATGGCGATGGGGCCCTGGACGGCCCACTGGCCGCCGCCGCTGGGGACAAAGAGGTTGACGATGCTGGAGCTGATGAAGGTCCAGAGATAGAAGGTGTTCAGCGTGCTGATGGAGACGATGGCCGCGGAGAACACGTCCACCAGTCCGGAGTAGCGGACCATGCCCATGATGCCCGCATAGAGGGGGAACTGGAAGATGACGCCGCTCACGCCCGGCGTGGCGTCCTTCACCGCCTGGACGTAATCGGCCATGGTGCCGTGAAGGGCGATGCCGGCGAAGAAGAAGATGGCGTTCACGATGTTGAGGTCCAGGCTGAAGCCCTTGGTGGAGAAGTGGTAATAGATGTACGTGAAGCCGAGGGCGGCGAGGAGCAGGGCGATGATTTTGCTGTTGTTCATCCTGTCGCCTACGGTGACCACGGAGCGGGCCCGATGGGCTCCTTCGTCGGTCCTGTCAAGGTATTCAGCCACGTCGGGCTCGAGGAGCTTGATCTCGTCGTCCTTCGGGTGGATCATCCACGCGAAGAGGGGCGGGAAGACCAAAACACCGATGGTGACGGCGATGTTCATGGGGTTGAACATGTAGTCCGCGATGGGGATTATGCCGATCTGCTTCTCGAGGAAGTGCCCGGGGGTGGCGATGAGAAGGCCGACGGACGCCGACATGCCGCCGTGCCAGGTCATCTGCCCCAGGTAGGCGGCGGCGCCGATGAGACCGTATTCAAAGGCCATGTTTCTTTTCTTCAGGGATTTTCCGACTTCCCGGGCGAGAAGGGCGCCGAGAACGAGGCTGAGGCCCAGTGGACGATGGAGACCGCCACGGAGACCAGGGCGACGAAGTATACAGCCTGCTTGCTGTTTTTCGGGATGGACGCGAGAGCGGAGATGCCCTTCTTGATCGCCGGGGCGTTCGCCACTGTTGAAGCGGTGATGACCATGAGGGCCATCTGCATGCTGAAGGTAAGGAGTTCCCAGAAACCCTTGTACCAGTGGAGAACCATGTCCATGGGGCCGCTTGGGGTAAGGGCCATACCGAGGCCGAACGCGATGAACGTCAGAAGAACCGCGAAGATGCTTGGGTCGGGGATATACTTGAAGGACCATGCTGCCATTGACTGACCGAGTTTCCTGAACATGCTCATCCCTCCTTAGATCTTGTGAAATGCCTGTGTTTGTGCAGACTCTCGTCGGAAAAGCTTCAATACAGGTACGGGAGCGGAATAATCCCCCCCTTCATCGGATGGTGGAATTGTGATGACGCACATAGATTGTCTATGACATTATTGGAAAAGTCAATTGGATGCATATGAGGGGTGTTTTTTGATCAAACAAGGAATGAAGAGAACCTGTTATCCTTTCGAAACAATGTCGTCGGTCCTTGCCAGAACGTCGCCGATGGAATTCCGGATAACGCCGTCGGCGATGAAATCCAGATGGGTGGGGGTGTTGTTCACGATAAAGAGCCATGCCCCGTGCCGTTTTGCCCTTTCGGGAAGAAGGTTGGCGGGGGAGACTGCAAGGGAAGAGCCGAGGACGAGAAAGAGCGAACAGGAGGAAGCGAGGTCCGTGGCTTCGGCCAGAGTTCTCTCGGGGAGCATTTCGCCGAAGAGCACCACC
>Ga0209722_1001737_pt1 | contig 18392 bp, 13 predicted proteins | sample BioC12SIPDNA_2_FD_185745 | JGI IMG/M metagenome (GOLD analysis project Ga0209722, IMG submission 185745) | Anaerobic biogas reactor microbial communites from Washington, USA - Biogas_R1_A C12 SIP DNA (SPAdes) (version 2) | ecosystem: Engineered > Bioreactor > Anaerobic > Unclassified | place... | reverse complement strand
GTCTTTGGTGGTTCGGACGTCCACCTCCGGGATCCCGCCCATGCGCCAGGTCAATTCGAGCGCCTCCATGGTGTTCTCCGGCGCCAGATACCCCGCGCCGCGATGCGCGATCACCGTGACCGACTCGCGCGGCATATTCCGAATGTTCCATTGCGGTTCATCCGCACCGAGAAGCCCCGCACCCATCAGGCCCAACGAAAGAAAGACTCCGGCCCACCATACACTCGTTCTCTGCATCATGTCCTATTCCATGGATTCTGTTCTGAAGGAAGGATAGACGATAGGGCACACCGTGAATGAGGCATCATCGCGCCTGATGGCTGATTCACAATGTGCCGCCTGACCTTGTGTTCCGCCCCCGTGGCGATGGCACCTGCCCATCGCACCCATCACCGCCAGCATCTCCTCCAGCGCGAGGAGCTTCTCGGCGTTCGTCGAAGCGCTGCAGCACCACTCTTCCGCCTTATGGTAATCTGGTGTCAAATTCGCGGGCATAGCTGTACAAAGTAAAAGGTAAGAATGGGAAAGTCAAACGGTTCGCTCAGCCCGTTCGTGCATACCCTTTGCCCTGGCGTCCTGCCCCGCACCCTCTGTCGCCTGCCGAAATTGGGTTCGTTTCGCACGACGGTTCCTCCGCCGCCACATCCCCCTTGTTCCGTAGCGAGGGCGTCCCGCCCTTGTCTCCTTGTCCTGTGGCGAGGGCGTCCCGCCCTTGTTCTCTCCCCACCGTTGCGTTCGCAGCGAGCCTGCCCTCGCGAACGCGGGGGCCGCAAGGCGTCATCTTCCCAAGCTCCAAGTCTGAAGTCTCCAGTGTGAAGCCGGAACCATCGCCCGACACATCGCAGGCCGCACTTGAGACTCGACACCGCAAACCTGAGGCGGCCTCCGGCGTCGCGTCCGCGCCAAACGAAGCCAATTGACCCGCCGTCACGCGCGCCTGCCGCTCCTTGCGCAGCGCCGCCATCGTCCGGTACAGGCTGTTTTCGATCCGCCGCTCGTAGACCAGCAGCCGGTCCAGGATCTGGGAGCGGGCGAAGTCCGTCATCACCACCTGCCCCAGGACCACCTCGTCCTCGCCCGGACCGGGTTTGATCGGCAGTCCATGTTTGGGCCAGAGCACGATGTCGTCGGCGTTCTCGCGATAGACCGTGGCGAAGACCGCGCTCTGGAGCCGCTCGGCCCGCCGAAGCCGCCAGGCCAGGCCCGCCGCCCGCTCGGCCAGCATCGTTTCGACCGCACCCACCGGCGCCAGCTCCTCCAGCATCCGGTCCCGGTAGCCCTCAAATTCCGCCGGGTCTTCCCCCTTGATGACCACCTGCTCGGCCAACAGCCCATGCTTGGCGGCATTCTGTGACGCCGCCGCCTTGCCTTCCGGCGTACGCGGCCCCGTGGACTTCTGCGCGTTCGACCGATTGGCCCGGATCTGAGCAACACTCGCCATGATGCATCCTCCATATTCTTCAATTACTGCTGACCTGTTCACCTTTCATTCTCTAACTACCATACTACAATGCCACTTCTCCTACCAGCAAACCACGTGCCACCGCGAAGCCCTTTTGCGTCCCGGAGGGAGCGGCTACAAGCCCTTGCCGCGTAGGAAGTTACGTGCGGTGAATCGTGGATGGCGCGAACCTCGTCGCTACGCCCCATCAGCCTGCCACAATGGCAGCCCAGCCGGACCGTCCGCGTAGGGTAGGCCGTGCCCACCGTCCCTGGAAGAGCACCGCCGAAGCCCGCCATGCGCGGACGCGGGCGGATAAGCTCTTCTCCGAGAAGCAGTCAGGCGGGTACGAAAGATGTGCCGGAAGACACCAGTTCAGCCCCCCGTAACTTGCATCTCAAAGGTTGACCCTCTTTATTCCTAAGCTATTTTTCGATAAGGAGTTACGCGAGTATGCTGAGAAAATGTACCTGACACCTTTAATTCACTCTCTGAGAAAATGTACCTGACACCTTTAATTCACTCTGAGAAAATGTACCTGACACCTTTAATTCACTCAATTGACTACAGCGTCTCGTTCTCATAGTCTTCAAATGCAGCCGAGAGTTTCGCCTGCAGTTGGTTCTTATCTACTCGCATCTCGGAAGGTGCATCTGTGAATTCACTGAGGAACTGAAGCAATTCCTCGTGTGACGCCGAGGTCGTTCCGTTCTCACGACGCCAAACAAAGTCCCTCTTTCTCGAAATGATGACTCGTTCGCTGTTGCAGGCTGCCACATGATTGACGAAAGCAACGCGCTGCTTCGCCACAGGCGTCACTTTCTGAAGTGCATCGTAATTCAGAACCAAGCATGCCTTCGCACTCATCGGGAAGAAGATATCCGCATCAGGATTGTGCGGCCATCGCCAGTTCGACACATGATTAGGCGATCTCGCTGTTGGCAGAATGGGACAGTCGGAAACGACGTACTCGGCATCAGATGCGACGTCGGTTATCTCAAGGTTCATTGTCATTTCCGAGAAAATGGGAGTCAAGATCATCACCAATTCGAGCATGAACTGAACATGATGTGTCGTCGGAATATCGACTGTAATCTCCAGTGTATCGCGTGCATGCAACGCATCCTCATATCGAAGATTCAGATGCGTGCCTGTCTGCTCGCAACACCTCCTCATGATGGAGTTCCATCGTTCCTCATCTGCGTGGAGGAACTCACTAGTGGCCTGTGCGCCAAGTTTGTACACGCTTTGAAGCATTGTCCTCAGCGTGGGTCCTCTCGAGTACATGAGAGCCAAGAACTCAACAAGAGCAGCCCAGTCTTTGCTCCCACACTTGGGAAACGTCCGTTGCACAAGTATGTTCTGAATGATCGGCTCCGCTCTTCCCTCGACTATGCCCAAAACTTGCTGTTCAATGCAATCTGGCGGTATCCCTCCTGTTGTTTCCACCGAGTAGTAGTCTGTCTCACACGCTGCGTTCACAGTATTCGTCCGATAGGATTTCCTATTCGTACGGTCCAACACCCAGACTTTGTCTCCCTCAGAGAATCTCTTCAGCAAGAGTCTCGGCAGGATGTGATGGCGTCTCGCAAGGTTCTTTTCCTGGTTACTCATCCGCACCCCTGCGTCAATGTTCCGAAATCCATGGGGAGAATTCCGGCTGAGGGGCCTTCCAGGGTCAGCCGTTAGGATAAGCTTTAACGGCTCACTTCGCCCAACATTTGGACGGGCCCAACCATTCAACCAACTCATTTCGACCTCGCCGGACTCGTCCCACAAGCCGGCAACGCACATCCCGAAGCGGGGAAGTTTCAGATTCCAGGTACCAGATTCCAGGCAGCCATGCAAGCCAAAGACTCGTAATTCGAGTATCGACAGCCGCTGTCCGGTGTCGTTCCGGAAAGCCGAAACAGATTCAACAGTTGGAGCCCCGATGACCGAAACGCTGCCGCCCTCGGGACGCAAGGGCAAGATGCCCTCGCCACGAAGTCATGTAGGGTGTGCATTGCACACCATCGGTCCGCCACATGGACAGGCGCAGCCGCCGAGGCTCGAAGGCAGATGAACCCGCTGAGGCGCACAAGAGCAGAGCAAGCGGTGTGCGATGCACACCCTACGAGACTATTCCGTTCCGTCCGCCATTTGGCCTGACACAACTATCCGACCTCGCCATACTCATCCGACAAGGCGGAACCGCACACGCCGAGGCGGGGAGGTTTCAGATTCCAGGTACCAGATTCCAGGCAGCCATGCAAGCCAAAGACTCGTAATCCGAATATCGACAGCCCTGTCCGGTGTCGTTCCGGAAATCCGAAACAGATTCAACAGTTGGAGCCCCGATGACCGAAACGCTGCTTCCCTCGGGATGGGGGCCTCTTGCCACCTCTTCCATCTTTCCGGCGGGCAATACCACGGAGGGCGGGACGCCCTCGGGACGAAGGACGGCGCTCGACCGGTCCGAGTCGGTCTGCGCATAAAGAAACCGGGCGACAACTCCTCTGCCGCATGTCCGTAAGGGTGTCGAGAGCGCCCTACGGCGTCGCTGCAGACGAGTTGCCGCCCGGAACAGAGTCTACCGCATCGTTACTGGGCGACCTTCTCGGCGACGAGGTCGCCGACTTCGCTGGTGGAGAAGCCCATGCGTCCGGCGGCCAGGCTCTTGAGCTTGTTGGCGGTGACGTACATGACGGCCTTCTCGATGGCGTCAGCGGCCTTCTCTTCGCCCAGCGTCGCGAGCATCATCTGCGCCGAGCAGACGGCGGCCAGCGGGTTGATCACGCCCTTGCCGGTGTACTTCGGGGCGCTGCCGCCGATGGGCTCGAACATGCTGACGCCCTCGGGGTTGATATTGCCGCCGGCGGCGATGCCCATGCCGCCCTGCGTGATCGCGCCGAGGTCGGTGATGATGTCGCCGAACAGGTTGCCTGTGACGATCACGTCGAACCACTCGGGGTTCTTCACCATCCACATACACGTGGCATCGACGTGGTAATAGTCCCGCCGGATGTCGGGGTACTCGGCCTTACCGATCTCATGGAAGGCCCGCTCCCACAGGTCGTAGATGTACGTCAGGACGTTCGTCTTGCCGCAGAGGGCCAGCGTGTTCTCCGGGCCTTTGCCCCGGGCCTTCTTGCCGTACTTGCGGGCGTATTCGAAGGCGTACCGCAGGCAGCGCTCCACCTGATGACGCGAGTAGACGGCCGTCTGCACGGCGACCTCATGCGGCGTGCCCTTCATGGTGAACCCGCCGCTGCCGGTATAGGCGTCGCCCGAATTCTCGCGGATGACGACGTAGTCGATCTCGTTCGGGCCCTTGTCCTTCAGAGGCGTCTCGACGCCCGGGAACAGCTTGACCGGACGCAGATTGATGTACTGATCCAGCTCGAACCGCGCCTTCAGCAGAATCCCCTTCTCCAGGATGCCCGGCGCCACGTCCGGATGGCCGATCGCGCCCAGCAGAATCGCATCGAATTTCCGCAGCTCATCGACGGCGCTGTCGGGCAGCGTCTCTTTCGTCCGCTTGTATCGCTCTCCGCCAAAATCGAAGTCCGTCAGCTCCACCTTGAACCCGAACTTATCGGCCGCGGTCTTCAACACCTTCACCGCCTCCACCGTCACTTCCGGCCCCGTCCCGTCGCCGGGCATCACTGCAATCTTGTACGTCTTTGCCATCCAGCTACTTCCTTTCTTGTTCACGTTTTCAAATCAGACTCAATTTCCATCCTGCCACGACAACTCCCGCCAATCCCAGAACCCACACGCAGGGCCGGTGCAGGATCAGCGTGCCGATTATACAGTTTTGCCCGGTCGTCTTCATAGCCTTCTATCCACTTGAAATCCCCGTCCGGCCAGCACCGGTTGCGTTCAACCATTTTCTCTGATTCACACCCGTCTTCCACACGCGCCTCATCGGTCCTGCTTCGGGCGGACCCACCAGTCGCTCTCGGATATCAACTCCTTGCCCACCTCGCCGACCCGCCCATCCGAGTCGATGTGGATTTCACTCGGCACGGCGAAGATTCTGTACCTGTAGAATGTGTCGCCCCCGAACATCCGGTTCCCAGCGGGCGCATCCACCATGACAGGGAATGTGACCCCCTTGTTCTTAACGATCTGGCGGACGTTCTCCAGGTCCGCGCCCTCGGCGTGTGGGTGAACGGAGACAAAGAGCGGCCTGTCCGTGGATCTCAGCGTATCGCCGTATTGGGCCTGCAGGCGCGGCAACGCGGACATGCACGGCCCACACGCGATCGACCAGAAGTGCAGGATGATCGGCCTGCCCTCATATCCCGCCAGATCGATCGGGTCGCTGTTGATCCACGCAGACCCCCGCAGGGCGGGCGCCGGACCTCCGCGCAGATGGGCGTAGAATGCGTCCCTGGCCTGGGCCCCGGCCAGCAATCGGTCGATCTTGCTCTGTGGATCGCCGACCGTATAGGCAATCCCGCGGACGGTGTCCGCAACGGCGTACCCTTGCGGCAGGACCGGGGCGAACGCGCTCGCCTCGCATTCTGGATGCGAGACAAAGCTCTCCAGAACCAACCGCGACCGCTGAGAGACCTCTCTCCGCTGGTCGGAGTTGGTCCGATACACGGTGAACTCCACCTGGAAGGGCATCTGAACGCCCTCGTCCACTTTATGGAAGTCCTGGTAAGTGATCTCTTGAGAGGGGAAGATCGCCATCTCCAGGCCCGGACGATGTCCCTCAGTCCCGAAGGCCCAGCGAACGACGGCAAAGCCGAGTTTCGGGTCCACCGCCAGACGGGTTGTTATCGCATGGGAGATTTTATCCTCCGCCTTGGCCGTGGGATCGATCACGACAGTGCGTGGCATGGATCTGTCCCTTGACGCCAACTCGGCCTCGTGTTCTTCGTCCCACTGGTCTGCCTCTTGCTGGGTTCGGAAAATGGGATACTCTTCTTTCCTCGTCCGCTCCAGAATGTAGCAGGCGCGTTCGTTTACCCGCGTGCACACCGGCAGCAGGCGTATCTCAGGGCCGTCTAAGTAGTCGAATGGATGACGCGGCAGGTCCCCACGCCCTCGAAGAGCGGAGTCCCCAGGAATCTGGGGCAGGAACGCGCGCAGTGTAGGGGCGGAGCCCCAGCCGATGTTGTTGCCCACACTGTCAATCTGGGCGCACTTTTCGTCCGGCCAGACGATGTGGACAGTGTTGCCATCGCAGGCCGCCTCCCACGGTTGCGCCTTTTCGCCGCCGGATGATATGCTCTGCTGCCAACTGTACCATTTGGGCCCGTCCGAGATCGTGCGAAAGCGCGTCTCCGCGCGGAAGTGCGATGGCGAACTCTGGATGAACGTCGTCGCGTAGCGAGCCTCCCAGGAGGTCAGCCCCTCGAAGGACTTCAGCCAGCTTCGCACACCGGCGATGACCTCACTGACCTCCACGTGCGGCAGGTCCGCTTGCTCCCTCGGGATGGTTTTCCACTCCTCCACGGCCTTGATCACCAGAGGCGCATCACGGCGCCACTCCAGCCTCTGCGTACGTTGCTGTGGCGCCTGGCCCCATGCACTGCCTGTTGCCAGAATCGATGCGGTCACCAATACTGCCCGGAATCCGATTGCTCTCCCCATCGCTTGTCTCCTCTTCCGTTCAGAGTTCCGCTTTCTACTTGATCTGGTCGAGCAGGCCGCCGTTGCGGATGACCTCCCGAGCGAGAGGCGCCCATGGCGTGAACTGTACCATGTGTCTTGTTCGTCTTGTCGTGGATCAGGCGGCACTTTTTACCCTCGATTCGGGTTCGGGGTGGGCATCCGGCCTCCCACTTGGCTGCGCCATTCATGCAGCATGCCGCGAAGCTCGGTCGCCTTCTCGGGCAGTGTCGCCGCCAGGTCATGCTGCTCGCCGAGATCGTCGCGCAGATTATACAGTTCCACGCGGCCGTCCTCATAGAACTCGATCAACTTATAATCGCCCAGACGGACCGCTCCGCCCGGCGAGCCGCCCTGGTTGCCGTAGTGCGGGTAGTGCCAGTACAGCGCGCGGGCCTTCTGCGAGCCCTGGTTCCGCAGCAGCGGGACCATGCTGCGACCGTCCAGGTGCTGCTGCGGCGCGGGTGGCAGACCCGCCATATCGAGCATCGTCGGATAGAAGTCCGTGCTGATCACCGGCTCGTCGCACACGCTGCCCGCTTTGACCATCCCGGGCCAGCGGACAATCATTGGCTCGCGAATCCCGCCCTCGTACAGCCAGCCTTTGCCCGCTCGCAGCGGCAGATTCGACGTCGGATGGCCCTCGGATGTCGAGAGGCCGCCGTTGTCGGACATGAAAGACACCACCGTCTCCTGCGCCAGTTCCAGGCGGTCGAGTGCATCGAGCACCTTGCCCACGGCCAGGTCCATCGCCTCGACCATGCCCGCGTAGACCAAGTGGTCTTGCACGAGCCGGACCTCGCGGTCGCCTTCCTTGCCCCAGGCCGGGCCATCGGTCGCAACGGCCTTGGCCTTCGCTTCGTACTTGGCCTTGAGGTCCTCCCGCGCCATCAGCGGCGTGTGCACCGAGTAGAACGAAAGATAGGCCAGGAAGGGCCGGTCTCGATGTTCCTCGATGAACTTGCATGTCTCGGTCGCCAGCCGGTTGGGCAAGTGCTCGCCGTCGGGCCCGTCGGACAGTCGCGGGTTGCCATACGGCGAGAAGTATTTCTTGCCGCCGTAGGGCCCGCCCCGGTCGTGGCCGCCTTTGTTGAAGTCAAAGCCCTGGTCCTCAGGCCAGAACCCCTCCGGCCCCAGGTGCCACTTGCCCGCGAAGAAGGTCGCATATCCATGCTCCTTCAGCGCCTCGGCGACAGTCACTTCCTCCAATGGGAGCCGGTTGAGATAGCGCGCCGGCAGGAGCGGCTTGTTCCGCGTCCAGTGGTTCTGCACGGTGTCCGGCTGCGGCGCGCCGAAGTAGTCGGTCGTTCGCAGCCGGGCAGGGTACTTGCCCGTCATGATGCTCGCCCGCGTCGGTGAGCATACCGGGCAAGCGGCATACGCATTCGTGAAGCGCATCCCCTGCGCCGCCAGCCGATCGACGTTCGCCGTCTCATAGAACGTGCTGCCATAGCAGCCCAAGTCGGTCCAGCCCAGATCATCGACCAGAAAGAACACGAAGTTCGGCTGCTTTCGTTCGCGATGGCTGCCAAACGAGCGCAAGACGCTCCCGCCGGCCCCCAGCACGACGGCCGCTCCAACACTCTTTAGAAAGTGGCGGCGATTCATCGTCTTCTTTCGATCCGATCGCTCTTAGCTCTTCAACTCGGCGGCGATCTTGTCCAGCAGGCCGCCGGCCGCGATGATTTCCAGCGCGAAGGCGGGCAGCGGTTGGAACGTGATCGTGCGGCCGTTGGTCTTGTCGTGGATGATGCCGGCGTCGTAGTCGATTTCGACCTCGTCGCCGTCGCCGATCTTGTTTACCGCCTCGGCCGATTCGATCAGGTAGAACCCGCAGTCGATTGCGTTGCGGTAGAAGATTCGCGCGAACGATCGCGCGATCACCGTCTGGACCTTCGCGCCGCGAATCGCCCAGACCGCGTGCTCGCGACTCGATCCGCAACCGAAGTCGTCGCCGGCGATCACCACGTCGCCCGGCCGGACCTTCTTGACGAAGTTCACATCGAGGTCCTCCAGGCAATGCGTCGCCAACTCGGCCTCGGCGTCCGTGTTCAGGTACCTCGCCGGAATGATCTCGTCCGTATTGATATGATCCCGCTTATATACGTGTGCCTTGCTCATTCCTCTGTCCTCACTTCTGATGGAACCACCATCGCAATGACATCAAATATCAAATCGCAAGCATCAAAATCACAGATCAACATGCAAAATCACCTTTTGCCTTTCAACGTCAGGATGCTGGAGGCAAAGATGTTAGCTATTTCATCGAGTTCACGGAGGAACCATTCGACGTCCTTGGGCTTTGCCCGCTTGCTGTCGCGAAGCAAGGCCAGCCACAGCTTGCTTTCGTTTGCCGACTTCAGGCAGATATTGAAGAAGTTCGTAAAATCTCTCTTGCTGCTTGCCGCCTGGCCTTCCACGTAGTTGCCAATGATGCTTGTACCGCTTCGCAGGAGTTGGTCGCCCAGACGTTGTGACACATTATCCTTCGGAAGCGTATCGAGAAACTCAATGAGCTTCAGAGTGAAGCTATACAGGCGCTTCTTGAAGTCCTTTTTGAATTTCTCTTTGTCACTTTGCATGTTGCCTTTTGCTCTTTGATTTCTTCACAGGTATTTGCGCGGGTCGGCGAGCCGGCCTTCGACGGCGCTGGCGGCGACGGTGGCGGGGCTGGCGAGGTAGACCTCGCTCTTGGGGCTGCCCATCCGGCCGACGAAGTTGCGGTTCGTCGTACTGATGCACTTCTCCCCGGCGGCCAGGACGCCCATGAACCCGCCCAGACACGCGCCGCAGGTCGGCGCCGAGATCACGCAGCCGGCGTCGTAGAAGACGTCGAAGAGCCCTTCGTCCTTCGCCTGTTTCCAGATTTCGGGCGTGGCCGGCACGATCAGCGTGCGGATCGCCACCTCTTTGCCCTTCATGATGCCGGCGGCGATCCGAAGGTCCTCGATCCGCCCATTCGTGCAACTGCCGATGTAGGCCTGGTCCATCACCATGCCCGCGCAGTTCCCGACGGCGACCCCACCGCTGGGTAGGTGCGGCAGGGCCACCATCGGTTCGATCGTAGAGCAGTCGAATTCCTCGACTACCGCGTATTCTGCATCGTCATCGGAGGCGACGACGGTATAGTCCTGTTTGCCTTTCAGTCGCCCGTCGAGATAGGCCTTCGTGACCTCATCGAATCCGATGATGCCGTTCTTGGCCCCGGCCTCGATGGCCATGTTGGTGATCGTCATGCGGGCTTCCATCGACATCTCGGCCAGCGCCGGACCGACGAACTCCATCGCCTTATAGAGCGCCCCGTCGGTGCCGATCCGCGCGATTACGGTCAGGATCACGTCCTTGCTGTACACGCCGGGCCCAAGCGAGCCGTTCAGGACGAATTTCATCGAAGCGGGCACGCGGAACCAGAGCTTGCCCGTTGCGATCGAGGCCGCCAGGTCGGTCGAGCCGATTCCCGTGCTGAAGGCCGCCAGGGCCCCGTAGGTGCACGTGTGCGAATCGCCGCCGACGATTACCTCGCCCGGGCGGATGTGCCCCTGCTCGGGCAGCAGGGCGTGGCAGACGCCGGCCCGGCCCAGCTTGTAGTAGTACTTGATCTTGTGGCGCCTGGCCCAGTCGTCGAGCCGCTTGTGCAGTTCGGCGCTCTTGACGTCCTTGGGCGGCTGGAAATGGTCCGGCGTGACCACGATCTTCTCCGGATCGAACACCCGGTCGATGCCGCGCTCGGCCAGCATCGAGATCGCCGGCGGCGTCGTCACATCGTGACACATCACCACGTCGATGTTGGCATCCACCAGTTGTCCCGGCACCACCTTCGCCTGCCCGCTGGCCCGCGCGAAGATCTTTTCCGTTATCGTCATTGCCATGATGTTGATTCCTCTTTCTTTCGACTACAATTCAGCTTCTGGTCCCGGACCATTGGCTTCCTGGGCGGCGGTCATCCGGTTGATGGCGTCGACGTAGGCTTTGGCGCTGGCCTCGATGATGTCGGTCGAGGCGCCGCGGCCGATGAACGTTCGTCCGGCGTCGATGATGCGCACCGTGGCTTCGCCCATCGCTTCCTTGCCGCCGGTGACGGCGCGGATCGAATAATTCTCCAGCTTGGGCGACAGGCCCGTCGCTTCGCGAATCGCCTCATAGGCCGCATCGACCGGTCCATCGCCGCAGGCGGCCGCCTGACGCTCCTGGCCCGCGATGCGGATACGGACGCTGGCCGTCGGCAGGGTCCCTGTTCCCGACGCAACGTGAAGGTACTTCAGTTCGTACACCTGCGACACAACGCGGACTTCGTCGTTGATGATCGCCGCGACGTCCTCATCGAAGACCTCTTTCTTCTTGTCTGCGATCTCCAGGAATCGAGCGTAGGCCTGCTCGAGCTCGGATTCGGCAAGCTTGTAGCCGAGCTGTCGGCAGCGGTCGGCGAATCCGTGGCGGCCCGTGTGACGGCCGAGCACCATGCGCGAACCGCCGAGGCCGATCGTCTCGGGCGTCATGATCTCGTACGTGCTGCGTTCCTTGAGGATCCCGTCCACGTGGATGCCCGACTCGTGCGCGAAGGCGTTGGCGCCGACGATCGCCTTGTTGGGCTGGATCACGAACCCCGTCAGTTGCGAGACCAACTGGCTGGTGCGATAGATCTCCTTCGTATTGATGTTCATCGTCAACCCCGTGGCGCCGCTGTCCGTGAAGAAGTTGGCCCGCGTGTGGATTGCCATGACGATCTCCTCGAGTGCGGCGTTGCCGGCCCGTTCGCCGAGTCCGTTGACGGCACACTCGACCTGGCGAGCCCCGTTCTGGACGCCGGCCAGCGAATTGGCGACCGCCACGCCGAGGTCATTATGGCAATGCGTACTGATGACGCACTTGTCGATGCCGGGGACATCGCGCTTGAGTGTGGCGATGAGCTGGCCGTACTCGTAGGGCAGCATGTAGCCCACCGTGTCCGGGATGTTCAAGGTGGTCGCACCGGCCTCGATCACGGCTGCGAGGATCTCGATGAGGAACGGGATTTCGCTGCGTCCGGCGTCCTCGGGCGAGAACTCCACGTCGTCCACGAACTGCCGGGCGCATTGGACGGCGGCGACCGCCATCTTCACCACCTCGTCCGGCGGCTTGTTGAGTTTGTGCTTCATGTGGATCGGCGAGGTCGCGATGAACGTGTGGATCCGCTTGTTCGCCGCCGGGGCCAGGGCCTTGCCCGCCGCCTCGATATCCACGTCCTTGGCTCGCGCAAGCCCTGTAATGACAGGGCCTTGCACCTGTTCGGCCACGAGGCGCGTCGCCTCGAACTGGGCCGGCGAGGAGACCGGGAAGCCCGCCTCGATGATATCGACCCCCAGGGTCGCCAGTTGCTGGGCGATCTCGAGCTTCTGGGGGATCGAGAGCGAGGCGCCGGGCGACTGCTCCCCGTCGCGTAACGTCGTGTCGAAAATGAAGACTTTCTCATCAGGCATCGTATTTCTCCGGAACATCATTTCGGGCCGTCGGCATTATGCCGCAATGGAGGCCGAAATACTACGGTTTTGCGTAAGAAAAGGGGACTGCAACGAGTTGTGGTGGTTCGTTATTCGCGCCTTAGCGGCGCAGGATCAGGGCGAGCAGGCCGATGCGGCCGTCGAGGATGGAACGAATTGTGCTCTTAGTGCCCATAGAATAAACTATTATATACGTCGGCCGGCGGTGTGCAAGACTTTTCCGAAAAAAACTCGCCGAAATCTGCCTATGGGTGGGTGCACTGCGCGTTTGTAGATCGGTTCCTGCCAAGTCAAGGAAAGAATCTTGTCTTTTCGACTAAGAGCTCGCCCCTTCAACGGCGTTCAGGGCAGGCTCTGAGCCAAGTCGAATGGGGCGAAGCCCGCACCGAGAAATCTGGCCGAGGATAAGGCAATGTGCCGTTCGCAGCCAGATTCCTCCACTGCGCGGCGCTCCGGTCGGAATGACAAAGTCGATTGCAGAGCCCCCAGGATCTACCTACAAACGTGAAGTGCGCTCGGCATTGGGGCCAAATGGAGTGTACTTATCACGTCCGGGAGATTAACATAGAATACATCATGCTCTCACACGGTCCGAAAGTCCTCCGGCTAATTTGCCCGGCGTCGGTTGATATGACAACAGAGAAGGAATCGTGTAAAGGATAGAGACATGAAAAGGCAGAGGGCGTTTACACTGATCGAACTGCTGGTGGTCGTGGCGATCATCGCGCTTCTGATGGGGATTCTGATGCCGTCTCTGAAGAAGGCGCGCGACCAGGCCAAGGGTGTTGTCTGCGTGGCCCACATCAAAGGTCTCGGGGTCGCGCTGCACATGTACCTGGACGACTACGACAGAAAGACCCATTCGGCGCCGAACCAGGGACTGTGGGACAATGCGTGGGAAGGTGGGTCTGTCATCGAAGACTATGGGCCAAACGACGCCTATGCGTACTGGGGTATCGCCTACGCACCCTACGCCAAGAACAAGAAGATCTTCCGTTGCCCCAGTACGGTACGCAACGACGACTGGCCGGAGAATGGTTGGGGGGTTCTGTACCAGAGATACTTCAAGTACTGCTCGTATGGCCTGAACAGTTACGTTGCAGACAGCAAGATCGACCGCGCGTTCAGGAAGCACGATGAAGTCGTCGTCTTCCAGGACCACATCGAGCAGAAGCTCGACGGCATTGATTCAGATATGTTCTGCATCGGACCCGGCGCCAGCATCAACCTGACCCAATGGCGTCCTGGCAGTTCCCTCGTGAGCAGCTATTGGCAAGGACATGACACCATCCGGGAGTGCTTCCGTCATTCCAGGTCGTCCAACACGTGCTGGCTGGACGGTCACGTCAGTGCGATCAAGGAGTCGACGGGGGAAGATGTCCCGACCTACTGGTACGATGGGAAGCGCACGGAAGCGAGCATGTAAGCCACGCGTGTATCGGTTTATGAAAGGACCGTTTCGATGAAGAGGAGATGCCGCTGGGCCTGTGTGACGCTTTGGATCGCGTATCTGGTCGTTTCCGGCTGCGGGAAGAAAGGCGATACCGGACAGAACGATTCCGCTTCTGCCGCCATCAGCGCCGAGCAGATCGCTGCGATCCGGAACAATCTGGCGCAGGGAATGAAGCCGATCGGTTTCGGCAATGTCAAGGCGTCCGACGCAGGCAGGCAGTGTCTCGTCGAGGCCCGCACGCCGGAGGGGGGCGTTCGAATCACACCGCCTCCGCCACCCTTGGGCATGGTTCGGACCGTGGGGCAAGTCACCTTCTACGCAGGCGAGCTTGACGGCGTCTCGCCCGACGGCCTGACCATACGCAAGGCCTATCCGACGGCGGGCACCTTCAAGAAGGTCGAGATCCCCAAAGGGGACATCCAGTCGATTCACCTGGCCCCGTGACTCGGTGTTGCACTCGATCACGGCCGTGGTATCCTACGGGACAACGCGCATTCACTCTGGAGACGATCATGAGCAGGACGTACCGTTGTGTCATCGTTTGGACCCTTCTTCTTGTTGCCGCCGCCGGCGCACAGGTGAGCCGCTGGCAATTCGGTAAGACGCATTTCACTGACGGTGTCGTCACCGATCGGATCGGCGACGTTCACGGGCGGCTCGACGGCCGGGCCCGCTTCTTCGCCGATTCGATCGGCGAATACCTCGAACTGGACGGTGCTTCCGGCGTCGTTCATCTGGGGCGCTATCCCGACGGTCCCCGCCCGCCCGTCGAGCGGATCAGCGTCGAGACGCTCGCCCGCTTTCGGCAGTTCGGCGACTACATGGGCGTCATCGGCGCGTTTCAAGACAACGGCGACTACGAGCGGGGCTGGGTGCTGGGCGCTCGGCGCGGGCGGCCCTTTTTTGCTGTGGCCAGCGAAGGCGCCAAGTCGCTGACCTATCTCCAGACGGCCAAGTCGGTCGAGGCCGGCAAGTGGTACCATCTCGTCGGAACGTACGACGGCAAGGTCCACAGGCTCTTCGTCAACGGTCAACTGGCGAACGAATCAACGGTCCAGCAGGGGAAGATTCTCTATCCTTCGCACGCATGGTATACGATCGGGGCATACCGCGACGACAACGAGTTCGACGGGATGATCGGCAGCTTGCGGATGGTCGCCGTCTACGATGAAGCCCTGGGGGCGGACCGGGTCAGGTCGCGATTCGAGGAGGTCAAGGCCTCGACCGAATTGCCCGCCGAGGTCGCGGCGCCGTCGATCATCAGCGTGGGGCCGTATCTGCAATACGCGACGAAGACGGGCATCACGATCCTGTGGGAGACGTCACAGGAGGCCACCTCGGTGGTGGAGTTCGGCGAGCAGACGCCGCTGACGAATTCGGTCTCCGCCGCCGGCCAGGGCGATCTGCACGAGGTGCGACTGGAGAACCTCAAGCCGCAGACCAACTACTTCTATCGCGTCGTCTCCGTCGGACCCGATGGCACCGAATCGATCAGCGACCTCTATACGTTCCAGACGGCCGTGGAGGATGGGTCGGCCTTTGCCTTCGCCGGCGTCAGCGACACGCAGAACAACCCGCCCGTCTGGGGCCGAATCTCCCAACTGGTCTTCAAAGAACGCCCCAACTTCCTGATCCACGCCGGCGATATCGTGGGCAATGGATCGAGGAGGCACGAGTGGACGGACGAGTTCCTCAAGCCGGCGCACGAGCTGATGAGCCGCGTGCCCATCTTCGCCATCCTGGGCAATCACGATCAGGACGACGCGAATTACTACCGCTACATCAGCAATCCGGCCCCCGAGTACCGCTATACCTTTACCTACGGGAACGCTCAGTTCTTCCTGATCGATACGAACCGCAGCGTGGCTCCCGACAGCGAGCAGTACAAGTGGCTCGAACAGGAGCTTGCCCGAAGCACCGCGACATGGAAATTCACGGTGCACCACCATCCCCCCTATTCGTCGGACGAGAACGATTACGGCGATACCTGGAAGGGCAAGTCGTCTCCGCGCGGCGATTTGCGGCTGCGGCCTCTGGTCGAACTCTACGAGCGATTTGGTGTGGATATCTGTTTCTTCGGCCACATCCACGACTACGAGCGGACCTGGCCCATCCGAAAGGACACGGTCGATCCGCATGGGGGCGTGATCTATCTCCAGATCGGCGGCGCCGGTGGCGGGCTTGAAAACTACGCGCCGACGCGTTCGTGGTTCACCGCCAAGGTCCGCCGCGACCACCATTTCGTGCTGGTCAATGTCTTCGGCAAGACGCTCCAGCTTCAGGCCATCGACCAGAACGGCGTCCTGTTCGATCAGGTCACACTCGAGAAGTGATCGGTGACTTCGTCGGGGGCTGCCCCCTGCTACAACTGGAACGATTTCCAGGGGTCTTCGACGTCGATCTGGGCGGTAGTCGCCGTGGTCTGGCGTTTCGTGGGCAGCGGCGTCATCGGCACCGTCAGGATCAGCGAGGTCCTGCCCGAGCGTCGCCACTGCCATTTGTCGCGGGGCGGGACGACTTCGCCCTCCACGATCGTGGTGCCGGCCATCGTCTTGAAGACCAGCGGATCGGTCACCCGCATGGGGCCCGTCGATGGCGTCAGCGACAGCGTGAATATGACGCCCGCCGCGACGATCTTGTTGAAGTCAAATTCCCGCGTCACCCCGTTGTAGAGGACCACGTCGATCCAGGCGCCCTCCTCGTCTCGCCCGGTCTCCATCCGGATGGGCAGCTCATCGATCTGGGCGGCGTGGACGGCGTACTGGGCACTGATGCGTCCCGACTCGAATTCGATCGGATCGCCGATAGTCACCTGATCGGGCAGTTTCAGATCGTGGACCGCTCCTTCGAACTGCAGCCGCATGCGCAGGTCGCGTGCCTGAATCGTGCCGTTGGCGATGCGGTCGAGCGAGATATGGGTATCGCCGCGGTCGGTGGCGAAGACCACCGCGCCGAGCAGTTCGGGGCCGTCCTGGATGGTGAAGAGACTGGCCGATGCATAGTCGTAGCCGTCGTGGAGGAAGCGGACGCGCATCGCGGCCGGTCCGCCCGAGGTGTTCCAGTAGGCCACGAGCGGGCGGCGCTGGTTCCACAGGTCGCCGCAGTTGATCGAGCCCAGCGTGAAGTCCGGGTGCAGGTAGGTCCGGCCGATCAGGTCGTGCTCGTCGGCTGGGTTCAGAACGAAGGTCTCGATCTCCTCTCGCGGTTCGGTGAGTGAGGCGAAGTAACCCAGAAGGTCGTCCGGGCAGGTGACGGGGATGCGATGGGCGTCGATGGATTCATATGCCTGTGCCTCGGGCATGTAACTGGTCTTGCCGTTGGTCCCTCTTTGAATGAAGGCCAGCACGCTCGGAGGCAGCAGCGTCGCATACGATCGGCTGTGCGGCCCGGCCCACTGTCTCGTCCGGGCATGAAAGCGCCGGGCGAGATGGCGCCAGGCGAAGGCGTTCAGTTCCTCCGCGAGCCGCTTCGATTCGCTGTCCTGGACATGCGTGAGGATGCGGGTCAGTTCGTTGATGGCGACGACCGTATAGGTGGGGCTGTTGTATTCGCTGAACGAGCCCTTCTGCTCAGTATAGTCACAGAACTGTTGCAGGCGTTTCTTGCCGTACTCGAGCAGTTCGGCATCCCCGAACCGTTCTGCCGCGATCAAGGTGACGTAGGTGCCCATGATGGCGATGTTGGTGTAGCCCGGTCCGACGTTGCGCCGCCGGATGGAGCGGGCGGCGTGCAGGATCGACTGCCGCACCTTCTCCTGCAGCTCCGCGGGCAATCGGTTCATGTGATCGATGGCGACCTGGAGCAACTGCGTTCCACAGAAATCGGCCCAGTTCCAGTCGGGGGGTGACATCTGAGCGAGCGGCTCTTCGAGGAACCACGACCAGATGCCATAGGTCCGGCTGGCCGGGTCCTGGTCCTGAAGATCGATCACGCGGTCGAGGATCTGCTCGGCCCGCTCCAGGCGGTTGGGGTCGCCCGAATCGAGCAGGGCCACCGCATAGGCGAGCGACTCGCGGGTGCGATGGACCGTGCCGGAATCGAGTGTCGTATGGTAGCCCGGCGACGAGAAGGGCGCCGCCAGCATCTTCTCGGCCTCATCGTAGCCGGCGTCCTGCCGGGCCAGGGCCTTGAGAAAGCCCTCCCGACGGGCCGATGTCGGGAAGAAATCGGCGCCAAAACACAATGGACAGTACGTTATGACAAACAACCCAATCCACGCGATCTGTCGGCGATCCGTCATGCAGGCGGCTCCTTCTTCTGGTTCGCAGGGCATTCACCACGGACACCATGATACGCTGTTCCGCTCGGGATATCCAGCGCTTCAGGAGGCGCTGACTTCTGCGGGTTCCAGGCTCTGCGTGCATGAGACCTGCTTCGGCAGCGTGAAGAAGAAGGTGCTTCCTTTGCCGACCTC
>Ga0209722_1001734_pt1 | contig 18415 bp, 16 predicted proteins | sample BioC12SIPDNA_2_FD_185745 | JGI IMG/M metagenome (GOLD analysis project Ga0209722, IMG submission 185745) | Anaerobic biogas reactor microbial communites from Washington, USA - Biogas_R1_A C12 SIP DNA (SPAdes) (version 2) | ecosystem: Engineered > Bioreactor > Anaerobic > Unclassified | place... | reverse complement strand
CCGCATCGTCAAGGCGGCCTTCGCGGAGATGACCGCATCGAAGACCCCGCCCGGCCTGCCGATGGACCTGCCGGGCACGGCGCCGCGTTTCGCCACGGTCACCCGTGGCGCGGAGAAGGCGACCGAGGCCGAGATCGAGGAGAACCCGCGCGCGGCCCCGGTGAGGGTCCGCGCCGTCGAGAAGCTCCCTGACCCGTTTGGAGACCGATCGTGAACCCGACCACCAGCACCACCAGCAAGCAGCGTCGCATGGGCGCGAGCCGTGACTACAGTGTCGGGACCGCACTCCTCGACCGGGAGCAGCACACCCGATCCTTCACCCCGCCGGCCCAGACGCCGCTGCCGACGCGCCGCCGTCCGGTACCCAACCGGCTGGGCTCCCGCCAGGTCGTCTCCGTCCGGGGACGCCGGGTCGCGGAACTCAAGCAGACCTCGCTGCTGGCCAAGCTCATCAGCGTGTCCATCGTCCTGGCGATCGCCGGCGTGGCGGTGGCCATGTGGCTGGCCGGACTGGCGACGCAGCAGACCTTCCAGACGCAGCTCCTGCAGACGCAGGACAAGCAGCTGTCGAACCAGCTCGAGACGCTCAACCGTGACCTGGAGAACGTCCGGTCCTCCGCGGAGATCGCCCGCCGGGCCGGTGAGCTCGGCCTGGTCCTGCCCGCGCAGCCCGGCATCCTGGGCGTGCACGAGAACGGCGAGATCGTGGTGCAGCGCCCGGCGGATCCGGCGACGCACCCTATCATTGACGTGAACGGTGCCCCGGTCCGGCCGGGACAGGCGTCCAGTGACCCGGAGGCGACCCACGAGCTCGAGGACAACCTGGAGGCCGTGCCGCAGGGACACCAGCTCCGTTCCCCGTATGATGCGCTCCCGGACCCCGTCGCCCCGGCGCCGGAGCGTGGGGTGCTCCCGTATGCCCCGAATGTGCCGGAGGCGGAACCAGAGAACATGAACGACAACTGACAGGTGAGGACAGCCAGTGACACGACCCGGTACCGGTGGCGTGAGACGTGATGCGGGACGGGGACACTCGTCCCGCCGTTCGTCATCCCGCACCTACTCCGAGGCCCGCGTCACCCGGCCCCGCCGCCCCGTGCCGCCGCCGCAGCAGCGGCCCCGCCGTCAGCCGCAGGACCAGAAGACGATGATGGTCACCCGCATGCGGGTGATCCTCAACATCTTCCTCGTCATCGCGCTCATCCTCGTCGGGCGTCTCGCCTGGGTGCAGGTGGTGTGGGGGCCGGACCTGGCGGCGAAGGCGCAGGAGCAGCGTGCCCGCGTGTACGTCGACCCGGCCCGGCGCGGCGAGATCGTCGACCGGCGCGGCAACCAGCTGGCGTACACCATGCAGGCCCGCAGCCTGACGGTGTCCCCGCGGCTGCTGCGCAGTGAGCTGCGTCAGCAGCAGGACCTGGCGATGCGTATCGACGGCATGTCGCGCGCCGACATCGACGCCCAGATCGACGGCCGCGTCGAGGACGTCCTCGTGCGGATGTCGGAGGAGATCCCCCGCATGATCGAGGACGCCGGGGCGACCACCGGTGAGGTGAAGTCGCAGGAGATCCTGGACAAGCTGCACGCGGAGACGCACTACGAGGTGCTGGTGCGCAACGTCGACCCGGACGTCGCCACGGAGATCGCCTCCACCTTCCACGGTGTGGCCGCCGACCACCAGGACATCCGCCAGTACCCGAACGGGGCGATCGCGGAGAACATCATCGGCAAGGTGTCGATGGACGGCCAGGGCCAGTTCGGTTTCGAGGCCTCCGGTGACGCGATGCTCTCGGGCATCAACGGCCGTTCCACGGAGGACGTCTCCACGGACGGGCAGGTCATCCCGGGCACGCTGCGTGACGTGGTGCCCGCCGTCGACGGCTCCTCCATCGAGCTGACCCTCGACCTGGACCTGCAGACCTACGTCCAGCAGCTCCTGGAGCAGGCGAAGGCCAATTCGCGGGCCAAGTCCGCGGAGGCCGTCGTCCTGGACGTGGCCACCGGCAAGGTGCTCGCGATGGCGAACACCGACACCATCGACCCGAACGGCAACATCGAGCGCCAGCTGGAGCAGGGCAAGGACTTCGAGAACCAGCCCATCTCCCACCCCTACGAGCCGGGTTCCGTGGCGAAGGTCATCACCGCTGCCGCGACCCTCGAGGAGGGGCTGACCACGCCGGACGAGGTCCACCAGGTGCCGGGCTCCATCCACATGGCGGGCGTGACCGTCTCGGACGCGTGGGACCACGGACTCGTGCCCTACACCACGACCGGCATCTTCGGTAAGTCCTCGAACGTGGGCACGCTGATGCTCGCGGAGCGCCTCGGGGAGGACCGTTTCGCCGACTACCTCGACCGTTTCGGCGTCGGCCGTCCCACCGGGGTGGAGCTGCCGAACGAGTCCGCCGGTCTGCTGCCGCCGCGTGAGCAGTGGTCGGGCGGCACCTTCGCCAACCTGCCCATCGGGCAGGGCATGTCCTTCACCACCCTGCAGATGGCGAGCATCTACCAGGCGCTCGCCAACCACGGGGAGCGCATCGAGCCGCGCATCATCGAGTCGGTCACCGGTCCGGACGGCAAGGTCACCTCGACCACGGAGCCGCGGCGGACGCAGGTGGTCAGTCCGCAGACGGCGGAGACGGTGGTCCAGATGTTCCGTTCCGTGATGCAGAACGACCCGGGTGGTCTGCAGTCGGGTACCGGCGCGAACGGCGCGGTCCCCGGGTACCAGACCGCCGGCAAGACGGGTACGGCCCAGAAGGTCGACCCGCGGACGGGCGCGTACTCGAACTCGGACTACTGGATCACCTTCGCCGGCATCGCCCCGGCGGATGACCCGCGCTTCGTCGTCGCCGTCATGGTCGACGAGCCCCGCGCCGGCGTCGAGGCGGGAGGCGGCGGTGGCCAGTCCTCGGCGCCGTTGTTCCGTGACATCGCGTCCTGGCTGCTCAACCGGGACAACATCCCGGCGTCACCGCCCATGGAGGACATGCTGATCCTCCACGCCCACTAACCCAGCCCACCACGGAGGAGTATGACCATGGAGACCACAGTGACCACACTGTCCCACCTCGCCCGTATCGCCGGGGGAGAGCTGACCGGATCCGTGGACCCGGTCGTCACGTCGGTGGAGCTCGACTCCTCCCGCCTCGCGGACGAGGGCGCGCTCTTCGCCGCCGTCCCCGGCACGCGCCGCCACGGTGCGGAGTTCGCGCGCGGCACGCCGGCCGTCGCGATCCTCACCGACGCCGCCGGAAAGGAGCTTCTCGACGCCGCCGGCGACACCCGTCCCGTCATCCTCGTCGACGACGTCCGCGCGGTCCTCGGGGCGGTGGCCGCGGAGATCCACGGCCACCCCTCGGAGCGTCTCACCCTGCTCGGCATCACCGGCACCTCCGGGAAGACGACCACCAGCTACCTGCTCGAGCAGGGGCTCATGGCGGCGGGCCTGAAGGTCGGCCTCATCGGCACGACGGGCACGCGCATCAACGGCCGTCCCGTCCCCACCGACCTCACGACCCCGGAGGCCACGACCCTGCAGCCCCTGTTCGTGCGGATGCTCGCGGAGGGCGTCACGCACGTGGTCATGGAGGTCTCCTCCCACGCCCTGGAGCTGGGCCGGGTGGCGGGCACGCGTTTCGACGTCGCCGGGTTCACCAACCTCTCCCAGGACCACCTCGACTTCCACCCGACGATGGAGGAGTACTTCGCGGCCAAGGCCCGCTTCTTCGACCCGGCGTCGCCGCTGGCCGCGGAGCGGTCCGTCGTCTGCGTCGACGACGAGTGGGGGCGGCGGATGGCCGACCTGGCCTCGGACCCGGTGACCGTCGCGACCCGCGGCGCGGAGGCCGACGTCACCGCCGTCCAGAGCTCGCTCACGCCCACCGGCGCCCAGGTCATCCGGCTCACCCTGCCGGAGGGGGCCGTCGAGGCGGAGCTGCCGCTGCCGGGTGACTTCAACATCGCCAACGCCGCTCTGGCCACCGCCATGGCGTGGGCCGTGGGCGTCGACCCGCAGGCCTTCACCGCCGGTTTCCTCGACGTCGCGGTCCCCGGGCGCATGGAGCGTATCGACGAGGGCCAGGACTTCCTCGCCGTCGTCGACTACGCCCACAAGCCGGCCGCCGTCGCCGCCGTCCTCGACACCCTCCGCGGGCAGGTCCGCGGCCGCCTCGGCGTGGTCGTCGGGGCCGGTGGTGACCGCGACGCCACCAAGCGTCCCCTCATGGGGGCGGAGGCCGCCCACCGCGCCGACCTGGTCATCATCACCGACGACAACCCGCGCAGCGAGGTGCCCGCCACCATCCGGGCGGCCGTGCTGCAGGGGGCGGTCGACGCCGGGACGGACGCGGAGATCCGCGAGATCGGGGACCGCGCCGCCGCCATCGACGCCCTGATCGAGTGGGCCCGCCCGGGGGACGGCGTCGTCGTCGCCGGCAAGGGCCACGAGGTCGGCCAGCTGGTCAACGGCGTCAACCACCATTTCGACGACCGGGAAGAGGTCCGGCGCGCACTCAAGGAGAAGAAGCATTGATCCCCCTCACTCTCGCGGAGATCGCGGACATCACCGGCGGTGAACTCTCGCACGTGACCGACCCGGAGACCCGGGTGACCGGGTCCGTCGAGTTCGACTCCCGCCGGGTCACCCCGGGCGGGCTGTTCCTCGCCCTGCCGGGGGCGCGCGTCGACGGACACGACTTCGCCGCCACCGCCGTCGAGTCCGGCGCGGTCGCCGTCCTGGCGGCGCGGCCGGTGGGGGTGCCGGCGGTCGTCGTGAAGCCGCGGGGCCGCAGTGACTCCAACGCCGACATCTACGCCCACGACGAGGACGGCTCCGCCCGTGCCGTCGTGGAGGCGCTCGCCGCCCTGGCGCACGGCGTGGTCACGCGCCTGCCCGACCTGACGGTGGTAGGCATCACCGGTTCCGCCGGCAAGACCTCCACCAAGGACCTCGTGGCGTCCGTGCTGCGGGAGGCGGGGGAGACCGTCGCCCCGCCCGGCTCCTTCAACAACGAGATCGGCCACCCGTACACCGCCCTGCGCTGTGACGCCGACACCCGCTACCTCGTCGCCGAGATGTCGGCCCGCGGAATCGGCCACATCGCCCACCTGGCGGAGTCGGTGCCGCCGCACATCGGCGTCGTGCTCAACGTCGGTTCCGCGCACCTCGGGGAGTTCGGCTCCCAGGAGAACATCGCGCAGGCCAAGGGCGAGCTCATCGAGGCGCTGCCCGCCGACGGCGTGGCCGTCCTCAACGCCGACGACCCCTTCGTCGCGGCGATGGCGCCGCGCACCCGGGCGCGCGTGGTCACCTACTCCACGCACTCCCGCGCCGACCTGTGGGCGGCCGACGTGCGCCTCGACGACGTCGCCCGCGCCAGCTTCACCCTCCACAGCCGGGACGGCTCCGTCCCCGTCACCCTGCAGGTCTTCGGCGAGCACCAGGTGTCCAACGCACTGGCCGCCGCCGCGGTCGGCCTGGAGGCCGGGCTCACCCTCGAGCAGGTGGCGGCGGGACTGTCGCGCCACACCAACGCCTCGGCGCACCGCATGGACGTGCAGACCCGGGCTGACGGCGTCACGGTCATCAACGACTCCTACAACGCCAACCCCGACTCCATGCGCGCCGGCGTCGCGGCCCTGGCCTACACGGCGGCGGCGCGTCCGCACGCCCGGGCCATCGCGGTCCTCGGTGAGATGGGCGAGCTCGGCGACGACGCCGAGGCCTCCCACCGGGAGCTCGGTGAGCAGCTGGGACGCTACCGCGTGTCCCACCTCATCGCCGTCGGGGACAGCCCCAACAGCCGTGCCATGGCGACGGCGGCGCAGGCGCGGGGTATAACTACTGAGATCGCACACGATGTCGAGGAGGCCACCCGCCTCGTCGGGAACGTGCTGCAGACCCGTCCCATCGAGTACACGGGCACCGGCAACCCCGGTGACGTGGTGCTGGTGAAGGCCTCCAATGCTCTGGGGCTGTGGCGGGTGGCAGAGAAACTCATCCAGAAGGGTCATTAGGGGCGCATTCGACGTGACACAGATCATCATGGCAGGAATCGTCAGCTTCCTCGTCGCCATCTTCACCACTCCCGTCCTCATCCGGCGCTTCTCCGCGGAGGGCCTGGGGCAGGAGATCCGTGAGGAGGGCCCCAAGTCGCACATGCGCAAGCGCGGCACCCCGACGATGGGCGGCATCGCCATCATCGCGGGCATCGTCATCGCCTACCTCACCGTCAGCCTCTACGGGCTCATCACCGGCTCCGGCGGCTTCACGGTCTCCGGCCTCCTGGTCCTCGGCCTGACCCTGGGCCTGGGTGCCCTGGGCTTCGCGGACGACTTCATCAAGCTGTTCAAGGCCCGCAACCTGGGCCTCAACAAGACGGCCAAGCTCGTCGGCCAGCTGGTCATCGCCGTGGCCTTCGGTCTGCTCATCCTGTGGTTCCCGGACGACCAGGGGCTCACCCCGGGGTCGACGCAGCTGTCGTTCATCCGTGACATCGACACCCTGGACATCGCCTTCGGCGGTTCGGTGATCGGCATCATCGTGTTCCTGGTGTTCATGTACATCCTCATCGCCGCGTGGTCGAACGCCGTCAACCTCACCGACGGACTCGACGGCCTCGCCGCCGGCACCACCGCCTTCGTCATGGGCGGCTACTCGCTCATCACCTTCTGGCAGTTCCGCAACTCCTGCACCGTCTCGGTGGAGCCGGGCTGCTACTCGGTGCGTGACCCGCTGGACCTCGCGGTCCTCGCCGCCGCCGGCCTCGGCGCCTGCCTCGGTTTCCTGTGGTGGAACGCGGCACCGGCCAAGATCTTCATGGGTGACACCGGCTCCCTGGCCCTCGGTGGCCTCGTCGCCGGACTGTCCGTCGCCTCCCGCACCGAGCTGCTCATGATCATCATCGGCGCCCTCTTCGTCATCGAGGCGGCCTCCGTGCTCATCCAGATCATCGTGTTCCGCACGACGGGCAAGCGCTTCTTCCGCATGGCACCGTTCCACCACCACTTCGAGAACGGCGGCTGGCCCGAGACCACCGTCGTCATCCGTTTCTGGCTCATCGCCGTCATGGCCGTCATGCTGGGAACGTCCATCTTCTACGCTGAGTGGCTGACAGCCACGGGAGTGAGCCTGCGATGATCACCGGAACCGCCCTCGTCGCCGGAGCCGGAGTGTCCGGCCGCGGCCTGGTCCGCCTGCTCGCCGGTCTGGGGGTGGACCTGATCGTCGCCGACGACAATACCCGCCTCGACGGCGTGCGCACCGTCTCCGTCGCCGAGGCACGCGAGCTTCTCGACGACGTCGAGCTCGTCGTCACCTCCCCGGGCTGGCGCCCCGACAGCCCACTGCTGGTCGACGCCGCCGCCCGCGGCCTCGAGGTCATCGGCGACGTCGAGCTGGCCTACCGCCTCGACCGCGCCGGGACCTTCGGCCCGCCGCGCACCTGGCTGGTGGTCACCGGCACCAACGGCAAGACCACCACCACCGCCATGCTCGCCGCCATGATGCAGCAGCTCGGCCGCGACACCGGCCTGCGGGCCGAGGCGGTCGGCAACATCGGCGTCGCGGTGGCCGACGCCCTGGTGGACCCGCAGCGCGTCGACATCCTCGTCGCCGAGCTCTCCAGCTTCCAGCTGCACTGGTCGAGCCAGCTGATCCCGGACGCCGGCGTGCTGCTCAACCTCGCCGAGGACCACATCGACTGGCACGGCTCCTTCACCGGCTACGCCGACGACAAGGCGCGTGCCCTGCGGGGCGCGGTGGCCGTCGCCGGCGTCGACGACCCGGAGGTGCGGGCGGTGCTGGAGCGGGCGGGCGTCGACACGTACGTCGGCTTCACCCTCGGGGAACCCGTCCCCGGACAGTTCGGCGTGCGCGACGGACACCTGGTGGACGACACCGGCGTCGTGCTCGCCCCCGTGGCGGGCATCCAGCCCGCCGGACCGGCCGGCGTCCTCGACGCCCTCGCCGCGGCCGCGATCGCCCGCAGCCAGGGCGCGGGCCCGGAGCACATCGCCGCCGCCCTCGCCGACTTCCAGGTCGACGGCCACCGCGGCCAGACCGTCGCGGAGGGCGGGGGAGTGGCGTGGATCGACAACTCCAAGGCCACCAACCCGCACGCCGCCGACGCGGCGCTCGCCGGACTCCACGACGTCATCTGGATCGCCGGCGGCCAGCTCAAGGGGGCGGACGTCGTCCCGCTCATCCGGGACCACGCCCACCGGCTCAGCGCCGTCGGGCTGCTCGGCGTCGACGCCCCGCTCATCGCGGCGGCACTGGCCGAGATCGCCCCCGACGTCCCAGTCCACACCACCACCCACACCGACCCGGCCGCCGCGATGGACGAGCTCGTGGGGTGGGCGGCGGGCGTCGCGAAGCAGGGCGACACCGTCCTCCTCGCACCCGCCGCCGCCTCCCTGGACATGTTCACCGGCATGGCCGAGCGCGGCGACCTGTTCGCCGCGGCAGCACGGAGGCTTTCATGAGCAACTCCACCGGCAGATTCACGAGGTGGCGCGCCGACTGGCACCGCATGCTGGAGTCCCGTCCGGGCTTCGACTACTTCATGATCCGCTCCGTGGTCTTCCTGCTCGTCGGCATCGGCGCCGTCATGGTCATGTCCTCGACGATGACCTGGTCCGTCCTCGAGGGCGCGACCGTGTGGAACCAGGCCGTGCGCCAGTTCATGATGATCGCCGCCGGACTCGTCGCCTTCTGGATCGCCCTGCGCACCCGCCCGGAGACCGTCCGGCGCCTGACGCCCTGGCTGCTCGGACTGTCCCTCGTGCTGCTCATCGCGGTGCTCGTACCGGGCATCGGCACGGGCCGCCTCGAGGTCGGCTCGCAGTCGTGGATCGTCCTCGGACCACTGCGTTTCCAGCCCTCCGAGCTGGCCAAGGTGGCCATCGCCGTGTGGGGCGCGTCCTACCTCGCCGACCGGCGGCACACCCCCGGCACCGGCATGCGCAGCCCCTTCACCCTCTACGCCGGCGTGGCCGCCATCATGGCGCTGCTCATCGCTCTCCAGGGTGACCTGGGCATGGCCGTGAACTTCGCCGTGGTCGTCGGTTTCACGCTCCTGTTCGCGGGCGTGGATCTCCGTCTCATCCTCGCGGCGGTGGCCGTGGCCGGACTCGGACTGCTGTGGGTGTTCTTCTCCGGCGGCTTCCGCTCCAACCGCTTCCACGTCTACTTCGACGCCCTCTTCGGCCGCTTCGAGGACACCCAGGGCGTGGCGTTCCAGTCCTACCAGGGCTTCCTCTCCCTGGCGGACGGCTCCGTCACCGGCGTCGGCGTGGGGCAGTCCCGCGCCAAGTGGTTCTACCTCCCCGAGGCGAAGAACGACTTCATCTTCGCCATCATCGGCGAGGAGCTCGGACTGTGGGGCGGCGCGCTGGTCATCATCCTCTTCGCCCTCCTCGGCTACTTCGGCATCCGCGCCGCGTTCCGCGCACAGAACCAGTTCCAGTCGCTCATGGCCGGTGCGCTCACGGCGGGTGTCGTGTCGCAGGCCTTCATCAACATCGGCTACGTCATCGGCCTGCTCCCGGTCACCGGCATCCAGCTGCCGATGATCTCCGCGGGCGGCACCTCGACGATCATCACCCTCGGGTCGATGGGCCTGCTGGCGTCGGTGGCCCGCCACGAACCGGAGGCGGTCTCCGCGATGCAGTCCTACGGCCGCCCCCTCTTCGACCGGCTCGCTCTGCTGCCCGAACCGGCGACCCGCCCCACCCCGGCGCGGCGGGCCCCCGCCCCCACGTCACGTGAGAGGTTCGGGGAGCCGGTCACTGGTAGCGTCAGGAGGAGAAACAGGCCCCCCAACGACAGGAGACGGTGACCCATGCCCGCAGCGAAGAAGCCTCTGAGCGTAGTTGTCGCAGGAGGTGGAACCGCCGGCCACATCGAGCCCGCTCTCGCGGTGGCTGAGGCGCTCGTCGAGAAGCACGGTGCCACCGTCACCGCCCTGGGCACGCCCCGCGGCCTGGAGCGCGACCTCGTCCCCGCCCGCGGTTTCGAGCTGCGCCTCATCGACCCCGTCCCGGTGCCGCGCCGCCCCAACCTGGACCTGCTCAAGCTGCCGTTCCGCGTGCTGGGCGCCGTCCGCCAGACCCGGGCGATCCTCCGGGACACCGGGGCCGACGTCCTCATCGGCTTCGGCGGCTACGTCTCCGCCCCCGCCTACCTGGCGGCGCGCTCGCTGGGCATCCCCTTCCTCGTGCACGAGGCCAACGCCCGCGCCGGCATGGCCAACAAGCTGGGTCAGCGCCTCGGCGGCCGCAGCTACAACGCCGTCGCGGACTCGGGCATGCCCGGCGAGGTCGTCGGCATCCCGGTGCGCGCCGGTCTGCGTGGGGGCGACACCCACGCCGCCGTCGAGCGGGCCCGCGAACTGTGGGGCCTCGAGCCGGGGCGGCGCACCCTGCTGGTGACCGGTGGTTCCCAGGGCGCGGTGCGCATCAACAAGGCGGTGGCCGGGGCGGTGGAGACGCTGACCACCGACGCCGGCATCCAGATCCTCCACGCCTACGGCAAGCGCAACACCGCGCCGGACAAGCACGACCACTACGTCGCGCTGCCCTACATCGACGACATGGCGGCCGCCTACGCCGTGGCCGACCTCATCGTCTGCCGCTCCGGCGCGATGACCGTCGCCGAGGTCACCTCCGCCGGCCTCCCCGCCCTGTACGTGCCGCTGCCGCACGGCAACGGTGAGCAGGCGCTCAACGCGACCGGGGTCGTGGAGGCCGGGGCGGCCCGCTTCATCGACGACGCCGAGCTCACCCCCGACCGCCTCGTCTCCGAGGTCACGGAGATCCTCGGCGACGACGCGCAGCTCGCCGCCATGCGGGCCGCCGCCCGTGACCACGCCGCCGGTGACGCCGCCGGGCTGCTCGCCGACGCGGTCGTGGCGGCAGTAGAGTAATTCAGACCTGTCCACCTTCAAGCACCCAGGAGCACTCACCGTGACCGTCGATCTCTCCCGCGTCCACCTCATCGGCATCGGTGGCTCCGGCATGTCCGGCGTCGCCCGGATCCTGCTCGACCGCGGTTCGGTGGTCACCGGCTCCGACGTCAAGGACTCCCGTCCGGTGCGGGCCCTGCGTTCCAACGGCGCGCATGTCGCCGTCGGCCACGACGCCGCGAACCTGACGCTCGCCGGTGAGCCGCCGACGGTGGTCGTCGTCTCCTTCGCGGCGATCCCTCAGGACAACCCGGAGCTCGTCGCCGCCCACGAGCAGGGGATCCCGGTCATCCGGCGTTCCGACCTGCTCGGTGAGCTGATGACCGGGTACCGCCAGATCCTCTTCGCCGGCACGCACGGCAAGACGTCGACCACCTCGATGGCGGTCGCGGCGGCGCAGGCGGCGGGCATGGACCCGAGCTTCTCCATCGGCGGCCAGCTGAGCCGTTCCGGCACCAACGCGCACCACGGCACCGGTGACTGCTTCATCGCGGAGGCCGACGAGTCCGACGCCTCGCTGCTGCGCTACTCCCCGGACGTGGCGGTGGTGACCAACATCGAGCCCGACCATCTCGACTTCTTCGGCACGGCCCAGGCCTACCACCAGGTCTTCGACGACTTCTCCGAGCGGGTCACCGAGAACGGCCACCTGGTCGTGTGCCTCGACGACATCCACGCCGCCGCCCTCGGTGAGCGCGCGATGCGGAACGGCATCTCCGTGCTGGGCTACGGCACGACCGATGCGGCGGCCCTGCACCCGGTGATCCCGCTGGGGGCGGAGATCCTCAGCACCGAGGTCACCGAGAGCGGCACCACCGCGCACATCCGTATCGACGGCCGCGACCTCACCGTCCTCCTCCAGACCCCGGGCAGCCACATGGTCCTCAACGGCGCGGCGGCCCTGCTGGCCTGCCACCTGGCGGGCGGTGACCTGGAGAAGCTGGCCGAGGGCCTGAGCGACTTCAACGGCGTGCGCCGGCGCTTCGAGTACCGCGGCACCGCCGGCGGGGTGCGCGTCTACGACGACTACGCCCACCACCCGACCGAGGTGACCGCGGTGCTGCAGGCGGCGCAGCAGAAGGTGGAGGCGGAGGGGGAGGACGGCCGGGTGGTCGTCGTCTTCCAGCCGCACCTGTACTCCCGCACCATCGAGTTCGCCGAGGAGTTCGCCGCGGCGCTCTCGCTGGCCGACGCCGCCGTGGTCCTCGACATCTTCGGGGCCCGCGAGAGGCCGGTGGAGGGCGTGAGTTCCCGCATCATCACCGACGCGATGACCTGCGACGTCACCTATGAGCCGGATTTCTCGCACGCCCCGGAGACCGTCCTCGGTCTGGTGCGGGAGGGTGACCTCGTCCTCACGATGGGTGCCGGTGACGTCACCCTGCTGGCGGGCGAGATCCTGGCGGCGCTGGGCCGGTAGATGTCACGCAGAAGCATCCTCCGCATCGGCGGGGCCCTGCTCGCGGTACTGCTGCTCCTGGTGGCCGTGATGTGGGTGTTCCCCGTCCTGCGGGTGAACAACTACGCCGTGAGCGGCAACGTCCACTCCCCGGAGGAGTACGTCATCGAGGCGACGGGGGTGTCGCGGGGCGACAACCTCGTGCGTGTCGACGCCGGGCAGGCCGCCCGGGGCGTCGTCGACCTGCCGTGGGTCCGCAGTGCCACGGTCTCGCGTCAGTGGCCGTCCACGCTGGTCGTCGAGGTGACCGAGCGGCAGGCGCTGCTGTACAGCCGGGAGTCCGACGGGGACCACCTCATCGACGAGGATGGGCGTCCCTTCATCATCGACGTGCCCCCGGAGAGCTCCGTGGAGGTCACCGGTGACCTGCGGGAGGACCCGGAGGTGCTGGCTGACGTGGCGGCGGTCATCTCCTCGCTTCCGGAGCATGTGCGGGGGATGGTGTCCACCATCGACGCCCCGGGCAGGTATGCTCTGAAACTCAATCTGCATGATGGGCGTACGGTCTACTGGGGCGCGTCGGAAAGCAACCACGACAAGTCCCTGGCGATGCAGACCGCCATCCAGCAGCCGGGAGAACACTGGAACGTGTCCAATCCCACGCTGCTGACCGTACGTTAAACCTGAGGTTGAGGGTATCGACACGCCCCGAAATGTCCCTGACTTTTCGGGCGCGGTCACCCATGATGGATACAACCTCGTTCCAGATCACACACTTCCCCGAAAGGCGCGGCCAGAACCCATGACCTCACCGAACAACTACCTCGCCGTCATCAAGGTCGTCGGCGTCGGCGGCGGCGGAGTCAACGCCGTCAACCGCATGATCGAAGAGGGCCTCAAGGGTGTCGAGTTCGTCGCCATCAACACCGACTCGCAGGCCCTGCTCTTCTCCGACGCGGACACCAAGCTCGACATCGGCCGTGAGGCCACCCGTGGCCTCGGTGCCGGCGCGAACCCGGAGGTCGGTCGCACCTCCGCAGAGGACCACAAGTCCGAGATCGAGGAGACCCTCAAGGGCGCCGACATGGTCTTCGTCACCGCCGGTGAGGGCGGTGGCACCGGAACCGGCGCCGCACCGGTCGTCGCGGGGATCGCGAAGAAGCTCGGTGCGCTGACCGTCGGCGTCGTCACCAAGCCCTTCAAGTTCGAGGGTCCGCGCCGCACCCGCCAGGCCGAGGCCGGCATCGAGGAGCTGCGTCAGGTCTGTGACACGCTCATCGTCATCCCCAACGACCGTCTGCTGCAGCTGGGCGACGCGTCGCTGTCCATGATGGAGGCCTTCCGCGCCGCCGATGAGGTCCTGCACAACGGTGTCCAGGGCATCACCAACCTCATCGTCACCCCGGGTGTGATCAACGTCGACTTCGCCGACGTCCGCTCCGTCATGTCCGACGCCGGTTCCGCGCTCATGGGCGTCGGCTCCTCGCGTGGCGACGACCGCGTCATGACCGCCACCCTGCAGGCCATCAACTCCCCGCTGCTGGAGTCCACCATGGAGGGCGCGAAGGGTCTGCTGCTCTCCGTCGCCGGTGCCTCCGACCTCGGCCTCATGGAGGTCAACGAGGCGGCCACCATCGTCCAGGAGAAGGCCGACGAGGACGCCAACATCATCTTCGGAACGATCATCGACGACAACCTGGGCGACGAGGTCCGCGTGACCATCATCGCCACCGGTTTCGACGCCGCCAAGAACAACCCGCCGGCCGGCCGTCCCGCCGAGCCCACCCCGGTGCCCTCCCCGATGGAGGAGCCGGCCCGCGGCGGCCTCTTCGAGGAGCGTCAGCAGCAGGAGGAGCCGAAGCCGACCCCGCCGCCGGTCACCCCGGCCCCGGCCGCCGACACCGGTCGTCACCGCAGCTCCGGCAACGGCGGCCTGTTCACCAGCTCCCGCCCGACCCGTGACGACGATCTCGATGTGCCCGACTTCCTGCGCTAACCTGTAGGGCATGTCCCTCAGCAGCGCGAACGAGGCTCCCCGCCCCGTCCGCATGGTCTTCACCAGCCGTGCGGGCGGGGCGTCGTCGTCTCCGTATGATTCCTTCAACCTCGGTGACCATGTCGGGGACGACCCCGACGCCGTCGCCGCCAACCGGGAGCGGCTGGCCCGCATCCTCGGTCTGGACGACATCGTGTGGATGGAGCAGATCCACTCCCACAACGTCACCGTCGTCGACGGGCCCCAGCCTGGTCCGGTCGAGGCCACCGACGCCCTCGTGACCACGCAGCGTGGTCTGGCACTGGGGGTGCTCGTCGCGGACTGCGTGCCGGTCCTGCTGGCCGACCACGTCCACGGCGTCGTCGCCGCGGCGCACGCCGGCCGCCTGGGCGCCCGCAACGGGATTGTCTCCCGCACGGTCGCGAAGATGGTGGAGCTCGGCGCGCAGCCGGGTGCCATCCAGGTGGTCCTGGGGCCTGCGGCCTCCGGGCGGCACTACGAGGTGCCGGCGGAGATGGCGGCGGACGTCGAGAAGCATCTCCCGGGGTCCCGGACCCGCACGGAGCAGGGGACCGTCGGCCTCGACATCCGGGCCGGGCTGGTGCGCCAGCTCATGGGCCTCGGGGTGACCAACATCGAGGCGGACCCGCGGTGCACGATCGAGGACGAGGATTTCTTCTCGTACCGTCGGGAGGGCACCACCGGTCGCCAGGCGGGGCTGGTGTGGCTGCCGTGACCAGACTCGAGGAACTGCGCACCAACCTGACCGCCGTGCGGGAGCGTATCGACGCCGCCGCCCGCGCCGCCGACCGTGACCCCGCCGACATCCGCCTCCTGCCGGTGACGAAGTTCCACCCGGCCTCCGACCTGGAGCTGCTCGTGGAGCTCGGCGTCGCCGACGTCGCCGAGAACCGCGAGCAGGAGGCCCGCGCCAAGGCAGCCGAGGTGCCGGACGCCCGCATCCACATGATCGGCCAGATCCAGACCAAGAAGGCCAACTCCGTCGCCCGCTGGGCCGCCAGCGTCCACTCGCTGGACTCGGTGCGCCTCGCGGAGGGCCTCAACCGCGGCATGGGCCTGGCCATCGAGCGCGGCGACCGCCCGGCCGGTGTACTGCCCGTCTACCTGCAGCTCTCCGCCGACGGCGACCCCTCCCGCGGCGGCGTCACCGAGGAGAACCTGCAGGAGCTTGTCGACGTCGTCGAGGCCGCCCCGCACCTGGAACTGCGGGGTCTCATGGTGGTGCCTCCCCTGGGGGAGGATCCGGGACCTGTCTTCGCGTGGGCGCGTACGCTGTGTGATGACCTGGGTCCGGGGATGGAGCTCTCGGCGGGCATGTCCGCCGACCTGGAGAGCGCCGTCGCCAAGGGCTCGAACATCGTGCGTGTCGGAACCGGCGTGCTGGGCAGCCGACCACTACCGTAGGGGTCAGTAAACGACCAAAACCCCGCGCCAGCTGCACTAACGGGAGAGGAAAACAAATGTCCTTCATCAGGAACGCCAAGGAGTTCTTCGGTCTGTCTCCGATCGACATGGAGCACGAGGACGCCTACTACGACTACGACCGCGAGGACCCGCGCTACCGCACCAGCGGTTCCGCCGCCTACGCGCCGTCCCGCGACTACGAGTACGGGGGCTACAGCCGCCCCGAGCGCGAGGAGCGCCCCCAGTACCAGGCCCCCGAGCCGAAGCTGATCGCCGTGGAAGTCACCTCCTACAGCCAGGCCGCCCAGATCGGTGAGCCCTTCCGCGACGGCGACGCCGTCGTCTTCGACCTCACCCGCATGGAGCCGGGCGACAACAAGCGGATCGTCGACTTCGCCGCCGGCCTCTGCTACGCCCTGCGCGGCAAGATGGTCAACGTGACCCGCAACATCGACACGGACCGCACCGTCTTCGCCATCACCCCGGAGGGCGCGGAGTTCTCCCAGATCGAGCTTGAAAGGGCAGCCAAGCTGCGCTGACCCGACCGGTCGCGCAGCTGTTGGTCGTGAGGTAGGTGTCCCACTCCCGGTGGGGTACCTACCTTTTTCGTTGTGACAACCACTAGGCTCGGTGAATGTGAGTCTCCTCGGTTCTGCCATTTACCTCGTCATCCGGATCTTCATCCTCGTTCTGATCGCGCGCATCGTGATCGAGATGATCCAGTCCTTCTCGCGTAACTTCCAGCCGCCGCGGTGGTTCATCTACATCGCGGAGCCGCTGTTCGTCATCACCGACCCGCCGGTCAAGGCGCTGCGCCGCGTGATTCCGCCCCTGAAGTTGGGTGGCGTCGCCCTGGACATGTCGGTGATCGTCCTGTTCATCATCCTCAGTGTTCTGCAGTACATTGTGCTGGCGGTGTTCGCCGTTTGAGTGGCCGGAGGGCTCAACCTCCGGTAAAGATTTGGAGTGTCCGTGGTCCGGACGGCCCCTCCGGGGGTTACACTTGACCAAGCACTCAACGTACGATTATTGAAAACGCATCGTGTGGGCCAGCCCGCACCGGCCTACCGGGCCACCACAAACTCGAAGGGAACGCCAATGCCGCTGACACCAGCTGATGTGCACAACGTCGCTTTCAGTAAGCCGCCGATCGGCAAGCGGGGTTACAACGAGGATGAGGTTGACCAGTTCCTCGACCTCGTCGAAGACACCCTCGCCCAGCTGCAGGACGACAACGACGATCTCCGCGCAAAGCTGGAGCAGGGCGGTTCCGCCCCGGCCGGCGACGGTGTCGACGAGGCGAAGCTCCGCAAGGAGATCGAGGAGGAGCTCCGCAAGGAGTACGAGGCGAAGCTGACCGACGCCCGGAAGGCCACCGAGAAGGCCGAGTCCGAGGCGAAGAACGCCAAGGCCGAGCTGCAGAAGACGAAGGCAGAGCTCGAGGCCGCCAAGAAGAAGGCCTCCCAGGAGCCGCAGAAGGCCGCCGCCGTGGCAGCCGTCCCGCAGGACTCGGCCCCGGCCACCGCGGACACCCACATGCAGGCCGCCAAGGTCCTGGGCCTGGCCCAGGAGATGGCCGACCGTCTCACCTCCGAGGCACAGGCGGAGTCCCGCTCCATGCTCGACGAGGCCCGCACCGCGGCAGAGGCCCAGCTCGCCGACGCCGACGAGAAGTCCCAGGCCCAGCTGGCCGACGCCAAGAAGCGCGCCGAGCAGCAGATCAACGAGGCCGACACCCGTGCGAAGTCGCTGGTCGCAGACGCTGAGAAGCGTGCGCAGGAGACCACCAACCAGGCGACCTCCCGTGCCGAGGCCCAGATCCGTCAGGCCGAGGAGAAGGCGAACGCCCTGCAGGCCGACGCCGAGCGCAAGCACACGGAGATCATGGCGACCGTCAAGCAGCAGCAGACGGCCCTGGAGACCCGTATCGCGGAGCTGCGCACCTACGAGCGCGAGTACCGCACCCGCCTGAAGACCCTGCTGGAGACCCAGCTGCAGGAGCTCGAGGCCCGCGGTTCCGCGGCCCCGAACGCCGACGCAGGAAAGCAGAACTAGTCCGGCTGAAGCCCGTGGGGGTGGGAACGACACAGGTTGTTCCCACCCCCACGGGCTTTCCTGACGCCGGAGAGGAACGGCCACCGGCCGCCGTGTATAATCCCCTCTGACTGTTCCGCCGTGTCGGCGGGCAACACGCAGTGATCCGGCCATCACCGGGGAGCATCCGGAAGAAAGGCGCACGCCGAGTAGAACCGGACGGGTGGGACCGTGACAGACCTTCACCACGAATGAAGTGGGGTGCCCCGGCACCCAAGCAGGGTGGTACCGCGCACGGACGTGCGTCCCTGCACCGACCGACGACTCGTGAGTGAAGGAAGATATGTCCGAGCAGAAGAAGACCGCCGTGGGCGGCGTGTACCCCCGCGTCGACATGACCGGGGGCTCCTCCCGATTCCCCGACATGGAGAAGGTCGTCCTGGAGTACTGGAAGCAGGACGGCACGTTCCAGGCGTCGCTGGACCAGCGTGAGGGGGAGAAGGAGTACGTCTTCTACGACGGCCCGCCCTTCGCCAACGGTCTGCCGCACTACGGCCACCTGCTCACCGGCTACGTCAAGGACATCATCCCGCGTTT
>Ga0209722_1001675_pt1 | contig 18841 bp, 14 predicted proteins | sample BioC12SIPDNA_2_FD_185745 | JGI IMG/M metagenome (GOLD analysis project Ga0209722, IMG submission 185745) | Anaerobic biogas reactor microbial communites from Washington, USA - Biogas_R1_A C12 SIP DNA (SPAdes) (version 2) | ecosystem: Engineered > Bioreactor > Anaerobic > Unclassified | place... | reverse complement strand
ACTCACGCCTGCATCCGTTGAATGCCATACATCGTTTTTACGAATACCACCTTCAGTTATTCCTCCCATGAGCACAATTTCCCCATCTGCCAATACAACGCTGGTATGTCCTGAACGACCGGGCCATTCTGCCTGTTCAGTAACTAAAAACCAGGTATCGCCGCCGTCAACTGAACGCCAGATATCATTCAAGTAGCCATCTTCACCATATCCACCCATAATCAGGATGGTTCCGTCTGGCAGAACCACGCTGGTATGCCCGGATCGCTCCACCAAGACAGAACCGGCTTGCAGCTCCCAGGGTCCAGAAAGGTCAGGAGCAGCCTCTCCTTGTTGATTTTCAGCTTCAGGCAGGGCATGAACCGGCATCGCCATACAGGCGATTATTGCTAAACATCCAGCAATTGGGATAACAACATATTTCATTAATCCTTTGGAAAATCGCATCTTTAGTCCTCCTTCTTTTGATCGATCAGAAAATTAAGTTATTACAGTCAACAAAGCTCGTATGATAAAGAATTGCATGGCTGCAAAGACAGTCATCAGGAATTCCACCTGGCTATCTTTTTTTAAAAGAGCATTCAACACAAAATGCCCGCCTCCTTACCTAACCACGATCGGCAAGAAAATGAAAGAAAAGGCTTTCTAAATGCCATGATCCTATTTTTCATTTTGCCTCCAAGAAAATAATTGAAGTGGTTTGTGTTTAATTTAAATCGTAAATAATATTTTGGACATTATTGTTAGCGATTTGAACGAATTTTCCCTTTGCTGAATCCACCAGACACTAGTTACAGAATCAAATTTTTTTATGACAACAGTTTATGAATACCCATATAATCTCCCGGTGACTCTTCTTCGACCTCGAGAGTTTTAGACCTCCAAGGTCAACAAGCCAAAACCTGGCCGGTGAACATATTACGCCTGATTTCCCCTTAATATGTCTAATACTTAAATGATATTTCTTGAACATATAATAACACATTTTGGGGTGATCTACTCGTCATTTACTTGAAAAGGCAGGAAAAAAACGGTTGGCAAATATTGATATCTTTGTTTTCGATGTGCTTCTGATGCTCCGTAGATTATTTAACGATGTTTAATTTCTGACTGGAGAAGCTAACGATATATCGGATTATAAATACAAAAAGTTTGCCCAGACCATAAAATCTGGCTTTAGCGAAACAATTAACATAAAGGACTCGTAGATGAACATACGAGTCTTTTTCATATTAGTAGATAACTCATAAGAACGACCCAAGAACATTTTTTCAATTAGCAAAAACAAACAACCCGGTTTCTGAATTGTTAGAGAGCATTGATATGATGATTTTTCTTGGGGTCAAGGGCTTGTCTGATAAGTATAGTCTTTTATGTGAAGATTTCTTTATATTTTAGTTATTTTGAAGATTTCAATACCCAAGCTGCCGGGTCATAGGTAGATCTTTACTTAAATTGTCCCCTCATACTTCTCAACAGAGGCAAGAATTTCCCTTGCGGTTTGGATGCTTTGCTCTCCGGAAGCGCCTAACATTTCAGCTAACTCCTTTACCCGGGATTCTCCCTGTAATTCCTGCAGCTGAGTTGTTGTGCGTTCCCCATGAGATTGTTTGCTCACTTTAAAATGTTGGTCACCATAAGCAGCTAACTGGGGCAGATGAGTCACACACATGACCTGGTGAAGGCGTCCCAGCCTCCAGAGCATGGATCCAACAATCATACCGACCCGCCCACCGATGCCGCTGTCGATCTCGTCAAACACAAGGGTTGGGATGCGGTCAGCTTCAGCCAAAACGTTCTTCAAAGCCAGCATCAAACGCGAGGTCTCACCGCCAGAGGCGATTTTGGCTAAGGGTTTAAAGCCTTCCCCCGGGTTGGTTTCGATCAGAAATTCGACCTGATCAACCCCATAAGCGTCAAAGGCCAGCCCGCCGTCGATTTGTAAACCTTTCGGGTCAGGGCTTCCCCCGAGCACGGCTTGTAATCTTGCTTTGCGCATCTCCAGGCTCGACAGCTGCTCTTCCATTTGAAAAACCAGCTTTTCCGCTGCTTCTTGTCGGGTTTTACGTAAAGCCAGCGCTTTTTTGGCAAGATTTTGCTTAACTGAACCGTTTTTTTTGTTCACTTGCGCAATTTCGTCTTCCAGGTTTTCGACCTTCTGTAGTTCTTCCCGGGCAGACGTATAAAATTCCAATACTTTTGCCAGCGAACCGCCGTGCTTACGCTTGAGATTATTGAGCAGATCGATCCTCAATTCAATCTGGTCCAACCTGGCAGGGTTAAATTCGATCTTATCGCTATAACGGCGCAGTTCATAGGCGGCGTCAGCCAAACTGGTTAATGCGGTTTCAACTTGATCCGCCAAAAACTGCACCTGGGGGTCGATCCGAGCCAGGGCGCCTAATTCGCTGGATATACTGCCCAACAAATCGGTCACTGCGCTTACTTCAGGCGTGCTCTCATCCAGCCCCTGAAGGGCGGATTGGGCATATCTGCTCAGTGTTTCCGCGTTAGCCAGGCGCACGCGTTCTTGTTTTAGTTGTTCCTCTTCGTCAACGCTTATATTTGCCGCCTCAATTTGAGTGGTTTGGTAACGAAGCAAGTCCATGCGCTCATCCGCACTGTTTTGAAGCCTGGTTAGTTCTTTCAACTCAGACTCCAGCGCGGTCCATTGACGGTAAAAATCCTGGTATTCCTGTAACAAAGCCGTGTTGTGGGCAAAACGATCTAGCAATTCGCGATGGCTTTTCACTTTCAGCAAGGAAAGGTGCTCAGATTGTCCGTGCACATCCACTAAAACCGTGCCAATTTCGGACTGCAGGCCCATGTTTACGCTGCGTCCGTTTACCCGGGCGATGCTGCGTCCCTCAGCCCGGATCTCGCGCGAGAGCACCAGTTGCTTTTCCCCTTCAAACAAACCCTCTTCTTCAAGCAAGGGTCTCAGGGCGTCAAAACTTTCCTGGTCCAAGTCAAAAACACCCTCAACATAAGCGTGAGTGCTGCCTTGCCGAACGACACTGCTGTCCACCCGCATTCCCAAAATTGAGCTGAGCGCGTCCAGAATAATGGATTTGCCCGCACCGGTTTCACCGGTCAAAACCACCAAACCCGGCTTAAAGGTGAGTGTGAGATCGGTGATGATGGCAAAGTTTTGGATACGAAGTTCTCGCAGCATGCTTTTTCAGAGCCTCAATCCTTTGAACCTGGCGTAGGCGGTTGAAGAAACCAGGGCGGTGTAAACTGCCCGCCAGACTAAAGGCAGCGAGTTTGCGGCAATCGAAAGCAAGTCTCCGGGCATTCTGATCAAATTAAATACTTCAATAATTATGAAAGGAAGGCTGCCTAAAATAGCACCTGCCAGTACGGCAGTGTTAAGCACCTTGCTGCGGCGTCTTTTTACAGCCAATCTGACCGCGTTTTGGATCAGTGTGCCCACGCCGGGGGCGATAAACAAGGTAAAAAAGCCTAATCGGGGAACCAGCCAGCTTCCCCCAAAGGAGATAAGGACAGAAATCAAAAATCCAATAACAGGGTCAATCGGTTTGGTTGTGTCAAATACCTTTTGTTGTTCCCTGACACATTCCTGGCAGCGGTACCCGGTTGGGGTCAGTACGGCAGTCTCAGGCGTGATAGGTTTATTGCAGCGGTTGCAGCGCAAAACAGGAGTTTCATCAAGCCCAGGCTCAGTGTTATCAAGTTTAGTTTCAAAGTTTTCGGTCATGCTTTTCCATTTTCAAGGATAGGGTTGCGCTGCATCACAGCAGCCAAATCCCGATAAAAGTAGTTTGGTTCTCCAAAACGAACCATGCAAAGCGAGTGTTGATTAGCTTGAATGCTGATGCGGTCGCCCTCCTGCAGCTGAACAGGTTCCATCCCGTCGACACTCAGGACCACATCGTGTTTGATGCTTGGGTAGAGGTTGACTTTGGCTCCTTCCGCCAGGACCACAGCACGGTCCAAGCTTAAATGCGGCGCAATGGGCAGAATCAGCATATTGCGCAGCTCCGGGGGCAAAATTGGGCCTCCCGCAGCTAAGGCGTAGGCGGTTGAGCCCGTGGGTGTGGCAACGATGACACCATCAGCAATATAGCTGTTCATGTAGCCTTCATTTAAATCTACGCGCAACTCGATGGGGTGGACATCTTTTCCTCTGCAGATAACGGCCTCGTTGATAACGTCCCAACTTTGCTTAAGTTGCTCCTCAGAGAACAGTTCTGCAGTCAACATCATACGTCTTTCAAACCGGTATTCCCCTTTTAACAGCTTTTCCAAATTTTCTTCCAGGTTGTTTTCGGTGATTTCCACCAAAAAACCCAGGCGTCCGGATTGAACACCCAGCAAAGGGATACCAAGGGGCGCGCAATGATGCCCAGCCCTCAGTAAGCTGCCATCTCCCCCGACCACGATGACCAAGTCTACCTTGCTCAGGTCCGGGAGTTTGTTCGAATTTTCAAAATTATAGTTATATACTTCTACGTTTAACCCCGCTGATGTGAGAAAATCATTTACCCTGGCAGCAAGCACAATAGCCTTGGGAACTGCCACGTTAGGCATAAGCAAAATATTTTGTGGACGAGATGGCTGTAGAGACATTGCTTGTATTATAGCCGGATTTGAATTGAAATCGAGCTTGTAAGCTGTGCTAATCGGAATAAAAGACTCACCTTAAAGACTTGTTCATCTGTCTAAAGCCAAGCTCAAGCACGACTTTTGTGAAGAAGCGCAAAAAACCTGTACAATTACACTCTGGATAACAACAGGCAAGTATGACACAAAACACTCGTAACAATCTCAAAGGACCTTTCTGGCAAATAGTCCTGCAACAACAATGGCTTTTGCCTGTGTTTTCTTTGCTCTTGTTCCTGGCTATTTGGCAGCTGCTTTACCTGGCTCTGGATTTACCTCCTTTTATCCTGCCGGGCCCGGCAATGGTTTGGACCAAGTTTGTAGAAGTCTTGAAAAACGGTCTGTGGTGGCGTAACTTATCCTACACCCTCCTGGAGCTTTTGTTGGGGCTGCTGATCGGCAGCTTGTCGGCCGCGGTTTTAGGCTATATCCTCTCCAAAACACCTGTCCTTGAAAAACTGCTTTCTCCTTTTTTAGTAGCAAGTCAATCAGTGCCGGTGGTGGCCATTGCGCCGCTGATCATCATCTGGTTTGGACCGGGCTTGTTTTCAAAAGTATTTATCTGCGCGCTGACGGTTTTCTTCCCGGTTCTGGTCAATGTTTTAGTCGGCATCCGGGAGGTTTCACAGGATTTACGAGAGTTGATGCACTCCTTCAAAGCAGACCGCTGGCAGACCCTGCGCTACTTGGAATTGCCTGCCGCTTTGCCGGTATTGCTGGGAGGAATGAGAGTTGGGGCAACTTTGTCGGTTATCGGCGCAATTGTGGGCGAACTGGTCGGCTCTGACCGCGGGTTGGGTTATCTGATCAACCTTGGTCGGGGTCAATATGACACAGCCCTGGTTTTTGTGGCTGTCTTTAGCCTGATTTTGCTTGCCGCCAGCCTTTATGGCATTGTCTTATTTTTTGAACGTCGGGTCCTGAAATGGCAGACCTGGCGTGAGGTTTAAAGTCGGAGTGTAAATGAAACGTGTTCTTATTATTGCTTCAATATTGATTTTGCTTGTTTTGTCCGCCTGTAAAGCTGAAAACCCGGACAACCTGGAAAAAATCACATTCAACCTTACCTATGTGCCCAACATTCAGTTCTCACCCTTTTATGTGGGGATCGAAAAAGGTTTTTTTGCAGAGGCAGATTTGGATGTCAATCTGGTATACGGCAATGAAAGCGACTTTGTTGCCCTGGTCGGGTCAAAACATGAGAAGTTCATGATCGCTTCAGGCGAGCAAGTGCTGCTCAGCCGGGAACAAGGCTTGCCGGTTGTTTCAGTGGCAAACTGGTACAAAGACTATCCTGTGGGTGTCATCGCGCTCAAGGAATCAAACATCAGCGAGCCAAATGACCTGGTTGGTAAAAAAATAGGTTTGCCGGGATTATACGGAGCCAACTATATCGGTATGGAAGCTTTAGCAGCCCAGGTCGGTCTCAACTCTGAAGACTATGAATTGGTTTCCATTGGCTTCACCCAGGTGGAAAGCCTGGTCAGCGGTACAGTGGACGCGGTGGTGGGCTATCTGGCCAACGAGCCGGTTCAACTGCGGGAAAGAGGCTATGAGATCGTGGTCATGCCAGTGCAGGATTATATTGAACTGGTTGGGAATTGCCTGGTAACCAACGAGACCACCATCCAAAACGACCCAGAGCTAGTGCGCCGGGTGATCAAGGCTTTCCATAAGTCTTTGGATTACACTGCCACTCACCCCGATGAAACCTTCACAATAACCCAAAAGTTCGTAGAGAATCTCAGCGATGAGGTTGCTCCGGTCCAAAAGAAAGTCTTACAGGAATCTGTTGCTCTATGGCAACTCAGTGTGGAATCAAAAGCGGAGCAAGACACCCGCTGGACCAATATGATGAATGTTTTATTGGAAATTGGCTTGATGAAGAAAGAATTGGATATCCAAGAAGTCTATACGAATGAATTCCTCCCCTGAGCTTTCCTTGCAGGTCAATGACCTCACGGTCACTTTCCCGGAAAAAGACGGTTGTCTGTCCGTGCTGGAAAATATCAGCTTCAGCTTGCAGAAAAACGCTTTTGTCTGTCTGATTGGTCCTTCTGGCAGTGGAAAAAGCACTCTTTTGCGCACGCTGGCAGGCCTGATCCCATATCAATCCGGCAGGATCGAATTCCCGGATATCCAGGGCAGGCAAGCCAAAACCGGGCTGGTTTTTCAGAAACCCAACCTGATGCCCTGGCGTAATTTGACCCAAAATATTGCCCTGCCCCTGGAGCTCAACGGAACCCCCCAGCCGGAAATTGACCAAAAAACAAAGGAAATGATCGACCTGACCGGATTGCATGGTTTTGAAGAATCCTGGCCGCATGAACTTTCGGGCGGGATGGCGCAGAGGGTGGCAATCGCCCGTTCTCTGGTTCAGGACCCTGACATCCTGCTCCTGGATGAGCCCTTTGGCTCGCTTGACGAATTGACCCGCGAACGGATGAGCGAAGAACTTTTACGGATCTGGAACGAAGAGCGTAAAACCATCCTGATGGTCACCCATTCCATCCCGGAAGCGGTCTACTTATCCGATCGCGTTTTGGTGCTTTCCAGCAGTCCCGCTGGCATCGTGCTGGATCTGCCAATTGAATTACCCCGGCCGCGTGACAGTCAACTGCGTTACTCACCGGAGTTTGCGCGGGCGGCCGCGTTGCTGCACGAACACTTAAAATTCTGAATCTTTGCCGTCTGAAGCCGCCTTTATGGTATATTAACCTTCTAAAAACCAGCATGGAGTGATCGATATGTACATTGCCATTGAAGGTGTCATCGGTGTCGGAAAGACGACCCTGGCTCGCCTACTTCAGCCCACATTTGAAGCAGAAATTTTGCTTGAAGTTTTCGAAGAAAACCCTTTTTTGAGTGATTTTTACAGCGATCGCAGCCGTTACGCCTTTCAAACGCAAATTTTCTTTCTGATGAGCCGTTATCATCAACAAAATAAGGTTATTCCAGAAGCTATCCGACAAAACAAAACCATCATTTCCGATTACACCTTTGATAAAGACGCACTTTTCGCGGGGATTAACATCACCGGTGACGAACTTGAGGTCTATCACAAGGTTCACCAGGCTCTGGCGGACAAAATCCCTGACCCTGATTTGGTGGTTTACCTGAAAGCCAGTCTTGACACCCTGATGAACCGCATCGCTCACCGCGACCGGTTCTATGAACGTAATATGGACCCGAACTATATCAGCGAACTAATGGGCGCTTATGACAAATTCTTTGCCCAGGACAGGTGGCAGGATCGGGTGCTGATCGTCGATACAGATGATCTGAATATCATTAGTAACCAGGGCGATCTCGCCCTGATCATCAACCGGATCAAACAAGCCTTGCGACTGGCGCCCTATCAACCGGGCTTGCCGCTGGAAAGCTGAAGGAGATTTTTGTGAGAATCAACCAGGATATGCTGATCAAGATTGCCAGGGATCACGTTGCCAAGCGTGAGCGGAAAGAAAAAGATTTGGTGGCAGTCTACCTGACTGGTTCCGTATCCGAAGGCGACCCTTTGCTGGGCGGCAGCACTGACATCGACCTGGTTTTTGTGCACAAAGAATATCCTCCCGTTCCGCGGGAAGTTTTGCGGGTCACCTACGAAATTTCCTTGGATATCGAACACCATCATCAGTCCAATTACACCTATCACCGCCGTTTGCGCCAAAATCCCTGGATTGGATATTCTCTTTGTAAACATCAAAATATCCTGCTGGATAAAGACCATTGGCTCGAATTTATTCAGGCCAGTGTCAGCTCCCGCTACAATAGCCCGGAAAATATTTACGCCCGCTCCCGACAGTTCTCAGATAATGCCCGCAAGCAATGGTTTGACCTGGACGACCCCCAGGAAGTCGATTGGGAAGACTGGATTTCGCTCTACATTAAGACCGTTGGCACGGCTGCCAATACGATTGCCTGTCTGAATGGACCAGCCTTGACCACCCGCCGTTTTATGACTGAATTTACTTCCAGAGTTGAGTCCTTGAACCGGCTTCCGCTGACTGGTGAGTTGACCCGCCTGCTGGGCAATCAGAACTTTGGTGAAGAAAGCTTCAAGCAGTGGCGTCCGGTTTGGGAAGACTGTATTGAAACTGCCAACAAAAAAGCGAATTGTTCACCCAATATTTCAAAAGTGCGCAAAGCCTACTTTTTGCAGAGCGTTGACGCGCTGGCAGAGCAGGGGGCTTATCACGCGGTGCTTTGGCCCATGTTTGAAACCTGGCATCAGGCTGTAGCCTGCCTGGATGAAGAGAAGAAATATTATCAAAATTGGGCCGATTTTCTGCAAACGCTGGGTTTTGAGGAAGAGAAAAAAGAAAACCTGCTCAAGGATCTGGATCACTTCATCGATCAGGGTGAACGCCTGCTGGAAGACTACAAAAACACCTACAATCTTTGATCTGCATGTGGATAAACTGCTGATTTCTGTGGATAACTGTCCGTTTATTGTGCATAAAACAGCCCATAGCTTGGGGAAAATCCGTTGAAAAAGCTTGAATAAGTCTGGCTTGTTTACAGATTTTATGAAAATTAGCTTCAGCCCCAAAAGATTGTGGGGATAAGTCACTCTTTTTCCACAGACCTCTGAGGATTTAAGCTGCTTTGGTCGTCATAGCCTATGTCAACGAGAGAAAAGCCTGAGATTTTTGCCTGATAGTACTATTCTTTCCCCACAATCCACAGCCTCTATTACAAATACTACTTAAATACATTTTAAAAATAATTAAGTAATCTTGTATGGCATTATCCCTTCCACTCACTTGAGTGACATCGGCAAAAATAGCTCAAAGGGAAGATCAATGATGGGATCTTCTACAATTGGATCATCGACGATTGGATCATCCACAATGGGTACATCTAGAAACGCACTGCTTACCAATCCAGGATGGGAATTTTCAGGGTCTTCAGCACTATCCCAGCTTTGAAGAAAAATCGTATTTCGACCAGGTAAAAGGTTTACTTTGGGAATACTGATCACAAAATTGGAGAGAAAATCAAATTCTTCATCTGGTGTCAAATGCTTCGCAGAATCGGGAACAATGCTTTCATCCCAAACTGGAGTGTTAATGGAATATTCCAGATTCTTGATCTGGCTGTAATTCTCGTGAGGATTTTTATAAAAGCTGAAATCGTCGACATAACCAACCAAATTGAAGAAGGTCGAATATTCGTTTATTTCTTCAATAACTATCTCTGGTCCAAATGGCCGATCGTAGGGCTCAATAGTGGCTTTTGCTGCTCTCAGCAAGGCTTGGATATTTAGATCACGTAATTCTTCTTCATAGTACCAGCAATAGCTGACCTCATCAGCTCCCATTTTGAAATCCAAGCTAGGAATATTCAGCTCGCCAAAGGCATGGTCAATCAACGTACCATCTGATGAGGAGCTATTGGATGTCGAATTAAGTATAGGGGAGGAGGCTGTATCATAAGCGATTTTGTTGGCCAGCATAAAAAGCTCATTCTGGTGTGGATTTTCCACTGAAAAATCATACAGATACGGCATACGGATCTCATTCTCACCCGCGTCCAGGTTGACTAGAAGCATTGATTCTTCCGAAAGCGCGAGATCCTCAAGGAACTCTGTGATAGCCTGTGTTTCCGGTTCACTACCGGCGGAAGGACCCGGATAGAGAGTGTCACAAGAGGTTGATGGATCAGCTTCCTGCCAGGCAAAAGGGAAGTTAAGCGTTAACCTGACGCCCACATTATCAGCTTCGCAATAATCAAAATTGGTATTGTTTTGCCAGGTGATAGCTAATTCGGCTTGTGCCTGGCTTTCCGCCATCAGACGTCCGTCCGGGTTTGCCAGCAGGATCAAGTGAATGCTCAGGTAATCAAGAATCCAGGTGCTGTCAGCATCAAGTCCGTAATTCTGGAGCAAATATTCCGCGAAACTCAAGCTCAATTCAACCGGCGCAAAGGCATTAGCGCGCAATCCGCTCACCAGAATCAAGGCAGGCTTGTCACTTGTGATCGCTTGGTTGCTTAAAGTAAGGACGTTGATTGGATTATCTTCATAAGAAAATCCAATGCTTTCCAATTTAACCAGCGAGGGATACTGGTAAAGTAAATCATCCATTGTTTGGTTGATTGTTTGCACGTCCCGGTAGCAGTCTTCATAGCCTGGAATCTTGCTGGTGATGATATTAGTGCTTTGAACAGGGGAGATAAAAAATGGAAAAAGCAGGAAAAGGGAGAGGAAAAAAGAAAGTAACTTAGGCAGCTTGCTCAAGGAGAATCCTTTCTGAACCCGTTTGGTCCGTCTGGAACCAGCAAAAAGACGTAAATTATGTGTTTCTAATGTTAATAGACGACATAATTTTACATTGAAGCGGAAAAATTGTTATGATTGATTTGTGGAAAAGAAAAATCAAAAGAGAGAAAATCTGGTGAAGCAGAAAAACAAGTTCAAATTGAACTTATGCGTTCCAGAGTTGCGCGTAGCCGATGTGGCTTTCAACCTTGAAGAAAGTTTGTGGCTTCTGGAGCAGATCAAACAAAGCTCAAAAGAACAACAGCTTTGTCTTTTCCCCCAGCTGAGTCTCAGTGGGAGCAGCTGCGCTGACCTGTTTTCTCAACCCCTATTGGCGCGCTCCTGCCTTGAGGCTGTTCAAAAAATTGAAGAGGCAATTTCATCTTCTGTCCTGAATGTGATCGTTGGGCTGCCTTTGAGGACAATAACAGGGCTTTACGATGCGGTGGCCATCATTAGCGGTCAGGGGCTGCAAGGTTTTGTGATCAATCCCGAGCCTGACCTGCGCTATTTTCAGGCAGATCTGCCTGATGGAGTCGAAATTTTTTCCTGGCAGGGGAGTGAAGTGCCAATCAGCAGGGATGACAGGGGTATTTTGCCCCCTGTAGAGGATAGATTATTGCGCATAGCCGTCGGAAATAGCAGGAATTTGCCGCTTACAAAGGGTGAGATAGTTCTGAACTCTTGCGCGCTCCCGGCGCTGGCGGATGAAAACTATAAGGCTCAGTTCAGCCAATTATCGCAGAATGACTGCTTAGTTGCCGTTTGCTCCAGCGGAGCCAGTGAATCCACAGGGAAAAAGGTTTTTTCCGGTTTGGCGCAAGTCTGGTACAACGGAAACTTAGTGGTTACAGGTAAGCAGATCTCATTTAAAAGCCAAATCACAAGGTTTGAATTTCCCTCCGAGTTGAAGATAAAGCCAATCACAGCCAGCCAGCCAAAAAGAGATCAGCGCACACCCTTTTTATTTGATAAAGATCAGCAGGATCAGTTTGAACGCATCCTGGAGATTCAAACAGCCGGACTGATGGGAAGGCTGCGCCATACGGGTTCCAATAAATTAGTCTTAGGTGTCAGTGGCGGAGCCGATTCGACCATGGCGCTCTTTGTCTGCTGCCTGGCGCTGGACAAACTCGGACTGCCCCGGGAAGACTTGATCGCTGTCTCCATGCCTGGTCCAGGCAGTTCAAGCAATTCTTTGAAAAGAATTGACAACTTGATGAAACTGACCGGCGTCACCAGCAAAGTCATTCCAATTCATGCGGCATTGCAGCAGCACCTGGCGGCTATCGGGCATGACGGTTCGGCAGACTTGGCATTTGAAAACGCGCAAGCGCGGGAACGCACGCAAATCCTGATGGATCTGGCAAATATGCACAGGGGCTTGGTGGTGGGCACGGGCGACATGTCCGAAATTGCTTTGGGCTGGTCCACCTACAGCGGCGACCAGATCAGCATGTATAACGTCAACGCCGGGCTACCCAAAACCGTTCTCTTGCAATTGCTGGTTTGGGCAGGCAATAAATTGTTTGGTGTTGAAGGAGAAAGGCTTGCCATAACTGTGGCGGAGGCTCCAATTTCGCCGGAACTTCAACCACTGCAGGCTGATGGATCTTCCGCTCAGCCTACGGAAAAGATCCTGGGACCTTACTTGCTGCATGATTTTTTCCTCTGGCATGCTATTGGTGAAAAAGAGGAGCCAAAACAGATTTTTGAAGAGGCGTTAAAAATTTTCAAAGACGAATATGAAGCGGAGTTCATTCTGAACTGTCTGCGGGTCTTCTATCAGCGCTTCTTCCGCAACCAATTTAAACGCATCGCCGCGCCGGATGCCCCTCAATTGTTCAGTTTGAGTTTGGAAGCATGCCAGGGTTGGCGGATGCCGGCCGATGCCAGTCCAAATTTATGGCTCGCTCAGCTGGACGAAATCAAAAAATCACTTCATAAGGACACAATTTAACGTCATGATTAAAGACATGCTTCTGGTTTTTGGCACTTCAGCAGACCCACTTCACAAGGGACATACCCAATTGGTTATCGATGCGGTCAAAGCGCTGCATTCGCGCGGGCAGAAGGTCGCCCGGGTGATCTTATTACCCGTATTCCGCCACCACAACATTCAGGAAGGGGTCAAACGCTCCTTGCCGCTCACCTTTGAGCACCGCTTTGACATTTGTCACTTAGCCGCGCAGGAAATCTATCAAGGCTTGCAGGGTCTGGTCGACCGGGTTGAGGTCAGTGATTTGGAATGGGAACTGGTTTCGCAAAACAACCGCCCCAATTTCACCGCCGAAACGATGACAGTCTTGCGGAAGCGCATTGATCCCAGTTATGAATTGGGTTTTTTGATTGGTTCAGATAGTTTTACAGGCGAAAAGCCTTCTTTTGGACAGTGGTTTCACTGGCAGGACCTGATCAAAGACACGGCATTGGTGATCAGCCCCAGGCAGGGCTTTCAGCCGAACCTGGAGTATATTGACTATCTGGGTAATATTGGCGCCAGAGTGATTTACCTCGATGAATTAGAGGTGAATGAAATTTCCTCCAGAGAGATCCGGGAACGCCTGGAAAAGGGAGAAAAGACTTCGACCCTGGTCCGGGAAGGCTTACTTTCCCCAGCGATAGCCGCTTATATCGAGGAGCGCGAGCTTATCCCGATCTGGAAAGAAATTGACACAACAATACCTGCTCAGGCAATCAAGGAGAAGCTGATGGAAAATGACGATCTTGAAACCAGAATTGGAAAACATCTGTTTCAGAAAAAACTGACCCTTGGGTTGGCGGAGAGCTGCACCGGAGGGCTGATCGGGCATCTCATCACCAATGTCCCCGGCTCCTCAGAATATTTCATGGGCAGCGTGGTCTCTTATGCCTATCAGGCCAAGGTCAACTTGCTGGGGGTAAGTTGGGATACGCTAAAAACCTACGGAGCCGTCAGCAGTGAAACGGTGCTTGAAATGTCCAGGGGCGCGCGCAAAACCTTCAATAGCGATATCGGGCTTTCGGTTTGCTGCATCGCTGGGCCAGGTGGGGCAACGCCCAGCAAACCGGTCGGCACCAGCTGGTGCGCGCTTTCCACCCCCGAGGGCGATTGGTCCTATCATTTTCTGCTGGAAGGCAGCCGGGTTTCAATCAAAGAACAGTTGGCAAAAAGAGCCCTGGAGGTCTTATTGAATTACCTCGAATCAGAAAACTGAGAACAAACCAAACTGACTGATGCATACCAACCCCTCAAACGAAGCAAGGACCGGAAGTTTCCCTGATCCTCACCGAGGAAAAATTCGTTTGCCGACTTTCATGCCCTTTTTCTGGATGGGCTTGGCAGCTTTTCTTGGTCCCCTGGCCGCGGAAGAAATTAACTTCCCCTGGTATTGGTGGGCAATCCTTGCAGGACTCTTTGTTCTGCTCTCTTTGTTACAAAAGCAAGCTCCTGCGGCATTACAAACCATCAGGCATTTCCCCTTTTCACTTGCTTTAGCTGCTTTTGCGCTGGCAGCTATGCTGTATCAGCTCAGGCTACCACAGGCTACTCCCGACCATCTGCTCTACTATCACAACAAGGGGCAGGTGAGGTTGACAGGCGTTGTGACCCAACCCCCGGAAACTGCCCAAAGCACGGTTGAAGTTGTGCTCCAGACAGAGTCTCTGCGGGCGGAGGAACTGGCAGTCCATGAGCCTGAAATTGGCGGTAAGGTTTTGTTTTACCTGCCCCTTGGCTCAGATTATCAGTATGGAGACCGTTTGGAAGTCAAAGGCGAGCTGCAGACTCCGGAGGAAGGGGTAACTTTCTCCTGGAGAAATTATCTGAAACATCAGGGCATCTATTCCACCATAGCCTACCCAAAAGTAAAACTGGTTGAAAGCGGACAGGGAAATCCGCTGCTGGCGGCCTTGTTCAACCTACGCGATCGGGGAAACCAGGTTTTGATGACCATCTTCCCCAGCCCGGAGGACGCGCTCTTGCGGGGGATACTTTTGGGAGATGAGAGCGGCATTTCTCCGGCTTTGGAAACCGCCTACCAACGTACCGGAACCTCCCACATCATTGCCATTTCCGGTTTCAATATGGCAGTTTTGGCTGGCATCATCAGTCTCTTTTTTACCCGTCAGATCGGCAATAAACGCGGCGCGCTGGCCACCATCATTTTTCTTGTAGTTTATAGTTTGCTGGTTGGCGCGAACCCTCCAGTGCTCAGGGCTGCCTTTATGGCAAGTTATGCCGTGCTCGCCAGTACAATTGCCCGAAAAGGAAATATCCTCAACAATTTGGGCGTCAGCGCCTTGATCATGATTTTGCTTGACACGCATCTGCCCTGGGATATCGGCTTCCAGTTTTCGCTTGCCTCAACCTTGGGCCTGGCTTTGTTTGCCAGTCCGCTGCTGGCGAAACTGGAGGATTGGTTTGCAACCCGGTTTGAAAAAGAGAGGGCGCTTCAATTAAGCGCCTTGCTTTCTGAAGTGTTTTTACTGACGCTGATTGCTCAAGTGATGACACTGCCGCTGATTGTCTGGCACTTCCGCGAGGCTTCCTGGCTCTTTCTGGTGGCAAATCCTCTGATTTTGCCGGTTCAGCCGACCGTCATGGTTTTGGGATTGCTGGCTTTGGCCGGTGGTCTGCTTTCCATCTCGTTGGGATCGATTTTGGCTTGGTTGGCCTGGCCTTGGGCAGCCTGGACCAACCAGGTGGTATTGTGGCTTTCCGCCAGGGCTCCGGAAACCTGGATTGTGCCCAGGTTCAGTTTCTTTTGGGTGCTCTTGTTTTACGCGCTCTTGTTCCTGCTGGCTTTTCGGCCTAAACTCAACAAACTGACCCAGGAGTTTTTGAAACCCCGCCTGGTACTGCCGGCTTTGGCGGCTGTGACACTAGTGGTTTGGCTGATCTATTTCTCTGCTCCGGATGGCAAGCTGCACATCCACTTGCCCAACGAAAAAGATAAATCCATGATCCTGCTTGAGTTGGAGCAGGGACAGTCGGTTTTGCTGGCCGGGTCTTCGGGTGAGGACAGCGTGGTGGATCTTGTCTCTGATAAGCTGCCCTTGTTTTCGCGGAATCTGGACACTTTGATCATCCCCTCCTGCCAGCGTTCAACCATCAGTGGGCTTTTCGTTTTGGCGAATAAAATGGAAATCGGGCAAGTCCTCTGGGCTTGTGATCCTCAAAGCAGCCAAACCAGCCGTAATTTGTATGAGAACCTGGAACAAAAGGGCATTCCACAGCATCTTTTAGGAGAGTCGGATCTGTTGATTGGAGAGGATTTCAAGCTTGCTCTTTTGAAGGGAGAGAAAGAGAGTGAAGGACTGTTGCTTGAACATGGAAAGTTGGCCTGGAAAATACTTCCCACAGATAGCCAAGAAGAAGAAAGTTTGTCAAACGAAAGCGAAACTCACCTCCCGATCATTGATTCGGAAGCCTTTTCCCTCTACTTAAGTTGCCAGGGAGAGGCGTGCTTAGTTGACGAGGAAAGCTTTTCAACCAACACAAATAATTCGACGGCTCCGTGGACAGAAATCGTCAGTGATGGGGTCAGTTTCTGGCTGAACGCGCCGTAGGTAAAAACGCCTCATGGTTTGCCCCCGAAGAGGGGACCGAAAAATCAATAATAATTGATTTAGTCTGGAAAAATGTTGATTTAAGAGTAATCAACAGCAGGCTTAAAACAAAAGCCGGCAAGAGCCGGCTTTTGTTTACTTAAACCTAATTTACTTCTTAGCGACAGCGCGGTAGATGATCAAAACGATGATCGCGCCGACAACAGCTGCCAGTAAAACTCCCACCAAACCGGTTGTGCTCAGGCCAAGCAGACCAAAAATCCAACCGCCGAGGAAGCCGCCGATGATACCGGCGATGATGGCGCCCAAAATACCAACTTTGACGCCCGGGACGACCAGGTCAGCTAACCAACCCGCAACGCCACCAACAACAATAGTCCATAACCAATTTAATCCTTCAAACATTTTTTCTCCTTTACTAAAAAACAATCAATATTGCTATATTTATGAAAGATTGTATGTGGCTGCACAAGCGATTTCAACTTTAAGCCTTATACAATCCTTACATATCCATATAATAAAACCCACTCGGATATAATTAGTTACACAAGTGGTGAGAATACCAAAAAAGAAGCCTATATCAGGCGGCAGAGAGTGAACAATGGATAAATTCATCGTAATAGCAGGCAATATTGGGGCAGGGAAGACGACACTGGTCAAAATTTTAAGCGAAAAGCTGGGATTTACTCCTTTTTATGAGCCCCATGAAGAAAACCCCTACCTGGCGGATTTTTATGAAGATATGGAAAGCTGGTCTTTTCATTCCCAGGTTTACTTTCTTACCCGACGTCTGAAAATCCATAAGGAACTGCTGTTGGCGCAAGGTTCAGTGGTGCAGGACCGCAGCGTTTATGAAGACGCGCAGATCTTTGCCCGCAACCTCTACCTGCAGGGGGATTTGAGCACGCGCGACTATCACGTTTATCAGGATCTGTACCAAATGCTGGTTTCACTCTTGCCGCCCCCAAATCTGCTTGTTTATCTACGTGCCTCAGTGGAGACACTGCAGCAGCGCATCGCGACCCGCGGCAGGGACTACGAAGCGGGCATATCAAGAGAGTATCTCAGCAACCTGAATAAGCTCTATGAGGATTGGATGGGTTCATTTGAGCAGTGCCCTGTCCTGATCATCAACAGCGATGACCTTAACCTGGTTTCAAGTGACCAGCACATCGATCAGGTTGTGCGCTGGGTGCAGAATACACTGACAGGGCGGACAGAAGTCCGGCTCTGATTATTCAGAGCTAGCCCGCCTTCAAGCTATACAGGAATTTTTCAAACAAACTCTAAAAGCTTTTAAAAAAGATTCAGAACCTAAAAGTTAGCGCTTCTTGTTCTCTACTCACTCAACAAATAGGCTAAGACCCATTTGGTTGTATCGATGAGGGCGTCTTTGTGTGTGCGCTCGTAATGATGTGAGCTGTCTACCCCCGGACCAATCAGCGCTACCGCGGCGTGTCCGCCAGCCCGCCAATAGGCTTTTCCGTCTGAGCTGTAATGAGGGTAGGTGTCAACTTTGACCGGGATCTCATGGGATTTAGCCAAATCGCGCAGTTTGTTGGAAAGCCCGTGGTGGTAGGGTCCACCGGCGTCTTTGACACAGATGCTGGTATGGAACTCGTCCGACGCCTGCCCTTCACCGATAGCGGCCATATCAACGGCAACCAATTCTTCCAGGCTGACCGGGAAATCGCTGCTGCCTCCCAAGCCAACCTCTTCGTAGTTGCTGAAGAGGAAACAAGTGCCTTTTGCGGGTTTCAACTTGTTATCATGCAGGGTCTTGATAGCGCTGATCAGGTTGACCACGGCCGCTTTATCATCCAGATGACGAGATTTGACAAAGCCGTTCACCAGCTCAACCCGCGCGTCAAAGGAAACAAAGTCACCAACCTCGATGCCAAGCTTCCGGACCTCATCCGCTGAGGAAACACGTGCATCCAGGCGCACTTCCATGGTGCCGGCTTCTCTTTTTTCGTCCCGGGCGTTGTCGTAGACATGCACAGAGGCTTTGTGGGGCAAGAAACTACCGCGAACCACACCCTTATCCCGCGTGTGGACCAGGCAATTTTCGCCTTCAAAACTTCCCCAGGCAAAACCGCCGACGTTGGTCAACTCCAGCCTGCCGCTGGGCTTGATCTCGCGTACCATGCCGCCCAGAGTGTCCACATGAGCTGTAAGTCCCCGCGCGACAGGCGCCTCCGCGCCATCCTCACCCGTTATAGTAACCAGCAGGGAGCCTTTGCGGGTCCATTCCAGTTTCACTTCCGGAAAAGCTGCCAGTTCCTTTTCAACCAGTTTGATGGCCAGGTCAGAAAAACCGGTCGGGCTGGGGGTATTCAAGAGCCGGACCAGCAGGTCTTCCTGCCAGGCATAATCGATTTCGGGTAAGGATTTTTGGGTTTT
>Ga0209722_1001672_pt1 | contig 18888 bp, 16 predicted proteins | sample BioC12SIPDNA_2_FD_185745 | JGI IMG/M metagenome (GOLD analysis project Ga0209722, IMG submission 185745) | Anaerobic biogas reactor microbial communites from Washington, USA - Biogas_R1_A C12 SIP DNA (SPAdes) (version 2) | ecosystem: Engineered > Bioreactor > Anaerobic > Unclassified | place... | reverse complement strand
TGCGTATGACCACCCCTGGAGGACCTATGGAAAGAAGATAAATGGAAAGCCAGTGCTTACTACTTTATCAACACAATAGGACATTTCTAAATTGCTGAGATTAGGACATTTCTAACTTGCCTTGACATTAATGTTTGAATTTGCCCACATATTACTCAATCCCATGGGTAAATTTTACCTCATTAAAACCAAGCCTAAGATGGTTTTTGGAAAACTATCAGTGACCAAAATGAACCCCTGGTCGCTGAACAATACTAAACCCTCCCAATTTCTGGCTTCGTCCTGAGGCAATAATTGCAGATAGACAGGTGGAGTGTTTACTAATGCAAATTTACCTTCCTGAGATTGGAACTGGACCAATCTTTCCACCGGTTCTGAGTTTTGGTGCGTCTCAGGTAATCCGTAAGTTTCAGAAATTGGATCAGAATCAACAGCTAAATGGGTGTCCCCGGGGTAAAAATAATTGATTGCCCAAAAATATCCTTGCGCGTCCATCATGCTTGCATCGGTTATGCGGTAATTGATGGGTGCGATTGGGATGGTTTCAGTTGAGCTGAACTCGGCATCTGTCATCAAGGCATAAGGCAGGTTATTATCCTCTGTCCCATTTTGTTCGTAAATAGCATAGATGTTTTCATCATCAAAAGTCAAAGCTTCGTAACTGGCGTTTCGCGAGGAATTTTGCGTTTCAATTTCAATCAGGCTGCTCTTGTCCAAAACGATTGCATCCAGCTCTCCATCCACCTTTCCGCTTACGAGAAAAGCTTTCATGGGATTACCCCCACTGGTCTCAATTGTCAGGAAAATTTTGTCGTCGATAAAAGCAATCGCCTCAAAACCTTCGAAGCCTTTGAGCTGCTTATATAAACCTTGATCGTCAAATGGGATTGTTTTTACGTCCAACTCTTGAGTTTTCCTTTCGAGGAAGGAGTGGAGTTCGGATTTATTGATGGCATATAGACTTCCCAGATTTCCAGCAGCTCCGCGGTTTGGATATTGAGGCAGCAAAACCAGCCAATCCTGGTACCAGGCCAGGCCGGAAAACTCCATTGAAGCAGCCCGGATCGATGCTGGTATTGGCAATTCCACGACTTCATATTCTTCCAAGGTTGAATCGGATTTTGAAGGATACGATGATTCAATTTTCTCTTCAATGGGTGTAAAGGTGCTACTACTACACGCAACAAGGCTTAATATTAAAATGATAAGCGTGATTATATGGATTTTTATCGGTGTTTTAGTCATTTCTTCCAAAATCAAATAGTGCAATTACGGGATCATGATCGCTGACCCGGTCATCCCCTGATTTGACTGAATTCAAATGCAAGACCTGAAAATCGACCAGTTTTTCAAGCAGAGGCTTTGTCGTAAAAATTTGATCAAACACCTGCCCGTTCCCCTCGTAGATGTAGGTGAACCAATCATCCTTATCAACTTTCGTAAACAGATTAGTCAGGTGATCTCCTTCCAGGGTTTTGATAGCTGGCGTCCAGGGGAAATCGTTGAAGTCTCCTGCAACCAAAATGTTGGCATCCGGATCGGATTCCAAAATGTCTTTAACAAAGCCGTTGATAGCCTTGGTCTGAGCAATCCTCTGGCGTTCACTATCCAGGTTTGGCGGCTGGGTATCTCCATACAGCGGACCATCCGGTCCTTTGGAATTCAAATGAACTCCGATAATAAAAATTGATTGACCCAGAAACTCAAACTGGCCGATGATTGGCTTACGGCTCTGATTGAAAGCATAATTCAGCGGCCAAATCAGACCCGGGTTATTTGACAAACGTAAGTCCTGCCCTTGACCAGTCAAGCTTACTTCCTGTCCGGCTTCTCCAACTGGTGCTGAAAGGGAGCGCAAGCCCCGATCCTTCCGATAGAGGATAACAACCCTGATATTGCCGCCATCAACTCCCCCATCAGCGTTTCTTTCCGGATCAATATTCAGCCACTCATAGCTTGCTCCCCCCGCTTCTTGAATCGATCTCGCCAGTTGAGCCAGGTTTTTATCCGCGCTTACAACTGACGAATCCAATCTGCCATCATCATCCATGATTTCCTGCAGCACCAGGATGTCCGGAGAGGCAAGATTGACAGCAATCATGCGTGAGATGTCTTTCAATCGCGCCAAAGATTCCAAGTGGCTTAAATTCAGAACGTTCAGACTTGCAACGGTGAGTTGAGTATCTTCCAATTCAACAGTTTGATGACCTGGAAAAGCGTGGATTTGATTGGTTGATTGAAAGGTAAACTTCTTGATCGGCTGAATTCTATAGTTGCCGTAGTCGTAATCCATGATCCCAATCACAGGGCTCGTGATCACATTACCCAACTGGATATCCGGCATGATGATAAAGGCGTCATCCAGCATCAAGCGTTCCGGGTTGAAATCATCTTCAGAAGCCAATAAAACTCCTGTCGTAGTCAAACCACTGGTATTTTTTCCATTGTCCGCTAGCACAACCACTTCATTAAAGTTATTGACCGCTGAAACTGCCATCGCGTTGTTGACCTGAACAAGCATGCTTTCAAGGCTTTCGTAAAAATCCATGCCATCTTCTTCGGGGTCAAAAAGCGCCTTACTGCGACCAACATATCCGTTCACATCGTTTTCGATCACCTTATCCGGAATTTTTCGCCCGTTTTCCCCCAGAAAAATTGGATCTGGTAAAGCCTGTCCTTGCCGGAGAACTTCCAAATCAGCAGTCCTGATAGTCGTTATGGTCAGCGAATTCTCACCTAATCCGGCCGGATTAAACTCCCTGATCTTGCCTGTCTGGATCAGGACTTCATCGCCGGCTTTCACATTAAAAAAAGCCAAAAGGTCAATATAAATTCCTTCCGAAGTCCGATCATCATCATCCGGCTCAAGCGATTGCAGATAAAAACCTCCCCCGTCAACCGCGGTGACCACTCCATGAACGCACTGAACTTCCTGTCCATCCAGCGGTGAGCGGTGTGTTGTGCCCTGAATCTCTGAAATTCTTGTTTTGTTTTCAAGCAGGCCACAATCTCCCAGATCAACGCTTGGTGTCGGCGTCATTTTTGGAATACATGAGGATGTGGTTAAAACGATAAAAAAAATTATCAGTAAATAGTTACTTAATGAATTTTTTGAAAAATGCATAGAAAGCTCCACATTTGATTTGCGTAATTTTACATGACCTTTTCGAATTAATTCTAAGCTCACAAATTTTGGTTTAGAATACACCCATGGAAATTCATGCAGCTATCTCAAAAATAGAAAGTTACGCTTCAACCGAGCAAGGCAACAAAGTTGAAATTATTGAACGTCCAAATGGCGGCATTTCAATTGTGATGGCTGAAGGCAAACTGGAAGGTAATCGCTCCAAGGATGTCTCCATCTCAGCGGTTCATGACGTGATCAAACAGATTGCTGAAAACGTTCCCGATGGTGCCGCTTCGAAAAAAGTGCTTTCAAAAGTTCAAAAAAAATACCAGGATAAAGTATCAATCAATTTATCGATACTCTCCTGCGACCTTCAATCAAATACGATCGTGATCACAAAAAACAATATCACGCCTGTTCTGATTTACGACTCAGGGCAGAGCCGCTGTTTGCCAATGGACGAAGATGCAGAAAAGATGCGCTTTTCATCCGTGGTCTATCAATTTGAATTCCAACTTGGCCAGACTTTTGTCCTTTTTTCTGAAGGTGTCATGAAGGCTGGAGCAAACACAAACAACCCCATCGACATATGTTCATCGGCTGGCGCTGTGTTTGATGAAGAAAACAGTGAACCCAATGTTCAAGAGGTAGCAGATTTTATCCTCAAACAAGCTATAACCCATGATTCCGGTCAACCTAAAGACGATATGACTGTAGTTGTCCTGCGAGTCTCACCTTCGACTTCCACAGAAATCCGCCGTGAATCAGTTTGTTTTCCAATTGATTGAGATGAAATAAGGAGAGATTATGCGAGAAGATGTTGTCTTAATCACAGGTGCCAACGGTGAAATTGGTCACGGTTTAATAGACCATTTGGCCGAACATGATTACTCGATCGTAGCGCTTGACCTGAACCCCTTGGACAAAGAATTGCGCGGCAAAGTGGCAAATTACCTGGTGGGAGACATCCTGGACCAATTATTACTGGGCAGACTTGTGGTCGAACATAAAATCAGAACAATTTACCATCTTGCCTCCATCCTTTCCACCAAAGCGGAATACAACCCCGAAACCGCCCACAAAATCAATGTTGAAGGCACCCTGAACCTGCTCCGACTGGCTGTCGAGCAATCAAAATGGCAGGGAGAACCAGTCAAGTTTATTTATCCCAGTTCGATCGCTGCCTACGGCTTATCGTCTGCCCAGGCAAAACTGAAGGTGGGAAAAATCAGGGAAGACCAGTGTACAGAGCCAACAACCATGTACGGCTGCAATAAACTTTATTGTGAAAACCTGGGGCGATATTACAGCAAATATTACCGCCAGTTAGCCGTTGACTATGACCCAAAAATTTCTGTCGATTTCCGCTGTATTCGTTTTCCTGGACTGATCAGCGCGAAAACTATACCAACAGGTGGGACCAGCGATTATGGTCCTGAAATGCTGCATGCGGCCGCCAAAGGCGTTGAATACAACTGCTTTGTTCGTCCCGATACCGTCTTACCCTTCATGGTCATGCCAGACGCGATCAAATCCTTGATCACCCTGGAAGCCGCCCCAAAGCAAAACCTGACGAAAGATGTTTACAATGTAACCAGCTTCAACCCAACCGCCCAGGAAATCTACGACATCACCATGCAGGCTTTTCCAGACGCAAAAATCCAGTTTGTGCCGGACTGTAAACGGCAGAAAATCGTGGACACCTGGCCGGCTGATACAGATGATAGCGCTGCCCGGCAGGACTGGGGCTGGTCTCCGGATTACGATCAGGAAAGAGCCTTCAAGGAATACCTGATCCCTTCAATCAAAAAACAATACGAAACCAAGTAAAGGTTTATATGCCCATATACGAATACAAATGCAAAGAATGTTCAACCAAGTTTGAATTGATGCGATCTTTTTCAGAGGCTGACGCCCCATCCAAATGTCCCAATTGCGGTGCGGAACAGACGCAAAAACAGCTTTCTTTAGTGAATGCTTTCAGCGCCGGTAAAAGCCTGACCAGCAGCAACAGCTGCAGCAGTTGCTCCTACGGAAATTGTTCTTCTTGTGGAATGAACTAATGACTCTGGATTATTACAAGGGAAAATCAGTTCTGATTACTGGTGGTTCCAGTGGGATTGGTTTTGCCCTGGCAAATGCTCTTGTCCAGATGGATGCAAGCGTCATACTTCTTGCAAGGGATTATGAAAATTTGAAAAATGCGCAAGCATCAATTTTGGAAAAATACCCGAAGGCAAAGGTCAAGATCATTTCTGTCGACGTCACTGATGCTGCCTCACTGATAATTCTCTATGATAAATATCTCCGCAATCACGACACGCCGGATATTCTCATCAATTGTGCAGGGGTTGCACGCCCTGGCTACGTCGAGGAATTGCCCCTTGATATATACCGCTGGACCATGGATATCGACTATCATGGCACAGTCAATATGATCAAAATTCTCTTGCCCGGTATGCTTGAGCGAGGTTCTGGTCACATAATTAATATTTCCTCAATTGCGGGAGTCGTTGGTATTTTTGGCTATACCGCCTATTCTGGCGCTAAGTTTGCTGTAAAAGGTTTTACAGATGCCCTCAGATCAGAGATCAGATCGAAAGGGATCAAGGTATCCATAGTGTATCCCCCTGATACTGATACGCCACAGTTGCACTGGGAAAACCAATATAAACCAATGGAAACCCGGGCAATTTCAGGCACTACCAAACCAGTCAACCCCAAAATGGTAGCCCAGGCTATTTTAAAAGACGCTGCAAAAGGCAAATATACAATTACGCCTGGTGTTGAAGCCAAGATAATGTATTATGCCAGTACAAGGTATAGCAGATGGGTACGGTGGTTGCTGGATTTCATCGTTGCCAAAGCCAAAAAGAACAAAGAATAACTCGTCAGATAATCCAATGGATATCTTTCAAACCCTTGACGATTGGTTGAATGAGGCAGAGTTTGCTGAAAATATTGCTTATCGCCAATTTACTCCACTCAGACAAGCGATATTCGAACCTTTTCCTGCTAATATCCACCCCGCTCTAAAAAAAACATTAACTGAAAAAGGTATCATTTCGCTGTATTCCCACCAGGCAAAGGCCATCAGTCTCTTGGAATCAAGTGAAAATATTGTTATCTCTACAGGAACTTCCAGCGGAAAAAGTCTGTGCTACAGCATCCCGATCTTAAACCAACAGCTAAACCAGCCTGGAGCCACATCTCTGCTACTCTTTCCAACCAAAGCACTGACCAACGACCAATACAACAGTTTTACTGAATACGCTGAACATCTTCCGGTTGTCAACATCAAACCCGCTATCTATGACGGCGATACACCCAGCCATCATCGTTCTACCATTCGCAAAAATGCTTCGATCTTGCTCACCAATCCGGATATGCTCCACCAGGGAATTTTGCCACACCACACCAACTGGAATCGCTTCTTGAGCAACCTGCGGTTTGTGGTTATCGATGAAATTCACACCTACCGGGGTGTTTTTGGCTCTCATTTTGCCAATTTAATGCGCAGGTTAAAACGGATCTGCAATTTTTACAACGCCTGGCCCCAGTTTGTGCTAACCTCAGCCACGATCGGAAATCCACAGGAATTAGCCCATAACCTGATCGAAATGCCAGTAACCCTGATTGATCAGGACGGCTCACCCAGGGGAGAAAGCAATTTTGTGCTTTACAACCCGCCATTTGTGGATGAAAAAATTGGCATCAGAAAAAGCAGCATTGAGACTGGGGTCGGCTTCACCCAGAAACTGATCAATGCTGATCATCAAACGCTGGTGTTTGCTCAAACCCGCCGTACTGTTGAAATGCTGCTGACCTATTTGCGCTATTTGCTCCCACCGGAGCAACAGAGCCTGGTGAGGGGTTACCGGAGCGGTTACCTGAAATCTGAGCGACGTGAAATTGAGCAGGCTTTAAGATCCGGGGAGCTCAGGGCAGTCTTCTCAACTTCCGCCCTGGAGCTTGGAATCGACATCGGTGGATTGGATGCTGTCCTTCTGATCGGCTTCCCGGGTTCGATTGCCACAACCCATCAGCGCATCGGTCGGGCTGGTCGAAAGCAGCAAGCCTCGTTGGCAATCCTGATCGCCACCAACGACGCCATGGACCAGTACCTGGCAAATCATCCCGAATATTTGCTGGAAAACAACCCCGAACAAGCCCTGATTGACCCGCAAAACTTCGTCATTTTGCTCCAGCACATACGCTGCGCGGCTTTTGAGCTGCCTTTCACCGCCCAGGAACATTTCGGTGATCTTGACCCTTCTGTTTTGAAACAATTCCTGGATTTTCTCAGCCAAAGCCAAATCCTGAACCAACAGGGTGAGGAATATTTTTGGGTGGCTGAACAGTACCCAGCCGCGGAAGTATCTTTGCGCTCTTCCACGCCGGATATCGTCAGTTTGCAGGTTGTGGATGAAAAGGGTCAGAGAAAACTGATCGGTCAACTGGACGCCAACAGCGCTAGCTGGTTTGTGCATAAAGATGCTATTTACCTGCACGAGGCGGAGATGTATGAAGTCCTGGATCTTGATCTTCAGGAAGGAATCTGCACCTTGAAACCCAGCCAGGCGGATTATTTCACCATCCCTGTCATAGATACCCAGATCATCGAGCACAAAGTCGATTCAACGGTCGAATATCAGAGTTATAGTGCTAATTATGGTGATCTTCAACTGGAAATAATCATCCCCAAATTCCAAAAAAAGCGTTGGTTCACCAACGAATTGGTGGGAGCTGGCGATTTGGATATGCCTCCCCGAAATTTGCAGACAACCGGCTTCTGGTTGAATATCAAGTCAAATTATCTCGAAAAATTGCGGCAAACCGGATCATGGAGTGCGGACCCGAATGCCTACGGCAGCAACTGGACAAATTTGCGCCAAAAAATCCTAAACAGGGATCAAAACACCTGCCGGGCTTGTGGCAAGATTTTTCCACCGGCTGACCTGCACGTCCACCACATCCGCCCCTTCCGGACTTTTTCTGATCCGGATCTAGCCAACCTGCCCTCCAACCTGGTGACGCTCTGCCCGGCTTGTCACCACCAGGCCGAAGCGAATGTGCGCGTCCGCAACGGTTTGGCGGGAGCTGGCTATGCGTTGAGGAGCATAGCCCCATTGCTGATCATGTGCGACCGGGAGGATGTCTCGCTTTTGACTGAAGCAAGGTCAGTGTTGAACGATAACGGACCAGCCATTTTGATTTACGATAATATCCCTGGAGGGCTTGGTCTTTCTCGCAAGCTTTTTGAAAGGCGCATTTTCTGGATCGACCGGGCGATCGAAATGATCAAAGAATGCCAATGTGAGTCCGGCTGCCCCGCCTGCGTTGGTCCGGTTGGAGAGCCGGGCTACGGTGGAAAAAAAGAAGCCCTGGAATTGCTGGAAGGATTCAGAAGTGTCTGATTGGTCTGACTTATCGGAACAATTGAAGAAGTTGGGAGTTCGGCTTGGAAAAGACCAGTCCCCACCTGCCAAATCAAGCAAAAAAACCCCGATTGAGTCTTTGGTCCCCGGTCATGAGATCAACACTATGTTTGGGTCGGTTTTCTCCTCCAATTACCAGCTGGAATTCGACCACATCCACGGCTCGATTCCTATAGCGCCTTTTACAAAATATTCAATTTTGTGTGAGTGGGCTAACGCGCCACACCTGGCTGATGAGGATATCTCAGATTTCATTTTTATCGATACGGAAACAACCGGGCTTTCAGGTGGCACAGGCACCATGCCCTTTATGATCGGCGCGGGAAGATTTATTAATCACCAGTTTGTGCTGGAGCAATTCTTCCTCCGTAATCCCGCGGAAGAAAAAGCCCAACTAGCGGCTTTGTCAAGCTTTGTTGACGGAGCCAAAGCCATCGTCAGTTACAACGGCAAATCTTTTGATCTACCCATAATCAACACGCGCTATATACTCAACCGCCTGAGCAATCCCTTTCCTGAAATGGAGCATGTCGATTTGCTGCACATCACCCGTAGAGTCTGGAAGCGCCGCCTGAGAGAATGTAAGCTCGGCAATATTGAAAAAGAGGTGCTTTTCTTCCAGAGGACTGGCGAAGATATCCCTGGTTATCTCGTGCCGGAATTTTACCGGGAATACCTGGTCAACGGTGATGGCAGTCAGATTGCGGGGATCTTCTATCACAATAGAATTGATGTTGTCAGCCTTTCAGCCTTGTTCACCTGGTTGGCCGCCCTGCTGGAGGACCCCTCGGATGAACGCATTCTTCACCCACAGGATTTGCTTTCGATCGGGCATTTGATGGAACGCCTCGACCGCGAGGAGTTGGCCGAAAGGATTTACCGCTCTGAACTCTTGGACGGACTCGACCAAAAAGATCGAATTAACGCCCTTATCTCAAGAGCCTGCCTGCTGAAGCGCAATGGAAAAATTGTTGAGGCCATCCCCTTATGGGAAGAGGCCGTTGAAATTGGCTCCGTAGAGGCAGCGATTGAATTGGCCATGTATTACGAACATAGTCTGAAAGACTACCCCTCAGCCATAAAATACACCGAGTCTGCCATCAGTATTCTGACCAATGAAAATTCAGCAAACTCCAAATCCAATATTATGATTGCCCTGGAACATCGTATAAAAAGACTTCTGGAAAAATCAGGAAAGTCTGTTGAGTAAGAAGACCTGAGTAAAATTCCTTTCAATATTTGAAATTTTTCTAAATCTGATTACTGATCAAGTGTTTTTAGAGTTTCTATCTCAGAATTTATTGGATTTGATATTTTAAGTTTCTAGGTCTATCTGGTATTAGGAGATATCAACCTTTTAGATAGTTGGCTTTATGACTATCAGATACAATTAATCGATTATGGTAAGCGAAAAAATGCAAACAAAGTTGACAGTCAAGGTTTTTAGTTCGCTGTTGATCTTAGGCTTGATCTTCAGCATATTAAATACTGCTGCGCCAACTGTTGCTAAGCCAATTGATGAGCAAAGCCTGGAAAAAGTTGAAAGCCGTGTATTAAACGCAGTTTTAACAGATGGTACTTCAAGTTTTGTGATTGAGATTGCCGAAAAAGCTGACTTGTCCAAAGCGTATACCTTAACCGACTGGAGCGAACGTGGCTGGTATGTTTATAACACTTTGCGAGAAGTGGCTGAGCGCACGCAAAAACCCATCCTTGAGATCCTTAAAAAGCGAGGACTCAACTATGAATCATTCTTTGCTGCTAACGAAATCGCGGTTCAAGGTGGTAACTTCAACACCCTTTCAGAAATTGCGGCTTTACCGGCAGTTGGTCATATCCGCTTTCCTCGAATTATTTATTTGGAATCAAACTTCATCTCAATACACAAAACAACCGTCACTCAGGCTACTATTAATTCGCTTGCATGGGGTATCACGGATACCAACGCAGACGATTTTTGGTCTGAGTTCGGTCTGCAAGGTGATGGGCTGATCGTAGCAAATATCGACACCGGCGTGCAGTGGGATCATCCCGCTTTGGATCAAGCCTACAAATGCGGTACTGATTCTTCTAACCCTGCTTGTTGGGCAGATCCTGCAAATATCTGCGGTGGCTCAGCCTGCGACAACAATGGGCATGGCACCCACACCATGGGCACCATGGTGGGCGACGACGACCCAACCTTAGCTTACCAGGTTGGGATGGCCCCCAATGCACAGTGGATAGCTTGTAAAGGCTGCGAAACTGATGAATGCTCTGAAGCGTCCCTGAATGCCTGTGCAGACTGGATAATAGCTCCTGCTGGTGATCCTGCTAACCGTCCCCACATCGTCAACAATTCTTGGGGCGGTGTAGGTGGAAATAATTGGTACCTTGCAAAGGTTGAAGCCTGGCGTGCGGCTGGTATCTTCCCAGCCTTTTCGGCTGGTAATAGTGGACCGAGTTGTGGAAGTCTTGGTTCCCCTGGCGATTACCAAGAGAGTTTTGCGACGGCAAATCATATGGACACCCGTGTTATCTCTAGCACCTCTAGCCGAGGTCCTTCGACCTTTGGGGATAATCCTTACACGAAGCCAAATATCTCTGCACCTGGTACGGGTATCAACTCGTCTTTTCTGGGAGGTGGTTATACAAGTATTAGCGGTACTTCAATGGCTTCTCCTCATGTAGCGGGTGCGGTGGCTTTGCTTTGGTCCTGCAATCCTTCCTTGATTGGGAATATCAGCACGACTTTTGAGTTACTGCAAGATACTGCGGATTCTCCAACTGATGAGGGGAATTGTGGTGCCCCAACGGATGGTAAAGGAAACTTTACTTACGGCTACGGCTATCTCAACGTTTTTGCGGCTGGTCTGCAAGTGTGTCCAACTGGTGATTTGTATGGCACCGTTACAGACGGCACCACTCCTGTCGAAGGCGCTACTGTGACCGCGGAAAATGGCACTGGCTTATCCCTAAATACACTCACAAACGCAGATGGCGCTTACACACTACATTTGCCAGAAGGCAGCTATACAGTCACTGCCTCGAAATATGGCTACAGTGAGGCTATTGAAACCGAAATTGAGGTGCATGTTGATGGATCAACCAAGCTTGACTTCAACATATACCCCTTGCTGAGCGTTATACCGACTGAACTTGAGCAAGCTCAACTCACCAACAATATAACCAATCAAAGCTTTACAATTGTCAATCCAAGTGCGTCTGAGATAGATTTCGAACTGCTTGAATTACCCGAAGACAGTTTGCTTTTGGAAAATGTCGAATTATTCCTTGAAACTGGAGACGATATCCCCTGGCTCTCCTTATATCCAATGACTGGGATGGTGCCAGCAGGTGAGACTGTGGTTATCACGGTGACATACGATTCCTCTGATTTGGGAGTTGCAGATTACCTCGGCTCAATCCAAATCAACCAAGCCCCTGCCCCACCCATCAACCTTCCTGTCACATTACACGTAATTGACATTCCCAAGCTCTACCTGCCTTGGATAACAAAGTAATCCTGGTCTAAGTAACCCGTTTTTTAAAGGATTTTTGATATTTTAAACCCCCGCCAAAACCCGGAGTTTGATCTATATTCTGAATCTCGTTTCTAGAGTTATTCTTCCTGTAGAAAAATTATTGAATTCATCGCCACCTATCTTAGTTAATGATATAATTTTCAGGTTATAAAGACACTCATTAGTAAGGAGAAATTTTATGTCCGGACATTCACATTGGTCCACGATCAAACGAAAAAAAGGCGCAGCTGATGCCAAAAAAGGTGCGGTTTTCACTCGTCTTGCAAGAGAAATTGCCTTAGCTGCCCGCCGTGGCGGTGGGGATCCTTCAATGAATGTAGGCCTTGAGCTTGCCATAGACCGAGCCAAATCCAGCAACATGCCTAAAGACAGCATTGAGCGCGCAATCAAACGCGGTACTGGTGATGACAAAGATGGCGCTGAGCTGGAAGAAATTACCTATGAAGGTTACCTGGGTCGCGGAACAGCCGCAATCATTGAATGTGTGACCGAAAATCGCAACAGAACCGTCGCTGATTTGCGTCATCTCCTTTCCAAAGGCGGTGGTGAGTTGGCCAGCAGTGGTTCTGTGAGCTGGCAATTTGACCGAAAAGCAGTTTTTTCAATCAAATCTGACGGTAAGAATTTTGACAAAGCTTTTGAGGCTGCCCTTGAAGCAGGCGCGGACGATGTCACTGAAGAAGACGGATACATCGAGATCATTGGCGCCGCAGATACTTTCAAAGCCATCCACGATCACCTGGTCGCTGGAAAGTTTCACATCGAAGATGCCGGCCTGCGCATGATCCCAAATCAGGAAGTTGAACTTGATTTTGAACAGACTGTATCGGTCCTGAAGCTCATCAATACGCTGGAAGAAAATGATGATGTTCAAAACGTTTTTACCAATCTCAAGTTCGGGCAAGAGCATATTGAGGCTCTTTAAGCAACATTTATCATGATTGTTTTGGGCATCGACCCGGGAATTGCGATCACTGGGTATGGTTTTATCAAACTCAATGATTTAAACGAACCCGAAATGCTTGCCTATGGCGTAATCGATTCAACGGCTGTGAGGGGCACCTCCAGCCGTTTGATTTTTTTATTCGATGAATTGACAAGGCTGATCGATCAGTTCAGACCCGATTATTGCGCGGTTGAAAAGCTTTTTTTTCAAAAGAATCAAAAAACAGCTATGGCAGTCAGTGAAGCCCGGGGAGTGATCACACTTTGTCTGGCGCAGCATCAGCTGCCCACGGAGGAATATTCCCCCAACGTGGTCAAACAAGCGGTCACTTCTTACGGAAGCGCGGATAAAAAACAAGTCCAGGAGATGGTTAAAATCACACTCGCTTTGGAAGAAATCCCAAAACCAGACGATGCGGCAGACGCTCTGGCAGTTGCCTTGTGCCATCTCGGCACGCTCCAGATGCAGCGCCTGATGGATGAGCAATGATCACCAGCACAGCTAACCCTCACATTAAAGCGATCCGCAAACTGAACGATTCAAAGGAACGCTCGCTCACCCAGACCTTTTTAGCTGAAGGCTTGCGCGTGGTTGGTCAGGCCGTGGACTCACAGGCTGAAATTCTCGAGTTCATTTATTGCGAAGAATTGTTGGTCAGTGACTACGGTCAGGACTTAATTTCTGCTGCCCTGAAGAATGGAAAAACTGTGACCCAGGTCAGCCAAGGAGTTTTTGAGAGCATTGCCCGCAAGGATAAACCCCAGGGCATTGCGGCAGTCATCAGGCAAAATTGGGGCAATTTGTCAGATTTTGACGTTATTGACTCAGGCATTTGGGTTGCCCTTGAAGCTGTGCAAAACCCAGGCAATCTGGGCACCATACTTCGAACAGCCGACGCGGTTGGCACAAAAGGGCTGATCCTTCTCGACCACAGCACCGACCCCTATGACCCGGCAGCAGTCAAAGCCTCAATGGGCGCAATTTTTACGATCCCGGTATTTCGAAGCGACGTAGAAGGATTGAAAGCCTTTTTAAAACGCAACCCCAGGCTCGTGGCTATTGGCACTTCAGACAAAGCAGAAAAAGACTGTTTTGAGACAGTCTATCCAGACCCAGTCCTGTTATTATTAGGCAGCGAGCGCGAAGGGCTTTCTCCGGAGTACCAAAATCTCTGCCAGCAAATGATCAGCATCCCCATGCAAGGGGCTTGCGACTCACTCAATCTCTCCATCGCCACCGGTGTCATGCTTTACCAAATTTATCAACAGCATAGAAAAAAGGCCTGAATATGATCAGCTCACTCAACGGAATTCTTAGTTTCATCTCCAGTGATTCAATCACTTTGGACGTCCACGGTGTCGGATTTGAAGTTTTTGTGGATAAGAAAATGCTCAGCGAGCACCAGGTGGGTGACTCACTCAGACTTTTGATCCAGTTAATTATCCGGCAGGATTCGCTTACGTTATACGGCTTCAGCACAGCCGATGAAAGACTTTTGTTTAACCAGCTCATGGGCGTTGACGGGATTGGGCCGCGCCTGGCTCTGGCTATTCTCTCAAATCTCTCCCTGGACAACATTCGTACAGCGGTTTTGGCAGAAAAACCTGAGTATTTCATTCGAGTTCCTGGAGTTGGCAAGAAAACCGCTCAGAAAATTGTCATCCATCTGCAGGGCAAGTTCCCGGATACAGGCGACTACAAGGCCTTGGTACCATCCTCTACTGATGACGAAGTCATCGAATCGCTGGTGACACTTGGTTTTAGCCTCGTGGAAGCCCAAACAGCCGTCCAGAGCATTCCAAAAGACTTCAGCGAAGACGTGGAAGAGCGTTTACGCTACGCCTTACAATTTTTCTCCTAAGCCTGATACCGGCTTTGGATCAAGCTTAATAATGGTAGAATTGACTATCTTAACCTTCAAATAGCAGGGAAAAATGGGATTATCTCGCGAATTAGGCATTGACCTCGGAACATTTAACACGCAAATAGCGGAAGCCAACCAGATTTTGGTGCAAGAGCCGACCGTTGTCGCGATTGTTGTCAACGAAATGAAACTGGTTGAATACGGCACCACCGCTCTGGGTATGTTAGGCCGCGTACCGGAATCAATTGAGGTTGTCAGGCCTTTGCGCCATGGTGTCATCGCCGAATATGAACTTACCGAGATTTTCTTGCGTGAATTGATCCGAAAAATTACCGGTCCCACCTTGTTTTTTAGGCCACGGTTGATCATATCCACTCCTTATGGGGTTACCAGTGTTGAAAAACGGGCCATTCAGGAAGCCGGCCTGGGTGCTGGAGCGCGAGAAGTTAACCTGATCCCCCAACCACTTGCTGCTGCTATTGGAATTGACCTGCCCATCAACACGCCCACCGGAAATATGATTATTTCTCTTGGTGGCGGCACAACACAGGCGGCTGTTGTCTCTATGTCTGGTATTGTGAGTGCTGAAACCAGTCGGGTTGCCGGACTGCGCATCGATGACGCTATTGCCAATTACATACGAAAAAAGTATGGTTTGATCATCGGTCAAACTACAGCCGAACAATTAAAGTTGAATATTGGCGCAGCCATACCGGTTGAAGAAGAAAAAACGATGGAAATCCAGGGTCAGGACCAGGTCACAGGATTACCCAGACCCGCCTCCCTGACAACCAATGAAATCGTGGAAGCCATGCAGCCTCCTCTCGAAGAAATCGTCTCCACGGTTCGCCGCGTGCTCGAGAAAACCCCTCCAGAGCTGATTTCTGACATCATCGACCGCGGTGTTGCCCTTTGTGGTGGCACCTCCCTGATGAAAGGGCTTGATAAATACCTTACAGTCGCGCTCGGAATTCCTGCTTATGTTGTTGAAAATCCCGTCACATGCACTGTGGAAGGGCTTGCCAGGGCATTCCCAATTCTGGATGTAATTTTAAGAAGCCAATCCCGATAAATCTATTTCAAATAATAGGTCATTTTTTGCAGCTCCAGGACCGGATCAACTGCAGATACTTGCACGCTTTCAGGTACATCCAAGGCAACCGGTGCATAGTTAAGGATGGCTTTGATGCCGCATTTTACAAGGCGGTCACAAACTTGCTGTGCCTGCTCAGCTGGAACAGCAATAGCAGCGATATCAATTTGTTTTGAACAAATTTGCTCTTCCATCTGGTCAACGCTGAGAACTTCGATCCCGCCAATTTTTTTACCGATAACCGCCGGTGAATTGTCATAAGCGGCAACGATCTCAAAACCTTTACGGCCAAAACCATCATAATTCAACAAAGCCTGGCCGATGTGACCAACGCCTACCACAACAATCTGCCAGATTTGGTTAAGGTTCAAAATTTCCCTCAACGATTCCATCAATAATATGATATCGTATCCAGTACCTTGTTTTCCAAATCCTCCAAAATGGGATAAATCTTTTCTGATTTGGGAGGACGTGATCCCTAAAATCTCTCCGAGTTCCATAGAAGAAATGACGGTCTTGTTGTCTCTCAATAACTGATTCAACGCCTGGATATAAATGGGAAGTCGGGAGATAACAATTTTTGGAATTTGCTCGTTTTTCATTTTCACCTTGGTTATAATTAAAGTGCTTGAATCGTATATTGACGGTTTGATGATATCATCAAAGATGGCTATATTATATAAGGTTTTTTCTTTCCTCCTGAGGTAATCTTTAAGTTAAGTAACGTTCGTAAGGAGTTCAACATGAAAACAGGAAGCATCATCTCTTACATCTTGGCAGCAATTTTCATCGTGCTCTCATTTTTATTCATCCTGGGCTCATTCAGCCCAGATGGGAGCCCGTCCTGGCTTGTGATTGGCATCATCGGCCTGATCCTTGGATTTGCCTTGATTTTTGCGGGAGTCAGACTGGCAGCCAAAGCCAAAGACCTGGCCGCTACCTACACTCTTAATGTTGACTTACCCGGGAATGTGCAGCTTGATACGGTTACATGCAAAGCTTGCGGCTCCCCGCTTGATTCATCTGACATCAAGATTATCAACGGAGCACCCATGGTGGAATGCCATAGCTGCGGTACAACCTATCAATTGACAGAGGAGCCAAAATGGTGATCACCAGACCGAATAAACGCTTTGTCGCTATTGCGGCAATTTTGCTGATCTTTCTGATTAGCCTGCTGCCAATAGCTAAAACTCAGGCGCAAACCTACCGATTTACCCTGCCTGCTTATGAAGTTGAAGCCTATCTGGAATCGGATGGCAGCCTGACTCTTTATTACTACATGCTTTTCGAAAATGATAACTCAGCCAGTCCAATCGACTTTGTCGATTTGGCTCTGCCATATGCGGATTATGACCTGAGAAACATCGAAGCCACAATTGACGGGCAGCCAATGCCTGAGGTCAACAACTCTGCCTACGTCCACGGCGCTGAACTTGCCCTTAAAGAACTGGCTATTCAACCCGGAGCGCAAGGAACTGTCATTGCCTGGGTGCGCGGCATCCAGGGTGTGCTCTTTCCCTACGACCAGCCAGATCGCGAAAATTACCTGAATTTTCAATTCACCCCCAGTTACTTTGGTTCTGAATTTGACCGTTCCCGCAACACTGAATACAGAATGACCATTATTTTGCCCCCCGATGTCGGACCGGATGACGGGGTTTATTACGAACCTGAAAAGTGGCCGGGAGAGGCCATCTCTGAAGCCGCTCTCACCCAGGATGGCAGGGTTTATTATTCCTGGTTCAGCAACAACGCTAACGTACACACTGAATACAGCTTTGGGGCAGCTTTTCCCGCTTCTGCTGTGCCTGCTGTTGCGATAACTGACCCGGGTGATTATGAGGAACCGGGTGGTTTTCAGGAACCTTCTTCAAGTGTAGGTGGATTCAGTGGAATTTGGAGAAGCATCATCAGCGCCATGCCATGCCTGTTCGGTATTGGCGTTGTCATAATTGGGATCTTCTCCACCATATTAGGCAAGAAAGCATCCAGCAAACGAAAACTGGAATATTTTCCGCCAAAACTTGCGGTGGAAGGCAAGGGCATCAAGCGCGGTCTTACGGCTGTGGAAGCAGGCGTTCTGCTCGAGGAACCACTTGACAAGATTTTGACCATGATCCTCTTTGGCCTGCTCAAAAAAGAGGCCATTACAGTGCTCGACAAAGACCCACTGAGTATCAAAGCCAACGAACCGCTTCCTGAAGGTTTGCACGAGTATGAAAGCGACTTTATACGGGCTTTTTCAGAAAGCTCAAAAGCCAAGCAACGTCGATCTTTGCAGGCCTTGTTGGTTCAACTGGTTGAAAGTGTAAAAAACAAGATGAAGGGCTTCAGCATGGCTGAAACCCAGGCCTACTACAAGGATATCACCCGCCGGGCCTGGTTGGCTGTGGAAGGCGCTCAGACTCCTGAAGTTAAAAGCGCTCAATTTGACCACACCCTGGAGTGGACCATGTTGGACGACAAGTTCAACGATCGCACCCAGCAAACTTTCTTTGCCCAACCGGTATTTATCCCGCGATGGTGGCATCTTTACAACCCGGGTTTCGCAGCCTCACCAACTGCGGCTTCAGGTCCGGCTATGGCAGCGCCAATAGCGGCACCGGTTTCCGGAAGTTCATCCAAACCATCCGTGAGTATGCCCAACATCCCTGGTTCAGATTTTGCAGCCTCGATCATCAATGGCGCAACCGCGGTTTCTTCGGGTGTCGTTGGCGACCTAACCGGGTTTACCAACTCTGTCACCAGCCGTACCAACCCCATCCCGGTTTCCCGACCAAGCAGCGGTTCCAGCGGCTTCAGAGGTGGCGGTGGCGGCAGTTCTTGTGCCTGCGCCTGCGCCTGTGCTGGTTGCGCTTGTGCCTGCGCGGGGGGCGGTCGCTAAGTGAAGGAT
>Ga0209722_1001653_pt1 | contig 19001 bp, 9 predicted proteins | sample BioC12SIPDNA_2_FD_185745 | JGI IMG/M metagenome (GOLD analysis project Ga0209722, IMG submission 185745) | Anaerobic biogas reactor microbial communites from Washington, USA - Biogas_R1_A C12 SIP DNA (SPAdes) (version 2) | ecosystem: Engineered > Bioreactor > Anaerobic > Unclassified | place... | reverse complement strand
CCAAGATCGACCCCTCGTCGCCGACATAGAGGATTCCTTCCCTGGCCATTTCAATCCCCTCCGCTTCGACCTCGGCGGGAAGCCGCGGTCGCATGCCGCCGTCGTACCAGAACAGGTCCAGTTCGGGCATCTCCCCGCGGGCGGCGAACTTCAGACGGATCGTGCAGCCGGTCGGGTAGGCGAAATCGTTGGCCAGCGGCCGGCTGACATGATCGGCGACCGCGCAGGTGTGGGTCGCCCAGGCCTCCGCGCTCAGCGGGGCCTCCAGGTCCAGCGCCGTGAACACCGGCCACAGGCTGTAGATGCCCATGTCGGCCATCGAGCCGCCGCCAAAGTCATACCAGCCGCGAAATACGGTGTGGGTGTAGTTCGGATGGTAGGGGCGGTCCACGGCCGGCCCGAGCCACAAGTCCCAGTCGAATCCCTTGGGAACCGGCGGCCGGTCCTGGGGGATTTCCGTGTATTGCGGCCATACCGGCCGGTTCGTCCAGTTGTGCACCTCGCGGAGCTTGCCGATCACGCCCTGCTTGATCCGCCGGCAGATCAGGCCGTTGGCCGAGCCGCTGCCGTAGGCCAGCAAGTGCGTGGCCCGCCTGGTCTGGCGGGCCGTATCGACCACCAGCCGGCCCTCGGCGAGCCGGTTGGCCAGCGGCTTGTGGACCATGACGTGCTTGCCCTTCCGCATCGCCGCGATGCAGACGGTGGCGTGAAGGTGGTCGGGCGTCATGACCTTGACGGCGTCGAGGTCTGTCTCCTGCTCCAGCAATTCGCGGAAATCGGCATAGGCGGCGCAGGCCTTGAAGTTCTCCGCCGCCCGCTGGTTCTTGTAGTACGTGTCGACGACCAGGCGGCCGACCTCGCGGCCGCCCGGCGCCCCGCTCGCATTCTCCCGCCAGTCGGGGTCGCCCAAATACGTGCGGATCCGGTTGCGGATGCTGTGTTTGCCCCATTCCACGTAGTCGTTGCTGTCGGTGTTCGGATCGCAGACGGCAACGATCTGGATCTGCGGGTCGGCAAGCAGACCGCCCAGTTCGTTGAACCCCTGCGTGCCCATGCCGACCTGGGCGAGCGTGATCTTTTCGCTGGGCGCAACGTATCCGGCGCCGCCCAGGACATGCCTGGGCACCACGCTGACCACCCCAGTTGCCACGGCGGATCCCAGAAACGTGCGGCGATTGATGTCGAATCCCATGGTCGGGCTCCTTTGCGATGCGGGAATGCCCGCCACAGGGGGCGGGCGTCTGCGAATGGATTGGAAGTCTGGAAAACCTACTTCGCCGGGATGTTCCTCAGCGCCTCTTGCGTCTGATTGTACATCTTTCGCGCCAAGGCGACGCGGGCGGAAAACGTCGTCTCGCCGGCGGCGAGCCGCTCGGCCTGGTCAAGGCACGCTCCGAGCCGCTCCATCACCGGCGGCGTGAAGACCTTCGGGCCGACGACTCGCAGCCCCGCCACCCCCTGGAGCCCGTACGAAGCGCACCCGTTCCAGGCCTCCATCGACTCTTCCATGGCCATGAACGCGTCCTTCACCGGCCCGGCCGCGGGACCATAGAACTTCTCGAAGTAATCGGCGAGCAGGGCGTCCACGTCGAGGTCGGCGTTCCAGCAGAGCTTGGCGGCCACGTAGTAGTTGAGGCCCAGGCGGTGCCAGAGATTGTTGCTCAGTTGCGTGTAGAACCCCTCCACGCCGCGATCGCGGTAGTAGGGGATGTCGCTGCGCATCGTGTGCACCATCGGCCAGGGGAGGTTCGCCCGCCCCATCCCGCCGATCGAGTAATACTCGTAGATGAACAGGTGCGGCGAGAGTTCGAGCCACTGGTCGAGAATCTTGCAGAACTCCTGGTTCGGCTGGAACTCGCCCTTGGGCTGGTACGTCTCGCCGGCAACGCACCCCTCCCCGCCGAGCGGATGATTGTGGCAGAAATATAGGTGGCAGAGCTGGAAGAACAGGTTGCTCTCGGGGCGGTAGTCCTCGTCGAGCGGCGGGCGGGCGTACATCGCGTAAGCGCCCACCTTGATCAGCACCCGGGGGTGTCTCAGCTGGACGCGGCGCGCGACCTCGTTGTTGAAGAGCGCCAGCCGCCGCGAGTATCTGGCAAACCAGTCCCGCCCCGGCTCGTCGAGGGCCGTGCAGGCGCTGCACTCGCAGAAGCCGCCGCCGTCGTTCGGCGAGAGCGTGATGATCTCGATCTCCGGATCGGCGTCGAGAACCGCAATCAGGTTCTCGGCCACGGTGCGGATCACGTCGGGATTCGCCGTGCAGAGCTGGTTGCCGTGGCTCTTGCTGTCGGTGACCGCGCGTTTGCCGCCGACCTCGGCGAAGTACTCCGGGTGCTCGGCGTAGTATTTCTCCGGTGGGATCAGCTCGATGAACGTGTGGAAGTGCCACTCCAGTTGATGCCCACGCGCCGCTCTCCGGCCGTCACGTAGGCATTCATCCGCTGCCGCAGCGGCCATTGGCCGTTTCCCACCCAGCGGACGCGGAAGGATGGCTTGAAGGTCAGGTCCACCTGCCCCATGGTGAGCGATGGCTGCTTCGGCACATGTTCGCCGATCTGGCCGGGCATGAACCAGCGGACGCCGAAATAACGCTCGAGCAGCTCGTAGACGCCGAAGAGCGTGCCGAGGTCGTTTCTGCCAATCACAACCAGTCCGCCCGGCACGGACCGCAGCACGAATCCATCGCGCCCCAGGGTCTGCTCATCGGTCTGGATGCCAAGCCGCTCGGCTTGCTCGGTGTTTCCGAGGAAGAAGGCGAACGCCTGGCGATCGGCCTGCGACGGGTCGGCGATCGGCAGCCGGGCCGCCGAAATCTTTTCGAGATAGGCCTGCAACTCCGACGCGGCGTACTCCTCCAGGAAGGTCGGCTTCGCGGGAACGACAATCTGCGCCTGAGCCCGGCCGGACGCGGCGATCGGCACAAACGGCTCGCCGGCCGGTTCGTAGAGTTCCGCGGCAGGCGCGCTGGCAGCGAGCGCCGCACCGATCACGATTACCGAAAGGACTCGCATTTGCCGATCCTCCTGCTGACGGATGGTTGACTGGGGGAGCCGGGATTGGCGAACTCGCCCGCATTATCATGCGCCGAGGCGTCCGCGACAACGCGCGCCATCCCAACCCGACGCGTAAGCGCGGCCGATCGGCTCATGAATGATCCGGGAGGAGTTCGGCCCCAGCCCGCCGTGCGCGATCTGGCCCAGAGAGAGAGGCCCGGGCTACCGGTAGCCGGGCGTCGAACCGGCTCGGGCGAGGATTTCAGAGAGCATCCGCTGCTCGAGGGCCGGGTCGCGTCCCCGTGGAATCCACCCCTGGTTCGTGTCCTGTTCGCCCAGGGAATCAACAACCCGTGTCAGCGATGCATCGTTGCGGAAGGTGGCCTGGCCGGCCGTTGCATGGTCCGGGTGATCGACGTCTTCCAGCTCCTTGTAGACCGCTACGTCGATCAGGTAGCCCTGTTTGTCGGGGACCACCCGCACGGTCGCCCGCCGCCGGATCGATTGCAGCGTGCTCTCGATTCTGGCTTGCCGGCCGACGGAGTCGCGGCGCCACGGCTCGAAGACCGTCGAGCCGACTTCCGGAAAGGTCTCCAGCCGGCCCTCGGTCATGACTTGGCCGACCAGGCGGACGGGCTGTTCCTCCTTGATGCGGAAGTAATCGTCGACCACGTCGGCGACGGTCTCCCAGACGTATTCATGGTCGGTGGTCGGCACGAGCAGCGGATTCTCATAGACCGGCCCCCCACCGGCCACACCCGGCGGCAAGCTTGGAGGGGGCGGAGCGCTGCCGGGCAGAGGCTGGACGTCTTTCCAGACAATCTCGTTGGTGCAGCCCGCAACGGCGGCCAGCAAGCAGAGCGCGATCGCGCGGACCAGGCCCGGTCGCGGCGGGCGGGCCGGCCCCGAGTTGAGCGATCCGATTCTTGCGGCAAGCACGCTTTTCATGTCATCCAGCAGCGCTCTTCCGCCGTGGAAACAGGGCAATGCCCGTGAACGATGATGACCCGCGGGCGGAGAGAAGACCGGGCGGCGTAGTGTCGCGAAAAACGGCGATTCGCTCAAGGTGGAAAACGGGGCACCCGTTGAAAATCCAGGGTTCACGGTTCCCAAGCCAATCTCCGGTGGTCCCAGGCAAAGGCCCTGCGTGGCCCACGCCTGGCCCTTGGAAAATTGTGCCTTGAACCTTGTCCAGAGAGGACGCAGAGCTTTTTTACGCAACCTTTTTCAGCACAAAGGTTTGCGCCTCCCTTTGGAGCGCGGCGACCAGTCGCCGCACTCCAAAGGGGCGGAGTATTCCGGACTTCGCACTCACAGCTGGAAGAGCCGGCTATTCCGGCTGCCAACTCTCGCGGTACAGCGGCAGGTAGCGGTAGTAGACCTCAAGGATCATGATCGCCAGCGCGGTGTTGTAGAGCCGGCCCCCCTCCTTGGCGTGCTTGTGGTCGAAATGCCAACTCCCCGCCTCGTGTCCCTGGCTGGCCTGGGCGGCGACCAGGGCGTCGCGCATCCGATCGTTCCAGCGTTTCCATTCCGAACCCTGCCAGTGGTGCAGCACCTGGGTCGCGTAGTAGTTGTAGTACATATCGTCGGGCGAAGGGCCGGACTGATCCAGGTAGCGAATGCCCGCCTGGAGCCCGGCATGGCTCTGCGGCCAACCGAGATACATTCGGCACAACAGTCCGATCGCGGTGGTGGAGAGTCGGGCGGTCCGGTCGAGGTAGCCGTAGCGGGCGCCCCCTTCGCTCTCGACGCTGTCGAGGAAGCGATTGACAAGCAGCACGGTGGGCGACTTGACGTGCAATCCGGCCATCTGCCCGCTCTTCAGCGCCATCAGCTGCCACCCGGTGACGGTGGTGTCGCCGGGCTGGCCGGGATTGTAGCGCCAGCCGCCTCCCTTCGGGTCCTGGGCATACTCGATAAAGTCGAGCGAGCCTTGGGCGAGCTCCTTGAGCGACTGATCGCCGGTCATCGCGTAGGCTTCGGAGAGCACGATCGCAGCCAGTCCCTGGGCATACATCGTGCCTTCCTGCAAATCGATTCCGTTGGCGGTGACGATTGCCCGCGTCCGCAGGTGATACAGGCCCCGCTCGACGGTCTGGCGATGCTGGCCATTCTGGTGCGTGTACCCGGCGCCGAGAAAGGGGGCCAGCGCCAGGGCGGTGGCTGCGGTGGAACTGGTGTTCGACCCCGGATTCCGGCAGAGCCCGCGGCAGAGCCCTTCGCGGTGATCGAAGCTCCAGCTCCCGTCTTTGCGCTGGTGGGCGGCGAGCCACCACAAGCCGCGTTCGACGGCGGCCTCGCTGGCGTCGGTGCCGCCGTCGCCCGCCAGACGCGCGCGGGCCTCGGCGTTGCGCCCCTCCAACCTGCCTCCCGATGCCCCGCCGACCGGCTGCCCCCAGTCTTCCAAGCGGAGAGGACTGGGGCCGAACTGGAAGGGGGCCTTCTTTCCTTTGGCAACCTCGTAGAACGGGCGGACGTCGGGAATCTCCGCCGGCAGCGGTGCGAGTTGGGCGTCGGGTTTGCGGAGCCCGGGATCGACCCGCGCGATGCTCACCAGCGGCTCGGTCGTCAGATCGGGTCCATCGGCCACTGCCCGGAGGACCAGCCAGCGAGCCGAGCCGGGTCCCGGCCGGACGGAGAACACGGTCAACGCCAGGAGGATCAGGCAGCCGGCGTGCAGCAGGGCACTGACAAGGAAGCTGACAAGGCTTCGTCTGCGGTCGGAATCGCCCGCCGCGTCGCCCGCCGCCGTGGCGATCGGAGGCGGGCGATTCTCCCTCAGCCGGGGCGGACAGGGCGGCGGAATTCCGGCCGCCTGGGAGGGTTCTTCGGATTCCAGGGGCGGTGCGCCCAGCGCAGGTCCCCCCCCGCAGGCCGCGGATGTGGAACGGTCCACTTCCGGCCGACGCGCGTCGGGGGCGGTTTCCGCCCGTCTCTGGCAGTTCGCGGAGGAATCCGGCACTTAAGGCGTCTTTTTTCGCGTTGGCGGTTTCAACAGGGACGTGAGGGCGCCGCTTCGGGGGTGCCTGCAATTATAGGTCGCCCGCGGGCCTGCCCGGGGGGGCAGCGCTTGGCGCGGGCGACCTCTCGCCCATGCAATTCCGCCGCGGCCGTGCAAGATTCTTCGCGCCGCTGCCGCTCGGCGGCTCAGACCTCCTCGGGGATCGCGTAGGGCTTCCGGTAAGTCCGTTTGAAGAGCCCCATCGCCTCGGGGTTGCCCTCGATCTCCTCGCTGGCCGGATCGATCTGGAGCTTCTGGCCGCCGAGCCGGTAGCTGATGTTGGCATAGTGGATCAGCAAAGCGCTCAAGTGACCCTCCAGGACGTCGGCACTGGGCCTCTTGCGGTTGCGGACGCACTGGATGAAGTCTTCCTTGTGGTCTACGTCGGGGAACCGGCCGTACATCTGGTCCTTGACGACCGGCTGGCGGCTCTTTGTCCGGTCAAAAACCTGCCAGCCGCCACCGTGGCGGCCGACGACCATCAACCCCTTGGTGCCGAACAGTTCGATCCGCGTGGCGTTCTGCGGCCAGAGAGGAAACATGTCGCTGTTTCTTACTTCCGGATCGGTCTTGAGCATGTATGGGGTATAAAGAGTCAGTTCGAAGGTCATCACAAGCCGCTCGAACTGCCAGACGGCGACTTGGGTATCCGGGGTCTCGGCCGCGCCCTGGCTGGCGTAGCGCCCGCCGGTCGAGTAGGCGGTCTGCGGATGGGTCACGCCGCAGAGCCACCGGGCCAGGTCGATCTGGTGGCTGGCGTCGTTGGCGATGTCGCCGCCGGAGTAACGCCAAATGTGATTCCAGTAGCGGTGATAATTCGTGTTGTAGGCGGCCTGGGGAGCCGGACCGTTCCACATGTCCCAGTCCAGTCCGGCGGGCGGGTCGCCGTCGGGGGCGACGGGCCGATTGGCCCAATTCTTCTGGTTGTAGATGCGGCACATGTGGACCTCGCCGAGCCGCCCGTCTTCGATGTACTTTCTGGCGGCCTGGTTGTACGGCGCGCTGCGGTTCTGCGTGCCGATCTGGACGACGCGGTCGTATTTTCGCGCCGCTTCGACCATTTTCTTGCCCTCCCAGCAACTGTGGGTCGCCGGTTTCTCGACATACACGTCCTTGCCGGCCTGGCAGCCCCAGACGGCCGACAGGGCGTGCCAGTGGTCGGGAGTGGCGCTGACGATCGCCTGCACGGACTTGTCTTCGAGGGCCTGGCGGAAATCCTGGACGCATTTGGGCTTCTTGCCGCCCTGGAGCGGCGCGATCCGGTCGGCCTTGGCGAATTGCGTCGAGTCCACATCGCAGATGTAGGCGATCTCGCAGTCGCCCCGTTCGAGGAAACCGCGGGCCAGATCGGACCCCCGGCCGCGGACGCCGACACTGGCGAGCGTGACCTTCTCGTTGGCCGCGTAAGCCCGGGCCGACCGGGCGTTGGCCAGGATCGTCAGCCCCACGGCGGTGGCGGGCAGGGCGGTCTTCGAGGCCTCAAAAAACTGCCGGCGATTCAGACGCGACATGATCGGTTCTCCCTTCGGATGCGCGCTAAGGATTTCCCTGCCAGGGCAACAGCTCCCTGGTGCGAGCCCGAGCGAATGGCTCGATTATGGGCAAGGTTCAAAATCCAAGGTTCAAAATCCACGTTCCGCCAGTTCGGTGCTCCCGATCACTGGCCCAGTCTTGCCCGTATGGTCATTGGGAATTGAACCTTGAACCTTGCTCGATTATGAGGGCTTGACCCGGCGCAAGTCAAGAAAGTCTTGCGCCGATGGGTTGACGCGCCATTCCAGCCGGTCGACAATCCCGGTTACTTGCTACCCCCTTTTCGAGCGCGGCGAGCGCGGGCAGAGGGATTGCCAACGAGCAGCGGGCACGATTTGCCGCGATCTCACCACGCGGCCGGACAGAATGCAAGGGGAGCCTTCGATCATGATGGACCACCTGATGGGCCGAGCCGATCCGAGCGCCAGCCCAGCGGGAAGCGCGATCGCCGCGGCGCTTCAAGACGCGGAAGCCCTGTATCTCTCGCTCGTCGAGCACATTCCCATCTGCATGTACCGGGTCGACCTGAAGGGCCGATTGACGTTTGGCAACTCGGCGTATTTGAAGGACGTCGGCCGCCCGCTGGAAGAGCTCCTCGGCAAGACCGTCTTCGACATCTTTCCCCTCGAAGAGGCCCGAAAATACGCTGCCGACGACCGGCGGGTGATCGAGACGGGCGAAGTCTTCCGCGACATCGAAGAGCACCAGGCCCGGGGCGAGGTGATTTACGTCGAGGTCCTGAAATTCCTCGTCCGCGACCATCTGGGCCGAGCGGTCGGCGTCCAGGGGCTTTACTGGGACGTGAGCGGCCGAAAACGCGCCGAGGACCAGGCGCGGAAGACGATGGCCGAACTCGAACGGTCCAACAAGGACCTCGAGCAGTTCGCCGCCGTGGCCTCCCACGACATGCACGCTCCCCTGCGGCGGATTCTGACCGCCTGCCAACTGCTGGAGAAACACTGCCGCACCTGCCCCGAATCCGAGACCGGAGAACTCTACGGCTTCATCGTCTCCAGCGCCAAGCAGATGCAGGAACTGATCGAAGACCTGTTGGCCCATTCCCGCGTCGGGGCGTTCAACAAGCCGCTCGAGCCGATCGACTGCAATCGCGCGGCCCGCACCGCTCTGGCCAACCTCCAACTGGTCATCCGCGAAGCCGGCGCAGAGGTTCGCCTGGAGAGGCTGCCGACCGTGTTCGGAACCTACATGGAAATGGTGCAACGCCGTGAAGTATACCGAGAAGAAGACGCCTCGAGTCGAGCTCTCCGCCGAACTCCGCCAGTCCGAGTGGCTGTTCCACGTCAAGGACGAGGGCATCGGGATTCCCGCCGATCAGCGGCAGCGAGTCTTCGAGGCGTTTCACCGCCTGCACAGCGAGAGCGAATACCCGGGCACCGGCCTCGGGCTGGCCACCTGCAAGAAGATTGTCGAGCGCCTCGACGGCAAGATCTGGGTCGAACCGCGACCCGGCGGCGGCAGCGAATTCCTGTTCACGATTCCCAACCGCGCGCCGCAGGCCGATCCGCCGGAGCGGGCGGAGTGATTTGACCGCCAACCCGCAATTTTTCACAAGGACTCCTCGATGCCCCGACCGGAACCCGCTACGAGATGCCTGCTGGCGAGCCTGCTTCTGGCGATTCTGGCGGCCGCCGGCCACGGCGGCGAGCCGCAGCGGACCTATCTGCTGGAGAGGGTCGACGAGGCGGCCGTCGTGCAGCTCTACTGCGATGGCTTCGAATCGCTGCCCCTGGCCCAAAAAAAGCTCGTCTATCATCTCGGCCAGGCGGCCCTGGCCGGCCGCGACATCTTCATCCACCAGAAATACAGGCATTCGCTGCTGCTCCGCGACCTCCTCGAAGAAGTCTACACGCACGCCGAAGGCATCGACGCCGGCACAGTGGCCGAGATCCGCCGCTACACCAAGCTCTTCTGGATCAACAATGGGCCCCACAGCGCGATCACCAGCCAGAAGAACGTTCTCAACACCTCCCAGGAATCGTTTCTGAAGGCCGCCCAGAAGGCCGAGTCCAACGGCGCGAAGTTGCCCAAGCGCAAGGGGGAGACGACCGCGCGGCTGATCGAAAGGCTTTGGCCGATCCTGGCCGATCCGGCCGTCGATTCCCATTGCACGAACAGCGCCCCCGGCGACGGCAAGGACATCCTCCAGGAAAGCTGCAACAGCTTCTATGCGGGCGTTACCGTCAAGGACCTGGAAGGTTTCCAGGAGCGCTACCCGCTGAATGCGACCGTCGTGCGGCGCGACGGCAAGCTCCGCGAGCTTGTCTGGCGGGCGGGCTTCGACGGCGTCGTCCCGCCGGGCCTCTATGCCAGCCAGATCCGCGCGATCGTCGGGCACCTCGAAGACGCCATCCCCTGGGCCACGCCGCAGACCGCCCGGGCGCTGGCCCTGTTGGCCCATTACTACCGGACGGGCAATCCGATCGACTTCCGCGCCTACAACATCGCCTGGGTGGAAGACAACGATTCGGCGGTCGACACGATCAACGGGTTCATCGAGGTCTATCTCGACGCCCGCGGCCAGAAAGGGGCCTACGAAGGCCTGGTCTATTTCAACGATCCGAAGAAGATGGAAATGATCGCCAGGATCGCCGCCAGCGCCGGCTGGTTCGAAGACCACATGCCCTATGCGGAGGAGTTCCGCAAGCGGCAGGTCAAGGGGATTTCAGCCAAGGCGATCGAGGTCGTCATCGCCACGGGAGACGCCGGTCCGGTGGGCCCGATCGGGATCAACCTGCCCAACGCCGCCGATATCCGCGAACACTACGGCAGCAAGTCGGTGTCGCTCAGCAATGTCCTGGAAGCGCAAGACCGGGCCGCCTCGAGGCAGGCCCGCCGCGAGTTCTGTCACAGCGACGAGGAATTCCAGCGGTCCCTCAAATGGTCCAGCAGAGTCCTCGACCTGGAAGTCAACATGCACGAGGTGATCGGCCATGGCTCGGGCCGCAACGCCGCAGGCCTCGAGGTCGACCCCGTGGCGGCGATCGGCGAATACTACTCGCCACTGGAAGAAGCGCGGGCCGACCTGGTGGCGCTCTGGTTCATCGGCAATCCGAAGCTCGCCGAACTCGGGCTGGTGGCCGCGGGCGACTTGGAGGAGTTCGAGTTGGTGGCCTATGAAGGCTACACGCGGAACGCGCTTGCGCAGCTTCGCCGGATCCCCGCAGGAGACCGGATCGAACAAGCCCACATGCGGAATCGCCAGACAATCGTCCATTGGCTGATGGAGAATTCAGACGCCATCGAGGTCAAACGCCGCGATGGAAAGACGTATTACGTGGTCGCCAGCCCCAGCGCCTGGCGCGAGGGCGCGGGGCGGCTGCTGGCCGAGATCCAGCGGATCAAGTCGCAGGCCGACCGCAAGGCGGCCGAATCGCTGTTTCTTCGCTACGGAACCAGGCTCGACCCGGAGCTCCGCGACGAGGTGATCGAGCGATACAGGCAACTCGACCAGCCGGCTTACACGGCAATGGTCATGCCCGAATTGACCGCCGTCCGCGGCGCCGACGGCGAAATCGCCGATGTCGAAATCTCCTACCCCCTGAGCCTCGAAACGCAGATGCTGCGGTGGTCGGGCAGGAAGTGATCCCGCCCGGCGGGAGTCGATCGGCGCATCCGCCGGACCGTGGCATTGGGCGGCCCCCGCGGCGCGGAACCGCCGGCCGGCCGGCGCGCTTTGGGGGAGGCTGCCCTGCACAAGACGCCGCCTGGCGGATATACTGTGGATTGCCATAGTGCGCCGAGCCCCCGCTTCGGACGAGGCTACCGAGGCCCCCCGCCGCAGCCAGGACACCGCGGCTGCCAGGGCGCCGGAATGCTCCGATTGACCGGCCGGGTGCAAGGATGTGCCGCTGGCGTCGGTTTCGGCTAGCCAAAAAATCTGATCGCATCGGAGTACGCATGGAAGTCAGCCTCAAGGAAGGCGTTCCCCGGCAGGAATCGATCGCCGAGGAGGTCTATCGGCAGGTCCGCGACGTGGCGAAGGGGCAACTGGATTGGGATCTCACTCCGCAGACGTCCCTTTACGAAGTTGGGCTGGATTCTCTCGCCCGCATGGAAGTCGTCAATCGCCTTGAAGAGGCGTTTTCCATCCGTTTCTGCGAGGAGTCGCTCTACGACCTGGAAACGTGCCGCGACCTGGTCGCATTGATCGCCGAGCATCTCAGCGTTTCGCTGGAAGATCCGGCCAACGAGGCGGGCAGTGCCCCCACGGATGACCCCCGGCCGCCGATTGCCTCTGGAGACGGCGACGCGAGCCAGTCGGATGTGACCCAGTTTGCGGAGATCGTCGGCTTCGATGAGCGGCTGGCCCTGGCCGCCGCGGCGGGCCTGCAAAGCCCCTTCTTCCGCGTCAGTCACGGCGTGCAGGGCGCGGTGGCGACGATCGGCGGCCGCCAGACCGTCAGCTACACGAGTTTCGACTACTTGGGAATGGCCGGCGACCCCCGCGTGGCCGCCGCCGCCAAGGAGGCCATTGACCGGTTCGGAACCAGCGCCTCGGCAAGCCGGTTGGTGGGCGGCAACAGCTCGATTCTCCAAGAACTCGACGACGAGATCGCCGGCTTTCTCGGCGCCGAGGCGGCGACCGTGTTCCCCAGCGGATACGGCACGAACGCGTCGCTGCTCGGCCACCTGTTCGGCAAGGACGACCTGATCGTCTACGACGAGCTGTCCCACAACAGCATCGTGCAGGGCTCGCTCCTTTCGCTGGCCAAAAAGCGGCCGTTTCCCCATAACGACTTCGCGTTTGTCGACCGCCTGCTCGCCGATCTCCGCGGCAAGTATCGCCGGGTGGTGATCGCCATCGAAGGCGTCTACAGCATGGACGGGGATTACCCCGAGCTGCCCGAGTTCATCGAAGTCAAGAATCGCCACCGGGCGCTGCTCTATGTGGACGAGGCCCACTCGATCGGCGTCATGGGGCCGAGCGGCCGGGGAATCTGCGAGCATTTCGGCATCGACCCGGTCGAAGGCGATTTCTGGATGGGAACGATCAGCAAGGCGCTCGGCAGCGGCGGCGGATACATGGCCGGCCGCGCGGCGTTGATTCAGTACCTGAAATACACGGCGCCGGCGTTTGTCTTCGCGACCGCCTGTTCGCCGGCCAACGCCGCGGCGGCCCTGGCCGCCGTCCGCGTCGCCCGATCGGAACCGCAGCGGGCCGCGCGGCTGAGGGACCGGGCGGTCCTGTTTGCCCGGCTCGCCTGCGACGCGGGACTCGATATCGGCGGCAGCCACGACACGCCGATCGTGCCGGTGATCCTGGGCGATTCGTTCAAGTGCGTGAAGATTTCCCACGAACTGCTCCGCCACGGCATCGACGCCCAGCCGATTCTCTACCCGGCGGTTCCCGAGAAAGCGGCCAGAATCCGCTTCTTCCTCACGGCAAAGCACACCGAGGAACAGATCTGCCACACGGTCGAAGTGCTCGCCCGCTGCCTCGACGGAGGCCACGCCGCGTGTGCTGGGGGCTAGCTGCCAGGTCTTGGCAATTCCGCCGGGAACCCTGCCCGCACCCGGAGCGTGACAACGAAGCCGCTGCCCGCCGGCTGTAACCCTCCCCGTTCCGGCCCCCTCAGCCGAGCATCTCCTGCCACGCCTCCACCTGGGCGAGGATCTCCTCGCGCTCGAGGAGGACCTGTTCCACCGGGGGCGCTGCATCGAGCGGCGGGATGTCGTCGTCTTCGCCGTGGCGCGCCTTCTCGACTTCTTCCTCGAGGGCTTCCAGCCACGGGGGGACCTCGAAGCCGACCCCTTCCGGCTCGGCCGTGAATCGGGCGATCTCCCGATCGAGAAGCTTGAAGGCCGGAGCGGACTGGCTCTCGTTGACCTTCTGCATCGCCGGGCGGACCAGCGCGCGGAGCCGGTCGATCTCCAGCGGGCGGATGAATCGCTCATTCAACCGATCGGCCACGCTCGGCAACCGCATGCCGTAGCGGCGGACCAATTGCTCGTAGCGTTCGAGGTTCTGCCGGGCGACCGCTTCGCTCCTGCGGAGCACCGCGTCGCGCCACAGCGCCGCGGCCTTGTCGAGCCCTTCGCGAATCAGCACGTCGTGGACGATCACGATCGGGCGGAGATTCCAGGCGACGCGATCGTAGCCGGCCAGCAGGCGAAGGAAGTCGAGCAGCGTGTAGAGCTGTTCCCCGTGGTCCGATTGGGTCGTGGTGCTGTTGTAGTCGACGTAGATCGCGTAGTTCTCGACGATCGATTCGATCGTCAGCTCGAGATACTGGATCGCCTCCCGCCGCGCCACCCGCCGATCCAGGTCGGCGAGCAGCTCGAGGGGCGTCTGCTCTTCTTCGAGCGCGTCGAGGAACTCGCCGGCCCCCTGCTGCAAAATCGCCCGCAGGTTGCCCAGGTTCATGAACTGCTGGGTGAACAGGTCGGCTCCGTAGCGCTTGATGAATCGCTTGAGAGGCTTCCAGCGGTCTTCGCGCCCCACGGTTTCGAGGACCGAGATGCGAATCGCCCGGCTGTGGGCCAACCAGCGCCGCAAGAGCATCTCGGCGACTTTCTCCAGGCAGTCAATCAGTGTTTTCTCGCGGGCGGCCTTCTTCTTGCCGGTCACCTGCCAGTGGCGGGACGACAGCACGACGCATCGAATCACCCCCCGGCAGCCGATGTCGAAGAGTCGGTCGAACTCGGTGATCGCGCCGGGCCCGACGGGGTGGGACCGTTCCATCGAGTGGACCGTCTGGAGGAGCTGGAACGTCTCGGTGAGCAGGCCGAGTCTTGGCAGGTGATCGAGGAATCGCACGAGCACGCGTTGCAGCGATCGCGAGGAGAAGATGCTCTGGGGCGTTCCTCCGCGGGACGTGGGCACATAGAGGAGTGCCTGCCCGGCGAGCGTCGCTCGCAGTTCGGGCCAGAGCGTGCGGACGCGGGCGGCGTCGCCGCGATACATCGCGCGGAGGACGGGATACGCCTGGGTCTCCCAGGGGGCGAGTTGGATGTCCGGCGTCTCTTTCTCGATGGCCGCGGCGAGCAGGCGGGAGGCGTCGGCCGTTTCGATGCACGCCGAAATCACCCGTTCGAGGAGGAAATCCTTGACGCTGCGGCGCTGGTCGAACTCGACGAGCGATTCATGCGTTCCCCGCGGCGCGGGGACGCGATAGCGATGGATCGCGCGGAGCAGTCCAAGCAGTTCGCGGCGGTTCGCCTCGGCGCGGCTGAGCCAACCGGCGAGCATCTGGTCGCGGCCCTCGGCGCCCTGCGCCGGCGCAACGGCGGCCAGTTTCCAGAGGCTCGCCACGGTGACCAGAAACGCCAACCGTTCGGCAATCCGATCGGCCTCGGTGGTCAGCTCGAAATCGCTGATCGGCTCGCCCGATTCAATCAGCTCGCTTTCCAGCCCGTCGTCGGTCGTGTCCCGATAGCTGACATTCTCGTATGCCGCGCTGTACAGGCCGTCGGAGTCTTCCTGTTCGTCGTTTTCCTCTCCGCCGCCGTCCGCTTCGAGCAGCTCGAAGCGCGGCGCGGACCAGTAATGCTGGGCGTTGGCCTCCAGGTAGTCGAAGAACTTGCAGGTCATCGGCCAGGACTTGTGCTGCGCTTCGGCCGCGGTCCCGGACGGCGGATGATCTCCGAACCAGAGTTCGTCCATCCATTGCACCGCGAGCAGGTGAAACGAGTAGTCGCCCTCGGCCAAGGGGACCGCATCGGCCGAATTCAGCCAGTGCATGAGGAGCCCCAGGGAGGCGACCATGTCGCCTTTTTCCAGCAGCGACTCGACGACCAGCGAATAGGCCTTGGGAGAGCGGAATTGCGCGACGTGCCCTCGCCAGAAGGCGACATCGCCCGCGGCCGTCCCGGCCTGCTTCCAGGCAGTCAGCGCCTCGGCCACCTGGTCCGACGATTCCCAGGCCTCGCGGCCGGAGATGCCCTCGATACTCGAGACCTCGGTGCTGGCAAACTGATCCCACCAGCCGGCCAAGGCTTCGAGGCGTCCGGAAAGCTGTTTCTGGAGCCGTGTCTGGCCGGCGGCGGCGGCCTCTTTCTCCAGCCGTGCGTACAGGTCGAAGATATCATTGACCAGGTCGATCAGATCGTCCACCCGGTGATCGTGGATCGTGTTCTCGATTGCCGGAAACAGGCTGAACTGCGCGCCGAATCCGAGAATGTTCCACGGATCGACCAGCGCCCCGCACTCGATCGCCTGGTGGAGCGTGTCTTCCATGTCCGGGAGCAGCGCGGCGGCGTCCTCGAGGCGGCCCTCGTCGACGGCCAGGTGGGCGGCCGTGAGTTGGCAGTCGATGTCGCACGTCATCCGCGCCGACGGCACCGGCACAATCTTGGCCTGCTCCTTGGCGGCCTTGGTGTAGCCGATCCGCGCGTAGAGCCGCGAAAGGTGGACATGCTGCAACTGCCGGGCCCGCTGCTGGGCCAGCCGGTGATTCAAATCGTGGCGCGCGCCCGCCAGCGGCTGCCGCAACTGCTCAGCCTCCCGCCGGATCCGCAGAGCGTGGCCCGGCCCCAGCCGGTCCATCAGCTGTTCGTAGAACCGGTCGCGATAGCCGGCGATCTGCGGCAGCAGGGTGGCCAGCGTCGTGTCGGACCCGTGGGCCTCGGGCCGATCGCCGGTCACGCCCGAACCCATCAAGATCGTTCCCGCCAACACCGCCGCCGCCTCGAACAGCAACTCCTCGCGCGGCAGGCCGCTGGTCTCGTTGACACGCGCCAAGAGCGCGTCAACCGTCACCTGCTGAAGTACGAATCGCCGAAAATACCCCCGATTGTCGATCCGGTGCGGATCCCAGGTGCCAAAATGGTAATTCGGCCGGCGGTGAACGGGGTGATCGAAATCAAATGCCCGCGGATCCAGCGCGAGCTCCTCCAGCCTGGCCAAATCGAACCAGGCTTGCTCGAGCAGATCTGGATCGGTCTGGCGGAGAATCGCCAGGGCCTGCTCGATCAAGGCTTGATACGGGCCAAAGGCAACCCCTACCTCGGCAATGTAGAGCGGAATCGGGTGCACGCGCTCGTGATCGTAGGGCTGGACCTTGCGGCGATTCTGCAAGACAGCCACCGGCCGATGGCCAACGAAGTCGTTCAAACGCCTCAAGGTCCCCTGGACAATCCGCTCCGTTTCATGCCAAGGCCCCCCCTCGGCGAGCAAGGCCTCGCACACCTGGCCGACAAAGAAGGGTTGGAACAACACCTCGTCGTTCTGGTGAAACAGAAGGTCGGCATGATGCCGACGATAGGCCGGCAACGCCTCGTCAAAGACGAGCCGGGCAACCGCCGCCGCCTGGTCCAACTCGCGAAACGCGTCAGAACTGCCCCGGAGCTCCGCGATCCCACCAAGAATTACGGAACCCACGCACCTCCAAAGAGGAAGTTCCCCGCCAACCAACCCCTCCGGGGCATCGGCAGCATCCGCCAGATTGGCAAACAGGCGGTTGAGTGCGGCAAGGAATCGCCCATCGGTGGATCCCGAGGAGAAATTCAAATAGCCCACGATATCGCGAACATCGTTTCGGGCGGTTTCTCCCAGGCGATCGAGTACCATCTACACCTGCTCCAGAGGGGGGGCGGCTGTGCCAGTATCGCAACGCTCATATTAGACGCGCGCCGGCAAACGGTCTACCGGCCCAACCCTTCGGGGGAGGGGCGGACGCGTGCCAGACGCCTTGCACACGGGAGACCCCGTCTCTCGAAAGGCCCCAAATCTCCGACTGCTTGACGTTCAAATTCCGAATATCCAGCATCCCCGGCCGGTGGCGGATCGCCGCCGCTGTCGGCCGGGTGGAGACGGGGGCCTGAACCGGCCGTTTTTTCGTGTCTTTTCCCGCTCGGCGAGTTAAAATGGAGAATCGCGGGGAAGATATTCCTTGGGCGGCCGTTTCTCTCGATCCGCCGCCGACGTCCACCGTTTACGCTCTTGCGATGAGGCCTATCTGATGAGGCGAATCTTCGGGTACGCTCTTCTTGCCGTTTCGGTTGCCTGGATGCCGGCCAGCCACGCGAACGCCGCGCCCCGTGCGCAGATCATTCCCAAAACGACCGCCGCGCGGCACGGCCTGGCCAGGCTCTGGTTCAACCAGGCCGACGTCGATCTCAGCCGGGGCCGCGTCACCGACCTGGTGCTGGACCGGGGAACGCTCTTTGTGCAGACCGATCAGGCGATCTTGCAGGCGATCGATGCCGAAACGGGGCAGACCCTCTGGTCCGCCCAAGTGGGGCGCCGCGGCCACCCAAGTCTCCGCCCGGCCACGAACGCGGATATGGTGGCCGTGGTGAATGGTTCGAACCTGTTCGTGCTCAACCGGCACCAGGGAAAATTGCTCTGGCAGCAAGCAATTCCGGGCGCGCCGGGCGCTGGGCCGGCGCTGAGCGATATGCGGGTCTACGTCCCCAGCACCGACGGACTGATCCTCGCCTACCGGCTCAAACCGGTCGCCGACCCGGTCGAGGAGCTTGGCCTGGTTGAGCAAAAGGCATCAGAAGCCGCAGCCAAGGAGAAGAGACCGGAGCTCGTCGCCAAAGAGCGTGAAATGCAACGCCGGCAGGGCCTGAGGCTTCAGCAGGAACGCATCCCGCCGTTGGCCTGCCAATCCTTTGGCCGGGCCCTGGTTCAGCCCTTGATCACCCGGCAGAACGAGGGCGAGGAATATGTCGCCTGGCCCACCGATCGCGGCTACCTCTTCGTCGGGCGGATCAATCGCCAGGAGGAAGATCGCTTCGAGATGCAGTACAAGCTGGAGACCAACGCCGAGATTGCAGCGCGGCCAACGCTGCTTCCGCCGCTCTCCAACGATCCGGCCGACAGCGCGATCATCTTCATCCCTTCGCACGACGGGTTCCTCCATGCGATTCGGGAGGCCGACGGGGTGGCCTTGTGGCGGTTTTCCGCCGGCGAAGCGATCGCCGAACCCGCCGCGCCGATCGGAAAGAAAGTCTTCATCACGACCCAACTCGGCGGCATGTTCTGTCTCGATTCCCAGACCGGACAACAACTCTGGTGGGCCGCAGACATCCTCCGCTTCGTCGCGGCCAGCAACCAGCGGGTCTATGCCGAGGACCGCCTGGGGAATCTCGTCGTTCTCCATGCCGCCACCGGCGGGCGACTCGACGTGATTCCCACGCCGGGACTCGCAATCAAAATGACGAACCTCCAGACGGATCGGATCTACCTGGCATCCGAGTCGGGTCTGCTCCACTGTCTCCGCGAAATCGAACTTGAAAAACCGGTCCAGCATCGGCCGGAACGGGTGGCCCCCCAACCGAAGGCGAAGAAGACGGCCCAGGAACGTGCCGAATCGCGGCCGACCGACCGCGGCCAGAAGACCGAACCCGCGCCGGCCGGTGCACCCAAACCACCCGCTCCGGCCGGCGGCGCTCAGGACCCGTTCGGCGGGGCAGCTCCGGCCGGCGGCGCTCAGGACCCGTTCGGCGGGGCAGCTCCGGCCGGCGGCGCTCAGGACCCGTTCGGCGGGGCAGCTCCGGCCGGC
>Ga0209722_1001639_pt1 | contig 19113 bp, 17 predicted proteins | sample BioC12SIPDNA_2_FD_185745 | JGI IMG/M metagenome (GOLD analysis project Ga0209722, IMG submission 185745) | Anaerobic biogas reactor microbial communites from Washington, USA - Biogas_R1_A C12 SIP DNA (SPAdes) (version 2) | ecosystem: Engineered > Bioreactor > Anaerobic > Unclassified | place... | reverse complement strand
GTGAGCTGGCAGGGTACGCGTTGCCCGGCGTCGTCGTCGCCCTCGTGGTGGTCGGGTTCGGAATTCTCGGTGGGCTGTTGCTCTCCCGGGCGGAACCGGCGATCAGCCGGGAGACGGGCGTGCTCTCCATGCTGGCGGGTGGTTCCTCGGTGATGCCGGCCCTGGCCCGTGACCTGGGCGCCGACTTCCGTTACGTCGCCCTCAGCCAGTACCTACGCCTGCTGGCGGTGTCGATGACGTTGCCCCTGGTCAGCGCCTTCTTCATGATGCCCGCCGACACCGGCGCAGGCCCGACCGGCCCGCCGGTCAACCCGTGGATGTTCCCGGTCGTCGCGCTGGTGGCCTTCTTCGGTGACAGGGTCGGCTCGCTGCTGCGCCTGCCCTCCCCCGCGGTGTTCGGTCCCCTGCTGCTCACGGTGCTCGCGGGCATTCTCCTGCCCGCGGACTGGAGCATGCAGCCGCCGGAGTTCTTCCGCATCTACGCCTTCCTGGCCATCGGCTGGATGTGCGGTGGTGCGCTGTCGATCCCGGCGTTGAAGTTCTTCGGCCGGCAGCTGCCCGCCACGATCACCTTCATCGTGGCCCTCAGCGCGGCCTGCGCGGCGCTGGCGGTCCCGATCATGTACTGGGTGGACATCACCTACTTCGAGGCCTACCTGGCGACGAGCCCCGGTGCGATCGAGACGGCGCTGGCACTGTCCTCCGAGGGTGGGGCGGGTCCCGCGGTCGTCGCGATCCAGCTGATCCGCCTGCTGGGTGTGCTCCTCATCGCGGGCTGGCTGCCGCACATCCTGCGGTTCCTGCTGCGGGGCCGCGGATGAGATGGGCGGTCGTTGCGCCGGCGTCGATAGTCCTGGGGCTGCTCTTCTCCTGGTGGAACGTGCCCGCCGCGTGGATCGTGGCGGGCATCGCCGCGTCCGGCGCGGTGGCGCTGGGCACGGGCCGTGAGCTGGAGGTCAACGACTCCTTCTACCGTTTCGGGCGGGGCGTCATCGGCATGCTCGCGGGTCTGCCGCTCGTCGGTGTCGGCGTGCCGACGCTCGCCTCCCTCCTCGTCCCCGGCCTCCTCGTCGCGGTGGTCACCATCGGCATCGGCGTCCTGGGCGGGCTGCTGCTGGCCCGGCGCGAGGCCTCGGTGTCGCCGGAGACGGGCATCCTGTCGATGCTCGCCGGCGGGGCGTCGATCCTGCCGGTGCTGGCGCAGGAGCTGGGCGCCGACTACCGCTTCGTCGCCCTCACCCAGTACCTGCGGCTGCTCGTCGTCTCGATGACGTTGCCGCTGGTCACGGCGTTCCTCCCCCACCCCGGCGGCGCATCGCCGGAGCTCACGGACTCCCGCCCCTGGTTCCTGCTGCTCCTCATCGCGGCGGTCGCCTACTTCGGCGGGAGCCTGGCCCGCCCGCTGCGTATCCCGGTGCCGAGCGTGCTCGGCCCGCTGCTCATCACGGTCGTCCTCGGGCTGGCGGTGCCGCAGTGGTCGCTCCTGCCACCGGAGACGTTCCGCATCGCCGCCTTCCTGGCGATCGGCTGGATGTGCGGCGGCGCCCTCTCGGTGCCGGCGCTGCGGGTCTTCGCGCGTCAGCTGCCGGCGACGGTCACGTTCATCGTCGTGGTCATCCTCGCCTGCGCGGGCACCGCGGTCCCGCTGGCGTGGTGGCTGGACATCACCTACTTCGAGGCGTACCTGGCCACCAGCCCGGGAGCGCTGGAGACCGTCCTCGCGCTGTCCGCGGAGGGTGGGGCGGGGCCGACGGTCGTCGCGATCCAGCTCCTCCGCCTGTTCACCCTTCTCGTCGTGGCGGGCTACCTCCCGCAGATCATCCGCCTGGTCAGGCGGGCGTGATCGCGCGGTCCATCACCCAGTGCAGGACCTGTCCCTGCCCCGTGACCTCCAGCTTCTCGACGTCCCTCCCCCGCAGCACATCCCCCTCCCGCAGGGTCTCACCCGTGACCTCCACCTCGCCGTCGATGACGTAGAGGTGGACGTAGGCGGAACCGGGGAGGGTGACGGGGGCGGCGTCGACACGCGCGATGTACAGGGCGGCGCCGGTGGTGCCCAGCGGCAGCGGCGAGCCCGGGCCCGCGACCTGGAACATGCCTCCGGCGGCGAGTTCCGCGGCGAAGTCGTGGCTCTTGTGCGAGGGCGGGGTGCCCTTCTCGTCGGCTGGCAGCCAGGACTGCACGACGCGCACGGTGCGGCCGCTGGTGTGGCCGCCGGCGTTGACCTCCGAGTGGCGGATGCCGGAGCCGGCGGAGATGTGCTGGGCCATGCCGGCGCGGACCTCGGTGATCTCGGGGGAGCCGGAGTCACGGTGGTGGACGGCACCGTCGACGATCCAGCTGAGGATCTCGACGTCCTTGTGGAAGTGCATGTCGAAGCCCTCGCCCGGGGCCACGATGTCGTCGTTGTGCATCATGAGCAGGCCGAAGGCGTTGGCCTCCAGGTCGAAGTTGCCAGTGGCGGGGAAGGACTGCCGGGAGAGGATGGCGGAGTCGCGCCAGTGGTCCCGGTCGGCGGAACGGATGACAGTGAACGTTGACATGTCACCAAGCCTAGCCCGCGGGCTGCCGGATCTCAATAGGCTGCCCGTGCGGCGCCACCGCGGCCGCCCTAGGCTTACGCGCCAGGGGGAGAACACGATGGGAACCGTCTACCGCACCGCGCAGCTCGAGGAACTGGGGATCGGGCGGCGGCGTCGACAAGCCCTGGTGACACAGGGACAACTGCACCGCGTCGAGCACGGCGTCTACTGCACCGCCCCACCGGAGGGGGCCTGCTGCTCCGGGCGGTGGCCCACACCCGGCCCCACCTGGCCTTCAGCGGCGTCACCGCGCGGCAGATCCACGACGGCGTCCCCACGACCACGCCGCTGGAGGCAGTGGTGCAGCGGCCCCACAACTACCGGAGCGGGCCCCTCGTCACCGTCCGCCAGGTACGCACCCTCGCCACCCGCACCGTCAACGGGCACCGGGTCGTGCCACCCGTCGGGGCGGTGGGTGACCTGCTGGCGGAGGACTCCGCCACGGCCCGCGCCTTCTTGGAGAGGCACTACGCCGGACGGGAGGGCAACGCGACGCTGGCCGCGGATCTCGCGGCAATGGGACCCCTGCCGCCCGCGCTGCGCACCCTCCTGGCGTCGGCCTCCATCGCCTCCGACAGCAAGTCCGAGCAGACGCTGGCACGGGCCCTGAAAGCGCGGGGCATCACCCTCACCCAGAACTTCCCCCTCGGCCACTACCACTGGGACTTCGCCATCCCACACGCGAAAATCCTCATCGACCTCGACAGCTTCCGCTACCACGCCGCACTGGCCGACGGCGAGAACGAGCGCACCTTCGTCATCGACCGGTGGAAGGCCAACGACGGCGCCCGCCGCGGCTGGCTGGTCCTCCACTACACCGGCGAGTGCGTGTACCGGCACCTGGACAGGGTCGTCGAGCAGGTGGCAGACACGGTTACGTGGCGGACCGGGAACAGGCGGACACGCTCCACACCGCCCGCGCTCCTCCCCTGCGAGGTGGCGCCACCCTGGACGTGGCACCACACCCTCCGCGCCGCCGGGCACGCGGTCACCGAACCCCCGTTCTTCAGCAACGAGGAGCTGCGCGCCATGGGTGTGGAACCGGGCAGCCCGGAGGACCCGAACCTCGCCTGACCGGTGTCCGTTCCGTGTGACACCAGGGGCCGTCCGGTACCGGGCGGGGCCTGGTGTCACACCAAACCGCCCCAGCCCCAGCCCTAGTCCAGCAGCTGCTCCCGCAGGATCGACATCGGGATCGACCCCAGCGCCAGGGCCTGGGAGTGGAACTCCGCGACGGTCATGCCCTGGGCGACGGCGTCGTCACGCGTCTGCTCCCAGAGGCGCTGGCCGAGGGCGTAGGACGGCGCCTGGCCGGGCCAGCCGAGGTAGCGGTTGAGCTCGAAACGCAGCACGGCCTCATCCATGGCGGTGTTCTCCCGGAGGAAGGCCTTGGCGTAGCTGGCGTCCCACACGGCGGTGCCCTCCGGGATCTTCTTGCCCAGGTGGACGCCGATGTCGAGGACGACGCGGGCGGCGCGGAGACGCTGGGCGTCGAGAAGCCCCATGCGCGTGCCGGGGTCCTCGTGGTAGCCGAGCTCCTCCATGAGCTGCTCGGCGTAGAGCGCCCAGCCCTCGCCGTGGCCGGAGTTCCAGCACGCGACGCGGCGCCACAGGTTGAGCGGCGAGACGAGCGCCTGGCCGATCTGCAGGTGGTGGCCGGGCACGCCCTCGTGGAAGACGGTGGTCAGCTCCTGCCAGGTGTGGAACCGCTCCTGACCTGCGGGGACGGACCACCACATGCGGCCGGGGCGGGAGAAGTCGTCCGACGGCGGGGTGTAGAAGATGCCGCCGGTGCCGGCCGGGTCGATCTTCGCCTCGATGGTGCGCACCGGCTCGGGGATGTCGAAGGCGGTGCCGTGGAGGTCGGCGACGGCGCGGTCGGCGGTCTCCTGCATCCACTCCAGGAGTTCGTCGGTGCCGTGGAGGGTGTAGCGGGGCTCCTCGTTGAGTTTGCGGTAGGCCAGGCGCACGTCGGTGATGCCGTAGAGCTGCCGGGCGATGGCCTGCTGCTCGGCGTCGATCTCGCGGAGGCGCTCGAGGCCCCAGGAGTAGGCCTCGTCGAGGTCGACGGTGTCGCCGACGAAGAGGTGGGAGAAGCGCTGGTAGCGTTCGCGGCCGACGGCGTCCTCGTGCGGGGCGTGGGTGGCCAGGTGCTCGCTCAGCCAGTCGGCCATGTCGGCGAAGGCCTGCTTGGCGGTGTCCACCTCGGGGGCGTCACGGTCGAGGCCGATCTCCTCCAGGAGGGAGGGCGACTCGACGAGGTCCTGGCACTGGGAGTACACCTCGTCGATCTGGCGGACGGGGGCGACGTGGCCGTGGGAGGCGGCCTCGGCGAGCGACTCGCGGTAGCCGGCCAGGGCGGCGGGCACCTTGGACAGGCGGGAACGCAGGGCGTCGATCTGCTCCGGGGTGTCCGTGGGCATGAGGAGCAGGGTGTCGCGGATGGTCTGCACCGGGGAGGCGATGTTGTTGAGCTGCGCGAGGTCCTCGCCGTGGTGGTGCAGGTCGAGGTCGAGACAGAGCCGGTCGCGGAGGACGGCGGCGGTGACGTGGTCGACCTCGTCGAAGTCGTCCTCGTCGTCGGAGTCGTCGGTGCCGTCGTCGAAGGCGTCGACGTCGGCGATCATCTCACGGGTGCGGTCGGCGATGGCCTCCCAGTAGTCGGGGGAGAAGTCCTGCAGCTCGCCGTCGAACCCGGGGATGCCCCATGCGGTGGCGTCGGTCGGGGACAGCGCCGCCAGGTCGTAGACGAATCCCTCGCACGATGCGTCGAGAAGCGAAGGCGAACGCTTGGTGTCGGCACTCATGACCGGCAAGTGTACCGGGGGTGGCGCGGTCAGTCCCATTTACGGCCCGGCGCCTGCCAGTTCGTGAAGGCGTCGAGCACGGCGGCGGGGGTGTCGGCGACGACGAGGCAGTCGACGTATTTGGCGCGGAGGAAGCCCTCCTCGACGGCGCGCTGCAGCATGGCGATCTGCGGGTCCCAGAACCCCGCCGTGTTGCACAGGGCGACGGGCCCGCGGATGTGCCCGAGCTGCTGCATGGTGAGCACCTCGAAGAGCTCCTCGAGGGTGCCGGCGCCGCCGGGCAGGGCGATGAAGGCGTCGGCGAGGGCCTCCATGCGGGACTTGCGCTGGGCCATCGTCTCGACGACCTCCAGGCGGGTCAGCCCGGGGTGTGCGAGTTCGCGGTCCACGAGCTGGCGCGGGATGACACCCGTCACCGACCCCCGCTTCTCGACGACCGCGTCCGCCACCTCCCCCATCAGCCCGACGGCACCGCCGCCGTACACGAGGGTGAGGTTCCGGGCGGCCAGTTCGTGCCCGAGTTCGCGGGCGGCCTGCGTGTAGGCCGGGCGCGCCCCGTGGGAGGAACCGCAGTACACGGCGACGGAGGTGATGCGGTCGGAGAGGTTGAGCAGCATCGTGCCGGCGGCCGCCCGGTCGACGAAGCCGGTGCGCCCGTAGAGACGGCGGGCGATGCTGCCCTCCCCGACGGACAGGCTGATCCCGGGCCAGCCCTGTTCCCGGCCGTGGTCGGCGAGCAGCCCGATGAGGCGGGCCCCGAGTCCGATGTTGCGGTACCCCTCGGCGACGTGGAGCATCATCTCGGGGATGTCGTCGGCGACGTGGCCCGGACCGGCGACGAACTGGGCCCAGATGACACCGACGGGACGGCCGCCGTCGAGGGCGACGAAGCCGGCGTCACCGCGCCCGGGACGGAAGTCCAGCGGGTGGGCCGGATGGTCGCGCAGCGCTGCGGCGCGCGAAGGGTGGTCGTCGACGGTCATCGGGCGGAAAATCAGTCCCATGACCGTTGATTCTATCGCCGGTACCGTGGGGTGCATGGCTACCGACCAGTTTGCTTCCGCTCTCGCCCTGGCCCGCGAGGCCTCCCGCGTGGAGGTCTTCACCGGTGCGGGCATGTCCGCCGAATCCGGACTCGACACGTTCCGCGACGCCCAGACGGGCCTGTGGACCAAGGTCGATCCGGTCGCCTTCGCCTCCGTCGACTCGTGGGCACGCGACCCCGAACCGATGTGGGCGTGGTACCTGTGGCGGGGCACCGTGTGCCGCCGCGCGGAGCCCAACCCGGGTCACCGGGCGATCGCCGACTGGTCCCTGCTTGCCGACGTCCACGTCGGCGTCACCACCCAGAACATCGACAACCTGCACGAACGCGGCGGCATGGACGATGTCGTGCACCTGCACGGCTCGCTCTTCGACTACCGCTGCACCATCTGCTCCCGCCCCTGGAAGGGCGAGGTGGAGTTCCCCGACGAGCCGGTCGCGCGGATGGCCCCGCCGGAGTGCCCGCTGTGCGGCAACCTGGTGCGCCCCGGCGTGGTGTGGTTCGGCGAACAGCTGCCCCAGGACGAGTGGGGTCGTGCCGAGGCCCGCATGGCGGCGGCCGACCTGGTGGTCGTGGTGGGCACGTCCGGGGTGGTGCACCCGGCGGCGGGGCTGCCGCTCGTCGCGAAGCATTTCGGGGCGAAGATCCTGGAGATCTCACCGGAGGAGACCGAACTCAGCCGCATCGCGGACGTCTCCTGGCGCACCACCGCAGCGCAGGGCCTGACGCAGCTGGTGATGGGCCTGACGCTGGACGCCTAGGACCTGCCTGAGGCAACCAAAACATGCCGCGAAAGCCCTCCCCGCCTCAGGGAAAGGGGGCTTCGCGGCATGTTTTGGTTGCCTCAGGTCGTGGGCACGACGTGGAGCGCCGCCGTGGGGGTCACCGTGACCTCGTCGCCGACGGCGAAACGCGCCGGCCCCTGCTCGCGGACCGCCAGCTTCTCCCCCGCGCCGTGCAGACGGATCCGGTACAGGGTGGAGTGGCCGGCGTACTCGACCGCGCCGACCGTGGCGCCCACGCCGATGCCCGGCCTGGCGGACAGACGCAGCTGCTCGGGGCGGATGACCACCTTGCCGATCGACCCGACACCCTCCGCGCAGGTCGCCTCGACCGTGCCGAGGGCGCAGGTCACGGTGTCGCCCTCGAGGGTGCCGCGCAGCAGTGAACACGTGCCGACGAACTCCGCCACCCACGCCGTCGCCGGGCGGGAGTAGACCTCGGAGGGGGTGCCCACCTGGACCAACTGCCCCGCGGAAAGCAGGGCGACGCGGTCGGCGACGGAGAGGGCCTCGTCCTGGTCGTGGGTGACCAGCAGACCGGTGGCGCCGCTGGCTGCCAGCACCTCGCGGACGTCGGTACGCAGGCGCACGCGGAGGGCGGCGTCGAGGGCGGAGAAGGGTTCGTCGAGAAGCACGAGGGCGGGCTCGGGGGCCAGTGCCCGGGCCAGTGCGACGCGCTGCGCCTGGCCACCGGACAGCTCGGAGGGCATGCGGTGCGCGAGCTCCGGGATGCCGACCATCTCGAGCAGCTCCATCACCCGCGGCGGCACGGGCCCACGGCGCTTCCACAGGCGGGGGCGGGAGAGGCCGAAGGCGACGTTGGCGGCGACGTCGAGATGCGGGAACAGGGACGCCTCCTGCGGCACCAGCCCCACGCCGCGCCGCTCGGGGGCGACGCTCACCGGGCCGTCGACGACGCGGCGACCCGCCAGATCCACCTGCCCGGCCGTCGCCGGCAGCAGGCCCGCCAGCACGCGCAGCAGCGTCGTCTTGCCGCAGCCGCTGGGACCGAGGACGGCGAGGAGCTCACCCTCGGGCACGTCGAGATCGAGGCCGTGGAGCACCGTCGTCTCGGTGCGCCCCGGACCCGGGAACGCGGCCTGCAGACCACGGACGGACAGGGCCGGCGGGTGGGGGTGGTTCGTCATGAGGAGCCTCCGGGTTGACGGGCCAGCACCAGGGCCGGGATCGCGGCCACGGCGATGAGCATGAGGCCGTAGGGCGCGGCACCACCGTAGGCGGCGATGTCGGTCAGCTGCCACAGCCTCGTGGCCAGAGTATCGACACCCGTCGGGCGCATCATCAATGTGGCCGGGAGTTCCTTCATCACGGTGAGCGCGACCAGCATGGCGCCGGCGGCGATGCCGGGCCACGCGACGCGGCCGGTGACCTCCGTCCACGTCTGCACCGGGGTGCGGCCCAGGGTGCGGGCGGCGTCCTCGAGACGTTCGGGCACCTGCGCCACCGACGTGCGCACCGAACCGACGGCCTTCGGCACGTAGAGGATGCCGTAGGCGATGACCAGCAGCGTCATCGTCTGGTACAGCGCGGGCGCCACCTTGAGGGAGAGGTAGACCATCGACAGGCCGAGCACGATGCCGGGCAGGCCGTGGCCCAGGAAGGTCGCGGTCTCCAGCCCGGCGACCAGGCGGGTGCGCTGCCGGGCGGCGAGGATGCCCACCGGCAGGGCCAGCAGCGTCGCGACGACCGCCCCCGCGAAACCGAGGAGCACCGTCGTCCGCGCCGCGGCGAGCAGGCGCGCGACCTCGACCTCCCGGCCGGCGACGCTGATGATCAGCCGGTGCACCAGCACGCCGATCGGCATGCCGACGGCCGCCAGGAACACGGTGCCCAGCGCCGTGGAGGCGACGATGTGCCCGGCGCGGGAGAGCCGGACCGGCGGCGGGGCGTCGCCACGGACGCGCAGGGCGGTGACGGGGCGTCGTAAAGCACGCTCCGCGACGACCACCAGCAGCGCGAGGAACACGAGCATGAGGGAGAGCACCATCGCCAGCTCGCGGTTGAAGGTGCCGGAGAAGGCGGTCTGCACCGCCGGGGTGAGCGCCGGGTAGCGCATGATCGCGACGACGCCGAACTCCGAGATCGTGTACAACGCCACCAGCAGCGCACCCGCCCCGGCGGCCGGGGCGATCTGCGGCAGCGTCATGGTGAGGAACGCCCGGACCGGACCCAGGCCGAGGGTGCGGGCGACGTCCTCGATGGAGGTGTCCGCGCGGCGCAGCGCGGCGGCCACCGGGAGGGTGACGTACGGGGTGGACACGAGCACGAGCACCAGCACGGAACCGACGTAACCGCGCAGCGGGGTGGCGCTCACCCACGCGAGGCCGGCGACGTAGGAGGGGATCGCCAGCGGCAGGGCGGCCGCCACCCACCACCAGCGGCGGGCCACGAGGTTGGTGCGCACGAGCAGGAAGGCCGTCGGCACGCCGATGAGCAGTGCCCCGCCGGTGGCGCCGAGGGTGAGCAGCATCGTGTTCGTCATCAGCTGCAGGGTGCGGGGGCGCAGCAGCGCGCCGGTGATGCGTTCGACGGGGGCGGCCAGCGCCTCACCGAGCAGGAAGACCAGAGGGGTGGCCACCACCGCGACGGTGCAGAAGGCGAGGACGAGGAGCAGCGGGTGCGGACGACGCGTGCCGCCCAGCCCGCGGGAACCCCGGGAACGACCGAACGGCCGACGCGCGGATGCGCGACGACCGGAGGGTGCGGATGGAACAGCGGGTGCCGACATTTAATCGACGGTGAGGCCGGCCTCGTCGACGAGTGCGGCGCTCTCCTCGACGGTGCCCAGCTTCGCCAGATCGACGTCCGGCGCGGAGAGGGACTCCAGCGGCGGCACACCCTCGGGGCCTGCCACGCCGCTGACCAGCGGGTACTCGAAGGTCTTCTGCGCGAAGTAGGTCTGGCCCGCCTGCGAGAGGAGGAAGTCGACGAACTGCTGCGCGTCGGCACGGCCCTCGCCCTTGGTGAGGATGCCCACGCCGGTGGCGTTGACCAGGCCGGCCAGGTCGCCGGCCTCGCCGAACTTCAGCTGGGCACGCATGTCGGTGCCCTTCTCGGCGGCCGCGGAGTACCAGTAGTAGTGGTTGATGAGGCCGACCTGGATCTCGCCCTTCTCGACGGCCTCCAGGATGTCACCGTTCTTCTTGTAGGTCTTCGGCTCATTCGCGGCGAGCTTCTCGAGCCACTCGCGGGTGGCGTCCTCGCCCTCGGTCACGCGCATGGCGGTGACGAAGGCCAGGAAGGAGGCGTTGCCCGGGGCGACGCCGATCTGGCCCTTCCACTTCGGGTCGACCATGTCGGCGATGGTGGCGGGTGCCTCCTCCTCGGAGACGGTCTCCGAGTCGTAGGCCACGGCGCGGGCGCGGCCGGTGACGCCGACCCACTGGTTGTCCCCGGAGGAGAAGCCCTCGGCCACGCGGGCGATGGTCTCGGCCGGCAGCTCGGTGAGCATGCCCTGGTCCTCGAGGAGGCCGAGCGCGCCGGCCTCCTGGGAGAGGAAGACGTGCGCCGGGGAGGCGTCGCCCTCGGTGAGCAGCAGCTGGGCCTGCTCAGCGGTGGAGCCGTAGCGGACCTCCACGTCGATGCCGGTCTCCTCGGTGAAGTCGGCGATCAGCGGCGCGACCAGGTCCTCGGAACGGCCCGAGTAGATGACGAGCGAACCCTCGTCACCCGCGGCGGTGGTGCCGGTGGCGGCGGTGGTGCTGTCGGTGCTGTCACCGTTGCCGCAGGCGACCAGTCCGGCGGCGGCGCCGCAGACGGCGACCACAGCTGCGGCGAAACGCTTCGTGAAGCGCATGTGTACCCCTCAATACGTCGTGATGTTGTCGATCATGCGTTGCCCCGGGAGAACAACGAAGGTAAGGCTAACCTAGCGACCCCCGGTCACACCAGGGGTATTCCCGACTTTCTCACCCCTTCACCCCCGCCCGGGTACCGAATCGTAGTATCACCTCCATGAACGCCCCCTTATCGACCACCCCCGCCCCCTCCTCGGCAGCGCCGGGAACGGTGGCCCCGTGAGTCTCCGCGCCATCCTGGCGGACACCCGCCCCCTCCAGGTCCCCGCGTACCGACGCCTGTGGATCGCCAACATCGCCACCATGATCGGCGCCCAGCTGACCGTCGTGGCCGTGCCGGCGCAGATCTACTCGCTCACCGGCTCCTCCGCCTACGTGGGCCTCACCGGACTCTTCGGCCTCGTGCCGCTGGTCATCTTCGGCCTGTACGGCGGGTCGATCGCGGACAGCTTCGACAAGCGGAAGGTGCTCGTCGGCTCGACGGTCGGCATGATCGTCACTGCGTTGACCTTCTGGGGCCTGACCGTGGCGGGCAACACCAACGCGTGGTGGCTGCTGGCCGTGTTCTCCCTGCAGCAGGCCTTCTTCGCGGTCAACCAGCCGACCCGCACGGCCGTGTTCCGGTCGATCCTGCCGCTGGAGCTCCTGGCGGCCGGCTCCAGCCTCAACATGATGCTCATGCAGTTCGGCGCGATCGTCGGACCGCTCGTGGCCGGTGCCCTCATCCCCTTCATCGGCTACTCGTGGCTCTACGCCCTCGACGCCGCACTGCTCATCCCGACGCTCGGCGCGGTGCTGGCGCTGCCCGCCCTGCCGCCGAAGGGAGACGTGCAGCGGGCGGGCTTCCGCTCGATCGTCGACGGCCTGGCCTACCTGCGCACCCAGCCGGTGCTCATGGTGGCGATGCTGCTCGACATCATCGCCATGACCTTCGGCATGCCGCGCGCCCTCTACCCGGAGATCGCGGCGGTGAGCTTCGGCGAACCCGGCGACGGCGGCATCATGCTGGCGCTCCTCTACTCCTCGATGGCGGCGGGCGCGGTGCTCGGCGGGCTGCTCTCCGGCTGGGTGTCGCGGGTGGTGCGTCAGGGCCTGGCGGTCATCGTGTGCATCATCGCGTGGGGTGCCGCCGTGGTCGTCGCCGGCGGTGCGGTGATGCTCAGCCCCGGCGCGGTGACGCTGTGGGCGTGGATGGTCATCCTCATGCTCGTCCTGGGCGGGGCGGCCGACATGTTCTCGGCGGCGCTGCGCACCGCGATCCTCCAGCAGTCGGCGGCGGAGCACGTGCAGGGCCGCATCCAGGGCGTCTACATCATCGTGGTCGTCGGTGGCCCGCGCATGGCGGACGTCCTGCACGGCTGGGCGGCCGCGCCGCTCGGCGTGGGCCTGACGACGCTGCTCGGCGGCGCCCTTGTCATCGTCGGCACGCTGGCGTGCGCGGTGCTGGTGCCGGGGTTCACGAACTACCTGAAGCCGGGGCCGCGGGACATCGCGAAGCAGGAACCCTAGACCGATCAGTCCGTGAAATTAGACAAAGTTGTCTGAATTTATGTAGTATGCCGTCATGGCCACCGTCTTCTCACGTCCGCGCACCCCGGCGGCGAAATGCCTCCACCTGGTGCGACTGCACCAGATCGTCACGCGCAGCGAGCTCGTGGAGGCCACCGGCCTGTCCCAGCCCACCATCACCCGCGCCATCAGCGCACTGATCGGTGCGGGACTCGTCCACGAGCGCACCGACCTCACCCGCTCCCAGGGGCGCGGACGCCCGACGATCCCGCTCGAGCTGACCAACCACCCGGCGCTGCACGCGGGCATCGCGGTCGGCACCTCGACGACCTACATCGGGCTCTTCGACACCCGCGGACGCACCATCCGCGACGCCGACGTGCCCACCCCCGTCGCCGAACTCACCGAGTCCGACTTCATCGAGCACGTCATGGCCGGCCTCAACCGCCTCACCGCGGGCCTGGACCGCCCGCTGGCGTCGGTGGGCGTGACCACCTCCGGCCGGGTCACCGACGACGGCGTCGTCGACGCCCCCAACCTCGGCTGGCACGGCGTCGACTTCGCCGGCCGCCTGCGCTACCAGTTCTCCGTGCCCGTCGTCGTCTCCGCGGCGGTGCCCGCGATCCTCGGCTCCGAGATCCAGTCCGCGGAACTGCCCACCGGCACCGACACGAGCGACACGATGGCCCTGTTCGCCGACGACTCGATCGGCGCGGCCGTCGCCGATGAGCAGGGCGTCCACCAGATCGACCTGCCCGACTCCGCGCGCGGGCTGACCACCGCCGGCGTCCTCGACGGCCGCTGGCCCTCCGTCTCCGCGGCGGCCGCCGACCCCGCCGCCCGCCCCGTCCTCGACGAGCGTGCCCGCCGCCTCGGGGAACTCACCGCCGACCTGGCGCAGCAGCACTCCCCCGCCACCGTCGTCGTCGCCGGTTCCGCCTTCCTCGACGACCCCGCCGCCCCGAAACTCTTCGCCGCGGCCGTGCGGGCCCGGATCCCGGAGCTCCAGCTGCGCCTCATCCCGACCCACCGGGAGGTCGTCCGCGCCATCGCCCGCGCCGTCGCCCTGGATCAGACGCTGCGCGAGCCGCTGGCGCTCTACGGTGCGACGCGCGGGGTGTAGCGCGTACGGAAGTACCCTTCCGTCCCCGTGCGTGGAGAGTTTCCCCAGGTCAGATTCTCCTCACGCGGACAAACGGGTACTTCCGCACATCACCCCTCCGGTGCCGTCCACGCCAGGTGCTCGGCAGACCAGCAGTGGTCCGGATAGGGGGTCGCCAGGACCGAGAGGCTCGCGACGTAATCGCGGATGAGCTCCTCGGCGATCCCGTTCCGCAGGGTCGCGTCATTGATGTGGACGGGGACCAGACCGTTGATCCGGTACTGCTCGTTCTGGTCGTACTCCCGGGCCTTCGTGGAGTGCGGGTCACCGGGATCGACGAGGTACTTGCCCGCGCCGTCATACTCGATGATCAGGCCCAGATCCGGATAGAAGAAGTCGACACGCCCCAGCCACACCCCGCGTCGCGACCTGATCTCGGCCTGCTGCCACGGCACCGGCGTCCCCATCCTCCACAACAGGAGTTTGACGTCGGTCTCCCGTGGACTCTCCGATCCTGAGGAGGCCAGCAGGAAAGCCAGCTGCACGTGCGCGATCCCCTTCACCGCGCCCAGTGTCCCCACCCGCTGCTCCACCTCCTCGCGTGTGAACAGCTCGTGCGCCAGGCCGTAGTCGAGCGCCCGCACCGAATCATCGAGCGTGGACCACCGCGACAGATCGAGTGCCGTGGTCAGTGCATCCGTGACCAGCACCGTGCCGAAATCCGTCTCATGCGAGTGCAGGGAACCCGCGTGCGACCTCCTCCCCAGCCTCCGGTGCCGCACCACCCCGGAGCGCCGGGTCCGGGCGACGAACGACGCCAGCTCGACCCCCTGCTGCTCCAGTGCCCGGTGGGAGTCCGCGACGGGGAACCCCCACAGGTGGGCCGCTGAGATCCCCACCACCGCAGACCTCGGGGCGGTACAGGCGTATGCGACGATGCGGGCCTTGATCCTCTCCTCCCGCGTCAGGTCCTCGGCCTGTCCGCTCTCGATGTAGTGTCCGGGCGCAAGGCGGACGTACTCGTCATTCCGCCAACCCCGGATGATTCTCTGACGCTCTGCCCCGGTGGCACGCGTGGTGCTGATCACCGGCCCCCCGACCTGGTTCATGTCCGCAGTCTCCCATCAGCGCCTGCGGCACGCACCTCCACACGTCGGTGGCGTTGTGAGGTACCCGCTTGTTCGCGAGCTCCGGGAGTTTTCCCAGGTCAGGTTTTCCTGGGGTGAACAAGAGGGTACTTCCGCACACATGCCTTCCGTGGGAACAGGGGGGCATATACTCTTGCCCATGGTTTCCCGGATGCGTACCCGCCATTTCGCCCAGGCCAAGGCCGAGGGCCGCAAGATCTCCTGCCTGACCGCCTACGACGCGCCCACCGCCGCGATCTTCGATGAGGCGGGCATCGACCTGCTCCTCGTCGGCGATTCCGCCGCCAACGTCGTCCTGGGCCAGGACTCGACCCTGTCGATCACGGTCGAGGAGATGATGACCATGGCGACCGCCGTCGCCCGCGCCACCGAACGCGCCTTCGTGGTCACCGACCTGCCCTTCGGCTCCTACGAGGTCTCCCCCGCCCAGGCGCTGGAGACGGCCGCCCGGTTCATGAAGCAGACCGGTGTCGCCGCGGTGAAGATCGAGGGCGGCGTCGAGATCGCCCCGACGATCCGCACGCTCGTCGACGCCGGCATCCCCGTCATGGCCCACATCGGCTACACCCCGCAGTCCGAGCACGCCCTCGGCGGCTACGTCGTCCAGGGTCGCGGGGAGGCCGCGGAGAAGCTGCGCGCCGACGCCCTCGCCGTCCAGGAGGCCGGCGCCTTCGCCGTCGTCCTCGAGATGGTCCCCGCCGGCATCGCCGGGGAGATCACCCGCGAGCTCACCATCCCGACGATCGGCATCGGCGCCGGCGCCGACACCGACGGCCAGGTCCTCGTGTGGACCGACGCCTTCGGTCTCACGCGCGGCCGTACGCCGCGTTTCGCGCGTCGTTACGCGGAGATCGGGGACATGCTCCTCGACGCCGCCCGTGCCTACCGCACCGACGTCGAGTCCGGCTCCTTCCCGGACGAGTCCGAGTCCTTCCGGGACGAGCAGTGACCGTCGTCGCGCGCACTGTCGCGCAGCTGCGTTCCGCCGTCGCCGATCTGCAGGGTTCCGTCGGCCTCGTGCCGACCATGGGTGCGCTCCACGAGGGTCACGGCCGTCTGGTGTCCCTGGCCGCCGAGGAGAACTCCTCGGTGGTGGTGAGCATCTTCGTCAACCCGTTGCAGTTCACCGACCTCGGCGACTGCGACGACTTCCGCCACTACCCGCGTGACCTGGACAAGGACGTCGCCTTCCTGGAGAAGCTCGGCGTCGACGTCGTGTTCGCGCCGACCGACGAGGCGATGTACCCGGACGGCCTGCCCCAGGTGTGGGTGCGGGCCGGCGAGATGGGTGAGCGCCTCGAGGGCGCCTCCCGTCCCGGCCACTTCGACGGCGTGACCACCGTGGTGGCCAAGCTGTTCCAGCTCATCCAGCCGGACCGCGCCTACTTCGGTGAGAAGGACGCGCAGCAGCTGGCGATCATCCAGCGCATGGTCATGGACCTGGACTTCCCGCTGCAGATCCGCCCGGTGCCGATCATCCGCGGTGCCGACGGCCTGGCCGAGTCCTCCCGCAACCAGCACCTCACCCCCGAGGCGCGGGAGCAGGCGCTCGTCCTGCCGCGCACCCTGGCCGCGCTGCGTGACCGCGCCGCCGCCGGTGACCCCCTCGACGTCGAGGGTGCCCGCGAGGCGCTGCGCTCCGCCGAGGGCGTGGAACTCGACCACCTCGAGGTCGTCGACGCCGCGACGCTGCTGCCGGTCTCCGAGGTCGGCGCCGGCGCGCTGGCCGTCGCCGCGATCCACGTGGGTGGCACGCGGCTCATCGACAACGTGCGACTGCTTCCGCCGCGCGCTTAGCGTAGGGGCCGACGCCGACGATCGTCGCCGAACCGGGGCCGAGCCAGTCCCCGTAGCCCACCAGGTGCAGCGGCAGCCCCCGGTCGAGGACCCGCCGGAAGGGACGCAGCGCCGGGCGGAAGCCGGTGCACCAGATGAGGTGCTCCGCGTCCACCTCGTCGAGGCTGCGGAACAGCGGCGTCGCCCGCAGGCGGCCGGAGTCCCGCGCGGCCTTCACCGCGGGCAGGACCACGATGTCCTCGAGCTCGGAGTCCGCCCCCGGGTCCTCCTCCCCGCGCAGGATCGCCAGGGCCCGCAGGCTGTTGCGGCGGAAGAGCACGCGGCCGTCGACGTCGTCGGGCATCCAGCGGGGTTCCTGCCGGGTGTACCAGGTGACGTCCGCGACCCCGGTGAGTTCGGCGGCGATCTGGGCCGCCGAGTTCGCGGCGCCGACCACCGCGACCCGCGTGCCCACGAAAGGCCCCGGGCCCGGGTAGTTCGCCGAGTGCCACTGCCGTCCGCGGAAGGTGCCCGGATAGTGGGGCACGAAGGGGGCCGACCACGTCCCCGTCGCCGCCACCACCTGGCGGGCCCGCCAGGTCCTCTCACCTGCGTGCAGCGTGAACACCTCCCCGTCGTGCGTCACCTGCTCCACCGTGACGGGACGCTCCACCTGCAGGTCATAGCGCTTCTCGTATGCGGTGAGGTAGTCGACCACATGCTGCGCCGGCGGGAAACCGTCGAAGGCCGGCATGGGCATGCCGGGCAGGTTCGAGAACTCCGCGGTGGAGAACAACGTCATCGACGGCCACACGTGGAGCCAGGCGGCACCGGGGGTGGGTTGGGCGTCGAGAAGCAGGGGGTCGATGCCGTGACGGCGCAGGTAGTAGGCGGTGGCGAGGCCGGACTGACCGGCGCCGACGATGATGACGTCGTGGATCATGTCAGTCCATCTGGAGGACGGCGCGCAGCTCCGCGAAGGCCTCCGGGAGCACGGTGTGCGTGACGGTGCGGCCCTGCTGCTCACGGGCGATGAGGCCGCACCCGGTGAGCTTCTTCAGGTGGTGCGAGATGGTCGGCTGGCTCAGGCCGATGCGTTCCGCCAGCTCGTTGACGGTCACCGGGTCGCAGCCGCAGCCGGCGATCTCGGAGAGGATGCGCAACCGCGTCGGGTCGGCCACGCAGGAGAACAGCCGTGAGTAGCGTGCGACCTCCTCGTCGGTGAGTGGGCCCTTGTTCAAAGCGCAGCAGTCCTTCATACCCCCACCATATATTGACGGGCATCTATGACGGAAGTACGCTCACATTGACCACCTTCAATACGTGAGGTTTCTCCATGTCCTTCCTCGATCGCTGGCTCCCCGCGTGGATCCTGCTCGCCATGGCCGCCGGACTGCTCCTCGGCCGCACCGTCCCCGGCCTCCCCGACCTCCTCGGCACGATGGAGATCGGCCAGATCTCCCTGCCGATCGCCCTCGGCCTGCTCGTCATGATGTACCCGCCGCTGGCGAAGGTGCGCTACGACAAGACCGCCGAGATCACCGCCGACCGACGGCTCATGACCGCCTCCCTGCTGCTCAACTGGGTCATCGGCCCCGCCTTCATGTTCGCCCTGGCCTGGATCTTCCTCCCCGACCAGCCGGAACTGCGCACCGGCCTCATCATCGTCGGCCTCGCGCGCTGCATCGCCATGGTGCTCATCTGGAACGACCTGGCCTGCGGCGACCGGGAGGCCACCGCCGTCCTCGTCGCCGTGAACTCCGTGTTCCAGATCTTCATGTTCGGCGTGCTCGGCTGGTTCTACCTGCAGATCCTGCCCTCCTGGCTGGGCCTACCGACCACCGCCGCCGAGTTCTCCTTCTGGTCGATCGTGGTCTCGGTCCTGGTCTTCCTCGGCATCCCGCTGGTCGCCGGCGCCGCCTCACGCATCCTCGGCGAGCGCCTGCGGGGACGCGAGTGGTACAACACCGTGTTCATCCCGCGGATCTCCCCGCTCGCCCTCATCGGCCTGCTGTACACGATCGTGCTGCTCTTCAGCCTGCAGGGCGAGAAGATCACCAGCCAGCCGTGGACCGTCGCCCGCCTGGCCGTCCCCCTGCTCGGCTACTTCGTGGGCATGTTCCTCATCTCCGTGATCGCCACGAAGCTCGTCGGGCTGAACTACGAGAAATCGGCCGCCGTCGCCTTCACCGCCGCCGGCAACAACTTCGAGCTGGCCATCGCGGTGAGCGTCGGCACCTTCGGCGCGACCTCCCCGCAGGCGCTGGCCGGCACCATCGGCCCCCTCATCGAGGTCCCCGTGCTCGTCGGCCTCGTGTACATCATGCTGTGGCTGGCACCCCGCCTCTACCCCGGGGACGCCACACTCCCCTCCCCCACCCGAAAGGAACTCGTCCGCTCATGAGCACCTCCGTCCTCTTCGTCTGCGTCGGCAACGGCGGCAAATCCCAGATGGCCGCCGCCCTGGCCGCGAAGCACGCCCCCGGGTGGGAGATCCACTCCGCCGGCACCCGCCCCGGCACACAACTCAACGCCGAGTCCGTC
>Ga0209722_1001624_pt1 | contig 19273 bp, 14 predicted proteins | sample BioC12SIPDNA_2_FD_185745 | JGI IMG/M metagenome (GOLD analysis project Ga0209722, IMG submission 185745) | Anaerobic biogas reactor microbial communites from Washington, USA - Biogas_R1_A C12 SIP DNA (SPAdes) (version 2) | ecosystem: Engineered > Bioreactor > Anaerobic > Unclassified | place... | reverse complement strand
CGTTGACGACGACCGCCCGCGCCCCGCCGCGGTCGATCCGGTCGCGCAGGTCCGCCGGCCCGACGGCTGTCGTCGTCGGCATGATGACCGCGCCGAGCTTCATGATGCCGAGCATCGTGTCCCACAGCTCGACCTGGTTGCCGAGCATGACGATGACGCTGTCACCCCGCGAGACGCCCTGCGCGGCGAGGAAGGCGGCGACCTGATCGGACCGGCGCGCGATCTCGTCGAAGGTGAGGCTCCGGTGCGTCCCGTCCTCCTCGACGACGATCAGCGCGGTGCGGTCGTTGCCGCGGGCGACGGCGTCGAACCAGTCCACCGCCCAGTTCCACACCGGCCCGACATCGGGATAGCGGAACTCCGCCCTCGCCCGGTCCGGGTCACCCTGGAGCGAGAGGAGCAGGTCACGGGCTTCGCGGAAGGCTGCGGTGGCATCGCTGGACATGATCCATGCCTACCACGCAGGACCGACGTCCGCGAGGGCCCGGCGCTCACCTCTACCGCCCGGCACGCCCTCACCAGTTGTAGTCGAGGAACTTCCCATCGAGGGTGATGACGACCCGGTCGCCGGTGGGGTCGGGGCGACGCTGCACGTCGATCTTGAAGTTGATGGCGCTCATGATGCCATCGCCGAACTCCTCGTGGATCAGCTCCTTGATGGCCGCGCCGTAGACGTCGACGGCCTCGTAGAGCCGGTAGATGGTTGGGTCGGTCGGGATCTCCTGCTTGCCCGAGCCGCGATACGGCAGCAGCTGCAGCGCCCGGACCACATCGTCGTCCAGGCCCAGCAGCTCGCCGACCGTCGTCGCCTCCTCAGCGCTCATCGGGTGCTGGCCCAGCAGGGCCGCGACGGTCCACACGGCCGGCCGGCCGATGGCCTCAGCGATCTGGGTCCACGTCCTGCCGGACCGGAACTGCGCGTCCCGGACGATCGCGGCAGCCTGCTCCTTGCTCACCATGGTGCTGTGCTCCTGACCTCGAACGGATGTTCCTGTCACCATGCCAGAGGAGCCGCGCGAAGTCCTCCTGCCCCTCGCGTCAGGCAGGGTCACGCCGGCGAGCGCGACTGGGGAGGGACGTCTTGGTCCGCCACTCGCCTGCTCTCGCCGTCAGCGGGTCAGGTCGAGCACCTCCGCGCCCGGCAGTGCGGCGAGGGCGGCTCCGCTCACGAGAAGCTTGCTGCCACGGATGCCCGAGCCGATGACGGCCTCAGGGCACGCAGCGACCTGGGTGTCGACGAGGACCGGCCAGCCGGCGGGCAGGCCGACGGGGGTGATCCCGCCGAACTCCATGCCCGTCAGCTCCACCGCGTCCTGGTGGGGCGCGAAGGAGATCTTCCGGACGTCGAGGTGGCGGCGCACGACGTTGTTGATGTCGGCCCGGGTTGTCGCGAGGACCATGACCGCTGCGTACTTCACCGTCCCCGCACGCTGACCCGCGACGATGACACAGTTGGCACTCGCCCCGAGCGCCACGTCGTAGGCCCTGCAGAACGCTTCGGTGTCAGCGAGCTCCGCGTCGATGGGCGCGACGAGCGCGCCCGGCACAGTGTCGATGGCCGCGGCCACCGGCTTGGCGAGCAGCTCGGGGTGGTCTGTGGCTGGGGTCCAGGTGAGGTTTCCACGAGGAGAGGGCATGCAGAGACTGTATGCGGCAGGCTCGCCTGATCTGCGAGGCCGGCGCCTCACGTCTCGTGTGCTGAGCGAAGGGCGTAGTTTCCTCGGCGGAGGCGGGCGCCTCACGCTTCGGCGAGTGTCGACCTGCGCGCGGCGGGTAGACTGGGCGGTCGAACCGGCGTGGGTGATACCCCGCACATGACTTCCCGCTCTGATGAGCGCGCCGGGTCTGCAACCTTCAACTCTGTATTGACGAGGAGATTCGTCGTGTCCTTTGACTTCAAGGTCGCCGACCTGAGCCTGGCCGAGTCCGGCCGCCACCAGATCCGTCTTGCCGAGCACGAGATGCCCGGCTTGATGGCGCTGCGCGCTGAGTACGGCGAGAGCCAGCCCCTTACCGGCGCCAAGATCGCCGGTTCCCTGCACATGACCGTCCAGACGGCCGTCCTGATCGAGACCCTCACCGCGCTCGGTGCCGAGGTCCGCTGGGCGTCGTGCAATATCTACTCCACCCAGGACGAGGCTGCCGCAGCCGTCGTCGTCGGCCCCAACGGCACCGTCGACAACCCTGCCGGCGTGCCGGTCTTCGCCTGGAAGGGCGAAACGCTCGAGGAGTACTGGGAGTGCACCGAGCAGATCCTCACCTGGCCGAACGGCGAGTTCGCCAACATGATCCTCGACGACGGTGGGGACGCGACGATGCTCGTTCACAAGGGCAAGGAGTGGGAAGCCGCCGGGCAGGTGCCCCCCACCACCGAGGAGGACTCCGAGGAGTTCGGGGTCTTCAAGGCACTCGTGCGCCGCACCCTGGCCGAGGACCCGCAGAAGTGGACCCGCATCGCCGCTGAAGTCAAGGGCGTCACCGAGGAGACCACGACCGGTGTCCACCGGCTCTACCAACTCGCCGCGAGCGGCGACCTGCTCTTCCCGGCCATCAACGTCAACGACTCTGTGACGAAGAGCAAGTTCGACAACAAGTACGGCGTCCGCCACAGCCTCATCGACGGCCTCAACCGCGCGACCGACGTCCTCATCGGCGGCAAGCTCGCTGTCGTCGCCGGCTACGGGGACGTGGGCAAGGGCTGCGCCGAGAGCCTTCGCGGCCAGGGTGCGCGCGTCGTCATCACCGAGATCGACCCGATCTGTGCGCTCCAGGCCGCGATGGATGGCTACCAGGTCGCCCGGCTCGAGAGCGTCGTCTCCGAGGCCGACATCTTCATCACCGCGACCGGGTGCTTCGACGTCATCACCGCCGAGCACATGCAGCAGATGAAGAACAAGGCCATCGTGGCCAACATCGGGCACTTCGACAACGAGATCGACATGGCCGGCCTCGCGAAGATCCCCGGTGTGGAGAAGACCGAGATCAAGCCCCAGGTCCACGAGTGGACCTTCGCAGAGGGTGACAAGGCCGGCGACTCGATCATCGTCCTCTCGGAGGGGCGCCTGATGAACCTCGGGAACGCCACCGGTCACCCCAGCTTTGTCATGTCCAACTCGTTCTCGAACCAGACGATTGCCCAGATCGAGCTCTTCACGAAGACCGAGGAGTATTTCGACGAGGACGGCAACCCGACCGTGGAGACCCTTCCGAAGCACCTCGACGAGAAGGTTGCCGAGCTGCACCTAGAGGCCCTCGGCGTCGAGCTGACCGAGCTCACCAAGGAGCAGGCTGAGTACCTCGGCGTGGATGTGGCCGGCCCTTACAAGCCCGACCACTACAGGTACTGAGCTCGACGACGGTCCACTAGGCTCAGCCATACAAGGCAGACCGACTACTTGCCCTCGTTACTCCCTGCCGATTATCACTGCTGGACGGTGACTAGGTGGTGGCTGGCGCAGGGGACGGCGCAAGTAAGGGTCCGGCCGTGCTGGAGCGAAAGGGTCCTCGCATGCTGCACTTCCTCGTGGAGTCCCAGTGCGCAGTGGTGCTGCGCGAGGATGGCGCCTCCGCTGTGAAGTACGCCGTCATGGTGGCCACAATTGCCGCGGTGATCATCGTCGTCGTCGTTGTCCTCGGGGAGCAGGTCAAGTCTGCTTTTGACCTCGTGTCCGAGCGCTTGCCGCAGTTCCCGGACGGGATCATCGGCGACTGATCGCGCATGCGGATTCGGGAGTTTCTGGTTCCACTAGGTGTAGGCCGGTCCGTATGTGTAGGCCGGTCCGCTGGCCGAAGAGGTATTGGACGACCTGTCTTAGACGGTATGGAGTGACGCCGTCGCCGTGACGGGGTTGCGGGCCGGGGCCTCACTCACAAGATTCGTGGGTTGTCGAGCAGGGGCTGCATGCTCGGCCTATCCGACAATTGTGCGAGGCCCCGGTGTTTACCGAGCGTACGAGTGTTGGGCTCGACGTGCACGCCCGATCTGTTGCTGCTGCAGCGATCGACAGCGTCACGGGTGAGTTGTCACAGACCAAGTTGACCCCGTCCTTTGAGCACATTCGGTCCTGGGTTGGTGATCTGCCGGGCCCGGTCGCGGTCGCCTACGAGGCGGGTCCGACCGGCTTCGGTCTGTACCGGTCGCTGACCGAAGCGGGCATCCGCTGCCAGGTCGTGGCGCCCTCGAAACTACAGAAGCCGGCCGGTGACCGGGTCAAGACCGACGCCAAGGACGCGATCCATTTGGCACGGCTGCTGCGTCTTGACGAGTACACCTCGGTCGCGATTTCGACGGTCGAGCAGGAAGCTGCCCGCGATCTGGTCCGGGCACGGGAAGACTGCCGCAGTGATCTGATGGCCGCTCGGCACCGGTTGTCGAAGCTGCTGTTGCGGCACGGGATCGTCTACTACGACGGCAAGGCCCGGACCGGCAAGCATGACCAGTGGCTACGCAGCCAGGCGCGGGCACAGCTGAACACACCGGCGACCAGGCTGGCCTTCGATTCCGGCTACGAGACCGTACTCACGGTCACTGCTCGCCGCGCCCGACTCGATGAGGCGATCGAGGAGATGGCCGCCGACTCCGAGTTCACCCCGGTCGTGCGGCGCCTGGGATGCCTGCGCGGCATCGCCACATTGACCGGGTTCGCGCTGGCCGTCGAGGTCGGCGACTGGCACCGGTTCACCGGCAACACCATTGGCTCCTTCGTCGGCCTGGTCCCCTCCGAGAACTCCTCCGGCAGCACCAAGAGCCAAGGGTCGATCACCGAGACCGGCAACGGCCACGCCCGCCGACTGCTGGTCGAGGCAGCCTGGCACCACCGAACCCGCTACACCTTCGGCGTCACCTTGCGTCGATGCTGGGATCTCGCCCCGGCCGCGGCCCGCGTGCGGGGCGACGAAGGCAACCGTCGACTCCACCACCGCTGGGTCAAGTCCATCGACCGCAAGAAGCGCAACACGATCGCCGACGTCGCGGTCGCCCGCGAACTCGCGGGATGGTGCTGGTCGCTGGCCGTCATGGACGACTGAGACCCCACTGGACTGCTTCGCCGCCACCGGGCTGGTGAGTCCGGATCCACCGATGAGTTGGGCGCGGTGCGCCACGCTCACCTACCCCAACACATCGGTGGATCCGGACTTAGCACGATGCCCGGTATCGCGTCATCTGATACCGTCTGAGCCCAGGGCGTCTGGTGACGATTGGTCTGGTCACCGTTGGCGCGACGGAGGGGTGGAGAGATGGGAACCCCTGTTGCGCCACACCCTTGCACCAGCAGACCACATGCTCACCTCATTCACGCTCTGCTGGGCTGTGAGGCCCGCGCCGCGGCCGGATGAGACCGAGATTGATCGCAGCCATCACGGCGCTGGCTCGGTTGTGTGCACCCAGCTTTGCGTACACCTTGCCGAGATGAGTCTTCACCGTTGACTGGCTCATGAAGAGGCTGTTGGCCACGCCGGCCACGGTCTCGCCGTCGGCGACCAACGACAGCACTTCCAGCTCTCGCTGGGAAAGCTTCGGCAGTGACTCCCGACGCTGCAGGGCGTCTTCCAGGCCTGCGGCTTTGAAGACGCTAGGGCACTGCGCCGCGTGCCGCACGGCGGCCAGGACACTGTGCGCGTCGGCAGACTTCAGGACCAGCGCGGAGGCGCCAGCGTCAAGAGCAGCGAACAGAGTTGCGTCATCGTCATACATTGTGATGACGACGAGGCCCATACTCGCCGACTTCGCGCGGATCTTTCGCGCAAGGTTGATGCCGTTGCCATCCGGCAGACCGACATCGACCATCACTACGTGCGCCTGGGTGGTGCCCAGCACCTCCACGGCCTCGCGCAGGGAGCCCGCCTTTCCCACGACGGCGATCGGGCGGCCCCCGTCGTCGACGGTCTCGAGAAAGGTCGTCAGAGTGTCGATCATGACCGTGTGGTCATCGACGATTACGACGCGGAGCGGGAGACTGTTCACGCTGTGGGTGGGGAACCCGTGGGCGGCAGTCATGGGGCAGAGGTTACCGCGTTCTCACCTGCCAGCGTTAGCTCCTCCAGCTGCTTGGAGACAGGGAGTAGTTCGGTGTGCCCAGTCTCTGCGCCAATGAGAACCTCGACGAAGAACCCGTGAGGAGTCAGCGTGCCGACAGCGATGTGCGCATGCCGCGAGAGCGGATGGTCTGCAAAGGCCTCCGGGCCGAGCGCAGAGACCCCGTCGTGCTTGAAGGTGAGCAGGGCGTTCGGCGCAGAGAGGTTGACCTCCCAGTCGATCATCCCGGCTCCACAGGAGCGCCCATCCGCCAGAAAGTCCAGAGCCAGTCGGTGGAGCTGAACCTCGATATGAGCGGGGAACCGGAACATCGTTTCGTTGATTGTCATCGTCGTGCGTGCCCCGGTCTGAGTCCCGAAAAGCTGCAGCGTCTGAGAGAGAATCGCACCAAGGGACACGGTTGGCCGTTCAACCATCCTCAGCGACGAGATCTGGTGACGGACGTCATCGAGCGACCCACGCAGCGATTGGCTCAAGGTCTCCAGCTGCTTTCGCACCTGGCTCCCGGGCTCCTGCTGCTGGATGAGAATGTCAACCTGGAAGGCTAGGGCCGCGAGCTCCTGCGCAACGCCGTCGTGCATGTCGCGCGCGATGCGCGACCTCTCCTCGAGAGCTGCGCGTCCGCGCAGTCGGGAGAAGAGGACACCAACGTCGAGGATCGGGGCGGTTCGCCGAGAGACCCCCTCGACGATGGCCTGGTCACTGAGACTAAAGGGTCCGTGGCGTCGATCGAGTGCGATGAGGCCAGCCTGCTGGCCTTGGCTGTCACACATGGGAACAGTGAGTCCGTACTTGTGCCGGCCGTCCTCGGAGTGCACCCAGTGGAAGGCAACCCCGTCGCCCCAGGTGCGGGCGAGTGGTGAACCCTCATCGGTCGGCGCGGGCCAGGGCATCCTGGTGTGTCCGTGCAGGGCAATCGGCACTGCGTCGTCTCCACTGCGCAGGATGACTGCGGCGCGGTCCACAGTGACCTCTTCCGCAATCTCCGCCAGGGCCGCGTCCCCGAGAGCGGGGATGTCGAACCCCGTATCCAGTGAGTCGGCTAGGGTAGCGAGCCGCAGGAGCAGTTCGCGTGCCTCACCTGCCGCGGTGTCCTTCTCCTCCGGGACAGCCCGCCACAGAGAGGCGACGAGCGCAATCACCATCATGACGACCGTCGTGATGAGCAGGCCCCAACCGCTCAGCTGATGGTGCGTGGTCAGCTCGACCAACATGACACTGGCGGCGAGGACGCCCCACCCAGCCAGCAGGGCACCGAGCCATCCCAGTGCCAGTCCCGCATGGACGGCCGCGATAGAGAGCAGCACGAAGGTGCTGGCATCGTTGTGAACCTGAATTGCCATTGCCGCCAGTGCGCACAGACTGAGGATCGATGTGACCTCCTGCGCCGGCTTCAGACCATGCCGCCAGTGGCGTAGAACGACGATAAGGACGTCAGCAGCGGCGATCGACATGGCCCACGGGACGATGAGGAAGAGGTGACCTTCGAGGGCCGCGATGCCCATAGCGGCGGCCGCCAGGCCCAGCCGGACCGTCAACCCGATCCAGGGCACATTGATGCGCGGCACTGAGATGCCTCGGCGCGCGGTCTTCTTCCGCATACGGACAGTCTGGGCAGGGTGAGGGTTGGTTCTGCAATAGAAACCACCAGATGTGGCCGAACCGCCGATGTGTGTAGATGAGTGCGCCGATCCGGGAACCATCTCGTGTGAGCCGGGCGATCCCATGGGTGTGTGAAGATTGTCGGGTGCGCGACTGCCCCTCGCAGGGTCTGCGGCCGCGCCGTGACAAGACGCAAGAAGGGACCGGATCTGGTGAAGGGTCGCGTGCTCATCGTCGATGACGACCTCTCGCTCGCGGAGATGCTGAGCATCGTCCTGCGCAACGAGGGCCTGGACGTCTCGCACGTCGCCGACGGGAGCTCCGCCATGAGCGCCTTCCGGACGGTCCGTCCTGACCTGGTCCTGCTCGACGTCATGCTGCCGGGTCTGGACGGCATGGAGGTGTGCCGGCGCATCCGAGCGGAGTCCGGAGTGCCGATCGTCATGCTCACCGCCCGCACCGACACCCACGACGTCGTTGTCGGTCTCGAGAGCGGCGCCGACGACTATGTCGTCAAGCCGTTCAAGCCTCAGGAACTCATCGCGCGGATCAGGGCGCGACTGCGCCGAGGTGACGAGCCCGAGCCCGAGCGACTCGAGATCGGTGACCTCGTCATCGACGTGGCGGGCCACTCTGTCCGTCGTGCGGGCGAGATGCTGTCGCTCACGCCGCTCGAGTTCGACCTCCTCGTCGCGCTCGCTCGCAAGCCCTGGCAGGTCTTCTCCCGCGAGACGCTCCTGGAGCAGGTGTGGGGATACCGCCATGCCGGAGACACCCGACTCGTCAACGTGCATGTCCAGCGGCTGCGCAGCAAGATCGAGTACGACCCCGAGAACCCCCAGTTCGTGGTGACGGTCCGTGGCGTCGGATACAAGGCTGGCCCTGCCTGAGACCGGCGCGGCCGACCGCGCCTCGAACCTTGCTCGGCGGCTCTCCCGCGCGCTAGGTCAGGCCTGGCGCCGGCTAACCGGGCTCTGGCGATCCTCCCTCCAGACCCGCGTCGTCATCTCGACGGGGCTCCTCGCGGCGCTCATCCTCGCCCTGATCGGGGCCTACGTCTACGCCGCGATCGCCAGCGGCCTCGAGGACGATCGCGTTGCTCGCGCGGAGCAGCAGGCTCTGGCGCTCACCGCTCGTGCCCAGCTCATCGTCGATGCCTACCAGCCCCGCGAGGGCGACGCGCAGAGCCAGCTTGGGACGGACCTGGTCAACTCGCTCGCGGGCAGCGACCAGTCGTTCTCGGTCGTCTTCACCCGGGCGCTCGCCAACTCGGCCACCTCCACCCTGCCCACGGTCTCGGTCGGCAACACCGGGCTGGGTGCGGTGAGCGATGCCCTCCGCCAATCGGTCTCCGCCGACCCCACTCGTCAGCAGACCCAGCTCACGCAGGTCCTCCTCGACGGCGCCGGGGTGCCTGCCGTCGTGGTGGGCTCTCAGATCGAGGTGCCGGCGGCCGGCCCCTACGACCTGTACTTCGTCACCCCGATGTATCAGGAGCAGGCGACCCTGCGCCTCATCGCGAACTCGCTCCTCGTCGCGGGGATCGCCCTCCCGTTCCTCATCGGAGCCATCGCCTGGCTCGTCGCCCGGCAGACGGTGAACCCGGTCCGCCGGGCTGCCTCGGTCGCACAGCGGCTCGAGGCCGGTGACCTCGACGAGCGCATGCCGGTCAAGGGGGAGGACGACCTCGCGCGGTTGGCCACGTCCTTCAACTCGATGGCGGACAGCCTCCAGAAGCAGATCCACCAGCTCGAGGCGCTCTCCCGGGTGCAGCAGCGCTTCGTCTCCGATGTCTCTCACGAGCTGCGCACACCGCTCACGACCGTCCGCATGGCCGCGGACCTCATCTATGACTCCCGGGAGGAGTACAGCGCCCCGCTGAGCCGCTCGGCGGAGCTGCTGCACGGCGAGCTGGACCGGTTCGAGGCCCTCCTCGCCGACCTGCTCGAGATCAGCCGCTTCGATGCAGGCGCCGCCGCTCTGGACACCGAGCCGGTGAACCTTCAGGACCTGGTCGAGCGGGTCGCTGCCGGGGCGCGGCCGCTGGCGGATCGCCGGGGCAGTGAGCTGGCGGTCCACAGCAGCGGTGACGACCTCGAGGTGGAGGCGGACCCACGACGGATCGAGCGGATCATCCGCAACCTCGTCGTCAACGCCATCGAGCATGGTGAGGGCCGGCCGGTGACGGTCGACATCGCCGGCAACGAGAGCGCGGTCAGCGTCCTGGTGTCGGACCAGGGCGTGGGCCTGCGGCCTGGGGAGTCTGCGCTCGTCTTCAACCGCTTCTGGCGAGCCGACCCGGCGCGAGCACGACAGACCGGCGGCACGGGCCTCGGACTTGCGATCTCCCTCGAGGACGCCCGACTCCACCAGGGCTGGCTCCAGGCGTGGGGCGCGCCGGGGGAGGGCTGCCGCTTCCGGCTCACCCTGCCCCGTCGGCTCGACGCGCCCATCAAGACGGCCCCGCTTCCTCTCCGACCGCCGGAGGAGGAAGAGTCCGAATGAGGCTCCGGTCGTCAGCCAACGCGCCCGCGGGTCAGCAGCGGTTCGCGACGCTCGTGGCGACGCTCGGCTGTCTCCTGCTCACCGGGTGCACGGTGCTCGCCGCGGACCCGACGATCCGCCCTGGCCTCGAGGTCGATCGGTATGCCCCCGAGCCGGCGCTTCAGGTCGCTCCGCCCGGACCGGTCCAGGACGCCAAGCCCGAGGACATCGTCCGCGGGTTCATCCAGGCCCTCACCGCCACGGGGGGCGACTTCGTCACGGCGCGCGAGTTCCTCACCGGGGCTGCCCGCGCCGACTGGTCCCCGGAGGTCGGCACCGTGGTCTTCCGCGGGTCGGTCCAGGTCGCGCCTGTGGACCCGGTGCCCGATGCTCCCGAGGCGACTGAGAGCGCTGAGGCTGCCGACCCGGAGGCGGCTTCGCCGACGGCTGAGCCGACGGCCTCACCCAGCCCTTCCGGGACGCCCACACTCCGGGAGAACGAGCTCCTGCTGCGGATCACCGCCTCGTCCTGGGCCGAGGTGGACCGGGAGGGGCACTTCCGGGAGCTCCCAGCAGAGGTCTCCCGCTCGACCGACGTCGTGCTGCGGCAGGTGGACGGACAGTGGCGCATCCGCCACCTCGACGACGCCTTCGGACGCTGGCTCGCCACCTCGGACTTCGAGCGGCTCTTCGACCCCTACGCCGTGCACTACGTGTCCCAGGCCGAGCGGGTCCTCATCCCCGATATCCGCTACGTCCCCACCGACCGGGTCGCCACGCGGCTGGCGCAACTCCAGCTGGGTGGTCCGCCCGCATACCTGCGTGGAGCCGTCCGCTTCGACATCCCCTCCGGCACCCGGTTGGCCGTGGGAGCCGTCCCTGTCCTCGGCGGGGTCGCTACCGTCGACCTCACCGGCGAGGACATCGGAGTCGACCCGGGCTCCCGCACCCGGCTGTGGGCCATGTTCGTGGCCACGCTGGGACAGGTGCCATCCATCGACCGCATTCAGATCACCGTCGACGGCCGGCCCCTCGACATCCAAGGCATCGAGCGAGTCCGCTCCCTCAGCGACCTCGACTTCACAGCCCGGGCGAACCTGCCGCGCCACGCGCTGATCCGGCAGGGCAACACCCTCGGACTATTCTCGGCACGTCCCCGCCCGGCTGACGGGCCCGCCGAGCCGACCCCGGCGCCGACCCTCGAGGAGCCGCTCGCCGAGGTCGAGCTCGAGTGGCGCGACCTCGCGCTCTCGGCGGCCGGCACCGAGCTGGCCGGCATCTCCGGGGACATGATGAGTCGCTGGCGGGCGGGCATCCGCTACGAGGTGCCAGGGTTCGCCACCGAGCTCGGGCGGCCCTGCTACGACGGCTTCAACACCCTCTGGGTCGGAGGCATCGGTCGCACCCTCGCGCGGGACCGGCTCTTCGCCGTCAACGCGGCGGCGCTGCCCGCCGACCCGCTGCGCTCGACGGCGTCGCCCATCACGGCGAGCTGGCTCAACGAGCGGCGCGTCGTCGCCTGCCACGTCTCACCGCAAGGGACGCGGATCGCGATCATCAGTGACGAGGGCGCTGGCACCCCCTCCCGGCTGGACATCGGTGCCATCGTGCGTCAGCCCAACATGCTGCCTATCTCCGTCGTCGGCCCGCAGTCCATTGGCGAGCACTTTGTCGACGTCGTTGACGCGGTGTGGCTGGACGAGACGTCGATGGCCATCCTCGGGCAGACGCGCGCCAACGCCGCCACGCTCGCCGACCTACCTCCGCCGCAGACAGCGCCACCCGCGACACCTGAGCCGTCGCCGACGGACGTGACCGAGGGGGAGGAGAGCACCGAGACCGAGGGGAACGAGCCGTTCCCCGTCCAGGGCGCGGACGAGGACGCCCGACGCGCTGCGCTTGGCATCCAGCCGTACCTCATCACCGTCGGCGGACGCACGACCACACTGCCCACTATCGTGGGCGGGACCCGGATCACCACTACGACGGGGAACGAGCGGAACCTGGTCATCGTGACCGCGGACGGCACCGTCTATGTGCGGGTCGGTGCCCAGTGGCTGCGCGCGCAGGACCAGGGCTCGGAGGTCATCGTCTCCGCAAGGTGATCGGCGCGGCTGGCAGCGTGTGGTCGGTGGTGCCGAGAGCGGCGACGGGTTGACTGGCTCTCCTCCACAGCGAGGACTGTTGTCGCGTGGGTCGTCCCCAGGCTGATGGTGTCGGTGGTGTGCGCCCTCGACGTCCAGCCAATCTGCTCGGGTGCTTCAGCAGCTGCGACCCCTGCGTGACCTGGTCTGGCCTGCGTCGTGTGGAGCGTGCGGCACTCCGGGACAGACGATCTGCCCGCCGTGTGCGGCCCGCATCGCTGAGCTGGCCCACCCGCGTCGGCACCATCCGGAGCCGTGCCCGCCGTGGTTCCCGTGGACGATGATCTGGTCGAGCTACGACGGACCTCTGCGCCGGCTCATCGTGGCACACAAGGACCAGGGTCGCGGCGACCTCGCCGACGTGCTCGCGGTCGTCCTCAGCGAGGTCGTCGAGCTCGTCATCGACGGGCTGGAGCGCCCGGTCCTCATCCCGGCGCCCTCCTCGCCTCGTTCGCGTCGGCATCGCGGGCGCGAGCCGCTCCTCGACATCGCCAGGCGGATGGGCCTGTCGTCCGACGTTCCGTTGGCTCCGGTCGTGCGTCTGCGACGGCGGGTGCAGGACCAGGCCGGGCTCAGTCATGGGGAGCGCGCGGGCAACCTGGAGGGTTCGATGACGGTGGTCGACTGTGGTGCTCGGCTGCTCGATGGTGCGGACGTCGTCCTCCTCGACGACGTCGTCACGACCGGTGCCACGCTCAACGAGATGACTCGTGCCGTGCTCGAACATGGGGGCGGCTCGGTCAGGGTGAGCACCGTGAGTGCGGCAGTGATCTGCGCGACTGAGCGGACCCATACCCAGGACGCTGCACCTGGCCTATCGTCAAGGTGAGAAGTCGACTAGCGTCGGGTTATGGAGCTAGTCCGGTGCAAGATCCCCGAGGGGGTGTGTGGCGCTGTAGGGGCCTAGCCGGCCGCACCTTTCGGGCAGTGGCCCGCAGGGAGATCGTCACCGCAACCGTGAAGGAGTTCCCGTGGACATAGTCGTTACCGGCCGACAGACACCTGTTTCCGACCGATTCCGGACCCACGCCGAGGAGAAGGTGAGCAAGGCCGCGAGCCTGGCGCCGAAGACCCAGCGGATCGAGATCATGGTCAGCCATGAGCCCAACCGCCGCCAGTCCAAGGCCGCTCAGCGGGTCGAGATCACCTGCTATGCCAAGGGACCAGTGATCCGCGCCGAGGCGTCCGCCGAGGACAAGTGGGCAGCTCTCGACCTCGCGATGGACAAGCTGCTGGAGCGGCTGCGTCGGCGCAACGACCGCCGCCGCATCTCCCGTGGCCGGCGCACCCCCGAGTCGGTCGCCCAGGCGACGGCGCGCTACGACGCGTTCCCGGTGGACCAGCAGGTCGTCAGCCCCGACGGCGGTGCTCCTGAGGGCGAGTCCGAGGACCCCTTCGCCGACTCCCCGATCGAGGTGCGGGAGAAGGTCCACGCCAGCTCGCCGATGACGCTGGAGCAGGCGCTCCAGGAGATGGAGCTCGTCGGACACGACTTCTATCTCTTCCACGACAGCGAGACCGACCAGCCCAGCGTCGTCTACCGGCGCCGCGGATGGTCCTACGGCGTGATCCACCTCGACGTCACCGACGAGGCAACCGAGGGCACCGCCCGGGCAATGGATGCTGCTGCTTCGTGAGAGCCCAGCCTGACGGTGAGGGGTCTCCCGCAACCGGTGAGACCCCTCACCCCTCCTTGCCGATCAGCGTCGTCCTCGCCGACGACCACGCTCTCTACCGCCAGAGCCTCCGGCTCGTCCTCGGACTGGACGGCGACATCGACGTGGTCGGCGAGGCCTCGAACGGCTACGAGGCGATGGACCTCGCTGCCGATCTGAAGCCCGACATCATCGTGCTCGACCTGCAGATGCCCCGGCTGGACGGAGTGGGTGCCATCCGCACCATCGTCGAGAAGGTCCCCGCCGGCAAGGTTGTCATGCTGACGATGTCGGAGGCCACCGAGGACCTGCTCGAGGCCATGCGCGCCGGCGCGCGGGGCTACCTCCTCAAGAGCAGCCCGGCCGAGGAGGTGCTGCACGCCATCCGTGATGTGCACTCCGGCCGGATCGTCGTCTCGCCCTCGATCCTGCTCGGGCTGCTCAGCGAGGTGCTCGCCAGCGATCCGGCAACTGTCGATCCTCGGCTCATCACCGACCGGGTCCGGGATCTGCTGCGCCGCAGGGTGAGGGGAACGAAGATCGACCAGATCGCCGAGGAGGACGGCGTCCACCCCGACGTCATCCGCCAGGAGTTCGACGACCTTCTCGTCCGTCTGCGTGAGGCCAGCGACCCCATACTCCGGACTGCGCCGCCGATGACTCAGCGGGTCACCCTCGCCGCTGCGCGCCGCATCGCGCTGGCCGCACAGGGGTTCGCCCGCCCGCGACCACCCGCCTGGACCGCGACCACCCGTGACCTGACCCGGGTGGGCAACACGCTGCACCTCATCCAGATCGACAGCGTCAACGTCCTCACCCGCAGCCACTACCTGCCGTTCTTCTCGCGGCTCGGTCCCTACGACACGACCCTGCTCGACCGGCTGCGGGACCGCGCGCCCAGGCGTCTCGTCGAGTACTGGGGGCACGAGGCGAGCCTCATGCCGCCGCAGATGTGGCCGCTCTTCCGCTTCCGCAGGGAGAGAGCGCAGACCGAGTCCTGGGCCTGGATGCAGGAGGCGGCGCGGGACTACCCGCACCTCCTCGACGCGATCCGCGAGGAGGTCGCCACCCGTGGACCGCTGACCGCACGGGAGCTCGAGGCGGTGCTTGCCCACGACCACGACCGCGAGCGCAATGAGTGGGGCTGGAACTGGTCGATCGTCAAGCGCATCGTCGAGCACCTGTTCTGGGCCGGCGAGGTCGCCTCGGCCGGCCGGACCCAGCAGTTCGAGCGGCTGTACGCACTGCCCGAGCGGGTCTTCCCGCCCGCGCAGCGGCACCTGCTCACCGAGGAGCTGACTCCGCTGGAGGCCTACCGCGGACTCATCGAGCGGGCCGCGCGCGCCCACGGCATCGCGAGCGAGCTGTGCCTGCGGGACTATGGGCGCATCAAGGTCGAGCAGGCCCGGCCGGCCATCGAGTCCCTCGTCGAGGACGGTGTGCTGCGGCCGGTGACGGTCGAGGGGTGGAAGCGCCCCGCATACCTCCACCGTGATGCCCGCCGGCCGCGGGAGGTGAACGCGCGCGCCCTGCTCAGCCCGTTCGACTCACTCATCTGGCAACGGGAGCGGGTCGAGGCGCTCTTCGACTTCTACTACCGCCTCGAGATCTACACAAAGCCGGAGGAACGGGTGCACGGATACTACGTGCTCCCGTTCCTCCTGGATGATCGCCTCATCGGGCGGGTCGACCTCAAGGCCGACCGGTCGGCTGGGGTCCTGCGCGTTCAGCGGCTCAGCTTCGAGCCGGGACGCGGGGGAGCGGATGACCGCTCCGAGCTCGAGGCCGAGCTTGACCTGATGGCCGATTGGTTGCGCTTGGGGTCTGTGGCGTCCAGCTGAGGAGCGAGGTGCGTCGACCCTCGCGGCCCGGGCGGAAGAGCGACCAGCGGGTGCCGGCGCCTGCCCGGCTGCGGGCGATGTCGGTGCGGACCTCGTTCATGCGCTCCTGGGCGAGGACGGTGTTGGCGGTGTAGTCGTAGAGAGACATGATCTGATCCTTCGGTGATGTCGGCCCTGCGTCTGTTTGACGCTGCGCAGATGCCTTAATGACATCACTATGACATCACCGATGGCGTCAGCGCAAGAGGTTTTCTGAAATCGGGCTGGAAGTTGTCGTTGTATGGGTCGTTTCGTGCGTGGTGGGCGCGTGCCTGACCCAGTGGCGGCCGTCGTCGAAGGTGCCGTCCGCGCGGGGGAAGGCCTGCGGGTCGCGGCCGCACTCGGTGAAGCCGAGACGCTCCAGGACGGCCGCGCTCGCATCGTTGTCGCCGACCGAGACCGCCGTGAGGCGACGGAGTCCGCGACCGCCTTGTGTGGCGGGGGTGAAGGCGTGGTCCGTGGCGAGTCGAGCTGCCCGGGTCGCGACACCTTGGTGGCGAGCGGAGGGGAAGAGCTGGAACCCCAGCTCGCCGCTGCCTCCCGGCTGGCCACCGCCGATGAGCACGACCGCGCCGAGTGCCCGGTCGCTCCCTGCTGCCGTGATGCACCAGTGCGTCGCCTCGCTGAAGGCGGCCCGCTCGCGGCGGACGAGAAGCCACTCCTCGAAGTTCCGCGGAGTCGGCGCGGCGCCCGGCGGCATGAAGTGCTCTGGCGTTCCTGTCGGCTCGAGGGCGTCGACGTCGCTCTCCTGCCACGGCCGCAGCCGCAGGCCGTCCCCCTCGAGGACGACCGGCTCGAGCCACGGCGTCACCGGGGCGGTGAGGTCGTCGTCCCGGCCGACGCTGCCGCGCCAGCCGTCCAGGGCCTCGTCCCGCTGCGGGAGCGACTGGGGCAGGGTGCCGTGGTAGGTGAAGCCGCAGGCGTGGGCGACCCGCCACGAGGCGAAGTTGCCCCTGTTGGCCTCCCAGAACATACGGACTCCGCCGTTGTCGAACCACCACCGGGTGGCGAGGCGCAGGGCTCCGCTCATGAGGTGCCGGCCCCGACCCTCCGGGTGCAGGCCGAAGCCGATCTCCGCGATGCCCGCTCCCTTGGGGCGGATGTCGATCGAGCCCATGAAGGTGTCCGGGTCGTCTGCGGCGGCGATGGCCCACACCCTGGGTCCGCCAGGCTGCTCCCAGCCGCGGGCAACGAGCCCGAGGAAGGAGCGGGCGTCCTCAGGGCCGTAGGGCACCGGGACGGTGGTCCACCTGATCGACTCCGGGTCCCGGCACTGCTCGACGATGCGGTCGAGGTCGCCCTCGCGCTGGGCGCGCAGGAGCACGTGCCCGTCGGTGAGCTCCGGGACGCAAGCGGGATAGGTGGCTTCGCTCATGGGACCAACCCAACCAAGGTCATGGCGAGGCAGCCACCGGGTTTCTGTTGGTGCGTGGGGGTGCTCGTCTGTTCGGCAGCTCTCTGCCGGCCATGGCGGGAGGTGAGGAGGGTCCCGGAACAGACGAGGCGCATACCTCGTTCATTCCAGTCGACTAGCCTTAGCAGGTCGGCCCCCTGTCGCCGGCCCCAACGTCGTCGTCTCATGAGGTGAATCTGTGGCCAAGCTGTTCGAAAAGCTCCTACGTGCCGGTGAAGGCCGTCAGCTGAAGAAGCTGGAGGCCGTCGCTGCCCAGGTGGCCGCCATCGAGGAGGACTTCGAGAAGCTCACCGACGCCGAGCTGCGCGCGGAAACCGACAAGTTCAAGGCCCGCCTCGCCGCCGGCGAGACGCTGGACCAGATCCTGCCCGAGGCGTTCGCGGCCGTCCGTGAGGCGAGCAAGCGCACCATCGGCAAGCGGCACTTCGACGTCCAGATCATGGGTGGCGCCGCACTCCACCAGGGCAACGTCGCCGAGATGAAGACCGGTGAGGGTAAGACGCTCGTCGCGACCCTCCCGAGCTATCTCAACGCGCTCACCGGCAAGGGCGTCCACGTCGTCACGACGAACGACTACCTCGCGTCCTACCAGTCCGAGCTCATGGGCCGCGTCCACCGCGCCCTCGGCCTCGAGACCGGCTGCATCCTCTCCGGCATGACGCCGGAGCAGCGCCGCGCCGAGTACGCCAAGGACATCACCTATGGCACGAACAACGAGTTCGGCTTCGACTACCTGCGCGACAACATGGCCTGGGCGCCCGACGAGATGGTCCAGCGTGGGCACCACTTCGCCATCGTCGACGAGGTCGACTCGATCCTCATCGACGAGGCCCGGACCCCGCTCATCATCTCCGGCCCGGCCGACCAGCCGACGAAGTGGTACGTCGAGTTTGCCAAGCTCGTCCAGCGTCTCGAGCGCGGCGAAGCCGAGTCCGGCACCGGCGACTACGAGGTCGACGAGAAGAAGCGCACCGTCGGCGTCCTCGAGTCCGGGATCGAGAAGGTCGAGGACTGGCTCGGGATCGACAACCTCTACGAGTCCGCCAACACCCCGCTCATCGGCTACCTCAACAACGCCATCAAGGCCAAGGAGCTCTTCCAGCGCGATCGCGACTACGTGATCATGGACGGCGAGATCCTCATCGTCGACGAGCACACCGGTCGTATGCTCGCCGGCCGCCGCTACAACGAGGGCATGCACCAGGCCATCGAGGCCAAGGAAGGCGTGCAGATCAAGAACGAGAACCAGACGCTCGCGACGATCACCCTGCAGAACTACTTCCGCATGTACGACAAGCTCGCCGGTATGACCGGTACCGCCCAGACCGAGGCGGCCGAGCTCAACTCGATCTACGGGCTCGGTGTCATCACGATCCCGACGAACCGCCCGATGATCCGCGTCGACCAGCCCGACCTCGTCTACCGGACCGAGGAGGCCAAGTTCAACGCGGTCGTCGACGACATCGCCCAGCGCCACGAGGCCGGCCAGCCGGTCCTCGTCGGCACCGTCTCGGTCGAGAAGAGCGAGTACCTCTCCGAGCAGCTGCGCCGACGCGGCATCCCGCACGAGGTCCTCAACGCCAAGCAGCATGCCCGTGAGGCCTCGATCGTCGCCCAGGCCGGGCGCAAGGGCGCGGTCACCGTCGCGACGAACATGGCTGGTCGAGGCACCGACATCATGCTCGGTGGCAACCCCGAGTTCACCGCGGTAGCCACCCTCAAGCAGCGCGGTCTGGACCCGGTCGAGACGCCGGAGGAGTACCAGGCCGCCTGGGAGGCTGCCCTCGCCGAGGCGGAGGCCGCGGTCGCCGCTGAGCACGACGAGGTCACCGAGCTCGGCGGACTGTATGTGCTGGGCACCGAGCGCCACGAGTCACGCCGCATCGACAACCAGCTCCGCGGCCGTTCCGGCCGTCAGGGTGACCCCGGTGAGAGCCGCTTCTACCTCTCGCTCCAGGACAGCCTCATGCGGCGCTTCAACGCCGGCATGGTCGACCGGGTCATGGCGACCTCCGGCCTCGGCGACGACGCGCTCGAGTCGAAGATGGTCTCGAAGT
>Ga0209722_1001620_pt1 | contig 19297 bp, 17 predicted proteins | sample BioC12SIPDNA_2_FD_185745 | JGI IMG/M metagenome (GOLD analysis project Ga0209722, IMG submission 185745) | Anaerobic biogas reactor microbial communites from Washington, USA - Biogas_R1_A C12 SIP DNA (SPAdes) (version 2) | ecosystem: Engineered > Bioreactor > Anaerobic > Unclassified | place... | reverse complement strand
GCAGCTCGAACTGGACGTTGTAGTTCCAGACGAGCATCTCGTGCAGCTTGTAGATGCGGTCGAACTCATACTGAAGGTAGAGCCGCTCTTCGTCCGGGGCATAGGCCACCCACATATCCCCCGCCTCGGTCGAGTGCTGATCGGCCGCGTTGAGACCCGAACCGTCAATCGTATTCTCCGGCCCGGCGCCCGCATCGAAGTCGCCGTTGCTCGTGGCGATGATGTTCGCAACCGGATACGCGAACGGCTCGCTGGTGAAGCTCCAGGTCTTGCCTTTGAAGATCGTATTGTCCGGCGCCGCATTCACTTCGTCGATCCGCCAGTAGTATGTCGTATTGAATTCGAGCAACCCGTCCGGATCGTAACTGGTCCCGGTCTGGCCCTGGCTGACGAGCACGCCTCTCGCGTCGGTCCGGCTGGCCTCGTTGACATCGTCGAAGACCGTACCGAGGTAGACGTCGTGCGTCGCGGCGAACTTGCCGGCCGTCCAGCTCAACACCACGTCACGCGGAACGTCGATCGCCTCCTCTTCCGGAGCGGGCTTGGCCGCAAACGCCGGCCCTCCCATGCCGGAGACGTCCGCATAGGTGTCACCGAGGCGAAGCTCGTCATAGAAGAACTCGCCGTCGCTGCCGATGCGGATCCGAGTGAACGGAACCCGGCCGACGGTCTCGCCGGCAGTTTCATTGTCGTAATAGGCGGTCTCCACCGTCGGCTCCCGATCCAACGGCGGGTTGATCCAACAGGTGATATGGGCGCCGGCGGTCTGGTTGATGATGCGAATCACAAAGAACGCCTGCTCCGACGTCGGCACCTCCGAGAGCTTCGCCCCCGTCACCGCGCCGGCGTCGCCTGCGGCGTTATACAAGGCGATACCCCAGGTGGCCGCGCCGGAGGGCTTGCCCAGGAAGATCGCCTCGCTGCCGTCGTTGAACGGAGAGATGCCCGACCAGGACGGGGCCGCCGAACTGGCGCACAGGAAGCTGATCCAGATCGTTCGGTTCGACGCGTCAAAGCCGGAGGGCATCTGGCGGTAGCTGACCGTGCTGGCCGTGCCCACCTTGTTGCCCACCACCTCCAGATCGGGCCAGTCCAGGCCCGGCGCGACAATGTTCTGACCGCCGTCCCACGCGACGCCCTCGTCCCAGCCGGTGCCGCCGGCATTGCCTGCGATGCTCCCTTCGGGGTAATCGAAGCCGTCGTAGACAATCAGATCCGCCGACGCACTGCCGACCAGACCCACCATGACCACGCCACAACACAACCACTTCAATACTCTCCACATGCCACTACCCTTTCCTTTCTGCAATACTTGGTGTTTGAATCTCGCCGCTGCGACAGGACGGGTCCTTTCGCCGGCAGCGTTCCGACAGATCTGCCGTGTGGACATGCGGACAGGCGTCGTTTGTTGAAGAGAGCCACCTGTGAGGATTCCTGGCGTGGCCGATCCTGGCGGAGACAAGAAACTGCCCGGCATGACCGACCCCGAAACCCCCCGCCCGTTGCTCCTCCGGAGATGGTTGAATGGCACACCCTCAACCGTTTGTATCGCGGCGCACCGCCGCTCTGTCCAGCGGGCACCTCCTTTCTCACCTGTTCCCGGCCTCTGAGGAAGACGGTCGCGCGGTGGTTCTGTGGACGGAACACCAGCGCTTTGTTGGGACAGCAGCACTGCTGTACTCTCCCCTTGGCGGCGTGGGTACAGGCCGGGTACACCGCCTCAGGGCCTCTCGAATCCGCCGCGAAAGCGTAACCGCTTGAGGGAGCGGTCGCTGTGAAGGCTGCACTCAAGAGCATGCGCGCCGTGGCGCGCCGGCGAGAACATTCGCACTCGACCGAAATCGTTTGTACCACATTCCCCCGCGGGATGCAAGAGAATCCGGAGAATCCAGCGAATTTGTCGCCGGAGGCCAGGTGCCGGACGTCGTTACGACACAGGGGGGCGAATGCAGGCGGGTCTTACGAAAAAGGGCCGACCCCTGCGGCCGGCCCCGTAATGCAAGTGGCAATCGAGAGATGCTCAGAAGGAGTACTTCAGGCCCACACTGGCCCAAAGCTCGTCGGCGCCGTCGTTGAACCATTCGAGTCCCGTGTCCAGTGCTCTCTGATAGTAGACCGCCGGCGTCAGCGTGAGATTGTTGCCCAGTTCCAGATCGGTCGCGACGCCGAACAGCGCGTGGGAGAATTCGCGGTCCTTGCGTCGCGGGCCGTAGGGATTGACGCTGTCGTTGTAGACCAGCTCGGCGTGCAGTCGGATCAGGTGCTCGGGCATCTGCGGCAGAAGGCCCTGCACGGTGAACCCGTAGTCGAGCATGAAGATGTGGAACCACCCCGAGGCCGCACCGCCGATGTAAGAACCGCCTTTGGACGGCCACATCTTCGCCGCTACGTACGTTGGGCACAGACCCTTGATCGGCAGGATGTTGGGCCAGGACAATACGGCGTGCGCCTCCTGAAGGTCGGCAAAGTCGCTCGGCATGTCCGGATAGTCGTACATCACCCAGCCGACGCGGAAGTTGGTGGCATAGGGCTCGTCCGGGAACAGACCGTTCTGATAATACAGCGTATAGTCGTATCGGGTCCAGTTGACGTAGCCGCTGCCGTTGGCGTAGTGCCCGGCCGCGCTGATCCCGAACCCCGTTTCGAACAGGTCCACGTCGCCCACCAGATGCGTGGCGCTCTTGCTGCCGAAGACCTTGAATCCGCGCCAGATGTACTCGCTATCGTAGGTGACCCCGAGGGTGGCATGCAAACTGCCCGCCTCCATCCCCAGCAGATCCCCTTCCCAGTCCTGTGCTCCTGCCGTTGCCGCGATAAGCAAGACGGCCGTCAACAACAGTACATGCTTCATTTCGATCTCTCCTTACTCACTCTCATGGCTACACACGACGAACGTTGGTCTCTATCTTCTCACACAGGGTCGCCGCCGGACCTACCAACGACCGCTCTTTCGGATCTCCGCCTTGGGCAGATTTTCGAGGACCTTGGTAAACTTGCGAATGTCTTCCTCCGGCATCTCATAGTCGGAGAGCTTGCCCGTCAGGTAGGCGTTGTACCCGGTCAGGTCCATCAGACCGTGGCCACTGTAGTTGAAGAGAATGACCTTTTCCTTGCCCTCTTCGCGGGCCTTCACGGCCTCATCGATGGCAGCGGCGATCGCATGGCTGGTCTCCGGGGCACAGATCGCGCCCTCGGTCCGGGCCCAGGTCAGGGCCGATTCATAGCACTTGATCTGGTGATACGACCTCGGGGTGAACAGGCCTTCGACGATGGCCTGGCACACCAGCGGGGCCATCCCGTGATACCGCAGGCCGCCGGCGTGAATGGGCGGCGGAACGAACGCATGGCCAAGGGTGTGCATGGCCAGCAGCGGTGTCATACAGGCGATGTCGCCGTGGTCGTAGGCGAATGGCGCGCGGGTCATCGTCGGGCAGGCCGCCGGCTCGACCGGGATGATTTCGATGTTGGCGCCATTGATCTTGTCGGCGGTGAAGGGGAAGGCCAGTCCGGCGAAATTGCTGCCGCCGCCGGCACAACCGATGATCACGTCGGGGAGTTTCTCCCCGGCCGCCGCCAACTGCTTCTTCGCCTCGAGTCCGATGATGGTCTGGTGCAGCATCACGTGGTTCAGCACGCTGCCCAGCGAGTACCGGGTCTGGCCCGACGGGTCGGTCACGGCCTGCTCGACGGCCTCGCTGATGGCGATGCCCAGGCTGCCCGGCGTGTCAGGGGTCTCCTGGAGGACCTTGCGGCCGGCGTTGGTCTCCGTGCTCGGGCTCGCCACACAGTTGGCGCCCCAGGTTTCCATCATGAACTTGCGGAAGGGCTTCTGGTCAAAGCTGATCCGGACCATGAAGACCTTGCACTCGAGCCCGAGCAACGCGCAGGCAAACGCCAGGGCGCTGCCCCACTGTCCGGCGCCGGTCTCGGTGGTCAGACGCTTGATGCCGAACTCCTTGTTGTAGTAGGCCTGAGCAACGGCCGTGTTGGGCTTGTGGCTTCCCGGCGGGCTGGTGCTCTCGTCTTTGTAGTAGATCCGCGCGGGGGTCTTGAGGTACTTTTCGAGGTATACGGCTCGCCGCAACGGCGCAGGACGCCACCGGTAGAGCAGGTCCAGCACCGGCTCGGGAATGTCGATCCAGCGCTCCGTGCTGACTTCCTGCTCGATGATGTTCATCGGGAACACCGGGGCCAGCATGTCCGGCGAAATCGGTTTGCCGTCCGGACCGAGCGGAGGAAGCATCGGCGTGGGCAGATCCGCAGCCAGATTGTACCACTGGCGTGGTATGTCACTTTCTTTCAACAGAATCTTGTGCTCCATCCTTTTTCTCTCCAACCTGAACTTGGGTTCGGCTAAATCTGCGCACGAAAGCACCCCGTAACCCGCTTTGATAGTAAATCGGGGCGGCCTTGTCAACGAAAATATCGACATCTCCGGCCCCCGGAGATGAGCCCTAAATGCCGAGCCGTCGGCGATTTATCTGAAAGGCAGCCTTCGCAGGCCCCCCAGGCGAGCTCAGAATACGATGGCCGCATAGCCAACGGCGTCACTGCCGGTCATGCCCATCCTGCGGCGCATGACCTCGTTGCTGTCGGTGTGAGCCAGAAGGACCCCTCGTTCGACCCCCAGGCGTCGGGCGACAGCGGTCACGGCGGCCGCCCCCCCCGGACCGCACGCGTTACCGTTCTCGATCGCCCCGGCCAGCAGCCGCTCCGCATCCAGCGCCAGTGCCAGATCGATAAACGCCCGGTCGTTCACCTCGCGGGCCCAACACAGACCCGCCGAACCTGCCCCCATCGGCGTAAACCCATATCGCGGGCCATAATGCGTCAAATCCGTCGAAGCGACGCAAATGATCGATCGGCCCGTCCGGGCCGCCACATCGGCCAGCGCCTCACCCAGAGCCAGCGACCCTTGCGTCGGCGGCACCGTCAGCGGCAGGATCCTCGCCCGAGGGAAGAGATGCACGATGAAGGGAATCTGCACCTCGATGCTGTGCTCGTGACGATGGGCCGCCGGATCGATCCCGACAACGCCCCGCTCGACAAGGTCGTCCCGCAACGCCCCATCAACCGCAACGGCGCCCAAAGGGCATTCCCACTCGTCGCTGCCGTCGTCTGCCGGTTGCCGCCCGAAGTACCCGTGGGCCGTCCCGCACAGTACGAACGTCTCCACCGCCTGCCCGCAATCCTGGATCGCTCGAAACACCATCGCCGCCAACGAACCGCTGAACGTCCAGCCCGCATGCGGCACGATGCCGGCCACAATCGACGGCGGCAGAGACCCCGGCAGCTCTCGCGATTCGAGGCACGCCCGGACTTCCGTCAGGCACTCGTCGCGCCCCCCGGGGTAGAACTGACCCGCAACGACCGGTCTTCGTGTTGGCATCTGAACCCCCTAATCCCTTGCCTTCACCGTCCGCAACGGCTATCATCCGGCCGAAAGACAAACGACCCTGATTGTATTTCGCACGGGGGAAAAGACAAATGGTATCTGAGAAAACACCGGCGGTCGCGGTAGTCATGGGTTCGGACAGCGACCTGAACGTGATGGAAAGCTGCGTCGAACAACTGCGCCAGTTCGGGATCGAGCCGGCCGTGCGGATCATCTCGGCCCATCGCACCCCGCAGATCGCCTGCGAATTCGCAGAAAACGCCGAGGCCAGGGGGGTCAAGGTACTGATCGCCGCCGCAGGCATGGCCGCTCATCTGGCCGGCGCGCTGGCAGCCCGATCGTCGCTGCCGGTCATCGGCGTTCCCCTGGTCGGCGAGCCGGGCCTGGGCGGAATGGACGCCCTGCTCAGCACGGTGCAGATGCCTCCCGGCGTGCCCGTCGCGACGATGGCCGTCGGCAAGGCCGGCGCCAAGAACGCCGCCATCCTGGCCGTGCAGATCCTCGCTCTGCAGGATGCCGAACTGCGCCGAAAACTCACCGAATTCCGAAGCCGGCAGGAACAGATGGTGCGACAGAAGGACGCGTCGCTGTCGGCCTGAGCCGCTCAGATGCGCCGCCGGGCCCACCGCAGGCAACCGAAGCCGAACAGCACCAATGCCGTCGCCGTCGGCGCCGGCACGGGCACGGTCGCACTGTCTGACACCGTCGTGATCGTCAGACCGAACGACTCCAGCGAGCCGGTGTCCATGTAGTAGGCGTCGTAGATCCGCAGCCGCCACGACCCGAAGACATCCTCGCCGTCGAAGGCCGCCAGCCCCGCCGGATCGCGCGGACGGAAACGACCCTCGAAGGGGGCCACCCCGCTCTGGATCGAAATCAATGCCTCGTCGTCGAACACCGTATCGCGGTAGTCAGCCCCTTCGAAGTATTCGCTGAATGGGTCGTACATGTTCAACACCACCGTCGTGCCGGACGGACTGGTCAACAGCAGTTGCAGGTCGAAGACGTTGGCGTGCGTCAGGCTCACAGCCGCGTCCAGGTCCACGATGACCCCGTGGCTGGGAACCTGAACGATCGCGTCGTCCATCCAGCCGCGAGTAGCGCTGAGATCGGCGGGAATGGGCAAATCGAACGACCCACTGTAGGACACACCCGGTCCGGCCGAAGCGGAACTACCCCACAGACCAAACCCGAAACAAAGGAATGCAATGAACCTGATGCGAATCCGCAGTCTCATCCTGGCCGTCCTCCTCACACCGCACGGCGCGCAAGTCTCATCACAGCAATCCGGTCCACGGAGTACGGATTATACGACACCAGGATGCAAAAAGCAAGAAAATCACCGTCAAACGCGGAGATTATAGGTCGATGCAGCGATAAGACGTGAGGAACACCGAGCGGAAGGCTCCACCAAGAAACGAAAAAAAGGGGCGACCTGTGTTCGTCGCCCCCATGCTCATGGCCCGCGCCTGCCGGCCCTGCGATTCCGCCTGTGGCTCCATCCATCGGCGGAGGTGCGCAGGTGCAATACCAACCGGGCGGACACGAACGACCGCACCCGGGCGGGCGGTCGCTCGCCCTCGGCGAAACGCGCGTCCCCGATCAGAACTGACCGAGCAGACGAGCCCTCAGCAACGCCATTTGAAGCGAACCAGTCGACGGCGTCATGGAGCCCATGCCCCAGACCGACGGCATCCCCAGCAGCGACTGCGTACCCAGAAGCGACGAAGTCCCCAGCGGCGACTGGGACCCGAGGCCGCCAATCCCGAAGAGGTTCGACGCCCCCAGCAGACCTCCCAACGGACTCGTCCCGCTCGACAGGTGGATGTTGGCCACCGTATAGCTCGAGCCGTCGCCGACCTGAGACATGTCGATCGTGAAGTTCTGCGTCGACTGCCCGCTCTGATCGCCTTGCAGCAGTTGAATTTGATTGATTGAGCCGATGTTCATTCCCTGATCCTGAAGCAGGTTGCCGAACGCGCCGGAACCAGCCAACAGGATGAGAATGATCGAACACGAAACACCCCTTCTAACCATTCCTGGACTCCTTTCAACATGGGTGGTCTTCACTCCGTTTCGGAGGGCCGATCACGTGTCGGCCGTCCCAACACACCCTTCTGTCCGAACCGCTGGATGGCAGTGCCTTCGTCTTCTGCGTCTGCCGACGTTGGCCCTCCAAGGCGCCGGTCGGGATCGGACGCAGGTCGAAGAAGCCCCCTGATCGAGGCCCGCCGCTCGAGAAGAGCCTGATCACCATGAACGTTGCGGCAGGCCTGACCAGAGGGCTTCGCGGCATCCTGTCCGATCCCTGCAGCACGCCTCGCAGGAGCTATCCATCCAACGACGATGGCGCTGCGGTTCGGCGACGGCAGACTCGGCAGGACCCACGTACCATCCTACCGATTGACTACTGCAGGACCAGCGCTCCCTGCGCCTGCGAGCCGGTAACCGACATGCCCGTCAGGATGATGGCGGCCGAGCCGGGCTCGCCCACCAGATCCGAGGTCTGCATGCCCATCACGGTCGTCGTCTCCTGCAGATCGCCCAGGGCGTTCGTCCCGCTCTGGCCGCCGTTGAGCACGATCGTGTGCAGCGCGCTGGCCCCGCCCACGCCGTTGGCCCGGGACAGGCCCTGCAGGGCCGACAGATCGAGCGTGCCGCCCTGGGCCTTCGCGTCAACGCAATCGCCGATGTTCTGCCACTGGCCGCCGGCGATGTCCAGGCCCTGGCTGGCGCCGATCTCGGCGCACTCGCCACAGGCGTTCAGGGACTGACCGATCGAGCCGAAGAACGACTCGGCGGCGATGCCCACGATGCTCTGCTGATTGTCGACGATGAGGTTCTGAAGAGACTGGGCCGTCTGGCTGCCCTGGTCCAGTTGAATGGCGTTCGTCGCCCCGATGGCGGTGATTTGGTCGTGCAGGGCGCCCGCAAAGGCACCGCTGGCAACGATACTGACAACGATCATGGAAGATGCGATTGTTTTGAACATCGTTCAGACTCCTTCTGCTACGGATTGTTCACGTTGTTTCAGATCGCCGATATCCATTCGGCGATCGCAATGCACGATGACAAGCGTTCCTGATTTGCTGAGAGGCGACCTCCTTTCTCTTCCTCTCCTCGTTGTGCTGTTGGTCTGCCGCTGCATCCGGGCTGACTTGTCCGCCACGCGACGGGCTCGCCGCCCGATCATGCCGGACGCCCGATTCCGTGTCGCAGGGACAAAGCCCTCTGATGCAGGCACGCCGTGTCCCGAAGGAGCCTGAACCAACGCGGTCTGTTCCGGCAAGCCTGATCAGAGGGCTCTTAGGTCATTCTGTGGACAAGAACGAGGTTGTCGCTTTGCTAACACCCAGAAGCTAAGAAGCCACACATCAGCGTCCTCTCCAGACCCGTCCGATGAGCCCTCCGTAAGAGCGATTGCCAATTCCCCTGCGATTCACGGCCCCGGACACGAGCGGCAGCGGGCCCTCCGGCAGCCAAGCCTCGGACAAATCCGAATGCGGCCTGGCTGCCGAACGACGGCCCGACAGAAGTCTCATGAGACTAATACTGGCCGGCGCTGAAATCCGCGCCGCCAGCGACCTGCGTGCTGCCGCCAGGACCGCCGCCGACAGCATCATACAGGCTCACGCCGATCCCTTGCACATTGGCGCTGCCGCCCCACGGGGTAAACGTCAACTGCGTCTGCACGCCCAGGAACGTCTGGAGACCGAGGGCCGAACCCTGCCCGCCGATCTTCGTGACATCCTGCGTCATCACGGCGCCGAGATCCTGGTCCTGATAGCCGACGGCCGGAATCTGCGTCTGGCCGGCCCAGCCGATCGCGTTCTGATCGACGTCGAACACGCCGGCCATGCCCACGGCCCCGGCGCTCTGAAGCAGCGCCGCTGTGGTGCCTTGGTACGCCGTCGTGTGCGTCGGTGCGATCGTACCGAGCTGCGAAAGATCCATCGTCAACGCGCTGATGTTGCCTGCGGCCCCGTCGCCGAGGACGGTCACGCCGTTGGTCCCGAGCAGAGCCCCACCTTGGTTCTGCCACAGGCCGAACGCCGGCGTCCCGGCTGCCATGAGCAGCAGCAGCGCAACTGATACTGCAAATCCTTTGAACATCTTGCGAACTCCTTTTCTTGGGTTCCTCGATTGTCGTCACTTCACCGGCCGCCTCGATCCGATCGCCCCACGGAGACCCTGCCTCCGTCCGATCCGGCCGAAACAACCCGACACAGTGCAATGGGGAGCCCCGGGGCCCATTGCCCTGTCACGATCCGAAGATCGCTTCAGGGCTCCCCGCCCATTCCTCGACAGACTCCGTCGTCTGACAGGTCCGCCCGATTTACAGGGCCTGCTGCGACTGAACCGTCTGCACGGTCATCGTGCCGCCGACCGAACCCTGCGCGCCGGGCTCGCCGTACAGCGTCGAGGTCTGCATCCCCATGATGGTCGCAGTCTCGGTCATCTGTCCGGAAGCGTTGTTCGCATTCTGATCGGCGTTCAGCACGACCGTGTGCAGCGCATCGCCGTAGCCGGCGCCGCCCGCCTTGCTCAGCACCTGACCGACGTCAAGGGTCAGGCTCTGTGCCTGCGCCTTGGCGCCGACGCCCTCGGTCACCGCCTGCTCCTGCTGGTTGCCGATGAGGAGCTCCTGGAGCACGCCCACGTTGCCGCAGTAGCCCCATGCGGTCGCGGCTTCGCCGACCGACGCGAACAGGTTCTGGCCGGCCAGCGTCCCGCACATGCCCGTGGCGCACTGCGAATTGTCAACGACCAGGTTCTGCTGCGAGCTGGCCTGCTGATCGCCCTGCAGAAGCTGCAGTGCATTGTTCAGACCGATTCCGGTGAACTGCTCGTGGAGCAACTGAGCGGAAGCGCCCGCGCCGATCACCAAGACGAACACCATCGAAGCTGCAATCACTTTCGACATTTTCAGACTCCTTCTATTCCGTGTTGTTCACTCCTTTTTGGACCGCCGACGACGTATCGGCGATCACAACACACGTGTACTGCCAAATCCCTTTGCCCGATCCTTGGGCCCGTCACCTCCTTTCCCCCCCCGGGATCTCTCAACCCAGACTTCCTGTCCACACTGTTTCTCCGGAGACAATCATTCGCCACACCGTGGTCGATCGATTACGGAAACGCCATGCGATAGAGATCCTGACTGACCTCCGCCCCCGTCACTCGGTCCGGCGTCGGTTCCGTCAACGGGACGTATTCCTCTTCCGTCATCGCGGCCGCCTGCGGCCGGGCCGCCGCGACGGGCATCGCCACCGCCTGCGGGGCCGTGCCGTTCGGGTTCGAGACGGCCGCCGCCACCTGCGGACGCACCCGGATCCGGTCGTACAGCGCCGCCGGAATCCGCCGACGGTCCAGCATCTCCGGGCAGTACCGATAGCCCGTCGCGCTCATCACCGCCTCGCCTTTGCCCTCAGTCACGCCTTTCGTCCGCCCGCCCAGAAGACTCAGCGAGTAATTCGTCTGACTGTACCCGCCCCCGCCGCTGAGGCTCGTCGTCGCGCCGACGGTCACACCCTTCATGCCGCCCGAGATCAGCAGGATGTCCACGTCCCACGGCAAAGCCTCGGCGACCGCCGCGTTATAGACCTGATCCCAGTTGCGATCGTGGTCGCCTTCGAGGCTCATGCGTCCCACGTAGGCGTAGCCTTCTTCTTCCAGCCGCAGCGGATCGATGTAGCTGTCGATGAACACCAGCAACGGCTTGCCATCGGGCCGACGGTCGCGAATCAGCGAATTGGCGATGTCGAATCCCCGCCCGTGGTGCGACTTGTCCGGGCCGCCGAACAGCTTGCCGACCCCGTTGAGCACCCCGCCGAGCAGCTTGATCGGACCGGTGTACGGCAGCGACCGGAGAATGCCGCGAACCTCGCGCATGTCGTCCTCATTGGCCGGGTCGAACACACGCTCGTACACCCGGTCGTGCGACGTCGGACCGTTGGGGAAATACGCCTTGATCGTCCCCCAACCGCCGTGGTTCCACATCGGCAGATACGGCGGATAGGTCGTCAGCGGCGGAACCCGTGACTTGTAGTTCGAATTGCTCACCGGACTGAACAAGAGCACTGACGTCGAGCCGCTCGTCGCCCCCTCCGCGTACGATGACGCCGAACCGCCCCCCGCCCAGGCGACGGAATCCGAGGTCGCCGACGAAACGGCGTTGCCGCCGCCAATCGCCTGCGTGTTCTGGATCTGAGACGGATTGCTCTGCACCGCCGTGTTCATATAATACGTGTCGGTCGTGCCCTCCCCCGGTGCGGCCAAAGACATGAGCACAACGGCAATCAATACAGCACTGAGTCTTTTCATCATCGTTCTCCTTAACCATCACCCTTCTATCCGTATTCGGCGCAAACCGTCGGGGCACCCTCTGGACATTCGAGAGCCAGGCCCTCGTGTTTCCCATACGTCCTGCTTGCGCAACATCGAACCATCACCCTGCGCGCGAGGCCATTGCCTCGCGCCGTCACTGGCGAAACACCCTCCAAGCGTTTCCGCGAGTGTCACCGGCCGTCGCTCCCGTCGCCGCGCGTCCGCGCACCGGAGGCCGATCGGCCTGGCCCGAGGGCACCGCCCTCGCGACCGTATTTCAAGAGAAGCACCCTCCAAGCGTTTCCGCGAGTGTCATCTCCTCCACCCGGCTCGTCGCAACGGCCGGGGCCTGTCTGCGTTCAGATGCTCACCCCCTTCCCGGCGGTCCTTCAGGGCGACGTGACGCGACCGTGACACGAACGGACGCAACGCCGCCGGACCCACACAACCATATCGGGATGAAAAAGCCGGTCTGCTGGCGCAACGCCAAACCACGGCGAGCGAGGATCGGGTCGTACGACCCTTGAGTGGGACGGGTTCCGGACCATCCTCCTACCGAAGGACATGCCGGCCGCTTTGAAATGAGCGGGGATAACAGTCCCTGTCCTTAGCACACGCACAGCATCCATGCTTCGTACCCTGTCAAACCCCGCACCGTTTGAACACAATACGAATGAGCCTACTGTTTTCGCCCAGTCTATGCTTATGGGACGTTTTGTCAAGAACAAAATCTCCCTTCCACGCTTTTTTCCAACCGAATCGATGTCACCACTGCTCGTCGCTCCCCTCGGCTTCGCTCGGGGCAGGCTCTGCTCGCAGCTCGCGGGCCCTTCGGCCCGTGGGAGCGCGTAGGGTGCGCACCGCACACCAACCCAACTCGCCGCAAGGCAACGACCGGTCTGGATATCTCACCGCGGTCGTGATACATTGGAATCGTGATTGTCGGACAGGTTGAACGTTAACCGAGATGGACAAGGGATGATTGGCATGAAAGCACTGAACGCAACTCTCTTATTGGCGATGGCCCTTCTCGTTCCGGCCCGCGCCGCGAACCCGCTCTTCGAGGGCTGGTATGCGGACCCGGAAGGCATCATCATCGGCGATGAATACTGGATCTTCCCGACCTATTCGGCGCCGTACGATCAACAACTCCACTTCGATGCCTTTTCGTCGAAGGATCTCGTAACCTGGACCAAGCACGAGCGCATCATCGACAACCACGCCATCTCCTGGCTGCGCCGAGCGCTGTGGGCGCCGGCGATCGTGCAAAAGGATGCTAAGTTCTATCTGTTCTTCGGCGCCAACGATGTGCACGAAGGCGAGATCGGCGGCATCGGCGTCGCGGTGGCCGACCGGCCCCAGGGACCTTACAAAGATCTGTTAGGCAAGCCCCTGATCGGGAAGATCCACAACGGGGCGCAGCCGATCGATCAGTTCGTCTTTCTGGATACAAATGGCCAGTACTACATGATCTATGGCGGCTGGTCGCACTGCAACATCGCCCGGATCACGAGCGACTTCACCGGGTTCACCCCGTTCGACGACGGCACGGTCTTCAGAGAGATCACGCCCGAGGGCTATGTGGAAGGCCCGGTCATGTTCCTCCGCCGGGGCAAGTACTACTTCATGTGGTCGGAAGGCGGCTGGGGCGGGCCGCACTACAGCGTCGCCTACGCCATCGCCGATTCGCCCCTCGGGCCCTTCAAGCGGATCGGCAGGGTCTTGCAGCAGGACCCGAACGTCGCCACCGGCGCGGGCCACCACTCGGTCATCCACGATACGCAATCGGATATCTGGTACGCCGTCTACCACCGCCGTCCTTTGGGCGAGACCGACCGGAACCACCGCGTGACCTGTATGGACCGAATGGACTTCGATGACAACGGATTCATCAAGCCCATCACCATCACCCACGAAGGCGTCGAGAAAAGAACGCTTCCGCCCGCGAAGAAGTGATCGATGCGCACACTCCCCCAGCCAGCATCGCGACACCGCAAAAAACAGGTGGCTGTCCATATTATCGTGCGTTCCGTAGATGCGGGACGAGTGTGAAGTGTGAAGCGTCAAGAGTGAAGCGTGAAGCGTCGTGCGTAGGGTGTGCACCGCACACCTTTACCTCCGTCGCGCGTCGGGCCGTGCGGACTACCAGCGGACTACCAGGGACAGTCCCCTATAACGTGCGGCTCCGCGGGAGCGTAGAAGCGTGAATGGGTTGCGGGAAGCGTCGCACGTATCTTGTGAAGCGTGAAGCGTCGTGCGTCGTGCGTAGGGTGTGCACCGCACACCTCTATCTCCGTCGCGCGTCGGGCCGTGGGAATAGGGTAGGATGGGTTTTTTTTCTTTTTTTCTCATTTCTTTGAAAAAGGCATCCACATTGGGCGGTGGCGTTCGCCATAGGGGTAGTCAGGCGGGAGTACGTGGCATGGAGACCGAACGCGGAAGATGCCAGGGACGATGGGAGGCCGGCCAGTACACCGGCGGCCTCTCGCAACGCGGAAGCGATATGCCGCAATGGTTTATCCGCAGGACATGGCCTGCGCCCGCCCAAGGAGGTGATCCCAATGGCCAGTAACCCAACAAGATGCCGATCCGACCCAGTCATCAATAGTCAATCATCCATAATCAATTGGAAGGCCTTCACCCTGATCGAGTTGCTCGTGATCATACGAGGGACAGTCACCCATTATCTCCAGAGATCATACCAGGGATCATACCAAGGACAGTCCCCCATTATCTCATTATCTCTATTATCCTCACCCTGCCTCCACCACCCGACTTTCCGCCGCCCTCCGCCCCTGCAACGGACACACCACGCGCCCGACCCGCCGCACGCGCCGCGTTGGCAAGCATGCCGCGCGTCCGCTATCGCCAGGATTTCGGCAGCAGCCTGTCGGGCACGTCGAAGAGCTTCAAGCGCCCTTTGTAAGGGATCGGCGTGCGCAGGCGACGGGGGTTATCGAGGTACCACCCGAAATACCCGCGCTGGTGCCAGCGGCTGGACCGCTTCTTGCGGCAATCGATCAGGTCCACCGCACCGAGGATCACGCCAAACTGAAGCTCGCAAGGGTCCACGTCAATCCTGTGCCACCGACGGAGGTAATCGAAAGCCTCGGTGTGCGGTGTGAGCCCGGCGTGGATCAACAGCGGGCCTCGATACGCAGGCGCCCAAATGCGGTTCTCCACGTCCTTGGGCCCGTTGAGAATCAGGTGAGCCCACGGCTGCCGAACGGAAAGACATTTCATCGTGTCGCCTCCTCCACAATCTTGCTTTCGTCGTCGGTCAGGCCGTACAGCTCGTACACCAGCCGGTCGATCTGCCGCTGAATCGAATCCGCAAGCCGCAGACCCAAGGCCCCCATGCCATAGTCTCCGGCAACGCCATCAAAAACGGGGTCTGTCCTTCGGCTCTCCAAAAGCCCGCCCTCTCCTGGGCGTCGTGACCGAGGCGAAATGGGGGTACGTCCCCACTAAGTACCCACTAAGTACCACTAAGTAAAGTTCAGACGCGGGCGGCGGGACCGAGGCCTTCAAAGGTAACTTGGCGGAGGGTCTCTTCGCTGCCAAACCGACGCACGGCGTCCAGGATTTCGAGGCCGGCCAATCGGCCCTCGCCGTCATACTCGGCCGCGATACCTTCACCCAGCGTCTTCGTCGTTACCGTCGTCTCACGGAACGTGATGCTCAGGGCATCCACTTCAGAATCATAGCTGATCTTCATAGGGCACCTACCCTCTAATAATAATACGTATAGACCGTGATGACAACGATTTCGTGCTCTTCGTCCACGAAGATGGGGCGGACCTGCTTGGTGGCGTATCGCCGCCCATTCCATTCGGCACCGAAGGCGAAGTCCTTACGGCATTCGAGACGGCCCAACTCGGCCTTGCCCCAGGAGGCGGAACGAACGGTCTCTTCCACTTCGGCCACGGTAAACCCGCGTCGGTCGAGGTAGCTCATCGCATGGGCGGACAGACGAATGGGTTTCATCGCGTCGCCTCCTCGACGATCTTGATTTCGTCATCGGTCAGGCCGTACAGCGCGTACACCAGCCGGTCGATCTCCGCATCCGTCGCGTCGATCTGACGCTGAAGCGCGTTCCGCTCGTCCGCCGTCTTCACCGACGACAACGAGGCGTGCAACGACAGCATCCCCTCCACCATTCCCACCATCCGGTCGTGACGACTGACATCGTAAGGATCAGCCAAGTCGATTCTACGGATGGGCAACCGCGCAATATGCGCGCGCTTGACTTGTGCGAGTGCCTCGCCTCTCTCGCAGTTGAGAACATTACCATAGTACCAGTTGAGCAGGGTAGAGTTGAGACAGCCGAGTATAAACCTCAGGTCAGTTGTCTCATCATCTGCAAGGATTGTATACAGATTGTCGCGGACAACGAATTGTTCACGGTCAAGTGTTGCGATCAAAGAGTCACCTGTCTGTCGAATGACGATCTTCTCCGCTGCGTCATAGCCCGCGGAGTAGCGCGGTTCTGCAAGCCAGTCGCCGAAGCTGATGTAGTAGTTGTTCTTCCAGAGAATCTCGTAGCGGTGCATCAGGCTGCCGCGCAACAAAGGTCGGAAGGTGGAATCCGGACAATGCGTCGCAACAAATGGTTTCTTGTCAACAATCTGGCGAGTTTGAGGGGGCTTCCCTTTCCCGACTTGAAACGGCTTGCATCCCTGGGTGATTACCACGACATCGTTTAAGTGACCCCACTTCTCCATCTTCCGGACAATGCATTCTGACTCCGCACGACGAAAGATGTTCACAGGTTGGCCATCTGCCCACTTGTCCTGCTCCACATTGTACTTCGCGATGTGCCCGTCTTTCCCTACAATTGTGATGCTGACGCCAGCTTGTTCGGGCCGATACGTCTTTCCTGCAATGACGATTTCTGTGTCGACGGTCACGTTTCGGAAAACGGGTTTCAGGTAGTGGACGATGTCCAGCAGCCGGTAGTTCATAAACACATGGGTCCGAAAGGGCTTGCCCAAGATGTTTGAGAGCCACGTATTGGGCATAATCATGCCAAACAACCCTCCGTCGCAAAGGAGGGCCAAGGATTGTTCCATGAAAAGCTGATACGAGTCAAGCTGGTAACTCTGGGCAGAGAAAGTGCGACTGAGATAGGCCGTCTCCGTCTTTGAAATAGACGCTCCATACGGCGGATTTCCGATGACGGCGTCAAAGCCGCCGTCTTTGAAGGCGTGGGGGAATTCGGCGTGCCAGTCGAGGGCGTTGATGCGGAGTCGTTCGTCGTCGTCGAACATCGTGAACTGCTTGCCCTCGTAGAAGTCGGGTCCGATGAGGGAATTGCCGCACTTGATGTTGTCGGCGAGGTCGGGCAGGGCCCGTTCGTTGTGAAAGAGCACGAGGTTCTTCTCGCCTTCGAGGACGCGCAGCAGCAGCGAGAGCTTGGTGACCTCGACGGCCTGCGTGTCGATATCGACGCCGTAGATGTGGTCGAGCAGGATGCGCTTGCGCTCGGCGGTGGTCAGTTTCCAGCCCTGGGGGCCCGCCTGGTAGATCGGCGGCTGTTTGCTCGCGGCCCACTGCTGCGGGTCGTGGTTCTCGTAGTAGTCGCGGTACCAGTCGAGCAGCTTCTGATAGGCGCCGAGCAGGAAGGACCCGGAGCCGCAGGCCGGGTCCAGCACACGCAGCGGGCGGTCCAGACGAGGCGGCCTGGTCTTGAGGAACTTGACCGACGCGCCTTCGAGCAGCTTGCCCACGGTGTGCTCGACGATGTAATCGACGATATAGGAGGGGGTGTAGTAGACGCCCCCGGCCTTCTTGACTTCCGGCTTGTCCTCGATCCTGGCGTATCCACCGGCGGTCAATCGGATGACCTTGCCCAGGAATTGCTCGTATACGTGGCCCAGGATCTCAGGCGGAAGAACGGAGAACTCATAGGGGCTGTCGGGATAATACAGCGAGCGGAGGATCTCCTTGAGGGGCTTGTCGTCGATGGCCAGTTCCGGGGTCAGTTCGTCCGGCCCTTCCGTGCGGTCCTTCTCGCGCATGAAATGGAACAGGCCCGAATTGTACCGGTCGTCGGCCCGGCGGAACAATGCGACCAGACGAGCATAGACCTCCGTGCCGCCGAGAAAACCCTGCAATTGACCGTACGGTTCAATCCCGCGATCCTCGCAGATCCGCAGGAAGATGATCCGGTCGATCGTCCGCTGGACGGCAAAGTTGAGTTCCCGGCTGGAGACCTCGTTGCGCAGCGCGATGTTGCGCGCGAGCTTGTCCCGCCAGGTCTCGATTTCCGCCAGGAAGGCAGCATCAACCTCGGCGGTTCCCTGTTTGCGCTTGGAGACGGCGTATTTGTCGAACGAGCCCTTGAGCACCGCGTCACGCGAGAAGATCGACGCGATTTCGGCCCAGTGGTCCGCGTACTGGTCGTAGGTGAAGTACAGGATGCGGGCTTTGGACGGCTTGTCCGTCTTGTTGGGCCGGACACGGCAGTCGTAGACCGCCAATTCCTCGAAGTCCGTCAGGATCGACAGGGGCAGCTTGGCCGACCAGGCGTAGCGGCGCAGTTGATAAGCGGGGGCCAGGTCGTCTTTGATGTTGACCGATGGTTTCTTCGCTTCCAGGAAGAACTTGCGCGTGCCGCCGATGCGGAAGCAGTAGTCGGGGGCCTTCGTCGCGCCGCCGACGCGGATGGCGTCCTCGTGGATCACGTCTTTATAGGCTTCGGCGTAGCCCTGGGTGTTGTCGATGTCCCAGCCGAGGGCCTTGAAGAATGGGTCGATGAACTCGCGGCGCAACTGGGTTTCGTTGTAAGGGGCTTGGCGATAGGTTTCGATGTTCCGATCGAAGGTCTCGATGAGCCTGACGACTTCTATGGGTAACGTCATTGAACCGGACTCCTTATCGCTGTCCCTCGCTGCATCCGGCGGACGCTGCGGCACTACCGGTATATCGGCAGAATGCGGGCCCCCTGTTTAGGGGCATGTCCGCAAAGACCGATGGGACGACGCAGAAACAGGAAATTCGGGGCACACCTTACTCATTTCGGGGGGCGTTGGCGGCTTCGCCTTCGTCGGGGCATCGGGGTCATTGCTTGCTGGCTCGGCGGAAGCCGAAAGGCGGGCGGCCTGTGGCCGCGTCGTGCGTGAAACGTCAAGCGTATTGCGTCTGACGCCGTGCAGGGTTACGCCGGGGTGGGGTTTTCGTCAGCTTGCAGCGCGGAGGGCTTTCTGCGCTTCGGCGGGCAGGTCCATCACGATGAAATAGGACGCCGGGTACAGATAGTCCTGGCCCGATTCGTCGATCACGCGCAAATAGCCTTCCTTCGCGGCCTCCTCATCGGGGACGACCACGTAGACTTTGCGCTTTTCCAGATCGTCGGTGTCCTTGTTCTCGACGCACAAGGCGAACTGCCTGTCGGGGGCCGGCTCAGTCATAGTTCAATCCAGAAATCGCTTGATTTTCACCATACATGCCTGGCATCCAAAAGAACAACCTGGCCCTCAGCTATCACCTGCCATTGTACGCTGTAGGCATGGGCGATTCAACCTCGTTTCACCTTGATCTCCTCTCCTGACCGACAATCACGATTCCAATGTA
>Ga0209722_1001619_pt1 | contig 19302 bp, 20 predicted proteins | sample BioC12SIPDNA_2_FD_185745 | JGI IMG/M metagenome (GOLD analysis project Ga0209722, IMG submission 185745) | Anaerobic biogas reactor microbial communites from Washington, USA - Biogas_R1_A C12 SIP DNA (SPAdes) (version 2) | ecosystem: Engineered > Bioreactor > Anaerobic > Unclassified | place... | reverse complement strand
TCTTCTGCTTGACCAGATATGTCATAGCTAAGAGTAATAACCATAATAGTATAAATAACCTTCGGTCAATCCGCGGGCAGAAGGATTCAGCGAGAAAAATGGTTATTGCACAAGGCGGAGTTTAGGGTCTAGGGATATCGGGCAGGGAGATCACCACCTTAAAAATAAAGGTTAATTATATTAAAGATATTATCTATACGGTAATTCTGATCCTGCCTTCCCTGGCCAGCTCGCCGAGGATAGATTCTAGGTCTGCAAGCTTGATCCCGGTGCACCGTCTCAGCCTGCTCTTATCCATCTTGCCGCCGCTGTTGGGGAGTATCCATAAGATGCGATCCCGAGGAGACTGTGTCATATGCTATCTTTTTTTATCAGCTGGCTGTTTTAATGGACATATTTTATCCGAGCAAAACAATTTGCAGTCTCTACTATATTGTTGATCTTTTATAATATACTCTAAATGCTTATGCAAATTCTCTATTTTAGTATCCAATATACGGATACTACTTTTTGCATCCTGAATTGTCGAATCCTTCATTTCTTCTAGATTCTTCAATTTTTCGGCAACAAATTCGTTGCGGTTTTTATTAGGATTATCCGCATATTTATATTTATTATTCTTATCAAGACATATAGACTTAAGATCCTCCTCTACTTTCTCCTCAATTTCATCAAAAATTTCCGTGATTTCTTTATCGAGTTTTCCAATCGATTCCTCTGCGGTCTCAATCTCTTTAACAAAATCATCTGTTTCAATATCATTAAATGAAGTCTTGATCTGGGCGAGAATTATCCAGAATCTCTCTTCAATATCCCCTAATTGAAGTTGCAGCTTTTCCGAGGCTTCTTTTGACCTCAATGATTCGCGTAAGTCAGGCGATTCCTTATACTTTGAATTAAATTTTTCATTAACATATTTTTCAGCAGCCTCATTATTCGAACTTAAGAGGTATTCTCTCGCTTGAATAAAATCGATTAAACGTACCGCACTTATTTTTGCGTATATTTGAGAACTCCTAGCTGCTATATTCAGCAAAAAGTATGAATGAAAATACTGCAATAGGCGATGTTTGCAGCCTAAAAGATTGCTATGAGCTTGTATTTTGATGGTTTTCTCCTGTCTTCTAAATCTTCTCTCTTCGATAATGAATTGAATAGATCCAGCAGCAATAGCACCAACAACAGCTCCAATCAATACTGTTATTAATGGATTCTCCAACATTGATTTTGATGTTCCGGCTAAGATACTGCCATTTAGGGTGACGTTGAGGGCAATTGGATCCATTTAAAGACTCACTTCCGGAATTTCCACCAGCCTTTCTTCTTGATCTCTTCTTCACCGGGCTTTGGGGATAGCTGGCTGATGAGCAGCGCGATGTGGCCGCAATTCATGGCTTCATTCCTTATTCGTATCTCTTTCGGTTTGAGTTGATCATTTCTCTCAGTTCTTCAATCGAATACGGCGGCACATTCAAGTGAATCATATAATGACAATTTGGGCAAATTGGACGCAAATCAGCTATAGGATCTATTTGATATTCAGAATTAATTTCTGATAAAGGCTTGAGGTGATGAACATGAATACGTCCTTGAGCAATTTCTCCATAAATATCTGATAAATTCATATCACAAACAGAGCACTTGCAGCCATAATGAAATAAGCACTCTTCACGGGCTCTAGTGCTTCTCTCGTATGCGTTAATTGGTATCCTCTTTACCGCCCCTTCGTAAATGGGTTTATCTATCTCTTCTGGAATTGTTGATGGATCTTCATCCCAACCGAGCAATTCTATAGCTTCTGCCACAGCGGGCCTCATAATCCAAAGCCACTCATTATTTTCTTTCTCGAAATCAACAAGCACATTGACCTTGAATTCCGGAAGAGGATGCCAGCCTAATTTTTCTCCAACCAATCCTCCTAGTGTGCCATAATGGAGATTGGCTGCTCCAAAACCATCATACCCCATAACCTTTGCCATCTTGGAGGCCGTCAAAGTCCGATTGGGTGCATGATAATTAGCAAGCAACATTTGCATATAACGTGGGGCCATTTGGAGATCTTGGAAGGCGGATACATATTCGCTTGCCTTAAAATCCTCAATCGTACCAAATGGAATAGCTAATATCTTACTTGCGATTTCCTTGTAATCAGGATCTTTTCTGATTGCGATTTGGTTTAATCTGCGCCAGTAATTCTCTTGAATCCTAAAAGCTTTTCCTTGGAGATTTCTTCTTAAAGGGGGCCATTCATTAAAATAGGAATCGCCACGCAGGTCTTTTATATTAACCGAATTTTTAAACGAATAAAGTGCTTTATAGTCGCAACTATATCCCCATTCATGATCTGGTGCGGGATTGCTCTCCACCTGCAATAAATGACCTATATCGCTTTTCCCTTTTGCACGCCATAAGAACACCAAGTCTCCTTTCCTCGTATCTTTATGGCAGCTCCAGCCGCCAAAAGAACCCACCGAATCGTAATATTCAGGGCGAGTTACCCAAAGCCAGTATTGGCGCTCGCTAGATTCTGAAATATCTAACACTCCCAGATTTCTTAATTCTTCCTAATTAAATCCTAGTATATTCCTGCAACATTCTCCAGGATTCCCGCAATATCCGCCGGGTCCTTGGATACCGCCCATCGCCAGGTTCCAAAACCACCCTGCTCATTGACCGCTCTGACCCATTCATCAAGATAGCTCCGCTTGGTCTTATCTTGCAGAGTATCTCTTCCCTTCACCTCAAGAATTAGATTGATGCCATTGCTCAACCGAATTATAAAATCAGGCCAATATTTCTTTATTATTCCCTGATAGAAGTAGGCAATCTCAAAGCCAAGATGATCATTTTTCACCCATGCTTCCACATGTGGGTTCCTATCCAGCTCAAAGGACTCCGCCATTTCCCAGGTGCTATCATATACGCAGAAATTGATATGGGATTTTTTGGTATATTCGCAGGGCTTGCCCGTGTACCAGGTTCGCATGTTTCTTGTGGATCGAATAGGCCGATCGCTATCGTAAATTGGCACAAGAGATTCTGCATTTTCATCGCTTATGGCATTTCTCACATGCTGGACAATCTTGTTCATGTTTAGGGTTATGTAGATCCGCCTCATTCCCTCATCCTGATCCAACAGCGATGGCGTGATCCGCAGCTTGTTTGAGGCTATGAAATCCTCTACCATCCGGATCAATTGAGCCAGAAGGTATTCCTTGCTGCCTTTCCAACTAGGCCTCATCTGATCAAAGATCTCACTTGCGGCTATGAAGATGATCTTCTGCATCCTGAGCCTCAGTCCAAGGCTGGCAAGGTCAATTTGAGATATATCCGTAGTATCGGGCTTTCCTTCCAGGATCTTGGCCAATTCGGCCTTGGTCAAAGTATCTCGGATTTTTATCTCCAATGGCTTGACCTTATTCAAGTCCAGGCCAAGTTTTGTTCGGTAGATGTGATCTATGCGGAGAACATTAGGCCAACTGATCTCGTACTGTTCTTTCTTTGAATCAGGCTCTATCTTGGTCTTTGGGGAAGGTGGTTGAGGGATATGTCCCTCTACAGACTCATGGGGCAAGAAAGTGAACGGAATCCCGAATATGTTCACGTATTCAGGCTCGTATAATCCATTCTCTGGATTGATCTCGTAGGAAGTCCTTCTTAGTCCCCTTCCAACCACCTGCTCACAAAGGAGCTGGCTGGAAAAGGCTCTGAGGCCCATTATGTGGGTGACGGTCTTTGCATCCCAGCCTTCAGAGAGCATTCCTACAGAAATGATGTTCTGGAACATCTCGCCCGGCTTTCCAGCTTTGCCAATGGTATCAACCACCTGGCGAAGGTATTCTGCAGAGTCTTTTTTAGAGGGCTTTCTGGTGTTCTCGGAGTCCACATTGTTCCCATCTTCTGCATCCGTCAGATAGAGCTTGGCCTCATCCTGGGATTCCGCCTCTCCAAGAACCTTAGAATCTATGTGAAGCGTGCGATCCGGTGCATAAAGCTCATCTATATGAATTCTCTTGTGATCGAAAGCATGCTTGATCCGAGCAGCCGTCTCAGTTCGATTGGCCACGCTGATCATCACAGGCGGGGTGGGAACGTTGTTGGCCTTCCACAGCTCAGCGGTTTCAAGCCAGTCTTTGCCGAGAAGATAATATGCATTTATCACCAGATCGGGAAGAGGCTCATGAGGCTCTGCTTTTCGGTTTAAGTCATCCCGGACATGTTCATAAATGTGATAGAGCTTGGATCGATAGCTCCTGGCATCAGGAACGCCATCATCGCGAATGACTACCCTTGGAGTCTTTACCAGGCCTGATTCTATGGCATCATTAAGCCCAAAATCGCTTACTATCCAGGGGAAAAGGGCTTCTTCAGAGCTTTTCTTGCCCGATGGGACAAAAGGCGTGGCTGTAAAGTCAAAGCAGGCCAGGATGCCTCTGGCTTTATGAATCCTGTCCAGGCCGCCTACCCATTTGGTGGCCTCTTCGATATCCTCTTTCTTTAGACCTTTGAACTTGGACTCGACAGGGACACGCCAGGCATGATGGGCCTCATCGTTTATGACCAGGAGATTCTTTGCGGTGGCCAGCTCTCCCAAAACCTCGCGGGCATAAGATTCATCGCTCTTTGCGCCTCTCTTGTCCACGCTCTTCTTTTTTGCCAGTCGTTCTTCGGTCTCCCAGTTCAAAGCCTGCCAGTTGCGGATGACTACCTTGGCCTGTCGGAGTTTATCGAGAAGTCCGGAGGGAACTATGTCGAACTGCTCATAGTAGTTGTCAGGCTGAGATGGGATCAAGACTTGAAGGCGGCTTTTCACTGTGAGGCCAGGGGCCACGATAAAGAAATGTTTCGAGAATCGGGAATCTTGGGGAGATGTGGCTTTGTTCAATGCCTGCCAGGCTATTAGCATGGCCATAACTATGGTCTTGCCTGAGCCAGTAGCCATCTTGGAGCAGAATCGGGTGAAAGGCCCGCCGTCCGATGGGACTTCGATCCCTACCCGGTCTGCTGCCGGGGCCTCAGTGATCCAGATAAGGGTCTCAATGGCTTCAAGCTGGCAAAAGAAGAGCCTCAAGAACTCCCTCTGGTCGGGATCATTCCAGTGATCCAGAAGGCGCTTGGTAATCCCGGAGACACCGGGATAGCCTGCCTCGCGCCAGGCTTTGACCCTCTTTCTTATCTGGTTGACCTGGGGCAGTTCCTTGAAGATACCTGGATCATCGAAAGATCGGGAAGCCTCAGAGGCGATGGTGTAGCCAGCTTTTCTTCGACCATCTTTCAGCTCGAAAGAACGGGTCTCGCGATCGTAATGCCAATGCTTTTTTGGCTCCTCATAAGGTGAGGTGATGATGAGCCTATCCGGCTTGGTCCTTCTCATCATCTCACATCCATGAGCTTGAGGGATTCGATGCCTCGATCATCCACAATCTTGACCGCTATCCTCTCATGAGGGCCAGGCTCGAAGGGCAGGGAGAGGTGGCCATGATAGGCCTGGATCAGGTCCTCATCTATCTCCGCCTTGAGGTTTCGGGCCAGCTTGGACCAGCCATCTTTTGGACCGGACATGGGGAAGAAGATCTGCCGCGGGAAGAGGCTCCGGCCATCATAGTCAGTGTCAAGCATCCACATGGCTATTCTTTCAGCGCCGCCGGAGTCCACTGTGCCGGTCCTGGGATTGTAATAATCGAATCCCAGCACTTCTACCCAGTATTTGCCTTTATCATCGCCCTCTTTGATCTTCTCAAGGAGAATATCCGGTTGGCCGATAAGCCAGAAGCTATCATTGCTGGCTCGCTTCTTCTTCAGGTCCTCGGTGAGAAGGTCTTCGCTCATCTTGGCCTTGAGCAGGGTTATGCCCGGCCAGTTGGTCTCATCTACATCCTTTGCCGCCTCGGGATCGAATTCAAAGGCGGCAAAGATGATCACCTTGGGCTTGGGGACCAGGCTCAGGGACTCTTCTATGGCCAGGGCAACCTGGCGCTGCTCTAATGGCGCATACTCCGGGCCGAAGGATATGACTGCCTTCTGAGGGGTATCTTCTCTGGTCTCGGCTTCGGCATGAAGCCAGTGGGTCCCTTGCAGGGGCTCGACCCTGGAGAAGAGGATCTTCTCGCCGCTTCTGGCCCGGATGCCCGTCTTCAGAATTTCATCTCGCCATTCGGCCTGCCTCAGAGTCTCGCCGGAGCGGGATATGGATGCATCTGCCGGTTGATCAGACTCTATCTCCATCAGGGGCTTGACCACGGGAGCAGGGACCGCCTCCACTGTAAAGGGTCCGGTCACTCTTGCCTTGGAATTATCGATGAAAGGCTGATCGTAGAGGGTTTCCTGATCGGCATATTTCTTGATGGCTGCATCGATCTCCTTGCGAGACATGCCCTCTTTGATCTCGGGATTGTTGGCGATGGACTTTAAGGTGATGTGGGGAACAGTCTTGTACCTGAAGCCGCTGCTCACTCCCTCCTCTGGATGGGCCAGCTCATAGTAATCAAAGAGTGCAGTCATGAGGCGCTGCTTTGCCAGGGTAATGGCTATTCGAGAGGTATCGCAGGTGATCCAGCGTCGGCCCCATTGCTCGGCCACGTAGGCGGTGGTGCCAGAGCCACAGGTGGGATCGAGGACCAGATCGCCGGGATCGGTACTCATGAGAAGGCAACGCTCGATAATTCCTGGATGTGTTTGGACAACAAAAATTTTTTGCCCCCCTACAGAACTGCTAAACTCCGTCCAAAGATTCGCAAAAGGTGAGACAGGGAAATCCTCAAAGAATCGTATGTATGCAAGAGTAGATCCTAAGACTTGAATACGACCAGCATCAATTAACCGTTTCATCCCCTGTTCACTTGTAGCCCATACTCTTGGGTGTGGTGTAAATCTCTTACCTTCGAGGGATATTTCATAACGTGTTTTATCAACACCTGACTGTGAAGTCAAGTCTCCCAATCGAAAGATCTTGCTTCCTTCAGGAATTTTCTCCTCAAGAGTTCTTTCTGAATCAGAAAGCCTTCTTGAGCTTCCATCAGGCAGTTGAAGCCATGTATAAGCTGACTTCTCCGAACTGAGATCTTTCTCGCCAAAAATTTGCAGGTATTTAACTAATTTTTTATTTTTAGCATACCAAATAATATAATCGTTCACCGAGGAAATAACAAGTGTCCCTGCCATTGGACTACTTGTACCACTTGTTTTTTTAACCGTTATGAGTGAACAGAAATTATCATTTCCAAATATTTCATCTAATTGGCATCGGACTAAATGAACATTATCATCGCTTATTTGCACAAACACGCTTCCACTATCGCTAAGCAGCTCCCTGGCCAGCAATAGCCTGTCCCTGAGATAGGATAGGTATGAATGAATTCCCAGCTCCCATGTATCGCGAAATGCTTTAATGGTTTCTGGCTCCTGGGTAAGATCCTCATCTTTGCCATCTGTGACATTTCTCTTATTCACAAAGGGCTGGAAGTTGCTGCCGTAGCGTATGCCATAGGGCGGATCGATATAGATCATCTGCACCCTTCCGGCCATACCCTCCTTCTCCAGAAGTGAGTTCATCACCAGCAGGGAATCCCCGGCGATGAGACGATTGGACCAATTATGCCGGTGATTGTAGAAGTCGATGGCGCTTCTTATAGGCGGATTCTCATCAGAAAGCTCGAAGAGGGAGATCTGCCTGGAGCTTTGGCTCTGCCGCTGGACCGCCTTGATAATCGTCTTTGGATCTATCCTCTCATGGACATGGAGCGAGACGATAGGGACCTCAAAGGATGTATGCTCCGCCTTCCCTGCCCAAATGAGCTGAGGGTCCAGATGAGGGTCATACTGATAGGACTTCACGCCTCCGTCTTTGTCGGTTTCGGGGGTGACCAGGCCCACGGGCGGGTTATTGCATCGCTTCTTGTCCTTGTGGTCGTACTGCTCGATCTGCTTGGAATCCGGCTTTCTGGCGCGTGGCAATTGGGATCATCTCGATAATCAGGGGGATGTTCATTGATGGGGCAGTATTGCTTTTAACTGTTGCTATCCCGATCATGTCACATCCTCAGCACATCCATGAAGCAAGCGACATGCTGATGATACAAATTCGATTTGAACAGTTCAATTTGTGACCTTGAGCCTACTATAAATGCCAACGGCGTGTGATCTCTGGTAGAATGTATCTCCAAACTATGAAAGAAACAATAATGGATAATAAAAAAATTAAAAATAATAAAAAGCGTGCATGCAATGAGCTAGCGTGATATATATCAGTAGAAAAACTAAATATGACATCAATTGATACAAACAAAGTCAAGAATAATATACCGCTTTCAACCCTTTTAATCTCCGCTAAAGAATCGCTTTGCGCTTTTGCGGCGTTAAATAAACCCTCAGCAATTTTTTTATTTCGAAAATCTAATAAAGTATCTATAATTGCTAACTTGTCTCTAAAAAAAATTGGGAAAACACATGAACCTGGGCATTTAAGTAAAAGAAATTTATTTAGCCAAAATATATCAAGTAAATCATTTGATCCAATCTTTAGTTTTTCTTGCAAGACAGATTCGTTGGAGATATACGGTTGAAAATGATAGGCGATCTCCGATTCCGAAATCAATGTTATCATATTATCTCTGATCTGATTCGACAGGCGCGAATCAAATTTTATCATTAAATTATATATATTATTTCCCATACAATATAACTTGTTGCCATCATAACTCTCTGAGAATAGTTCATGAGAATTGCTATTTGCACTCTGTAAATCATGAGAGCCTTCAAAGAACTTCAATATATAATTTATATAAAATGATAGATTCATTAATCCACATTCAATTCTATATTTATGAAATATTGAATTAAATTCATCAATATCATTTTTCATTTGGTTATCGCTTGAACTCCCTGTGATAATGAACGAAAAACAATTCAATGACTTGTATTTTCTATAGACAATGGCGTACTCATTGCCACCATGAATTATCTTCTTCGTATACTCTTCAATTGGATCCCTTGTAATTCGAATAGGTATGTTATGTTCGAATTTTTGCCACTCATGTTTTTGAAGATCAGCATCAAAATGGACTCCTGCTAAAAACGGAATAATATATATACTACAAGTTTCCTTCATAGATTTACCATGATATCTGGAAATCTTTTTAGCATCCATGCTTTGATTGCATCCTGCAATTCATCATTAATATGTCCGAATATCAATTCGATAAAAATGGCTTCACTATTTGCAGATTCTATGGATTCCCTAAATAGCTCTTCATTACAATTAAGGACCGAACACATTAAGCAGCACCCTATAGTTAACTTGCCTCTGTAAAAAGAACAAATCGGAAGGTATAAGGGATCTGCATCGACGTCAGCCATCTGTAATTTCCCTGATTCAAGGCACCTTTTGGGTGGATAATATTTATTGGTGAGAAAATTTAGTCCGATCACACCTCTTGGATCATATTCCAAGAGGAATTCACTCGATCCGTTAACAAGAAATTTTTCTCTCCTTATCCTGAAATGCTTTATTGATGCTATTGATTTTTTGAACTCATCTAAAGTTTTATTCGTATCAATTTTAAATTTAAATTTTATTAAATCGATATTTTCATCTTGAAAATGTAAATCCTTTTTTTCATGGCTTGGTTTATGCCACGGCATGCTAAACATTTCAATTTTCGGGTCTTTGGGAAACGCCCTTATTGTTGGTATTTCTGATTCTAGAAAATTTCTGTGTCGGACATATGCGAGGGTATCATGATTGGCGACTATTCCACGAGATTTCATATCCTCTAATATATCTTCAAGAAAACTAACCCGAGTTGCACCAGTCAGGTTGTCATCCATTATGAGGACATTGATTGGAACGCCTTTATTTATTCCTCGTATAATATTTTCTTTATAATCTACCAAGTCCCTTTCCAAATTTTCGATGATATCAGAGACTTCTTGATATGTCGCAGCTTGATTCATTATAAAGCATGAGTCTTTTGCTTTTAATGTGAGGCCTCTTGGAATCGGTCTTACAGATGCCTTTAGCGGATCTGAATATATTTTTGATCCGTTATCTTTCAATAAGCAAGCAAATGCATTAGCTAGTATGGTCCCTCCCCTGGAAAATCCTAAAATAACGTCATATGACTTTTGATCCAAGGTAGTTATATTAGAATGGATATAATTATCCAAAATTCTCCCAAAATCTTCCCAGCTTTCCGGAAAGGTATCTTTGCAGTTAGGCGCTATTGCAGATGAACTCAATTGGGTCCTCCCATCCGGTTCAGTTATCTCATATGGGGGCGCTCGCTGGGACGCTAATCGCAGCACTGTCTGAGATGTTGGCTGTTTTTCTAGAATATTTAGCTTGATAAATAGCTCCACCATCTTCTCTATAGATTCTATAATAACCATCCAGAATAGCGAAGCCTGAATTCTCTAATTCAGCAATTGCTTCCATCAACTTGTACTGATCCTTTTCTTCAAGAATCCTACACAGCTCGGGAATCGACTTCCCTTCGGATGTAAGTACCTCTTTCAGTTTTCCTATTAACTCAGCCAATTCCATCCCAGCCACCACCATTCCTAAAACAGTTATTAATAACTAGCGCTCAACATATATTAGTTTATTGCATATAATATGTACTCATATTTAATTAATCAACGTGCAATTAAGCAGATCATTCATCACTTAATTAATATACCTCGCATATGTATCTCTTAATTAAAGTCCACGGCATCCGTTATTCAATACTCGCGCGATTAACTCAACGTCATTCAATAATATATAAGTTTGCCCTCTATTAAGCTCCAATGCACTCTAGCCCATCCCACCGAACCGAGACGAGATCATCTTCATTTATCAGAGATATCCGCTCTGCTTGTTTCTCCTGGGCCTTTAGCTGCTTCTTATAATTCCTCCGCTCTTTCTTCTGCTCATCAACAGCCCTCTCATACCAGTCTGCCATGTACTTCTGAGCATCCTCATGGGCCAGCTCTTCCATATGATTCTTAACCGACCATTCGCAGAATGAATCCGACCTTAGCGTCATGTAAAATCTGAAGCTCTTTCTCCGCTCTCTGATCCCATATCGCTCCCTCAGGCGTGGTAGGCCCGAAGTTATCGTTCACTTCTACATACATACAAACCCATGGCTTTTGGGAGAAGCCATTTCGACAAGCTCTGCAGATCCGAGCGAATTCTTCTTTAAGTTCACCCTCATTGCGCTCATGCTCATCCAGCCATATCATGAAATCGACCCAGGATGATATCATTCGCGGCTTTGCATTCGCTTCCAGAGCCGCAAGCCGCTTGGCGAGATAGCGTCTCGCCTCATTGCCCCATTGATGCCCTCGGTAGGGCTTCTTTCATGGCTGGGGTGAACTCAACATCTCCCTCGCAGCCATTCGCACACCAGATGACGAAATCTGCCAGCGACGCTATCATTCTGGGCTTCGTTCTCTCTTCCAGGACTGCCAGGCGGCATTCTAAGTTGGCCAGCTTCATCTTTCCCGCCATCTTGAGACAATTTGCTCGCTATCATATCCTTCCGCAGCCTCCAAGATACTAATGAGCCTAGCCAGCTCAGCATCAAGCTCCTCCTCGGACATACCCCCAAACCTCTGACAATGCGAGCATGAGGGGCTCGGCTCCGGCAAATCATCCATCATATGCTTACCGGAAATAAGGGCTTGGAAACGAGCATCAAGATCTTCTTCGCTCATAGCAGCCAATGCCCTGCAATGAGGACAGTTCTCCGACTCCAGGACCGCAAGCCTCCGAGAAATGATATCAAGCCTCATTCACCTAGCTTTCCGCCTGGCCTATATCTGGCCTCCAGATCGGCAAGGAATTGGATTTCCTCTTCAGTCAGATCTTCGTTCTTCCCTGTAATGGCTTCAAGCCTCCTAAGCTCATCATCGGTACACTTTTCAAGGATCTTTTCCGTATCGCTCTTTACAGGCAGCATTCGGTCCTCTATGGCATCAATACGCCTTTTCAAATGATCAAGCTTCACGAGCCATTCCTCCTGGAAAAGATAATTGCCAGGATCGAGATTTGAGTGATGGAGAATCCTGACTCATTTCTTGTCCTGTGCTCTCTCCAGGGCCTCAAGTCGCCTCTCGATGTCAGCCAGCTTATCCAGTTCCCAGGCCTTCATCCAGCAACCCATTAGCTGAGATATTCGGCCTGAGTACTGCAGCTCCTCACCCTGCTGGAATGCCTTGGAGACTATCCGCTGGCAAACTCTGCGAACATCTTTTGGCTCACGAAGGGTTACGCCTCGTGTCTGTTTAGGAGTATTATTCTCGGACATTTATGTACCTCCCGTCATTGAATTTGGATTCGATCCCCGCCCCTCTTGCATCCATCACTGCAGCTCCTGGTCGTCTGCCTTTCAGGAGACCTGATGCCGATCATATGGGCTTCGGGTTCGGTCATATCAACCTACCCATCAAGCTCTCCAGTGCGAGACGTTCACGATCTTCCGTTTCAAGGGTAGCTGCTAAAGCCGATAGGTTCATGTGGGCCTCGATTTCGGTCTTGATTCGATCCTTAAGCACATCTATTGGCATTGCGTCTAGTTCGACAGAAACATCGCCAAACTGGTCAACAAACTTTTTCCGTCTAGTGTCAGATTTTTTTGTATTATCAGGCGGCAAGTTGTATCTTTGGATATCATCGAGGTTTAGCGCGCACTTCCGTATTGAAGGATGACATCCAAAGAATCCTAGCCTGTCCCTGAGGCTACGCACCATGTCTTCACCAGATGGATCAAAATCTCCAAAGTAAAGGATCGTGGTATTATCGCCATTCCCGTACCTGCTGGCAGCGTTCCTGATGCTATCCCATCCGTCATAGCCACGACCGACATTTAGAGCAACCCCATAGTGGTTTAGGATGTCTTCAAAGATGCCGCTTAGAGCATCCTTCTCTAGCCACACTTCTACATATCGGGGCTGTGATGCCCACACATCACGCCTGTATGCAGATAATATGGTAGTTCCGAAATCTCCCAAGTCTGACCACATACCAACTTGGCGAGGCCTTCTCAATCTGTCCTCAATCCAGTCCCAAGGAATAATACAGTTCTGGCGCCCATATACTAAGGCGTCACTCACTGACTGATATCGGCCTCGATTGTTTTCTATAACGTGTCGGGAAACAAGCTGATAATACACCTGCCTCACCGTCATGGGATGATTGGCCTCAAGGACCACATAAGCAGTGTCTATTAAGGCCTGGGTTTTTTTGTGAATGCTCATATCGAGGTCTCCAGCTTGGATTGAGCATCGGCCTTTTCAGGCCGCGGAGGTGGCCCATGCATATGGCAGGTAGTGCAGATATAGCCTCTCTTGCCGTTATTGAAATATGGCGTCAAGTCATAGGGAAATTTCCGGCCACATAGGCAACACAGCCGTTTTGTCATACTCAGCTTGAACTTCTGCAGGCCGATTTCCTCAACTGCCCCTTTATGCATATTTGCGGGGGTTGAAGTTCTCTCATAATCGCTATCAATAGGCCATTTTGCGGGGAGTGCGGGGGATGTTTCCAGCCCATTATTACTTTCATATTTACCTTCATTTCCAGAAAATTGCTCGGGGTTGGATTCATCCCCCGCATCCCCCGCAAATCCATCTTCTGATTGCGGTTTCTTGCTAAATCCAACCCCCCGCAAATTCCACCCTCCAAAGGTTGGTCTTCTTATGGGTATCTTCCTGAGCAACCAACTTGCCCCCAGATGGATAGACTTGATCGACATGCTTCTTCAGGGCTATACCCAGAGCCGGAGAATCCTTCTTCTCTTTGCTGATTGCTCTTGATATGTCTTCAGGCATGGCCTCTTGGAGAACCTTATAGACTGGATTGCGATCTAGCAGTTCAGCTTTGAGAGTTGCTGCAGAGATTGGATTGTTCTGGTGGAGTTGATACCACGCTTGCAGGAAATCATCCCATTGAGCATTCTCAGGATCGGAGCTGTCATAAAGCTCATTGCGATTCGCGAGGAATCCTTCAATCCCCGCATAATCCAGGACACCGGAGATCTTTCTTGCCCAATCCTCAAAGTTGCCTAAAGGCTTGATGCTGGTGGAAGGTTGCTCAGCTAGATACCAGGCTCTGACCATAATGAGAAGGTCTGAGAGAAGGATTGCTCTATTTTCTTCAATCCAATTTAATAAATTGGGATGCTTGAACTCTTCTCGAAGCCAGGGCCTGGCCATTTCGGCATCTAATCTGCTCCAATAAGATCTCCTGGCGATATCACCACCCATCAGCAAGTTATTTCCGGTGGCGAACCAGCACGCTCTGGCCGGGAGAGAGATCATCTCCGACTTGCCAAGAATTCTATCAGACCAAATATGAGCAGTCAGTACCTGAGCAAGTTTAGCAGTTCCGAGCTTGCCAACCACGTTGTCTATGACAATCATGGGCTTGCCTTCCATCAGGCAGCTTGTGATTCTTTTTCGCCATTCGTCCTCGCTATCTGGAGCACTCATCATGCTGGCTGGCTGGCCGGTCGTAATAGTAGCTATTGCATCTACCAGGAGGCTTGCGCCTGTTCCTGCTTGCGGTTTATCGAAGAGCCCAAGAGGGATATTGCCGCTTATCGCAGGGCGCATGACTATGGAAAGAGGAGCTGCTAACGCATTGGCTCTAGATGCTTCGTCTTTGAAGGGAAAATCGCCAAAGACTTCATCCAAGATATGTTCTGCTGCCTTCTCAGCGTCAGCCTCAGTAGGCGTATCAGGTATGGATAGCTTGCCTAGGCCGTTGGCAGGCTCGTAATATAGCTTGGTGACCGCATCATATCCGGGCATGTCTATGATTGATCCGTCTGGCCTGATTGATGGTGTCTCGATTATGCCTTCTATCGGAGGGATGTTTGGCCATGAGCCCAATGATAAGATATCCTTAACAACATTTAGAGGTGGGGGGACCTTAACATGCATTGGCTTGTCGTCATCATCCTGACCTTCATATCGCACGAATCCTGATGATCGAGCCAGCAGCCCGCGCAATGCGCTCTCATCGAGTATATCGAATTTCAGGCCGTTATCATTCAATAGCCTCACAAGCTGATTGCCTCTCACGAAGATGTAGGGCTGATCATTGCTTGCATCCAGCCCTTTCATCGCATCTGCTGTAATATCCTGAAGATAGCGGCCATTTATTACTATGTCTATCTTGGGCTCGGGTATGTGAAAGCCTTTATGCCTAGCTATATTGAGCACATCGGCTAGTTTAGCGCTCATTTCAGACACCCTGGTTTGGCGTCTTCACATCGAATCAGGCCCGTTTCAACTGCCAGCCACTCCAGCGGTCCGCCGCCACTCTTATGACGAAAGCAATGCCAGCAATTTTTAGAGGTATTGATGGCAAAGTTCTTGCCAGAGGTGCTGCCGTGTTGAGGATGAGATCCTCGGATCTCTGCGCCTGCACGTTCCTTGATATCATCTGGCCAGGCTACTCGGTCAATCGGGATGAGATCTCCTAAAGACGTGCCGGTTGCCTTTCGTCTCTGTCTGGCTGGATCTGCATCTGCTTTCTTTATCTGCTTCAGAGATGCGAGAATCTGCAGCAGATCGGCCTTTGTGATAGAGGCAATGGGCAGGTCCTTGATAACTTCATAGAGATTACCGTTTGAGTGAATTGATCCAGGGCCTACCACCTGCTGCCCTAAAGCCTGCAGCTCTCCAAGATGCAGTGGATCTCCCTCTGAATCCTTCAGTACAGGATCTTCCAGGATGATCTTCTGCTTCAAGTCATGGCAGATATAATAGAAATGCAGCCCGCCCCGGCCTGTCCTTACTGTAAAGGTCCCAGGCAGCCTGCCTATAACACCAAGTGCTTCTAGCCTGGCGATATCATCCACATCAAGGACCACAAGTCCCCCGATGCCGGTTAAGACACCGAAGTTATGGCCTTCTGCCAGATAGCCTGCAAGGACTGGATGGCCATACGGATAATTGGCTTCAGTACTCCAGCGCAGTCCCTCTGGCTTCTTCTGGCCTCTTAGAATAACGTCATAGCGCAGATCCGGAAATTCTCGGAGGCGTGGATGGATCTTCTGGAGGGCTCTCTCAAACGCTTGATCCATTTTGTTCTTCCTCGATCACTCTAAGACGGTAATCATCGTCCGTTCTCAGGATGCCCACACGCTGGCCTTTCGCATCTTTAAGCCGCCTGGACATTTCCAGAGGCAATAGAACAGATATCTTGCCGACCAAAGCCAGACAATGGCCTTCACATTCTTCTACACTAATAGCAGGGCCTAGGACTTCATCCCAAGGCTGCATGTAATAGGGCCGGTTATCCATTAGAGCCCTCCGACGATCTGGAAGAGTGCAACAGCAATTCCAGCTAAGTATTTAATCTGAAAAGTTGCAATCATAATGAACACCTCATAGCATGTGTGTTCATGGCTGGGCGGTGTGGTCTCGACAACTTAGCCGCCTGGTCATATCGATTCATTTTTCCCATAACTGACTCTCCGATATCTCTCAAACTGCCTCTGAAATCGGCGTGTAGATTAGCCTTCCAAATTCATCGAGCTTCACTGCCATGTAATCCGACCTAATCATCTCAACTAGGTCCTTGGGTACAGCAAGAAATCGTGATTTATTCACGGTCCTTACCTTTACTATCGCATTCATTGAGAATACGTCATTATATCTTTGTATTTGAATATTTTTTTGAAAAAGGTATTTATACAGTTTTCAACAAATAGCCCTAAGGCGATGTCATGGTAAAGGCAGATGATTTGATAAAAAATAATTGCGACAACGACGTTGATCGCGCGATTTTAAAGTGGCTTTATCTTATGCGAAATGGCAGTCCATATTCCGCTCGTGAAATAGCTTCTGCAATAAAAGACCAATATATCTGCAAAAATTTGCATCTTTTTACCCTTCCAACCAATGCAAAGGATATTTGTCCGGTATGTCATCGAGATGCGCATCGAATAATTAACCAGAACCCAGCTCATGCAGAAAGAACAGTTCGAAACCACATTTCATCACTCTATGCCAAGGGCGATCTTCTAAAGACGATGAGAGAATCCACCGGAGATAAAGGACGGTCACCTGATGTATATCACCTAAGTGATTCATTCAAACGACAACTCGAAGATTACCTAAATATCAAAGAAATGGAACTCGGATTCCAAATAGCGGCGACGATTCTCTGTAATGATCCCATGCAATGCTCCGATCCAGGCTGCAAGTTATGCGCTAAATATGGAATCAAGACCAAATGGGATAAAAAGTAAAATTGAAGCTGCCAGAAGCAAGAGGTATAATCTTGCTCGAACTTCATCATTTTATTTTTTTATTACATCGGGAGCGCGGAGGGTCACGAATACCCCGACCTTCAGGTTGGGGATGAAGTGAACCCTCGCCCATTTTTCATGTTTTCCTAGGGTTGATTAACAGGGTTTTCTGGCAATCTGATGCAGATTCACAATTATTCTGGTCACTAGATCAAATGAACCGATGACGTGATTGTTTCTGGATTCCATCTAACCGAAGCGCGCGGCCCGAAGCATACCCCATCCCTTTAGGGTGGGGTGGCCGCGCGCAGTTTGATTTTATCGAAATACCCCACAGCTCTGCCGCGGGGTGCACCGCCGCTGTTTGACTGTAGTTATGGATGCAATGCGGCTGATTAGGCTTGTTTTACGGATAATTATATTCCAAGCTGCGGTATATGCGCGAGGTAGCTCTCCCTCAACTCTTTTTTATCAATATGGTCATAGATATCTATGGCTTCCTTTCTTACATCGCCTCTAAGCTCTTGGATGAATTCCCGTGGCATGCCTGCCCGACGTAGATGGGTAGTGAACCAATGGCGACAGCAATGCGGGCTGAAATGATCTTCCATCCGATCTGATGCGGGATTATGAAGGCCAATCTTCTCCGCGGGTCTAGTAACAGCGAGATAGACCCCATTTCTATTGAGCCTTCCGCCCATATTGCTGATAAACAAAGCCTTTGTCTCGGACTTATTCCTCGTTTCCTGTGAAGATCTTATCCATCTGTACAGGACCATTGCTGCCTCATCATCAAAGAAGACTGTACGATTAGTCCGCTTTGGGGTTGGCTTGAGTCGTATATTCTGTTCTACCCAATCGATATCATCGACATCAAGTTTTATCAATTCGTTTCTTCGGATACCTGTCTTAGCGAGGAGTGTTATGATAGCTCGATCCCGGATATCCATTGTGGAATTGATAAGCTTTGCCATCTCATCAATTGAAATAAGTCTCCTAGTTTGACCATCATCATTATCTTTATATTTTCTTAGATATCGTTTTCGTACTTCTGGAATGGGATTCTTATCTATATATCGCTCATATTCAAGGTAGCTAAAGAAGCTGGCCATTGCAGCGAAGTATGTCTCTATTGTTCTCTGGCTTACCTCCCGATCCGAACGCAGATAATTGATGAAGTTTCTAAGGATGTCTCTATCAACTTCAAGTATATTGCAGCCATTATCACCTAAGTATTGATTAAATATCTTAAGGGAACTCAGATATCTTCGAGCAGTTTCTTGAGTGATGCCTCTGGTCAGGCAATCAGCTTCGAATTCTGAAATAAGGTCAGACGAGCATGTTATTGATGTTGATGCAGCTTCGATCATCCGACCCATCTCCATCCTCGCTGAGTTGATGAGATCAAGCCATAAGACTCAAGATCCTCAAGTTGCTTTGAAACTGCTTTTACCAGATCAGTCTCCTTTGGATCGATTCCAAGCTCTTCAAGAAGGGTGTAACTATCAATAACCACCCCTCGCTTCAAGATAGTCATGATTTCTTTATTGCATTTCCTAACACCTTCATAACTGTCCTCAAGAAATGCTTCGCTCCGATATCTCTTTAATTCATTCTCATATTTCTCTAGGACAATCTTTTTCTGGTTTAGGTCATCTCGAAGCTCCTTGTTTTCCGATCGCAGTTTTGCGATCTCCTTTACTAACTCCCCTCTCGGTTTGAAATCAGATTCCTCAACAAGAGCATCCTCAACTACTTTGATTATGAACTTTGATAAGGGAATACCTGCCGCGTCCGCTAGGCTTTGCCAACGCTGTTTATCCTCAGCTGTTGGGAGATAGAGATAGACATATCGAGACTTATCGGGCATTACCACCAGACCAACTCCGATATAAAATAGGCACTCCAAGCTATTTAAGGATTACTAGTAAATAGGTGCGGGGAATGGGATTCGAACCCACGAACACCTTCGTGACTGGACCCTGAATCCAGCGCCTTTGACCTGGCTTGGCAATCCCCGCAAAAGGATGCAGCCCAATCTCATGCAGTAGTAGTATTT
>Ga0209722_1001617_pt1 | contig 19303 bp, 34 predicted proteins | sample BioC12SIPDNA_2_FD_185745 | JGI IMG/M metagenome (GOLD analysis project Ga0209722, IMG submission 185745) | Anaerobic biogas reactor microbial communites from Washington, USA - Biogas_R1_A C12 SIP DNA (SPAdes) (version 2) | ecosystem: Engineered > Bioreactor > Anaerobic > Unclassified | place... | reverse complement strand
CGCAGAGTCCGGTGGTCACCCCCGGGTCCACGCCCACCACGACGCCCGCCCGCCACGGCACGGCCGCCAATGCTCAGCCCCGCCCGAACCGGCGGTTCAGCCAGGCCCCGCCGCGGATGATGATGTCTGTCACGATCCACCCGAGCCGGGCGTACCGGCGCTCGCGGATCCACACGGCCCGCTCCTCGTCTGGCATGTCCAGCGGCGCATCCCACGGCCCGAGCCCGTTCCACCGGGCGTAGATGCCGTCGAACAGCGTGTGTATCTCGTCCAGGGCCTCGGTGCCCCCGCAGAACTCGTCCACCGGGCTCCCGGGCTCGGCGCCCTGCTTCAGCCTCACGATCCCGACCACCCCGATGCCCAGGGCCAGCGCGAAGATCACGATCAGTGCGATAGCAATCAGTAGCGGCATGATGTCTCTCTCTCTCTCACAGGGCTATGAGGAGTACCAGGTGAAAAATGGTGCGGGCCAGGGCGACCGGTGCCGCCGGTCGGTTATTGGCGGCAAGGGTTTAAAAAGTTGTTAGAGCGCCCGCATGATGTAGAGCGGGGTGGTAGGCCCTATACTCGTTGCATATGAGGGATTATCTCGAACATCAACCCGAATCTCATTAACCCCGATGTCGAGGAGTGAAGTGATCTCCAGGATCCCGGACCACGTCGCACCGACCCGATTGATCTCTCCCTTCGCGGTGATCACGACCGGACCGTCATCCACAGTTACGGCTTGGACTGCCGTCGGTGAGGCGGAGAGATAGACCTTCCCCACCCCATCCCAGGTGTAGAGGAACGGTCCGTAACTCACGACCTCCCCGGGATACTCGACCGGCCTGCCCCACGCTTCGCACACCAGCACCGGATCGGACTGCGATCCCCACGCCCCGACCACTGCCATCAGGTAGCCGTTCGAGTACTTCGCCCCGGCCTTCCCCCACGCGCAGTAGTAGTAGTTGAGCCGGAAGTCGAGCCCGGCGTCCGTCGCCTCTCTCCCGGCCCCCTCGTAGGCGACCGCGCCGTCGTTGATGTGCACCGGGTAGCGATCTGGCCGCCGCACGATCCGCACGGCGGTGTTGCCCTCGCCCGGGAGCCACTTCAGGTAGGCTGTGCTCGGCCCGGTGCGCCTGGCGTCGAAGTTTCCGGGTGGCATCACCGAGGGCGAGGAGCCGCCCTCGTCATCCGCAGATGCCAGGCAGACGTGGCCGCCGTTCCGCAGCGGGTAGACGATGACTTTGTCGCCGACTTGCGGCGACGCAGGCCTGACCGCGTAGATCTGTCCGTTCGCCCCCGGGATGAGCACGACCTTGTCGCCGACTGAGATGGTGCCGGAGCGGACGGTCACCCGCCCCCCGTCGCGGAGAGGAATGGCCACGACCTTGTCACCGACCTGCAGCGTCACACGATCCGCCCCCGGACGCTCGAGTCCGCCCTCCGCTCCAGTTCCACGATCGCCTCGTTGCCCTCTACACCCACGACGGTCCCGACCTCGCCCATGGCGACCCGGTCGATCTGGCTCTGGGCGATGGTCTGGACCTCGGAGACCGAGTCCGCGGCCTGTGACCGCTGCAGCTTCCGGAGGTCCGAGAGCCGGGAGTCCGGGGTCACCGTGATCTCGACCTCGGAGTGCGTCGGGAGGATCCTGTACGAGATGGCGATGATGCGCATCATCTCCCCGTTGGGGATCGATCCGAACCCGAAGAACTGGCAGCGCTGGTAGAGCTCGAGGTCCACGCGATCGATGAGGGTCAGGGTGTAGGTATACGCGTACTTGGTGTAGTAGTCATACAGATCGTCGGCCCTCATATTGCACCAGCCGCCGTGGTCGGCCTCGTCGGGGAGGTCGCCCCGCTCCTCGAGGTACTCAATCGGCAGCTCGTCGCCATACCTGAGCCCCGGGGTCTCTCTGATCGCCTCGAACCAGGCGCCTGACGGTGCTGCCGACCGGACAACGATCCGGTTGTACTTCTCGTCGCTCCGCATCGTGACCCGGACGCCGTCGATGACGTGCGGGTCTGGGTGCGTGAACGTTACCGGGCCAGGGAGATCGAGGCCCCAGCTGTAGTGGTCGATGTCCTCCTCCGGCACCAGGTAGGCGCACGGCCGCCAGACTCCGTTGATTTTCCGCCACTTCACCAGGAAGACGAGGCCGCTCTTCTCGCAGACTTCTTGAATGGCCTGCGCCTTGGTCGTCTTCGGCATGAAGTTCCAGTCAATTCGCTTGTCGTATGGCCACTCGTAGTAGGAGTGCGGGTTCGAGAGCCGATACGGGTAGATGCCGGTGACCTGCTCCCACCGTGACCGCGACCCGGCGGTCGTCGTCTCCTCCCCGAGCCAGTACCTGAGGAGCGACATCGGCCCCCAGGCGAACTCTTTCGGGTAGTTGAGGTCGCCGTCCGGGAGGTACTGCCGGGTGAGGTAGAACCCCGCGTCGTAGCCCTGGATGACCGACTCATCCGCCGTAACCGCCCGGACGTAGTCCCGGCCCGGCACGAACCCCACGAAGAGCGTCCGGAGAACGCCGTTATGGTCAGGCACCCGGACCTCGAACTGCTTGTAGGCCAGCGGCGCATCAAGGCCGACGATCCGCCCCTCGCACCGCCACAGCGCGTCCTGTGCTGACCGGGAGATCGTGAGGCTCTCGAACCGGTACTGCCAAACATCGAACTGCACCGGCGCCGGAGCGACGTAGGCGGACCCCTCTCCCGCCTCGATGCCGAGCGGGGTGTGCAGACGCGCCGGCTCCGAGATCACGCCCCCGGCACCGGTCGGGGTCGCTGGAGCGGGCGCCAGGTTGAAACCTGTCGTCAGCCCTGCTGCGCCTGCGATCGGGATCTGGCTTCTGACAGATGTCTCGATCGCGAACGACCCCGCTCCCGCAATGGTCTCCCCCTCGTCATCAACGACCAGGATCGATCCGACCCCGGCAAATCGGATCACCCCGTCATCTGCCGCAGCGCCGCCGGTAAGGCGCGCCAGCCCAGCGTAGGCGGGGCTCACCCCCCGCGACGTCCGGAGGATCGAGGGTGGTGCGGCGCTGTAGGCGCGGACGAGAACGTAGTCCACCTGGATCTGGTACCCATCTACGTTGTTGCGATCCGCCCGGAACCGGATCTTCAGATCCCCGGTCGGATACAAGGGGGAGACCTCTACGGGAGTGTTCTCATCGACACGCCAGACCGACTTCCCCGGTCGAGAGAGGGTGTAGGTCTGCCAGGTGTCCACGGATACCCCCGAGAGGGGTACTTTATGGATAGCACCAGCGAAGTTTAGAAATTTATCGCTGTATGCCGAGATCCGGTGGCAGAACACGGCCGAGATCATATTGTTGTCGTCCAGGTATCCCCCAAGCTCTAGTTCCCCGCCGAGGCCGCCGACCGTATTAACCCGCGCCCTTGTCTGGATGATCGTCTCGTTGTTCTGGCTCCAGGCGGTATTCGAGACCAAACGGTTCTGAGGACTCGCGGAGGACGCGGTGAGAGTGACGATACTGTCCGCGTAGGTGACCCCCGACCCGGTTTTAGTCCAGGCGGAAGAGTCGTATGCGTCGAAATCGTCGAAAAAGAGCGCGGTCGCGTCCCCGTCGCTCGTGGTCGCCGCGCTCGGGTTGCCGTACCAGACTAAGAGCTCCCCGGCGGCGTCTGCCCCCTCCAGCCGCACCGTGAACCGGGCGCTCGTCGCGTCGTAGTCTGGCCAGAGATAATACGCGAGCTCTGCCCCGGTGCTGTTCGTGAACCGGATATCCCCGTAATCCGCCCGGCACTGCGGCCCGAGGTAGATATGCCAGACCTTGAGACCTCCGGAGACCTCCTCATGGTCCCGGCCGGCGGTCCGGTGGATGATGAGGTCCTGCTGATAGGCAGACTGGTCGCACCCGGAGTAGAGGATCCGGGTGGAGTATCGCCACCGATGAAGAGGGAGTCTGGCCACGACTCACCTCACGCCGACAGCGTCTGCTTGTGCGCCCAGACCGACACGCCGGTGATGCTCTGCGCCTCGTCGAGGTTCTCGACTGCCACCTTCATCTTCCTGCAGGAGATCGGGAAGTAGACGTGCTGCTCGATTGACGCCCCGACGTTCTTCAGGTCGATCAGGCCGACCTCAACTGGGGTGCTGGCGTAGTTCACCCCGTCGTAGCACGGGTAGACGTTCAGGACCGCCCCGGCCGTTGCGGCGGCGTTGAACACGGCCACTACGGTGAACCCCATCACGCCGACGCAGGCGTCCAGGTCGATCTCAGCGGAGAGGTCGCTCTCGGCCTCGGCGGCCACCGTCACCGCGTCGATCACCTTGGCCGGGGTGCCCCAGGAGAGCCCCATCAGGAGGCCCTCCCCTCGGTGAAGACGATCGAGACCGTCAGGCTCTCGGTGTTGTCGAGTGCCTTGGTGCTCGAGTACTTGTGCCGCATCAGCATGTTGCCAGCGGTCGCCGCATCGAATATCCCAACCTCGTTGATCTGCATCCCGTCCGCGGTCGCGGTGAACTCGTGTGTCCAGGTCGCCTTCCCGGTCGCCTCATACCCGCAGGTCGCCTCCGCCCGGGCAAGGCCGCTTGCGGCGATCTCAGTCGCCAGCGCCGTCTGGTCGATCGCCTCGGGCGTCGCGCCCGACCCCAGCGCGATGTACTTAAACGGCGCCACCGAGACGCCGTTTATGAGCTTCGCGATGTACTCAAGCCCTGTGTCCACCAGTGTTGCCATGCTGTATCGCTCCGTCCTTCACTTCGTATTCCTCAGTCTCTTCCTCGATCCGGCCGTCCTTCCGGCGGATCGTCGTTGTGAGTGTCAGTGTGCCGTCTCCAGAGATCATGCTGTCTCCCTCACGAATGTCACCTCATACCACCAGGTCCCGGGCGGCCCCTCCTCGAGGCGGTTCCAGGACTTGATCGCACAGTTAGTGTATGAGACCCCGTTGATGATCAGGGTCGCCTTCAGCCCGATCTTGGCGAGGAGCGCGCTGACATCGGCATAGTCCTGCGTGACGCACTTGAGCCTCACCCGGAGGCCGGTCTCGGCCGTCGTCTGCACGGCGGTCTTGCCGGAGAGGAGGGTCGTCTCGTTGCAGAGCACGACCGGAGCGAGGCTGAACGGGGCCGGGTTCCTGAGCTCCACCCCGTCGAAGGTGATCGTCACGCCCTCACCCCCCGCTGCACCCGCTTGGACCGCTGCATCTCCTCCCACCGCCTGAAGATCTCATCCAGGTCATGCTCACTCCTCACGTTGATCTGGCCGATGTGCAGGGTGTCGCCCCCGAACGATACCGAGGACCCCCCGCCCCCGGAGAGCGGGACCACGGCCTCAGGGCCGGCCTCGCCTATCAGGGCCAGGGTGGGCTCGGTGACGATCCCGCCGCTGGCCATGGCGGGTATCCCCGCCCCGGCGAGCTTGCGGCTGAACCAGTCCATGTCGAGGCCCACCCGGGCCGCGATGGGGTTCTCCTCGATGTCCTTCTTCAGGGCGAGCCAGTTGTCCCTGACGCCATTGCCCATGTCCTCCGCCTGCTGCTGCGCCAGCCCGTCGTAGTACGCCTGGAGGTTGTTGCGGTCCCGGAGGGCCTCCTCCATCAGGGCGATCTCCTCATCCTTCTGCTGCTGGAGCTCAGAGAGCCTGGCCTTGGCCTGCTCGAGGGTCCGCCCCCCGAGGATCTCGTCCTGCTCGGCCTCGAGGTCGCTCAGCCTCTTCCGGGCATCGTCGAGCCGGTCCTCTGCGTCCCGGACTGCGAGGTCGGCCTCCCGCCGGTCGAGGTTGGTGGCGTCAGGCCCGAGGTTCCGCTGCCGCTCCCTCGCCCGGGCAAGGGCTATCTCCGCGTGCTCGATGGCGCGCTCCTGGTCGTCGATGTCCTCGGGCATCTCCATCGCCCGGTCGATCGCGGCCTTGAGCTCGTCGTATTCCCGGCCCAGATCAGAGACCGCACGCTGGTGGTCAGAGTAAGCCTGGTTCGCCTTCCGGAGCTCGGCCTGGGCCGCGTCCATCGCGTCCTTGACCGTGGCGGCGTACTCCCACTGGTCGGCCTTGGTGTCGCGTATGCTCTGCCGGATGCCCCCGAACGACATCATGAACTCCATCCCATACTCGCTGGAGCTCCGGCTGTATGCCGCGACGGTCCGGGTGAGTTTCGACAGCACGCTCTCCTCCTCGCGGAGGGCCGCGGCCTCCTCGCGCATCTCGTCTGCGGAGTAGGACATGGCGTCCCCGAGGTCGAAGGCCTTCTCCTCGGCCCGGCCGAGGTGCCAGGTCAGGGCCGCGAGCCCGGCGACCACCCCCGCGATGGCCAGTGCGACCAGCCCCGCCGGAGTCGACATGAGCGCGGCAGAGAACCCCCGGGTGGCCAGGGTGGCGGCGAACGTGGAGGCGGTGTACGCGGTGTAGGCAGCCCTCAGGGCGGCTATGGTAGATACCACCTTCCCGCCGATGAAGACCACAGGCCCTATCGCGGCCGCGAGCCCGCCGACAGCGATGATCACGCCGCGGGTGCCGCTATCCAGGTTCCTGAACCCGGTGATCAGCCGGCGCACGATCTCGATCCCCCGCTGGGCGGCCGGCAGGAGGTCGGCCCCGATGGACTCCCCGAGCTCCTTCGCGTCGGCCTCGAGGGCCTTCATCTGGTTGGAGAATGACCCGGCGGTCCGGGCGGCATCGCCCTGAGCGTCGGTCGTGGCCCGCATGATGATGTTCATCCTTGCCTGGGCCTTCTCGGCGTCCGTGGCGGCCTTGGTGCCGCCCTTGATACCCATGTTGAGCAGCTCCTGCTCGACCTTGGCCTCGTTCACGATGACACCAAAGCGCTTCATCGGCTCGTACTCGCCGGTGATCGCGCTCCGGAGCGCGTTGAACGCCTCGATGTCAGAGGCGTTGTGAAACGAGCCCATGTCCACGGCGAGCTGCGCGACCTGCTCGGAGAACTCCACACTCGCCTCGCCGGTCATCCCCATCGCCTTGACGATGGACCCGGTCGTGGCGAGCATGTCCTGCAGGTCGGTGGTCGCCCGGCCGACGGCGTCCCCGTAGGCCTCGGCCCAGTCCTGGGCATCCTGGGACATCCCGCCGAAGACCTGCTCAAACTTGCCCTGAGTCTCCGCGGCGTTGCCGGCGAGGTAGGTCGCCGCGGCCGCGCCGCCCACCAGGGGCAGGGTGATGGCCATCGACATCTTCCGCCCCACCTGCGCCGCGGCGTCCCCGGCCTCCTTCAGCCTCTGGGACGCCGACTTGATGCCTGACGCCGTCTTGTCCCGGGCGATGATGTCGTAGGCCACCGCCCCCAGTTCACCCGCCATTGTTGATCTTCTCCTTTAGGTCTCGCTGCTTCTTGTCCCACCATGCTCGCCAGTACACCTGCTCCTCCAGGGAGAGCTCGCCCCACTGCCGCCACGTCAGGCGGAGGTAGTGGAGGAGCTCACCCCAGTTCTGCCCGGTGCTACTTTCCGCGAAAGGAGCGAGCCCGCGCGGCCCGCTCCACACGCTCGCCCATTCGGGCATAGTAGCCGATGGACGCGACCAGGACGTCCTGCGTGGCGAACCTGCTCGGGTTCTCCTTGAGCCACTCCGCGGTGATCATCGGGTTGGCCGTAACCAGCTCGATGATCTCCCGCTGGATCTCGTCCAGGGCCTCGGCGTCCTCTTCGGACACCTCGTTCGGGTTCCTCCCTGCGACGATCTCGGCCTGCGCCCGTTGCAGGTAGTTGAGGAGCCTGTTCTCGTCAGCCGAGAGACACGCCCACACCGCGATGGTGTCCCCGTTCCCGAGGTCGATCTCCTCGATCTCGGTCCGGGTGCGCCGCTCGAGCGTGGCGATCTCCGCGTCCCACCTCGACTGCTCCTCCGCGAGGGCCGCGCTCCGCTCGGCCACGAGCCGGGCGCGCTTCTCGCGGAGCCGGAGGGCCTCAGGAGAGTTGAGGATCTCCTGGGCCGTGCGGCCGTTAGTCATAGTCGAGGCTGAGGTCCGCGTCGGGATCCTGCATGGTGAATGTCGCCGGGTTGCGCACGATGGAGTTTGCGCTGCCGAACGTCAGCTCCCCGGACGTGAGGAAGCAGTTGTCCAGGGTCATCGTCACGTTGTTCTCCCCCTTGGCCACGGAGCCAACGAGCTTGAACACGTCGGCCGGCCCCACGACGATGTTGGCGCTGCCGGCCACGGAGCCGACCCTGAGGGTGCCCCCCTCCTGGACGCCGCCGATCAGCGTGACGTGGGTCACGGTGAGGAACTTGGTCCTCGAGGTGACGTACTCGTTGATCGCGAGCGGCGGGACCTCGATGGCCTCGCTGTGGAGGTCGCCCCCGGCGCCGGTCCCGTGGAGGACCGCGACGCCTGCAGTGGTCACGGCCGCGGTGAGCGCGGTGAGCCGGACCCTCGACGGCGTGGTGCAGGAGGTCGTGGTCATGTCGGTGACGCTCTCGGCGCCCACCCCGGGCAGCTCGAGGCCCGCGTGCAGTGTCACCGCCGTGCCCGTGGTCGTGGTGTTCCCGATGGCCATCCCGATGAGCTCGCCGTCGGTCACGATCTCGTCGATCGTCCCGGTGACGTCGACGTCGCCCGGCACCTTCAGCTTGCTGTGCTTGCCCGACCGCTCCGCCTCTGCGACGGAGCGGTTGATCTTGACGCTGAAGAGGACGTCCGCAACGACCTTGTCGTTGATGAGGACGACCCCGTCAACCCCTGTGTAAGACTCTACTGTCATGGTTCACTCCTAACTGTCTCTGATGCTGTACTGGAACGAGTACCTGAGGGCGTTGTGCCAGACACGGGTACCCCCCTCGAACTGCTGAGAGGACGACGTCCGAGACCACTGCCCCGTGCCGGCGACCGGCGACGCGGCGTCCAGAAGGACCTCGTCCACCCTCTCGGCGATCAGATCGGCGTCCTCGCCGCTGTTCGGCGCGGACTCGTCATCCCCGCTCACCCACACGTCGACCTGCAGGACCGGCGAGTTGTCCCGCACCCGGGTCACCCTGTAGCCCACGCGCGGCGTGCTGCTCTCGGTGTTCTCCGCCAGGGTGATCGACGGGGCCTGTGCCGGCCGGTCGGCCTGCCGGCGGAAGACGCGCGCCTCGCCCAGCATCGCGACGAGGACGGGGTCGGCTGCGAGCCTGTCGAGGATCGCCTGGAACACCTCGTGTCTCATGTGCTGTGCCTCCGGAGGACCTCCTCCACCCCGCTCGACAGGATGGCGACGGTCTCTGACTTCTTTTCCTCGATGGCGTCGGTGATAAATGGCCGTGCCTGCATCCTGGTGGTCCCCTCGTGCACCATCAGGGCGTAGCGCTTGGGGTTGCCCACGACGCCGACGATGGCGTCCCCGTCCTCTCGGACCTCGCTGTACATCACGTCGCGCATGTGCGGAGGCTCACGGTCCGGGTCGCTGTCGTCGGTGTAGGGCGCCCCGGTGTAGTCGCCGGGGAACCTCTTCATCTTGGTCGGGAAGATGTAGTCCTCGTAGGGCGACTTCCCCGGCGTGCAGTTGACCCGGGCCTGGGCCTCCACGTTCAGCGCCGCGTCCCGCATCGCGGCCAGGAGGGCAGGGCGGGTCTCGATCTGGATGGCGGCGAACTTGGCCTTCAGTTGCTCGGGCGTGAGGATCTCGGTCATCGGATGACCCCGAGCAGGCCAAGGCAGCTCGTCAGGTAGCCGAGCACCGCGCCGGATCCCCCGGCCGCGCCGAGGAGCCCGATGAGCCTCGTCAGCGTCATGTCCTTCCAGGACGAGACCGCCCGCCGGCCAGCGTCCCTCTTCTCGAGGGCACGGAGGCGGCCCCCGTGCTCCTCGGACGTCTCCTCGAGGCGGTGGACCGCCTGCGACAGATTGCCCTGGCGCTCGAGGATTCGCAGCCGGCCCTCGTGGTCGGTCAGCGTGTTGCGGATGTACCGCACGTCGCTCCGGATCTCGACGAGGAGGTCGTGGTCGGTCACGCCGTCCATCAGATCGCCTCCTCGAGGTCCGCCTCGTAGTGATCGAGCCCGCGGGCGTTCGACCGCGGCACGAGCCGCTTCACGGCGTAGGTCCCGGCGAACCCGGCCTCGGTCGTGGCGATCCGGTAGCCGATCTCCCCCACCGTGACGGTGGGCGGGAGCATGCACCGGAGGGTCGGGTCCTCGATATCGCCGGTGTCGTGCCGGCGCCGGCCCTGCCCGTCGCGGACGTAGAACCGGCACCGCACGCCGGCCTGCGAGTCGGCCCAGTACCAGGCGGGCTCGCCGCTCTGGTTGGCGTAGTCCGCCTGCGACGTGAGGGTGCCCGACCATGTCGGCGTGGACACCGCCTCTCCCGCGACGAAGGGCTTGCTCAGCCCCCGGGCCCGCAGGTAGGCCTCGCCCACGCCGGCCACGATGGCCGTCGCGCCCGACTCCGCCCCGGTCACGGTCTGGCCGATCACGGCATCGCCGACGCCATCCGAGTAGTCGAGCCGCTGCACGCGCATGCGCGCCTGGATGGTGCAGGTGTGGATCATCCCGGGCCTCACATGCTCACCCCGTCGTGGAACACCGGGACGCCGCCCTGGTCGAGGGACACGGCGCCCATGTCGGCGTCGGCCCGGACCACGCCCGCGCCCGCGGGCTCTGCCCTGGCGCCGAGGGCCGCGCCGGCCAGGGCGATGATCTCGTGGTACTGGATCGACCAGGTGGTGGCCCCCGCGGCCCGGCTCTCCGAGTAGTCGCCCGAGGTGTGCTGCCTGAGCCCGACCTCGGGGTTCCCCGCGTCCGCCAGGTGGCAGATCATGAGGGCGTGGCACCAGTCGCGGAGGGTCGCCGGCAGCCCCGGGTCGTCCAGGGCGAGCCTCGCCTCGGCCACGTCGCCGTAGGTGGAGATCGCCGCCGTGGCCTCCGCCTCGGTCATCGCGGGGTTGGCCGCGGCCACCAGGCTACTGGACGCAGCCATACGGCGTCACCTCAGCTGCCACCGGCCCGGATCAGCATGAAGTGGGCGCCACTGCCCGCCGGGAACGGGATGATCTGGATCTGGATCGTGTCGTCGAGGGCCTCGACGGCGGCCGCGAGGGCCTCCGGGTCGGTGTACGTGTCGACCTGCCACTTGGTCATGGCCTACCTCACGACTCCGTCTCGTAGTACTCGAGGATCACGTCCACGTGGCCGGTGCCGCCCGAGCTGCCCGTCGCGGTGACCACCAGGTCGAGCCGCTTGCCCGCGGCGATGGCGGCCTTGCCGGTCGCCGGGCTGGTGCTCACCAGGGTGCCCGCCGCCACGCCATCGGCCGCCGGCGTGTGCGTGAAGATGACCACGGGCGTGGCCGAGTTGTCCTTGATCTCGATCTTCGCGTCCGTGGTGTCCTTGGCGTAGGCCTCGTTGGCCAGGACGTGCAGCTTCACCGCCGTGATGGCCACGGGCGCGAAGAACACGCCGAAGGTGGTGCCGCCGGTCCCGTCAGCGATGTCCACGCCGGACGTCTCCGCGGCCGACCTGTTCCCCAGGCCCGCCGTGAGGAGGGCGAACTTGGACCTGTGGGTCGCAGTCTGGGCGCCCACGCTGTCGATCTCCGCGCCGATGAGCGCGAGCTCGCCGGCGATCTTCTCGAGCAGGGATCCGCGGATCTTGCGGAGCGTCCCCGCGCTCTTGGCTGTGTATGCCATGTGCCTCTTGCCTCCTGATGTCTGGTGTGCTGGAGCAGCCCCTTCAAAAAGAGGGACGGGATCAGATCCCGTTGTCGTACTGGGCCGCGAGGGCCTCGGTGACGACCACCTTGTTCTCGACCCAGAACCGGAGGATCTGGTCGTGCGTGCCCTGCTCCTCGTAGGTCTCGAACTGGACCCCGAGGTTGTCCGCGGTCACCATCTGGCGCTTGCCGTCGATGATGGTCTCGTACTGCACCTGGGCGGTGCCGAACTTCGGGTCCACGTAGTAGTGGTACTCGGCGCACGGGTTGTTGCGGTCCAGGCCGAGGATGTAGCCCTCGTCGATGCCGGACTTGCACTTGATCACGTCGGCGCCCACGACCGGGACGTGAATCGTGTCCTTGCCGATCGCCGGCACGCCGTAGATGCCGCGCTGCTTGGCGTCGCTGACGTCCGCGCTGGTGAGGTAGCCCTTGAGCTCGTACCAGTTCTTCTTGTTGACCAGGACGTCGGTCAGGGCATACGGGTAGCCCTCGCGCTCCATGCACTCCTCGAGCCTGATGAGGTCGTCGATCGGGGTCGCGTTCCCGCTGGACCACTCCGCGGACGGCGTCCAGGTGGGCGTGGTGGCCCCGGCCTTGATCACCGAGAGGATGTCGTTGTGGATGTACTCGGCGATCCAGAACCCGGCGAACTTGTACGCCCGCCGGATCTCGTCGATCCCCTTCGGCTGGTTCCGGATGGCGCTGCGCTTGATCCGCACCTGGAACCCGCGGCTCTCGGTCATCCCGGACCCGGTGAGCCCGCGGGACATGTCGACCTCGGGGAAGTCCGCGCCGATCATGGTGTGGGCCGGCTGCTTCTTCTTGGCGTCCCCGGACTTGGTGGTGTTCTGATAGCGATACGTGAATGCGTCCTGGTCATCCTTGATGGGCCGGATGAACCTGGTCGCCCAGAGATAGGGCTCGGCCTCCTCGTAGAGGCTCCGGAGCGCCGTCCCCTGTCTCAGCCAGAAATCAGTTGTTCCCTCGAGAGGCATCTTAGGCTCCTGTTGCGGCGTAGGCCAGTCCGTTCATCAGCACCAGCGCTGTGGCGAGGTCCCCGTCGGTTCCGGCCGGCACGTAGTGGAGTGGGATGCCGCCTACCCCGTTCTTCGCCACGGCGTCGAAGTAGTACCCCCGGGCGCCGGTGGCGTACGCCGAGGTGATGTTGAATGCCAGCGTCGCCATGACGCCGGGCACCAGCGCGTTGGTGCCGTTCTGCATGATCTGGGCCGCGACGATCTTGCCCGGGATGTGGATCTCGACCAGGGCCGTGCGGTAGTACTTGCCGGCGAGCCGCTTCGCGAGCGTGTCGGCCACCCCAGCGGAGGCGGGGAAGGCCTTGAGCTTGGGCGTGCTGACGATCTGGCCGATGATCAGCGCCTCGCCGTTGCCCCCCCGCTCGACCACGGGCATGCCCTCGGTCGCGGCGTAGGTGTTCGCGGTGTCGTTGCTGAGCGCCACGACCATGCCCTCCTCGAGCGGAGAGGCGAAGGTCAGGGTGCTGAGCGTCTCGCCCGTCTGCATGTGCGAGAGCGCGACGGGCGTCGGCGCACCCTCGTCGAGGATGCACTCGATGATCGCGCCGGTCCCTCTGTAGTTACCGGCGATGGTAGACTGGTTGTCGGTCATTGTGTCTCACCTCAGTGGAGCCTGCCCGGGATCGACCGGCCGCTGGCCCGTGCCATGGCCGCGTTGATCTCCGCCTGCTCGCTGCCCGCGTTGAGGTGCGCTGTGCTCCCCTCCTCGGACGTCTCGCTGGCCCTGCGGTGGGCCAGGATGCGGTTCATGAACGCGATCGGCTCCTGCTCGAACTCCGCGCGGAGCTCGGCCTCGGCGCCCTCCTTGGCGAGCCACCCCTTGGGCACGTGCTCGTCCCGGGTGCTGGCCCACGCCTGGTCGCGCCTCTCCTGCTCGATCGCGTTGAGCGCGGCAGTCGCCGCCTCGTTCGCCTGCTTGACCGCCGCGATCTCGGCCTTAAGGGCCTCGTTCTCGGCTCTCAGCGCCGCGATGGCGCCCTCGTTGTCTGCCATGTTGTCTGTCTCCTCACTCTTGCTCGCCTGGGCCTCCGTGTGGGCCTCCGTGTGGGCCTGTGCCTGTGCCGCGGGCCTGCGCCCGCCACCCGCCTGCTCGCCCTCGTCGCCGCCCTCGCCGGTCATCCCGGCGAAGAGCTCCTTCAGAAGGTCGAGGGCCTGGCGGAGCTTCCCCGCGTTGATCTTGTCGTTTGGCATGTCGTCTCCGGACTGGCTGTTGAGGAACATCGCCCCCGGGTCGCGCGGCCAGACCCCACCGTCGCCATCCTCGGCCGGCTGCCCGGCCTTGAAGACGAGGAGGTGGTTCGGCCTGACCTTGCCCGTGATGGCGCCGGCCCTGCTGGAGAACCAGAACGCCGTGGACAGGGACAGCTCGCCCCGCTGGTAGGCGGCGTCGACCTCCGGGTCCGTGAAGGAGATCCGCGACTCCAGCCGAGGCTGGCCCGTGGTCTCCACCCTGGACCCCGAGAGGCTCCCGCAGATCCTGCCGGGCCCCCCCTCCGCCGTTCTCACCGCCGCCAGCGCCGCGTCGAGGTCGTCCTCGATCAGGCGCGGGTCAGGGTGGGTCTGGGCGTAGATCACCGGCACGCGGTCCCAGTCCGCACCCGTGCCGTCGAAGTTCTCAGTGCCGTACCAGACCCTCTCGCCGTCCTGCGTCATCCACCGGTTGAGCGCCTGGAGGATGGCCGTGTGGGACTTGCCCGCGGGCGCCGAGTGGCCGAAGAAACACGTGTCGCCCGGTCTGCAAGTGCTGTCGCCTGGGCATGACATCACACTGTGATGAGCGCGCGGCTATAAAATAGGCTCTATCGGGTGCGCGCCCCTCGAGGCACCTGTATATTGCCCGCGATAGCGCAGTGGAAGCACAGCGCATACCCCCCTGTGTGCTGATGCCCCCGGTCACAATGCAGAGGGTCATTTCGAAAAGCGAGTTTTCCGAAAACTCGCTTTTCGAAATGACCCTCTCTCTTTTTTTTTTATTGGGGTGAACGAGCCACACTGTGTCTCGGTAGCCCCGCCGGCGTCACCGGGGCCTGCCCCGGCGCCGGATGAGCGAGGCCATGATCACCAGCCACGCCGCGGCCAGCGCGAGCACCGCCACGACGGCCAGCAGGCCGAACGCCGCCGAGGCCTCCGCAGGGCTCATGCACGCCCCCCGCGGCCGTCCGGGCGGACGTTGCCCGGTGGCGGAGTCATGGCTGCGCCCTCCTCTCCGATACCGCCTTCTCGAGGAGCGAGTTGTAGAGGTAGTCGTAGGTGTCCTCAGGCACCTCGACGACCGTCATGCCCGGGGTCTTGACAAAGGAGTGGTTGAGCTCCTCCGCCGTGCCCTGCACGAAGGCTATGATGAATCGCTGCTGTGTCATAGTCGCTCGCCCCCCTCTGCCGGCGGGCGCCAGTCAGGGGCGACCTGCTCCAGCGGGCACCAGTCCGGGATGACGAAGTAGTTGTTGAACATGCGAATCGTCAGCACCCCGGCGACCTCTACGAGAGCGTCCGGGTGCCGGCATCCCCGCGAACCGCACACGTAGGGGCAGCGGTCGCAGGTCTCGACGCGGATGATCCTGGTCACGGCCGAGACCCCCCGATCTGCCGCTCCTCTGCGCCGATCCCGCGGCTCGCCGCCACCCGGGCCGCGCCCTCGGCGGCCTCCTCGACCGTGCAGACCGCCCGGCCGTGCCAGTCCACGGTGCTGAGCGGGACGAACCCGCCGAAGTTCAGGTCCATCAGAGGTCCCCCTGCGGCCAGTTCCAGACCGCCTTATTGGGGTCATCGTTGCCCGGGAGGTAGCGGCCGGGCTCGGCCTCCGGCCGGACGTACTTTGCCAGGTATACCATACCGCCCGGGGTCTCCCGCCGGTAGACGACCCCTTCGGCCGGGTCGATGGCCCCGTAGTGCCCGTGCTCCCCGAGCATGGCCAGGGCGTCCGGGAGCGGCACCCCTCGCGGCCCGGCGGCGAGCACCGGGACGAAGGCTAGCCCGTGGGCCTGAACCCGGTCCTCCGCCTCGAGGGCCGGGAGCCGTCGGTCGCCCCGGAAGTAGTCGAAGACGACGAAGGGCTCCCGCCCGGTGAGGTCGTAGCGGGTGCCGTGGGCCTGGGCGAGCCATTCCCCGACGACGCGATCACCGTCATCGAGGCAGGCGGCGAAGGCATCGGCCCGTGCCCGGGCCCAGCGGGCGAACAGCCGGTGCTGCCGCCAGACCGACCCGGCAGCGGGGCGGCCGTTGCGGACCAGGGGGATAATTTCATCGTCCTTTTTGAGAATCGCCACGCATGAGCCGTCTAGTTTCTCCTGCACGACTATCCAATCGCCGGGGTGCGGGCGCTCGAGATACAGGAGATCCTCCCCCTCCGGCACCCCCCGGTCCCGGCGGTTCCCGAACTTCGAGCCGGGGAGGTGGGGGATCGAGCCGTAGGCTTTGCCGCCGAGGGGTTTTTGCGGCTTGCCCGCCCCCTGCTGGCGGAGCCTGCGGGACCAGTCGTCCCTCATCTCGGCCATCGGGTCGGTCATTCCCGCATCCTCCCGCCGGTCTGCTCCAGGATGGTCACCACGCGCACCGCGTGGTTCGTGGACTGCACGAGCCCTATCGTCCCCCGCAGCGCCCACCCGTCCGCCTTAGCCCACATCGGGATGGACGTGTCGAGCCACACCAGGCACCCTCCCGGCTGCAGGACGCGAGAGCACTCCCTCACGACCGTGCGCTTGTTGACCTTCTCCGTGCCATACTTCACGTGATTGTCTGCATACGGCGGGTCTGCGAGGATCAGCCGTGTGCCCACGAGCGCGTCGGCGTGATCGGACAGACTCTCCGCGTTGCCCACGATGTCCGGGCAGAGGTCTGGGTTGATGTCCATGGTGATCTCGATGTCCGGCCTGAGCACCTCGGTCATCCCCGAGAATAGGTGCAGCACCCTGCCGCTCGAGAACGGCTCAGGGAACAGCAGCCTCATCTTCTCGAGGTAGCCCGGAGGGTATGCCCCGTAGTATCGCGTGGGGTTTCTGTAGTTGTTGCCGACCATCCAGAACCCGTAGATCAGGCCGCCGTGCTCGTGCAGCGGCGATGCGTGCCTCCGCCCGCGATTGTAATTGTCGATGTCGATCACTTCTCCACCCCCGACCCTGTGCCCAGTCATTCCCATCCCCCCGGCTCCACCGTCGTGGGCACGGGCTCGACCGTGAAGTCGTGGCCGCAGCCCGAGATCCCCGAGAGCGCCGCGAGGCCTATGTCCTCGTCGTCCGCGTCACAGATCAGCTCGCAGACCATCCGCTTTGCATGCTCGCGAAGGCTGAGTGTCTCAGACTTCCCCAGCCTGACCACGCCGATGCGCATTGTCCGGGCCACCTCGCCTTGCGGGATGACTACCTGGACCTCATAGGCCCTCTGGCCATGGAGGTAGTCTGGGGCCACGGGTATGACCTGTGCTCCGGTGTAGAGGTGGATGGCCGCGCCGTCCTCGGACTGTATCCAGCCGCTCACGCCCCCACCCCCGGTGCCGCACTGGCGGCGCGCTGGTCCGCCCGGGCCTTGCAGCCCTCGCAGATCAGCGCCCAGCCGCCGGCCAGGTGCATCCGCTCCCCGTGGACCCAGCACCCGCACATGTCGCACTGCTGGTCCCCGGTGTGCCTTGGCTGGCCGAAGTACCTCACAGCATGGACCCCCTCGGCGGCGGGGCGTCGACGCGCCCGATCGGCACCGTCCGGCCGAGGCTCTCCAGCATCCGGACCACCTCGGGCACCGACCCGTCGGCCACCCTGAAGATGCGCACGTAGTCCCTGCCGGCTAACTCCCCGCACACGATCACCTCGGACGTGCCGTGCGGATGGATGCTCGCGTGCACCCGGCACGACGCCCCCACGACGCCCTCCAGCCGGGTCAGCCGCTTCTCGTGGTCGTCCAGCGTGGGCGGGACGCGCCGCCACGTCGGCGTCACGACCCATCGCCCCCGGACGAAGCGCCCCGGCTCGTTCTCGATCCTCTCGTACTCCCGAGGGCTCATCCGTCCTCACCCCTTCGGGCGCCGGGCGCGATCGCGGCGCACTCAGTCTCGCCCCCGAGCGCCCGGATCACCCCCGGGAACGCGGGCGTCCGCATCATCCCCGGGTGGCCGTACATCGCCGACATGCAGTAGACCGCCTCTGTGTTCTCGCCCCCCTCGCGGAGGCCGAAGTCCATCACGAACGGGATGCTCTCCCGCTGGCAGATCTCGATGATCTGCTGCACGAGCGGGCTGATCTCCTCGTCGTACACCGATTCCTTGTCGATCACCATTCTCTCACTCTCCCTTTCTCCCTGAGCAGGCCGGGCAGACCGCCCGGTCCCACACCTCGTTCACGTCCCATCCGGCCCTCCGGGCCGCCCCCCTCCCGGGGGGTCCGGAACCCTTTCCGCGGGACGACCCGCATCGCAGCCGCCACGCAGGCCGGGCACCGGCCGGGATACGATTTGTGGTCTGGCCCACAGTAGACCGCCCCGCATACCTGGCAGGTGCGCGGGCCTTCCCGGATCCGCTTCTCGGCTTCCTCCATGTCCCGGATGGCCGCAGCCAGGATCTTTTGCGCTTCGGTCTGAACGTCTTCAGGTCTCGTCGTCGATCGCAGGCAATCCGGGATCTCCTGGTCCCTGCCCCACGACGGGGCGTTTGGATCGGGGGTCATACCCCGACCACCCGCAGCGCGTCCCCGCGGCGCCGCCCGGAGAAGGCCGCCGTGGCTACCTCCAGCAGCGTCGCGCCGGCCGCGTGCTCCACGCAGCAGCAGAGCTCGGCCGTGCGGCGCCCGGCTATCGGCATCGCCCCTCCACGAACATCCCCTCGGCCGCACGGACGGGCTTGCCGCCCACGAACATGCACCGGCCACGGATCATGCCCGGGCAGCTGCCGTCGCCACACGGCCCCTCGTAGTCGCGCCGGCCCCTGAGCGGGCACACGGTGACGGCCTCGGCCGGTCCGACGTAGGCGTACCTGGGCTCCCGGGCAGCAGGCGACGGGCGCCGGCTGGCGCTCATCATCGCGCGACACCCCCGGCGTCGCGGACGCCCTGGACCAGCCGCCGGACGAACGCCCGGGCGCACTGGCCGCCCAGGTCCCACGCGCACACGCTGCACGTGACGCTGTGGTTGTACGGGCACCCGGTGCCCTGGTCTAGCACCTCCAGCAGGTACGCGATCTCCTCCTCGGGCGTCTCCGGGACGCAGGAGGCCAGGGCGGCCTGGATCTGCTCCAGGGCCTGATCACGGGTGATCACTCGCTCGCCTCCACGTAGATGAACTCCGTGCGGACGCGGCGCATGAGCACCTCGACCTCGGCGATCCGCGCTCGGGTCTCGATCCGCAGCCCCTTGTCCTTCGGGCCGAGCCCGTCGAGGGTCGCCTGCAGCTCGCCGCGCCGGGCATCGAGGAACTCCATGAACCTCTTCGCCCGGATCGGCGGGTTCTGCACCCCGCCCTCGGGCACCAGCCCGGCCTCGAGCATGCGCAGCGCCTCGGCGTAGGCGTCCTCCTTGGAGACGCCTATGCTCGAGCCGTGCTCCACGGAGATGCTGCCCTCGTTGGTCGCCGCGAGGGTCCGGCCCGCGGGCGCCGTGATGAGGATGACCCCCGGCTGGCCCCACACGTGGACGGGCCTGGTCTCCTCCACGGTGCACCCGAGCTCCTCGATCCGGGCCATGAACCGCG
>Ga0209722_1001613_pt1 | contig 19340 bp, 14 predicted proteins | sample BioC12SIPDNA_2_FD_185745 | JGI IMG/M metagenome (GOLD analysis project Ga0209722, IMG submission 185745) | Anaerobic biogas reactor microbial communites from Washington, USA - Biogas_R1_A C12 SIP DNA (SPAdes) (version 2) | ecosystem: Engineered > Bioreactor > Anaerobic > Unclassified | place... | reverse complement strand
ACGGCCGGTCAGCAATATACAATGATTCGGGATCTGCTGAGGTAATTATTGCAGGAGGTGCAGTGACAGGCGCAAATGTTGCAATAGACAATCACTCAACCGGCAGCGTAAGTGTTTCGGGTGGTTCAGTGACAACTGCAGGGTTTGCAGCAATATATAACCAATCCGGTAGCGTAAGCCTTTCAGGCGGTTCAGTGACAAGTACGGCTTCTGATTGGCCGGCAATAATATGTTTAAGTAGTGGTAAAACATATATAAGCGGCGATGCAAAGATTACAAGTGTAAATGATGGTACTGCTGGTTATGATTATAAGGGAACAATTTATTTATCTATCAGTGGTGCTGCCGATGAATTTGAAGTCACTGGAGGTACTATAGAAAATACCCACGCAAGTGGTACAGCAATTCATATTAATAGTGGTACAGTTGAAATTCCAAGCGGTTCTCCTGTTATCAAGGGCGGCGGCCAAGCAATGAACAAAGCCCCGAACTTAAGCGGCTATACCGATGTATTCATACTGGGAAGTACAACTAGTACCGAAGGCGTAGAGGCTGCTGAAATTACTAAAGCTGACATTGACACCAATGAAAAGGTCCAGACCTATAAATATCTAGAATTCGGTCCAGCCACCACCCCTGGCGCACCCACTGGTCTTGCCGCTACCCCGAACGATGGGCAGCTAACTCTGACCTGGACAGCCCCTGCCATTACTGGCGGCAGTGCCATCCAGCACTATGAATATTCTTTGGATGGTGTTAATTGGACATCCACTGGAAGTGCAGACACCAGTTATACTATAACCGGTCTGACTAATGGGAAAAGTTACACCGTCAAGGTGCGAGCGGTAAACGGCAAGGGGAGAGGTACGGAATCCGCAAGTATAACCGCCACACTTCCATATACTGACCAGGAAGCTGTTGATGCTGAAGCAGCCAAGTACGCAGAAACCGCTGTCATTGAAAGCAATGTGGCTGTGGGCACGGATGTAACCGCTACTGTGGCTAGGCTCCTGACAGGAGAAACAGCTGATAGCAGCATAACTCTGAGCTATGCTGCAAGTACCGGTGACTACTTGGAGGTAGTCGGTAATGCAGTAAAACTTAAGAAGCAAAAGACTGATGCAGGAGATGCTGCTCAAACCGTAACCATCACCTTTAGCAAGGGTGAAAAAACTGCCGCCAAGCAAGTAACCGTAACCATCAAGACCAGCTATACCGGCGGTGGCGGAGGTTCTTCCGGGGGCGGCAGTACCAAATCCGGCAGTGACAACAATACTGAAAATAACAACAGTACTGTTATCATTACATCACCATCCCCAGATAACCCTGATACCCCCACTCAGGCAAAAATTACGGTTCCCGGCACAACCGACAGCCAGGGTAATGTCACCGTGGACATCACTGAACAAACTGTAACTGATGCGGTTAACAAGGCTCTGGAGGATGCCAAAGCCAAGGGCAACGAGGAAAAGGGCATTATCGTAATACTTCATGTGGATACCGGCAGCCAGAATGTATCCACTGTCAATGTGAATCTGCCCAAACCGATACAGGAAGCCATTATCATCAACAGAATAGTTACCACCATAATTGTAGTAGACAACCCTGACATTAGAATCAACATGGACTTAAGAGCTGTTGAGGAAATAAACAGGCAGGCCAATGATGATGTAAATGTAATCGCGGCCCGCACCGACAGCAGCCAGCTTAGCGAGGAAGCGCAAAAAGCCATAGGCAGCCGTCCCGTATTTGATCTCAGGGTTGACTATGGCAGCGGCGGACAGGTAGAAAACTACGGCACCGGGAAAGTAACGGTTTCTATTCCCTACACTCTGGGTCCCGATGAAAAGGCGGAAAACATAAAGTCAGTATATATAGACAGCAATGGTAATGTACACTGGCTAAGTGATTCGGTCTATGACAGTGTAAACCAGGTATTGGTGTTTACTACCAGCCACTTCTCCACCTATGGGGTGGGTTATATGCAAGATACACTTTCTTTAGAAGATGTGCCGGGCTTTACCGATATTAACGGCCATTGGGCAAAGGCCGATATTGAGTATGCGGTAAGCCAGGGGTTATTCAGCGGTACTTCCGCCACCACCTTCAGTCCAGACACAGCCATGACCAGAGGAATGTTCGTAACGGTTTTAGGAAGACTGGCCAGGGCTGATGTAAAGAGCTACCAGGCAAGCAGTTTTGATGATGTACAAAATGACCTCTACTACATGGGCTTTATAGAATGGGCCAACCGAAATGGGATAGTCAAAGGAATGGGAGATAAGAAATTTGCTCCCGACCAGGCCATCACCCGGGAACAGATGGCAGTCATCATGAGCAACTACACCAGGGTTATGAACCTTGACCTGAAAGCGGTTCAGGAAGAAAGACACTTTGCCGATAATGACAAAATCAGTCCTTATGCCCGGGAAGCAGTAAAAGAGATGCAGATGGCGCGCCTTGTAAGCGGCAAGGATAACAACCTCTTTGACCCCCAGGGAACCGCCACCCGGGCGGAGGTATCCTCAGTCCTGCACCGTTTCATGGGAGTCTCCGGCAGAACCATGTAGGGCTGGACTAAGTCGGGTACCTATAGATCCCACACATTATCAATGATCACGGGGAAGCAAGGAGATTCTTCTTGCTTCCCGCGCGTTTAGCAGGTTGTAGGCAGGAGGCAGTGGCAAAACGTCTAATCGATTGCTTTGATGGTCATATTGCCCTAGGCGTTTCCCCATCGCAATAAAGGCTGACCACTATTCTTTCATCCCCAGCACAATATCCAATATATCCGCTGGCTTTTGAGCGATGTAATCCGGATGTGCTCTTTCTAACATTTCCTTGATATCAAATCCCCAGGTGACCGCAATCACTCTAATGTTATTAGCCTGGCAGGCCGCTATATCGCGCACTTCATCTCCTACATACACTAGCTCTGGAGGCCTCAGATTCAGCTTCCTGATAAAACTGCCGATAGTTTTTTCCTTGCCGAAAATGTTCTTGGCGCAGTAGATATGGTCAAAGACATTCAAGTCGTTGTCTACTAAAAATTTGCGAATGTTGTGATTGGAATTGGAGGAAATGATACTGAGAACCCGGCCTTGCTCTTTGAGCTTCAAAATCACTTCCCGCATATCGGCAAAGACTTGGATATGGCCTAGACTCTTCGTATAATTTCTGGTGAATTCCAGCCCCAGACGAGGTATTTGGTAAGGTGATATGTTGGCAGCCCTGAACCTTTCCAGTATCGGCAGCTGACGCAGCTTGTCCAGGTCTTCATTAGTCATAGGCTTTAAGTTATACTTATGAGCCAGCTGGTTGATCAATTGGATGGCTACTGCCATCGAATCAACTATGGTGCCGTCAAAGTCGAATATCACATGCCGAATTTGTTTATCACGCCTTAAATCCAACCTTCTTATCACCTGTTCCTTATCACGAAATGCTAATGTGTTTACATGGTATCCTATTTATATTCCCTCTGCCAACCAGGTATTAAGAGGGCGCTGTTAAGATGCCCGCCCACAGTCAACTCCTGGACGTTTTGGATCATAGCTGTGGTCTGCGGTCAACAGATATCACGATTTGCCTGGATAATTAAGCAGTTTATGCTTTTTCAACAAGCGAAACAATGTGGCTCGTGATATTCCCAGTCGCTCAGCTGCCTCTTCGCGATTTTTTCCTGCTATATCAAGGGCTTGAATGATTATCTGTCTTTCGGCTTGTGACATGGCTTCACGATAGTCTGCAGGTTGGTAAGAGCTTTTTCTAATATGCAAAGGAAGGTCTTCCGGGATTATCTCAGGGGTCTGACAGAAGTTCATAGCCATCTCCAGTACATTGTTTAACTCACGAACATTTCCAGGCCAATCATACTCAGTCAGTAGCCTCTTAGCTGTTTCAGATATACCATAGACATTCTGTCCCAGTTTGGTATTCAACCGTTGTAATATATGTTCTGCCAGGGGTATAATATCCTGTTTTCGTTCTCTGAGTGGTGGTATGTAAATTTTAACCACGTTTAAGCGGTAATAAAGATCATGGCGAAATTTTTTGGCCGCTACCAGGTGTTCCAGGTCAGCATTGGTAGCTGATACGATACGAACATCCACAGGCCTTGGTTTACCATCGCCCACCCTTTCGATTTCCTTTTCTTGCAGCACACGCAGAAGCTTGGCCTGCATAGACCAAGGCATTTCACCGATCTCATCCAGAAAAATAGTGCCTTGGTTGGCCAGCTCAAATTTGCCCATTTTACCGCCTTTGCGTGCCCCAGTGAAAGCTCCGTCCACATAGCCAAAAAGTTCGCTTTCCAGCAAATTCTCAGGAATAGCTGCACAATTCACCTTCACAAAAGGCTGGTGAGAACGATCACTATGAAAGTGAACAGCTTGGGCATAGAGTTCTTTGCCTACTCCACTTTCACCAGTAATTAGAACTGCTGAGGGTGAATTAGCTAATCTCAATATCATTTCTTTCAAGTAATTCTGGCTGCTACCGATGATAGCTTCGATCCCTGTTATAGCAGTATTGCTTCGTAAGAAATCATCTCGATAAGCATTTAATTCTGTAAAAAGACGGCTGGTCTGGATCATGATATCCCTGATCCTGATTCGCGAAACTATTTTTAGGAAATCTTCCCTATCCCAAAGTTTTTGTTTAAGAGCATACAAGTCTAAGGCTACATAACGCCCCAGAGCTCCAACAATTTTACCGTCTTTGATAACTGGTTGGCGTGATACTAGCAGGCGGGCTTCCGGATAATAAGACAAAAGGTCGGGATCGCCCGTTTGAATGGTTTCCAAAAGGCTGGGGTCTAAATTGTGCTGGGAAAGATGTGTATGCAGGAGATCAGCATCAGCCAAGCCCGTATAGGTTTTGAATGCTGTATTAGCGAAGCGAATATACCCGTCATGATCGATAAAAATAATGCCTTCGTAAGGTGTGTTCATCATTAGAGCAGGATCTTCAAAGGGGTTCATTAATCATCACCTCTTTGATAAATACCAAAGGATCAGTGCTCTTGTTGTATTAATTATGAAGTATCAGATATGAGATTAAAAGACCACATTTGAGAATTGTTGCGGAAGTCCCAATTCATATATATAATCTTGCTTCCTCGTACAGAACTTCAATCTTACAACTGAGACTGTTTAAAACACCCGCACAGACGTTATGCCATAAGATCGTCCTGGTATAGATCTTGCACTTAGTAACCAACAAGAGGCCTCTTAACAATTTAGCAGAGTTTCGCGCCTGTCAGATGGACAAAAAAGTCATTTGATGGCTACCGGAGCATGCTGACTGTTAAGGAGGGATTGACATTTGAAAGCAGTCTATATGATTGGATCCTATTCGACCAAATTTGGTAAGTGGATTGAAGCGACCCACAAGGATCTTGCTCGCGAGACTTACACAGGGGTTATGAAGGATGCGGGTATCGATTCAGAGGATATTGGATCACTGTGGTTTTCCAATTGCGGATGGGGTTTAGTGGTTCCCCCTGCTGGCGACGATCCAGGAATACAAGGCCAGCAAAATGTCAGAGGTCATGTAGCTTTTGCTCCCTTAGTTAATGAAGGATTGTTTCCCAAACGAGTACCTTGCATCAATGTAGAGGGGGCATGTGCCAGTGGTTCCCTGGCATTTCATGGAGCTTACAAGGATATCCTCAGCGGGACGACCCAGGTTTCGTTAGCACTGGGGGTAGAAAAGACTGTATATCCCAAGTACCCTAGTATGGTCATTCAGGCATTTGCAGGTGGTATCGATCTATCGGAAATCCAACGCCTCATTGACCAGTATCAGAAAGTTGCCGCCGAGTGTGGCAAGGAATGGAAGCCAGGTGTAAGCAACACCATTTTCATGGATACCTATGCCACTCAAGCAGCCTGGCATATGTGGAAATATGGCACTACCCGGGAGCAGCTGGCCATGGCTGCTTCAATAAACCACTTTCATGGTTCACTTAATCCCCTGGCCCAGTATCAATTCGAAGTTCCGGTAGAAAAAGTATTAGCAGACTACGAAGTCAGCTGGCCGCTGACCCGGTCGATGTGCGCTCCCATGGGTGATGGGGGGGCTGCCGCTATTCTCTGCTCAGAAGAATACTTAAAGGGCCTTCCATCCAGTATGCAAAAACGTGCCATAAAGGTACTGGCATCGGTCATTTCCGGTGGTCATGAGCGAGATATTGCTGAGCCTTCTCTCAGCCATTGGGCAGCACAAAGAGCTTATCAAATAGCTGGCATCGGGCCTAAGGATATCGATTGTGCTGAAGTTCATGATGCTACCGCATTCTCAGAAATCTATCAAGCAGAGATGATGGGCTTCTGTCCTATAGGACAGGGAGGCAGATTGGTTGAATCAGGAGCGACCCGCTACGATGGTTCAATTCCCATCAACACTTCTGGTGGATTGGAGTCAAAAGGACATCCTATCGGTGCCACCGGTCTGTCGATGATCAACGAGATAGCCCTGCAGCTGCGCGGTGAAGCCGGAGCGCGGCAGGTCAAAAATGCTGAGTTTGGATTGGTGGAAAATGGGGGCGGAGTTGTATCCTTTGAAGAATTCTGCTGCGGGATAACTATTCTGCAGAAGTCAGACCTTTGATAGGGACACCATGAGTTGGAGGATTGATGGATGAGTTTTCACCCGTTCCCTACTTTCTTTCTAGTAATTCACTTAATCAGGAAGGAGGAGCATAAAAGTGAATTATAAGGATATTTACCAGCAAAAGCTGACCACCCCAGAAGAAGCTGTCAAGCTTGTTGAGGATGGCTGGAGAGTCACTTGGCCGGTGGCAGTTGGCCAACCTGCGATTTTGATCGATGCTTTGGTCAGACGGAAAGATGAGTTTACCTACCTGGAAATTCTAACAGTTGTGGATGCATATCCCACTGAATTATTAAATTTGACCAAGGATGATCCCATAAAACCAGATTACAGTTACTGTATCATTGGCCGCCGCGGAGTTCAGGAAGGGCGTTTTACCTACACACCGGCCCGGTTGTCACAAATCCCAATGTATATCGATAGGGGCAGACCTTATCAGTGTGTAATGATGCAGGTATCTCCTATGGATGAATTCGGCTATTTCAGTATGGGGCTGTCCTGTGACTATGCCTTTCCCGTGGCGAAAAAGGCCGAAAAAATAATTGTACAGGTTAATGAAAATATGCCCCGCACCTTCGGCCGCAATTTTTGGCATGTAACAGAAGTGGATGCAATTGTAGAAGCCAATACTCCACTGACCGCCCTGCCAGTAATTCCCCCCAATGAAAATGAAACACGAATCGGCAATTACATTGCCGAGTTAGTTGAGGACGGCTCCTGCCTTCAGCTGGGGATAGGTTCTATACCCAGTGCCGTAGCTTTGGCCCTGGAAAACAAGAAAGACCTGGGTGTGCACACCGAGATGTTTCCAGACGCCATAAAAATCCTGTGGGAAAAGGGCGTGATAACCAACCGTAAAAAGAACTACAATCCGGATGTTTCTATCGCAAGCTTCGCCCTTGGTTCAGAAGATTTATACAAGTGGTTGAACAATAACCCCTCCGTTCTCTTCTATTCCGTTGATCAGGTCTTAAATCCTGCCAATCTCGCACAGAACGATAAGATGGTGTGTATTAACAGTGGCCTTGAAGTGGATTTGACCGGTCAGGTCAATTCTGAATCAATCGGTCACAAGCAATATACTCATACCGGCGGCCAGCAGGATCTGATAATGGGTGCCTTCATGTCTAAAGGTGGCAAGGGTATTATTGCCCTGGAATCAACCGTGGAAACCAAAAAGGGCAGACTTTCCAAAATAGTACCCCATTTATCTTATGGCGCTTTCGTGAGTACAGGTCGAAATGATGTTCAGTATATTGTAACTGAATATGGAATAGCAGACTTAAAAATCTGGTCGGTACGGGAAAGAGCTAAGAGGCTGATAGCTATTGCCCATCCTGATTTTCGTGATGAACTCAAGTTCGAGGCGGAAAAGGCCGGGTTTATATAATCATATGGATCATGAATATGAATGAGGGAGAGATGCGAATGCAAAAGGTTGTTATTTTAAGCGCTGTGCGAACAGCGGTAGGAACCTTCGGGGGCAGTTTAACTGGCTTTCCCATTCATCGTCTGGGAGCGACGGTCATTGCTGAAGCTGTGAAACGGGCAGGAATTAATCCCGGTCAGGTGGATGAAGTTATATTCGGGAACGTAAATTCTCCCGCCATTTGCTTGAATGTCAGCCGGGAAGCAAGTTTGCGCGCTGATATACCTGTGGAAGTCCCGGCTTTTACAGTTAACAGACAATGTGGTTCCAGTCTGCAGGCCATCAATCTGGGAGCGATGATGATCATGGCCGGAGAAGCTCACACGGTATTAGCTGGCGGTGTGGAGAACATGAGTAATTATCCCTATTCAGTATATAATGCACGCTGGGGACTTCGTTTTGGTGATGCCTTATTGGTTGATGATGCTGTATCCACCTTAAAAGACGATGAAACCGGGATCACTTCAGGCATGTCGGCTGAATTCCTGCAGGAAAAATACCAAATATCTCGGGAAGAACAGGACGAGTTCGCCTATAACAGCCAGATGAAAGCTAAGCAGGCTATAGAAACTGGTAGATTCAAGGACGAGATACTGCCCATCCCCATTAAGGTAAAAAAAGAGACCAAGATGTTTGAAGTAGACGAACATCCTAAGTTCAACACCACCATTGAGAAACTGGCGAAATTGCCGCCCGTTTTTAAGGCGGGTGGAACAGTTACGGCTGGGAACTCCTGTGGAATGAATGATGGGGCCTCTGCTCTGGTTCTAATGTCTGAAGAAAAGGCTAAACAATTGAATTTGAAGCCAATGGCCACAATCGTTTCTTTTGCCACGGGTGGCCTGGATCCCAGATATTTTGGAGAAGCACCTGTTATAGGTGTAAACCTTGCTCTCAAAAAAGCCGGACTAAACATTGACCAAATGGATTTGATCGAATGTAATGAGGCTTTTGCCGTTCAGACCATTTCTGTAGCCAGGCAACTAAAATGGGATGAATCCCGGGTAAACGTAAATGGTGGGGCCATCGCTCTAGGTCACCCTTTAGGTGCCACCGGCGGCAGACTTATGTGTACACTGTTGTATGAGCTGAAAAAGAGAGAAGGAAAGTATGGCCTAGCTACTGCCTGTACCGGCGGAGGAATGGGTATTGTAACCATTGTGGAGAATTTGAAGTAATCGCTGGAGACATTTTCCCCTCTATAATCTCAATGTTATATGCAATTGTCATCTTTCGTGTCATTGCTGTGAAAATGCCTCTTGCCTGATTATTAGCGGGGTGATGTGGGCATCGCCCTACCTCAGTCATACTCTCCTTTTCCCTCTATTTCAATACACCTAACTAAAACCCGCGCATATCATATCAGATTTTTGCGCGGGTTTTAGTTTTCTGGTGCTCTATTGAAGAAAGAAGAGGGCTAAAAATAATTCTAATCAGTACTCAAAGGCTTCCACCGGAACATCCAACACCGAAGTATCACCAGTTTTTACTATTTCAGCCACTGCCCAAACATTGGGAACTATATTCATAAGATAGTACCTGGCAGCGGCAACTTTACCAACATAAAAGCCATAGTCAAAATGATCAGCATTGATCTCCTGCAGTTTTCTCTGGGCTACCAAAGCTTGAGACAGGATCACCATTCCGCAATAGAGTTGCGCCGTGGCGGTAAGAATACGATGAGCATACAGGGGCATCATTCCATACTGCTTATTTCCAAAGTAACCCCCCATGGTCATCTGTATCTCCATATAACTGTTTAGCGCACGTTCCAAATTGGCAAATTCACGTTCCAGGCTCGAAGTGTTCTTATTGCTATTGATAAAATCCCGAATATCCTGCAGCCAGGCTGCAAAAGATGTCCCCTTCTTCTGAGTCCACTTACGACCTATCAGATCCATAGACTGGATATAGTTGGTTCCTTCCCAGATGGACAGCACCTTTACGTCGCGAGCGGACTGAGCCACTGGATAATCTTCGCAATACCCATAGCCGCCATATACCTGAATACAGTCACCAATTATGGGCCAAGCCTCATCTGAACAATAGGCCTTGATCAGCGGGGTAAGAACATCTATTCGATCGGATGCCTTCAACCGTTCCGCTTCATCCGGATCGTGGCTGCGAACATCGAAATATAAATAGGTTTGGAAGATCATGCCTCGCATAGCTTCAGCATGTGCTTTGGCATGTAGCAGCATTTTCTTAACATCTTCGTGGTTGATAATAGTGACCCTATCACCTTTTGGATTGGTCAGAGGACGCCCCTGAACCCGTTCTTTGGCGTATTGCGCAGCATTGAAATATGCGTTGGCCATTATGGATTGAGCTACATGCCCCGTTTGAGCCCGCGCTCCGTTCATCATCTGAAACATCTGGGCCATTCCTTCGCCTTTGCCATCGTTCTCACCGGGATCTATTCCTAAGAGCCAACCGCGACAGCCGTTGTTTTCCCCGAAAGTCACGGCAGTGGTAGCAGATCCTTTCATGCCCATCTTATGTTCGATTCCCAGAGCCTGGATATCATTATCCTCCAGACTACCGTCTTCATTAATCCAATACTTAGGTACCACAAACAAAGAGATACCTTTGGTTCCCGGTCGGGCACCTTCTACTCGCGCTAGAACCAAGTTAACAATATTGCTGCACATGGTGTGTTCTATGCCGGTGATAAATTGTTTGGAACCCTTGATCTTAAAAACACGGGGCTTCTCAGTGGGATATGCCTTGGTGAGGATATCGCCTACATCAGAACCAGCACTAGGTTCAGTGAGACACATGGTTCCAGACCATTCCCCAGAAAACATTTTCGGTAAGAATGTTTTTTTCAGGTCTTCGTCTCCAAAGGTTTGAATAAGGCCTGCGGAACCAGTAGTCAAAGCTATATAAGGTGCCCAGGAAGGGTTAGCTGAAGCGAGCATTTCCTGAATAGCTGCATATACCACCTCGGGCAGTACTCCTTCGGCCTGTTCATCAATATTAGAAGATCCAAAACCATTTTCCTGAATGTAATGAAATATGCTGGCAAAGGAATCCGGCAGTATCACCTGACCATTTTCAAAACGGGCCGGGTGTGCTTCGCCATTATCATTGGTAGGAGCTATCATGTCCTTGGCGATCTTAAACACCGGATCAATAATCATATCAATATCGTCTTTACTGTAGTAATCCCGAAAACGTTCATATGCGAAAACACGCTCGGTGGGCAGCCATTCCTGAAGAATAAACTTAAAATCTCTGGTATTATAAGCCCAATTAAATGCCATCTTTATACCTCCTGTTCCTATTCCTGCAGACAAGTGTTAGGCCAACAAGCTGATTAGTTCTGGGACGACTTCATGTAAATCAGCCGTTAAAACATAATCAGCCATTTGATTGATGACAGCATTTTCATCAGAATTAACTGCCACAATGGTTTTCGCATCTCTAATGCCAACCGTAAACTGAACCTGTCCAGAAATACCCAGTAGTATAGCTAGATCCGGTTTGCATTGTTTACCGGATAACCCAATGACCCTCTCTTCTGACAGCCACTTCTTATCAGTTGCTACCGGTTTTGAACAGGCCACTTGCCCTCCCAGTTTATTGGCTAGCTCTTCTACCATTGCCAGATCCTCTTTGCTGTTAAGGCCCTGTCCAACGGCTACTATTATATCTGCTTCATCAATGTTGACGCTGTCCTTGTCCTTTTCCTTTACTTCCAGGACTTTGATGCTGGAAGGTTTTACTGATACCTGGAGTTCGGTAACACTGCCTCCCTGGCCAGAAGCAGCAGAAAAGGTCTTGGGAGCAATAGCTATTACCTGCCTATCACTCTCAATATACTGAGTAGCTATGGCAGCCCCTCCCAGAGCATTCCTTCTGCATTCTATACGACCATCTTTTCCCTGCAGGTCTAATACATCTGTTATACAACCTGCTCCTATGGCTTGGGCCAAACTACCTGCTAATTCTTTGCCACTCCGGTCAGATGACAATAGCACGACATTAGCCGCCATTTGTTGAACTGCCTGAGCCAGGCTATCGGCCATAGCTCCAATATCAGCTGGTACTAAACCAGAAGAATTGATCGTATAGACATCGGCACCGGCTGCAGATAACATTTGAGCTTGTGAATCATTATTTACGGTAAGCGCCTTGATTTCATCCCCAGAAGTGGCAGCCAGGGCTCTGGCCGCGCTTAATAATTCTAAGGCCAGGTTGTCTTTAGCACTGTATATCATAATTCCAGCCATCACCATCTACCCTCCAATCAAGTTCTCATTCTTGAGCGCATCTAATAATTGTGAAGCATTATTTACTTTTATCTGTTTACGGTTGGACTCTGGAGCCAAAATATCAATAGTAACTACTTGGTTTTTATGATCCGAACCTAAATCTAAATCCTCCAAATCCTGTACTGTTTTGGGTTTTCGACCTGCCTTTAGGATCTGGGTGACCGAAGGTATGCGTGGCTCATTAATGCCCGACTGTACCGTAATTACTGCCGGCAAACTGACTTCCACCACTTCCTCAACATCCTCCAAAGTACGGACTACTATGGCAGTATCTCCCTTTATTTCAATAGCACTGGCATAGCCAACCATTGGCAAATCAAGCAATTTGGCTACCCGTGGCCCCATTTGTCCGGAATAATTATCGCCGCTGCCTTCCCCAAACAACAATAGATCCACATCTTCCAGTTGTTTGATTGCCTCAGTCAATACCTGAGCAACGATACTGCTATCTGCATCATCTAATGCGTTATCATCAGTGATCAAGAAAGCCTCATCCGCTCCAGCCGCCAAGGCTTCTTTTATAGTGTCCTCCAGTTCCTCATTTCCCGCTGACACGACGGTTACTTTTCCATCTCCATAAGATTCCTTTATTAACACAGCTGCTTCCAAAGCATTTTTGTCAATATTGCCGAAAGACTTGGGAACATCCGCCAATACCGGACGTCGGTTGCTAAATCTGATTTGCTGAAGATCAGGAATCTGCTTCATTGCCACCACTAAATTCATAGTCTTTCTACCTCCCTCGGTGGTTAAAAGTATATTGAACCGTATCTATTCTGGCACCCAGGTGTACATTCTGATAAATGAAGACAAATAACCAGTAACAGGCTATGCGGCTGGATCCGCATCCCAATTCTTGATACTTGGTACTGCCTTCCTTGTCTGCAGAAGAATAATGGGAACCAAAAGGTTCCCATTATTCACTCTGGGTGCTACTCGCCAGTGTACACTGGTTTACGTTTTTCGAAGAAGGAGGCAATTCCCTCTTGTTTATCCTTACTGTTCAAGCCGTAACATGATTGGGCTTGTTCGAACATTTGAGCCGCATATACACTGCTTTCAGCAGCCATATTGATGCCCTTTTTAGCAAAATTGATCGCAGCCGGAGGAAGACCACTGGTACGGCGGGCTAGCTTAAAAGCAGTCTCATACAGGTTATCTTTGGCTACCACTTTTTCTACCAGACCTATCCGCAGTGCTTCCTGAGCATCGATTTCCTCACAGCAAAGCAGCATACGTTTGGCCTGCCCCGTCCCCACCAGTTTAGTCAGCCGGGCGGTTCCGCCCATGTCAGGTGATATATTGAACCTGACTTCGGGCATCCACAAACGGGCATCATCAGCAGCAATACGAATATCACATCCTAGGGCTAACTCACAAGACGATCCATAGCACATGCCTTGTATAGCCACAATAACGACAAAGGGCCATTCCTGAAAGCGTCCGTAAATCCTCTGCAGCCAGGTAAGTTTCCTTACACCCTCTTTAGCACTGAAATTCTGTAGCGTATTGAAATCGATACCGGCGGAAAAATGATCTCCATTGGCATGGATCAACAATGCTCTTATAGACTCATCCTTCTCGATATCGTTCTGCACTTCATCCAATTCATACAGGAATTTATCACTGACCAAATTAAAACTCTCCGGCTTATTAAGGGTTATAATTCCCACCGTGTCTTCCTTGCTAAACGCAATGGCATCACCGTAAGCCATAGTATCCCTCCTTATAGCGGGTTTCCCTAACCTCTTCCATCACGAAGTAACTGTTCCTGATCAAATAGCTCCCAGCAAAACAGCTGCCGCAATGGTTTTCTGCATATCAGTAACACCCTCGATCTGAGGTGCGATGATTGAATCGCGCCACAGCTGAGATATCTTGTAATCATTTATCAGTCCATACGATCCATGAATCGCCATAGCGTCTCTCACCAGATCAATAACAGTCTCTCCCACAAAAGTCTTGGTCAAAGCAGCTTCTTTGGCAAACTGCACCGGATCTTTCACATTATTGGCTAGCCAAGCAAGACGATATGTCATCCAGCGGGAAGCTTCATACAATGATGCGATGGAGGCCAAGCGCAGCTGCACAGCTTGAAACTTGGTTATCGGTTTGTCACGGTGCATCTTCTCCCGGGCATATTTCATAGCTTCTTCGTAAGCTGACAGCATCGCTCCCAGGGTTATGGAACATACCCCGATTTTGCCGTAAGAAATGCCCAATTGGAGAATAGGATACCCCATGGCTGGTCCACCCAGGATATTCTCAGCAGGTACCTCGATGTCTTTCATGTAAACATCCAACAGCATTCCTCCATGCATGCCGATCTTATCCCAGGGCTCGGATATTGAATACCCTTCGCACCACTTATCAACCAAAAAGGCAGTGGGCTTATTAGTTACACTATCGATAGCAAAGACTAAAATCGTCCCCGGCCAGTTAGCATTGGATATAAACCTTTTAGTCCCGTTAAGAATATATTTGTCACCTTGCTTTACAGCTGTAGAAGTAAGTTGCTTGGGATCAGAACCTGTGCTGGGTTCAGTGAAAGCTACCGACAAGACATGTTCACCGATACAACCCGGCGTCATGTATTTTTGCTTTTGTTCTTCAGTGCCAAAGGCCATAATGGTACTTAGGGTCATACAGTGAGCTGATAAGGTCATGGCAACGCCACCGCATACCTTGCTGATCTGTTCCATAGCCAGGGCATACCCATCATAGCCCCCACCACCACCACCATATTCTTCCGGATAAGCTATACCGAAAAGGCCTAAGCCGGCCAATCCTTCTAAAATCTCATCCGGAATCTGGTTTTCTCTTTCGATTTGCTGGGCGACGGGGAGAATACTTTTTTCGGCGAACTCCCGGGCCATGTTCTGGATCATGAGTTGTTCCTTGCTCAAGGAAAAATCCATTAATCCAATTCCTCCTCTCTATGCATGGGAATGGATCTAGAGTAAACCACACTTCTTGGCTTCAAAAGTCAACTCATCCCGGAAGTCAGGATGGGCAATAGCTATTAGTCTTTTTGCTCTTTCTCTGGCGGACCAGACTTTAATATCGGCAATACCGTATTCCGTCACCACATAATTCACGTCTCCTCTGCCAGTGGTCACGTAAGATCCGTAATCTAAGTGAGCCGCTATCTTGGACACTATTCCTTGTTTAGTCTTAGTCGTTGATTCTATAGCAATTATCCCTTTGCCACCCTTGGAGTTGAAAGCGCCCATCATCATATCCAGTTGTCCACCACCATGACTGAACTGTTTATAGCCTATTGATTCAGCATTTATCTGACCAGTCAAATCAACTTGGAGAGCACTGTTAACACATACCATCTTGTCATTTTTGCCAATCAGGTGAGGATCAAGGATATAATCGACAGGATAGAAATGAATAGCGGGATTATTATCAAGCCACTTATATAATTCGGCTGATCCCGCTGCAAAGGAAGTCAACATAATATCCGGATGGAATGTCTTTCTCCGGTTGGTGATTACTCCTTTTTCCCAAAGGATTCGAATAGCATCAGGCAAAGCCTCAGTATGAACTCCTAAATCTTTTTTATCTTCCAGGGAATAAGCTACCGCATTGGGCAACGATCCAATGCCAAGCTGAAGGCAAGCACCATCTTCGACCAGCTCAGCAACGTAATTACCGATCATCCTTTCGTTCTCGTTAGGTTCCATTACGGGTATGGCTTGCAGAGGAACAGTATCTTCAACAATCGCATCGACCTCACTGATATGGAAGAAATTTCGTCCGAAGGTTCGCGGCATGTTTTCATTCACCTGGACTATAACTTTCTCAGCTCTCTTACCCAGAGGAAGAACAAAATCGCAGTTGGTTCCCATACTGAAATATCCAAATTCATCCATAGGAGCCACCTGCAGCATTACTACTTCCTGAGGACGTCCCATATCAAGGAATTTAGTCATTTGGCCCAAACGAGCAGGTGTGTAGGTATGGCTTCCATCCTGAATAACCTTTTTGTTTACAGGTACAATATAGTCAATGTCTATGGGATCCTCTCTAGTAATCATCATCAGTTCTGAAGCATAGGCTTCGATAACCAGTAAAACATCTAAATGAGTAAACTCTTCTTTACGCCTGGCCAAGGCATTCATCAAAGTGGGCGGCTGTCCTATCGCTATCGGAAATGCTACTCTCCAACCGTCCTGTACCAGTTTCACCGCTTCCTCAGCTGTGGTGAGCTTTTGTTTGTACACATCTTTAAAATTCATATTTTCCACCTCCCGGTTCAAACCCTACACAAAATATGTCGCAAACAATTGCTGTTTAAGAGCACATTATCAGCAGTGCTATATCACTCCTTTCTTTTAAAAGCATGGTTCTCAAGTATAGATTGTCTTCGTTCTCACCTTCCTTCTCACTTTGCTTTGATTGCCCCATTAAAAGAAATCAGCCAGATTTCCGAACATTCGCAATGTTTTTGTATATGATTTTGTGATATGGAATTTATTTTAATATATCATTTATTAATATTGCTAATTTTAATATAATAATCCTGCTAATAACTGTCAATACAGTTTGCATAAAATTCGAACAGAAATTAGGATCATATCATTTTCCCAAATCGGTTAGTTTCTAGAAACAAAAAAGGGATCACTACACTTTGTTCAGTGATCCCTTGATCGAACTTTACTTATCTCGCTAGGCTTATCTTTTATTCAATTAAACCGTTCATCATTTAAAAACGCTCCAGCTGATGGCGCAGTATCTCTTCAGCATCTCGCACCATACCAGTCAACAGTTCGTCACAGGTAGGAATATCCTTAATCAGGCCAATGGATTGGCCTACCATAAAGGCGGCTGATTCTACATCGCCGTTATGCCAGGCTTGTTTCACCCTTTGTCCAGTCATTAGGGGAAAGACCTCTTGTAAACTTTCACCTGCTGCTTCCTTTTCCAATATCATGGAAGTCAATTGATTTTTCAAAGCTCTGCCTTGTAGGTTGAAACTCTTACCTATCAAGGTAGTATCGTTTTCCTGGCGTTTGATCAATTCATCCTTGATGTTTTGATGAACCTGGCATTCGCTAGTATTGATAAAACGAGATGCCATCATGATGCCTTCTGCTCCCAGGCAAAGGGCTGCCGCCAGACCTCTGCCATCTGCGATTCCTCCTGTAGCAATCACAGGTATCTTTACTGATTCAACCATGCGTGGAACCAATACCATAGTTGTCACATCATCACTGAGAGGATGGCCCCCTTCTTCAAAGCCAGCTGCGAAGACTCCATCATATCCTAGTTTCTCAATTTTTACAGCATGGCGAACCGCACCTACTTTATGAAAGATTTTTACCCCAGCCTCTTTTACCATATCTAAATATTTGGTAGCAAAAGAACCCGAAACCTCGATAGCTGCTACTTTTTCTTCACAACAAATTCTAAAATAATCATCATAGGTTTGTTCAGTTATTCGAAATGATGGCAAGAGACTGATATTTACTCCAAAAGGTTTATCAGTAAGTTCCTTGGTTCTGCGAACAGCTGCTTGAAACTCTTCACCAGAATCATAGTTTCCAGCGGTAAGATTCCCCAAGCCACCGGCATTGGAAATCGCCGCACACAGTTCTGGTTTACATAACCACAGCATACCGCCACAAATGATAGGGTATTTTATCCCCAACATTTCGGTAATTCTAGTATTCAATTTACACACCTCCCAACCAGGTTAGAGTTGTTGTCCATCCTTTGGCTTTTGGGGAAGGTCTCCATCGTATTTTTGCAATTCGTTTAATAGCTGGCTAAACCATTGAATCAGAAAATCATACAAATTTTCTCCCCAATCCAGTATTAGGCGCTGATAGGAGTCACCCTCGTGTTCAGCCCAAGGCTCGATCTCCTCCAGTTCCTGCTTAAAAAGCCTGAGTTGTTCAATATGTTCTTCTATCTGCTGGATTCTTTGCTCAGGGGCAAGCTTGGCAAAGAACATTAATTTTACCGCCATCTCGTACTTAACTGTCATTAACTTGGGAGATTGCAGCATCCAAGCATGAAAAGCTTTGTATCCCTTATCGGTCATCTGATATAGTCTTTTGTAGCGGCCATTGTCTATTACTTCCTCCGAACTGACCAATCCCTTTTCCTCATGCTTTTTCAAGATAGGATAAATACTTCCGTAGGAAGCATTGTAAAACCATGAGGAACTCATATTGATGATCTTTTTGATCTCATATCCGCTTCTGGGACCAAAACTGAGGCATCCAAGAATAATGTTTTCTACTGTAGTATTATTTGACACTGCTGCACCGTCCTTATATATCATTCTGCTATATGTTATATTTACCTATAAAATTTGTTACTTGTCAAATCAGTTTTGATTTTCATTGTAAATTTTTAATAATGTCATCCCGAGCGATAGCGAAGAATCAAGACTCTTCGCTATCGCTCAGAATCTTAACAGGTATAACCAACCATGAAAAACGAAAACTTTTGCCTGTCATCGCGAGCGAAGCGCGGCTATCTCTGCCACTATCTCCGGTTTGAGCTTAAATCGAGTAGGGTGCAGCTGCAGTAGCTTGCTGCAGCAGCATCCCTCTCACGGAACCGTACGTACGGGCCTCGTATACGGCTCCTGGTAAACCTTATCTTTCGTAATAGAATGACAAAGTACCGGTCTTGTACGTTCCTAGATTTATGAGTCCAATTTCATCAAACCAGCTATTTGGCAATGCCATATTGGCAAGAGTATTAGTCGAATTTCTCCATCTGGTCATGGATATTTTGCGAAACTCTCCTTTGTATCCTCTTCGTCGCAATGCTTTGTGTAGCTGTTTGTAGCTCTTCCATTCCCGCATTTGCTTCATTCTTAGTCTCCGCCTTATCCAGCCCATTAGCTTGGCAAATATGCTCCTGCAGTTAGCTAATCGATAATAGTTGGGCCCACCCTCGTAGCACCGGATTCAGTTTCCTAGCCATTTCTTCTACGTTCATTCCGTGGTTCCTGGGGGTCATTTTCCTTATCTTGTCTTTGAATACTGCTATTT
>Ga0209722_1001609_pt1 | contig 19353 bp, 17 predicted proteins | sample BioC12SIPDNA_2_FD_185745 | JGI IMG/M metagenome (GOLD analysis project Ga0209722, IMG submission 185745) | Anaerobic biogas reactor microbial communites from Washington, USA - Biogas_R1_A C12 SIP DNA (SPAdes) (version 2) | ecosystem: Engineered > Bioreactor > Anaerobic > Unclassified | place... | reverse complement strand
ACGCTCTCAACGTCGTTGCTCTCGGCATCAGCGTGGATTCCGTCCCCTGCAAACGGGCGTGGGCGGAGAGCCTCGGCATCAAAAAGACCCGGCTCCTTGCGGATTTCTGGCCGCATGGCGGTGTGGCCCAGGCATATGGCATCTTCGACGGCGAAAAGGGATACTCAGGGCGTGCCAATATCGTCGTCGATGAATCCCGGCGCGTCGTCTTCGCGAAGGCTTACCCGGCGGCGACGGTGCCGGATATGCAGGATGTCATCGATGCCCTCCGGGTACAGGAGCAGGTGGCGCAGGTGTAATGTGAGATTCCCCATCCGGCCTTCGTTCCATCGCCTGCGCAGCGCTTCTTTCCGGCGTTCCGGCCCTGCTTACACCTCCATAGAGGGATATCCATACACTTCTCGCCGGCGTTCCGCCCCCACCCCAGAGGGGGGCGGGGTCAGTGCTTGCGATATCAGGGGAGCAGCCGTGCCCGGGGTGGAGCCGGTGGGCCACTGTGCCCGGTTTTTCTCCAGGATCTCCCCATGTGCTGGACCGTGGGGATATCGCCACGGGGGGTGGGGCTGACGGGGAGGGGGAACTTGTTCCCCCTCCCCTGTCTCCCACACTCCAACCACCTTACCTCTCGCCAGCACCCCCACCCCGCCCGCGCCTTCGCCGACAGGCTCCCCATACGCTTCTGCCGGCACCGCCACCCCGGGGGCGGGGTCCGTGCTTGCGATATCAGGGAAGCAGCCGTATCCGGGGTGGAACCGGTAAAGGGGTTGCGTCAGGTAAGATACTGCATCTCAGATGAATCAACCGCCGAGACATATTGCCTGTGCGCCCCGGACGGGGTCGCACACGAGAACACGTACACGGGGAGCACATACTTCTGCGACTCCGTTTTGATCTCCATCCAGTAGCCGAGCGAGATGTCGCTGACCACAACCTCATCGTAACCATCAGGGAGTAGTCTCATTACGACGTCGCCGGAGATAAGCCGCTGGTACGCCTCTTCCGGCGCCACAATCTTGACATATCGGACAGGTTCGGGGTTCAGTTCCCGCAGCGAACTTCCGGCACTCACCACTTCACCGCTTTCTCCGATCGTAACGGTAATACCTGCATTGTACACGCGAACACCCTGAAGATCCTGCACGAATCCCACATTTTTCGTAAGGTTATACAACGTATAAGTGGGCAGGGTTTTGCTTCCAGATTGGGCTCCGATACTCACATCGCTGAAATACACGTCATCAGGAAGAAGATCTCGCTCCAGTAGATACTTCGTCGCAATCACACGGGCTTCTTCGTCCGAGGGGAGGATCGGTTGTCGGTCGGTCGAATAGGGGTATACCTTCTCTGGGATCTCATAACGATATGCCCCAGAATTTGTATAGTACTGTAATTCCGCTACAGAATCTTTTGAACTATCAACAAACCGAACTTCATTGCCTGACGGCATAGACTTCATCTCCCCGGATAGACCAAACAGATCCCCGAGACGTCGGACTTCTTCGGATGCGGTTCCGGGAGTAACGGTCTGGTATATCGGATACGAATCGTTCACGACCGGAAATGTTGCGGCAAAAACATAAGACCCCGATGACCCAGCTATTTTCGGAAGAAATGGAATACCGCTGCCATTAACTCTTTCTGTTGTCTGCTGGTGATGATCTAACACAACGCCTACAATGGCGATTCCCAGTATTAAGACTGCAAATCCTGTTATTATGTTTATTTTCTTCATTTTTCCCTCTTAATCATTGCGGCAGTAGTAAATCCACTCGTAGTATGCTGCATCGATAGGCTGATCCGGAATTACCGAGCCACTGCCCCAGATATGATCATTTCCGCAGGCCTCATTCTCACCGATCACTCTTAATGTAAAATTGCCATCATGAGTTTTATCAATCGCGCGGAACCACGCATCTTTGACTGTTTGCCCCTCCAGGAGATAGGTAGCAAGAGTTGCTCCATCGTCTGTGTCCCAGCCAACAGTAGTGTATCCGCACACCAGATGAACCCCGTTCATCGCCCAGTTTGGCAAACTTTTAAAGATTCCAGACTGTTCAGTTGTATGGCACCCATGGAGAAATATCCACTCAAGGTCATAATCTCCCCATTCACAGGTATTATAGAACACATTATTAAGAATAACACCAGGACCCAGGCATAGACAGAAACCATTGGCATGACCTGAGTAGTAAGCAATGTCAACCCCATCAATATACTGCCAATCCTCATTTATTGCGGTAAAATGGCCTGCATCAGCCTCGTTATTACCATGTTCAAACATCTGGACCCATCCTGCATTTCCAAGCGTATTGTAGAACCCAAGAGCATTATCGTCGCTCAACGGCAGAGGAGAGCTGGGAGGATCGTACTCGGTCACCCATACTACCCCGACCTGGGGATAATCAAGATCCCGGTTATCCTTCGTTGCTTTCAAAGGAACCAGAGTGGCAGAATTATCCATCCACAACCAGTAAGCCTTTTTCGGATAGACTATGCGTTCGTCGCTGTAAATACCGCTCCCACCGTTGATGATGGTCGTCTCGGATTGATGGAGCTCGTTGTCGTAACCCGTTGCCTCGGTCCAGGCATCATCCACCGATATGAACGTATCATGAGCGGACCACCCCGTGAAACCCCAACAACCGACCATATTCCAGCCCTCATAGAGAGTTTTCGTTGGAACAGTCTGGTACTGTTCGTCCTTGAAGTGGAGCGGCACATCCTGATCAGAACCCGCCCTTATTATGAAGCCCTCAAGGGGGGTAAGCTGGTAGGGGCCCAAAAGCGAAACCCACGTTTGTTGTGTAGCATCCCACCGAAGACCACTCGAAACATCGGCATTCTCAAATACTGAGTATGCTGTATCGTAACCGTCTTCGAGCCATATCGGTATGGATACATAGTTCCAGCCTTCATACAGGTGAAGCGTTGTATACGAATCCCGGCCAGGCGTTGATTCCCTTAAGACGTGTTCGGATTCAGGAAGTCCGGTCATCATCGATTCATGTATCTCCTCCCCCGGCAGGGGCGGCGGGAAATGATAGGGTACCCCTTGAATCTGAAGACCATGTTCCTGAGTCTTTTTTTCATCGGCATATACCGTAGGCGTGCATGCCAGTACGATTACCAGGGATACCGCCAAAGTGAAAGACGCTCTGGTAGATTTTTTTGGGCTCATTCAATCATCTCTAGTGCCTGCATTTCAATAGTTCCGTTCATTTGTTTTCCTTCTGTAACATCCCCGGAGGCAAAAAAGGCACAACCTTAAGTACATGGCATGCGAACCACTCTTTCGCCTTCGGGCAGTGGGGGGTTCACCCGGTCTTGGATGGATGAGGTGAGCCTCCGCCGTTTTGCGAACGCAGTTTTGAACATCCGCACAAGGAGATATACCTGGGTCTATATAGCATTTCTCTCACATCCCTCTACACGTCCGTCAGCTGTTTGCCAAAGCGAGGCATTAAATCCCGCCAACGGGGACGGGGACGCGGGCACAGGAGAGAGACTGTTCTTGCGGCGAGGAAGATTGTGCGGTTTACATCGAGGAGACCGCGCAGCAGGTTGGAAACCGGAGTTCGAAAAGCTGTGGAGAGTTGTATGCAACCACGGTGTACGCTCTGCTCTATGGTCAGAACCGGAAGCCGGTCGTTTATAAGAATGTCACAAAGGTGATAAAATCACTTATTCGAAGAAATAAAGCAATTTATGAGATTTTTCAGGAATTAGATCGCCTGAAGGATGGGAAATCATTTGAATCACAGCATGGGCTGAAACATGCTGTGAAATCGGCCATAAATAGGTGGAGTAGTTTTTTTGTAACTATTCAGCCTAACCAAAAGATCTTTTTATAATGGCATCCAAATAGAATATAGTGACTGCTGAGAACCCTTATCCTGAAGCGGGCGTTGGGGATCGCCCTCTCTCTCAGTACACCCTTGCGGATATCCCGGTTCTTCTTGCCATTATCGGTGATCTCAAACGCCTCATCACCGAGCAACAACTCCTCATCACGGAACTCCGTGATGAGAATGCTCGCCTCAAGGCCCGGATTGCCGACCTCGAATCCCAGTTGAACCAGAACAGTCGCAACAGCAGTCGCCCCAATGGATAGGTTTTGTCGACCAAAAACGCCACGGAAGAAGGGTGAACGCCCTCCGGGCGGTCAAAAGGGACACGAAGGTCATAACCTTCGTCCTGTTCCAAACCCTGATGTGGTCATCATCCATACTCCTTCCACCTGTTCCCGGTGCGGGGCATCCCTGGAGCACGTCGAACCATCTGCCGTAGAGTAACGGCAGGTTTTTGACATACTCCATCCCCGGATTATCGTGACCGAACACCGTGCAGAACACAAACGGTGCCCCCATTGTGGGTGTTCTCATCCGACCGAGTTTCCTGCCGAGGTGGCACACCACGTGCAGCATGGCAGCAACCTGAAGGCGCTTCCGGTCTACTTCTGCATCTACCAGCTGCTTCCCTATGAACGAGCCTCTGAGATGATTTTTGACCTCTTTGGGCACTCGTTGAGTCCGGCGACCGTGGTTGCAGTCACCGGCGCGTGCTCGCGAAACCTGACTGAGGTCGAAGGCACTACCCGAAACCTCCTGCAGGATGCACAGGTTCTCCATGTCGATGAAACCGGCATGCAGGTGGGCGACACCCGGCATTGGCTGCATGTCGTCAGTACCGACCTCCTCACCTCCTACGGGTGCCATCGGAAACGAGGAGCGCAAACGACCGATGCCATGGGGATCCTGCCCGCATTCAAGGGAACGATGATCCATGATTTCTGGGCGCCATACTTCAGGTATACCAGTGATCATGCCATCTGTAATGCCCGCCTTCTGCGCGAACTCCAGGGGATCTCAGAGAACGACAAGCATCAGTGGAGCGAAGCTCTGGGCAACCTCCTGATCGAGATAACGACAGCTGCGGATATCGCAAAACAAGAGGGGAGAAGTCTGACGCCGGAAGGACTTGCTACCTTTGAGGGGCAGTATCGGGAGATCCTCGAAGCAGGAGAGGAGGAGACGAAAATATCTGAAATCCCCGAGGAGCAGGGAAAGCGCGGCAGAAAGAAACAGTCGAAAGCGAAGAACCTCCTGGACCGTTGTCACAAGTACCAGAGAGAGATCCTGGCATTTGCGAAGGATCTCCCCATTCCCTTCACCAACAATCAGGCTGAGGGAGACCTTCGGATGATGAAGCTGAGACAGAAGATTTCCGGAGTATTTCGGAGTGAGGAGGGGGTTACATATTTCTGCAGGGTCAGGGGATTCATATCGACGATCAGGAAGCATGATCGCCCGGTATTATCGGAACTGAGGAGGGTGTTCGAGGGAACACCCTTCATGCCGACGGCGACTCATCGGATGCCCTGAATAGTTACAAATTATAAAGTGCTCCAGCGCAATCAGAATAAGGAGAAAACTCCATGCCTGCCCCCTATCCCTCCCTTGAGGCCACCGTCGGCCCGCTTACGTTTGAGAATCCGTTCCTGCTTGCTTCGGGTCCGCCGACCGCTTCCGGCGAACAGATACGGCGCGCGTTCCGGCTCGGCTGGGCGGGCGCGGTCACGAAGACCATCACCCCGGGCACGATGGAGATCCGGGATGTCTCGCCCCGTTTTGCCGCCTGGAAGGACGAGCGCTCGGGACTCCTCGGCTTTGAGAATATCGAACTCCTGAGCCGGAGGAGCGTACCGTACTGGACCGCAGAGATCGCCGCCATCAAGAGAGACCATCCCGACCGGGTCCTCGTCGCGAGCATCATGGCCTCGCCCGATATCGACGAGTGGCAGGCGCTCGCCCGGATCGTCGAGGCTGCAGGGGCGGATGCAATCGAGCTGAACGTCTCCTGCCCTCATGGGATGCCGGAGCGGGGGGTCGGTGCGGCCATCGGGCAGCATCCCGATCTCATCCGCGAGGTGACCCGTGCGGTGCGGCAGGTCACTGCGGCCCCCCTGATCGTGAAGCTCACCCCTAACGTGACGGATATCATGCCTGCCGCACGGGCCGCTGTGGACGGCGGGGCAGATATCCTCTCGGCCATCAACACGGTCCAGTGCCTCATGGGCATCGACCTTGAGACACTCGAACCCCGCCCCTCGGTTGCGGGGTCGAGCACCTACGGCGGATACTCGGGGCCCGCGGTGAAACCGATCGGTCTACGGATGATCTCGCAGATCGCCCGGGAACTCCCGGTCCCCCTCATGGGGATCGGCGGCATCTCCCGCTGGCAGGACGCCGCCGAGTACATAGCGGCCGGGGCGTCGGCGGTCCAGGTCTGCACGGCGGTGATGTGGGAGGGGGCGGGGATCATCCGCGCAATGAATGCGGGCCTGTCGGGATACCTTGCAGAAAAACGCTTTCCGAGCGTCGGGGCCCTCAGGGGCCGCGCCCTATCCCGCATCGGGACGCATGCCGCCCTCTCCAGGAGCGTTCACCGCATCGCAATCAGGCAATTTCCCGAACGATGTGCATCCTGCGGCCGCTGCGTGACGGCCTGCCGCGACGGGGGATACCGTGCCATATCGATAGCCGACCGGCAGGTCGCGATAGAGAAAGAACGGTGCGACGGGTGCGGCCTCTGCTCGTATGTATGTCCGGAAGGCGTGATCGTCATGCTGCCCGGAGCGTGAACGGGTACGGCTCGCCCGCGGCATTGCCGCCGCACCGGATCCCGGTCCCCCTCCCCGTCAGGGTCGCACGAGTGTCGGATAGGACGGAAACGTCCATATCCGGTATTACAACCGGACCAAGAAGTTCAGTCCGGACGGCACGATTAACCTGTTTTTGAAAAAAAATAATCCGGAGTTTCCGTTGCCGGTTACACCGCAAACAACGGCCCGAGCTCCACTTTTTGCCAGTCCCTATCCACGACCTTCATCCAGAGCGTCCGCGTCTCCGGGCTATAGACCACCTGATGCTCCGTCGAGTAGATCATGTCTCCCGATACATCGTCGTGCAGAAAGGTCGCTCCACCGTTACGCATCAGAACGTTCCGGATCTCGACCATACGCTCTCCGTCTATCGAGCCCCTGTTCTCTTCCGCCTGACGCCGGAGGTTGTGGCACCGCGTGATGGAGTTTACCACCGGAGGCCCTTCGATATACCATGTCGGGTCGTCGAAGTGGTTTGCGGCGACGATGATCTCGTGCCCTTCGAGCCGCTTGATGTCGTATACGCTCTCCTCATAGGAATATGCGAAGTCCGGGCAGGCCGTGTTCACGATCCACGCATAATCCGACCGGGCGGCCATGAGGGCGGCATCGAGCCCCTTCATATCCGAGTAGTCGAGCATCATCCCGAAGAACTCGTCGATCAGGTCCGGCCTGTTCGCGACCTCCATGGTGCCGACGGCATGTGCACCGTTGTTCTCCGAGATGTAGAGCCCGGCGCTGTTCATCAATGTCTCGGTACGAGCCCCTACAGGGTTGAAGGTTGCCACACCGTTGCTCCCGTCGGTCGGATTGTAGACGACGAGGGTATAGTACGGGTAGTAGGGCGATATCACGTCGGGCATATCATAGTTCCGGGAGAGAACCACCGAACCGTCATTCGTGTAGTTGCCCCACACGGCCATGAACGAACATGCAGGCTCCGTCTGCAAGACCGCGGACATAACGACGCACACCTCCATGTAGAGGATCTCCAGTTCCTCCACCGTCAGGCCGGAGGTCTCCGCCATGCCCTCCCGGATCTCCTTCATGCGCTTTGGCTGAAGATCCGTCCCCGTCCGTGCAAATTCGTTCATCTGCGAGACATTGTAGCCTCGGTCGGTGAAGGAGGCGTATACGAATGCATAATTGGCAGTGAGATCGTCCTTCATCAGCGCCCCATATTGCCGGCCCATCTCCCGGTAGGTGCCGGAGAGGACGACGACCGGGTACGCCCCCGCCTGGTAGCGCGTACCGTTCTCGAACGTAGCCACCTGCGTAAGCCCGCTCTCCGTTGGGGCCGATTCCATGCTCCCGGAGGAGAAAGCGAGGGCTGCCGCCGGGATAACAAGCAGGAGTGCAATGAAAAGGGAGAGTTTCTTCATACAGAGCAGTGCATGCCCAAACGATAAAAAAGAGCATGATTTATCTCTTCCCGCCCGCGCATAGACTCCAATAATCAACGCGATACCGATTCCGGCCCCGCAGATCGGCCTTGCCGGGCCACACGACCCCCTCCGTTCGGAGAGAAACATCGTCGGGGCATCCTCACGGGAGTTCGAAAAAAAGTGCGTAAAAAGAAAACGCCCTTCAGGCGAACATCTCGCCGAAGGTGGTATGGAAGTGGTGGCGGTCGAAGTCCACCGAGAGTTTCTCGATCGCCTTCATGAAATCGTCGGCGCTGACCGTATCGCGCTCCATCCTGATGGCGAACATCCCCGCCTCCATGCAGATCGCCCGGAGGTCGGCGCCGTTCTTCCCCTCGGTGAGCCGGGCCACGTCCGGGAGGTTGACGTCCTCGCCGAGGTTCATGCTCTGGGTGTGGATCTTCAAGATGGCAAGCCTTCCGGTGTGGTCGGGGAGCGGTATCTCGATCATCCGGTCGAACCGGCCGGGGCGGAGAAGGGCGCGGTCGAGTATGTCAATCCGGTTGGTCGCCGCGATGATCTTGACGTCCCCGCGGTTGTCAAACCCATCCATCTCGGCCAGGAGCTGCATCAGCGTCCGCTGGACCTCGCGGTCCCCTGAGGTCGTCGAGTCGCTCCGGTGCGCGCCTATCGCATCGATCTCGTCGATGAATATGATGGAGGGTGACTTCTGCTTCGCAAGCTCGAAGAGCTCCCTGACCAGGCGGGCCCCCTCCCCGATGTACTTCTGCACGAGCTCCGAGCCGACCACGCGGAGGAAATGCGCATTCGTCTGGTGCGCCACCGCCCGCGCGAGGAGCGTCTTCCCCGTGCCGGGCGGGCCGTGGAGGAGGACCCCCTTCGGCGGGGAGATGCCGACCTTCTCAAAGAGGTGCGGCTTTGTCAGGGGGAGCTCGACCGCTTCCCTGACCTCCTCGATCTGCGCTTCAAGGCCGCCGATGTTCTCGTAGGTCTCCTCCGGCGACTCCACCAGTTCCATGCCGTAGATCTGCGCGTCGTAGCTCGTGGGGAGCACATCGACGATGGCGAGGGACTGCTGGTTGAGTGTGCACCGCACGCCCGGTTTGAGGAGATCGGGGTCGATAAGCTGCGATGTACGGACCAGGAACCGCGGCCCTGCGCTGCTTCGTACAATCACCCTGTTGTTGTCGATAACGTCGGTAACCGTTCCGATCACAAGAGGAGGGCTCCTGAGCTGCTCGATCTCGCTCTTGAGCTTTCGCAGCTCCCGCTCGTAGCGGATCTTCTGAGTCTCGACATATCGTTTTTCGGACTCCATCTGGCGGAATTGTTCGCGTAGCTCCAGGTTTCGGTTTTCAAGGTTCGTTATCCGTTCCAGGAGATACTGGTAGATGTCTTCACCGGTATCCTTGTCGGGTGCCTGCCGAGCGATATCTCCCATAGGTCTCCTCGATTAATTATATAGGTTAAAATGAATATAAAGTTGTTTGCGAGACTTATGCAGTGCGAACTATGCGGCGCTCTCATACAGGGGCCACCGAAAACCATCCAGATCGAGGGTGCAGAGCTCTGCGTCTGCGTCCGATGCGCAAAACACGGTACAGAAGTCCAGCAAACGCGCCGGAAAGGCGCCCCGCAACAGAAATCGGGGGTCGCCGTCCCACAGGCCCGGAGGAAGCCGCGGGACGTCTTTGACCTCATGGAAGGGGAGATCGTCGACGATTACGCCGATCGAATCCGGGTAGCCCGCGAAGGGAAGGAGTGGTCCACTCTCGACCTCGCCCAGGCAATCAAGGAACGCGAGATCCTGGTCAAGAAGATAGAGAAGGGAGACCTCATCCCCGAAGACGACGTCCGGCGGAAACTGGAGAAAGCGCTCAATATCCGGCTGATCGACTCGGCCGAAGACAGCGCCTCCGCCGGCGGGCCGGGCCGGGTGACCATGACCGTCGGTGACGTCATATCGTTCAAAAAGAGCCGCAAATAAGGTCTACCCCATACTTTCTCTCACGAGGAGCGGCCTTGCCCCGGATCCGCGCTGTGCGCGGTATTCCGGCATATTTTTATACGAGGAAACGTAACGATATACGCAATGCGTGGTGAATGTTTTTTCGCCGGTGACCGCTTTTACCTCGGTTAACGGAGTAACCATCCTCGCAGGAGCGACACATCAGTTTTTAATCGCCGGTACCCGTGATAACGGAGCGGCAGCGTTCTATCGCTATTTTACCCTGTATTAAGCCAATCCCGGAGACTGTACTCACGATCTCGGGAGGACTGTGGTTATGAGAGGAAAAGAGATTCGTCTGGAACGTATCATGGATCGGAATACCGGCAGGACCATCATCGTGCCGCTCGATCACGGCGTGACGCTCGGCCCCATCCCCGGGCTGGTCGACGTCGGAAAGACCATCGACCTCGTCGCCGAGGGAGGAGCAAACGCGGTGATCGGCCACGTGGGGCTTGCGCTGCACGGGCACCGGGGGCATGGGCGGGACGTCGGCCTGATCATGCACCTCTCGGCGAGCACCAGCATAGGCCCCGACCCGAACGAGAAGGTGCTCGTGAACACCGTCACGAATGCCCTGAAGATGGGCGCCGACGGCGTCTCGGTGCACATCAACGTCGGGGCCGACTCCGAGGCACGGATGCTTGCCGATCTCGGCAACGTCGCGGTCGCGTGCATGGAGTGGGGGATGCCGCTCCTCGCGATGATGTACCCGAGGGGCAGGAAGGTCGCGGACGAGCACGACCTCGAGAGCGTCAAGCTTGCCGCACGGGTGGCGGCGGAGCTCGGCGCCGATATCGTCAAGACCGTCTACACCGGCGATGCGGACTCATTCCGCGAGGTGACCCGGGGATGCCCGGTGCCGGTCGTTGTCGCGGGAGGCTCGAAGACCGACGACCGCGCGATCCTCGACCTCGTGGAGGGTGCGATGGAGGGCGGTGCCGCCGGTATATCGATCGGGAGGAACGCCTTCCAGCACGCGGCGCCCGACCGCCTCATCCGCGCCGCGGCGCTGATCGTTCATGAGGGGCGGTCGGCAGAAGAAGCAATGGAGATTCTTGAGGTGTGATGAATATGATTGGAAAAGAGATCCGCCTGGAGCGGATTATGGACAGGAACACCGGTCGCGCCGTGATCATCCCCATGGATCACGGGTTCACCATGGGCCAGATCGAGGGGCTCTGCAACATGACCGGGATCGTCAGCGAGGTGAGCGAGGCCGGGGCGAACGCCATCGTCCTCCATAAAGGCATAGTGAAGGGAGGGCACCGGAAGCGCGGGAAGGACATCGGCCTCATCGTGCACCTCTCCGCGAGCACGTCGATGAACCCGGACCCAAACGACAAGGTACTCGTCTGCACCGTGGAGGAGGCGGTCGCGCTCGGCGCCGACGCGGTCTCGATCCACATCAACCTCGGCGCGCCGAACGAATCACGCATGATCGAGTCGGCGGGCGCGGTGGTGCGGGACTGCAACCGCTGGGGGATACCGCTCCTGATCATGATCTACCCCCGCGGCAAGGGGATCGATTCGACATCGCCGCAGGCGATCGGGCACTGCGTCCGGGTTGCCGAAGAACTCGGGGCCGACCTTATCAAGACGAACTACACCGGGAACCCGGAGACGTTCCGCCCGATCACCGCCGCCTGCTCGGTGCCGGTGATGATCGCCGGCGGCGAGAAAGGGGGAGACCTTGAGACGCTCACGACCATCCGCGACGCCATCGGGGCGGGCGCGGCCGGTGTCTGCATGGGACGGAACGCCTTCCAGCGCGACGACCCCGGCCGGTTCATAGGCGCGATCTGCCGGGTGGTGCACGAGGGCATAAGCCCGGCCGACGCGCTGGAGCGTGGGCGATGAAACAGTTCTGGGTCGATATCAGGCCGTGGAGGAAGGATCTTGCGACCACGGCGATCGAGAGCGGTGCGAATGTCCTGGTCGTCGACGACGCCGACCGTGTCCGGGAACTCGGACGGGTGATGACCGCCGCGGAAAACGGCGACCTCGTCCCCGGAAAAGATGTATTTGAGGTTGAGATCGTCGATAAAGCGGCCGAAGAGGAAGCTCTCCGGCTCTCCCGCGAGGGTTACGTCATCGTCCGGACGGGGGACTGGACGGTCATACCGCTTGAAAACCTCGTCGCACAGTCGGACCGGATCGTCGCCGCGGTCACGACCGCCGACGAGGCGGCGGTCGCCCTGACCGTTCTCGAGCACGGGACGGCGGGCGTCCTCCTTACGACCGATGATCCGGCGGAGATCCGGCGCGTTGCCGGAGTGGTCGCAGGTTCGGGCGCAGAGGTCCCGCTCACCGTATTCGAGGTAACCCGGATCGCCCCCGTCGGCATGGGGGACCGGGTCTGCGTGGATACCTGCTCGCTCCTCGTCGACGGAGAAGGGATGCTCGTCGGCAACACGTCATCGGCGTTCCTGATGGTGCACCCCGAGACCCTGGAGAACCCCTACGTGGCGCCGCGCCCGTTCCGGGTGAACGCCGGTGCGGTGCACGCCTACATCCTCCTCCCCGGCGGGAAGACCGCGTACCTCACCGACCTTTCGGCGGGCGACACGGTGCTCGTCGCGGAGCATACCGGCACGACCCGGGAGGCGGTCGTCGGCAGGGTGAAGATCGAGCGCCGCCCGCTCCTCCTCGTCGAGGCGAAGGCCGGCAGCGCAAACGTGAGCCTGGTCCTCCAGAACGCCGAGACGATACGGCTCGTTCGCGAGGGCGGCACGGCCGTATCGGTCGCAAACCTCGCGGTCGGCGACAAAGTGCTCGGCAGCCTCATGGAGGGCGGGCGGCACTTCGGCATCGCCGTGAAGGAGACGATCCGGGAGAAGTGACGGCGATGCTTGCAGGGATCATCGGCGGCACCGGGCAGATGGGAAGGTTCTTTGCGGAGGTCTTCCGGGCGGCCGGCTGGGACGTGATCGTCTCGGGGAGAACGACGCCGTTCACCGGCCGGGATATTGCAGAGATGGCGGACCTCGTCATGGTATCGGTGCCCATCCGCGCGACCGTCGCGGTGATCCGGGAGGTTGCCCCGCTGCTCTCGGAGGAGCAGGTCTTCTGCGACCTCACCTCCCTCAAGGCCGAGCCGGTCGGGGCGATGCTCGCATCCCGCGCGGAGGTGATCGGGCTCCACCCCATGTTCGGGCCGGGTGCCGTATCGCTCCGGGGGCAGACGATCGTCGCTACGCCGGCCCGATGCCGCCCCGCGACCCTCGAGGGGCTCCTCTCCATCTTCCGCGACCAGGGAGCGGCGATCACCCTCTCGACGCCGGAAGACCACGACCGGATGATGGCGGTGATCCAGGGGCTGACTCACTTCGGAACGCTTGCAAAAGCGGAGACCATCCGCCGGATCGGCGCCGACGTCGGGGAGACCCTCGCGTTCACGAGCCCCGTCTACCGGATAGAGATGGGGTTTGTCGGCCGGCTCCTCGCCCAGGACGCCGGACTCTACGGCGATATCCTGCAGATGAACCCGGCGGTCCCGGAGGTGCTTGCAGCGTTTGAGGATGCGGTCCGGACGCTCCGCGAGATCGTGGAATCCGGCGACGATGAGGGATTCCGGATGTTCTTTGCAGAGAACGCCGCCCACTATGCCTCCTACCTCCATGCCGCGACAGAAGAGACGGACGACCTCATCAACCACGTGGTGAACCGATGACGGTCCTGACCCTCGGGCCGGCCGGGACGTTCAGCCACGATCTCGCGGTCCGGCTCTACGGCGACGACGTCCTCCTCCTGCCGACCATCCGCGCCATCATCGGGCGCGTGGCGGCCGGCGCAGTAAAGGGCCTCGTCCCGATCGAGAACTCGGAGGCCGGCGGCGTGGGGGAGACCCTCCAGGGGTTTCTGGAGTTCGACGTCGCCATCACCGGGGAGGCGTACATGCCCGTCCGGCACCACCTCGCAGCCAGGGGGGAACCGGAGCGGCTCTCGGTCATATACGCTCACCCGCAGACCCACGAACAGTGCTCCGTCCTCCTCGACAGCCTCGGCGTGGAGGTCGTGCACACGAGCAGCAACGCCGCAAGCGCCGTCGCCATGCAGGGCGATGAACGCGCCGGCGCGGTCGTCCCCGAGATGGCGGCGGTGCTCTACGGCCTCCCGATAGCCCTCCGGGATATACAGAACAGCCGGGAGAACACCACCCGGTTCGTGGAGATATCCCCCGCTCCTGGGAGGGAGGCGGGGTGTACGAAGTGCAGCCTCCTCGTGGACCCGAAGGCCGACCGGGTCGGTCTCCTTGCCGATCTGCTCGGCATCTTCGCCCGGCGCGGTATCAACCTGACCCGGATCGAGTCGCGCCCTTCCCGGCGCGGTATCGGGAGCTATCTTTTCTTCATCGACCTCGAGATATCAGAAGGATGGCGGGAGGCAAAGGAGGAACTCAAAAGGATGACCAGCGTCAGGGAGCTCGGGTGTTACGCCCGACTGGAGGTGCCGGGAGTATGATCGTCAGGGTATCGCAGGCCGGCCCGGTCGATGCGGCGTTCGAGGCCCCGCCCTCCAAGAGTTACACTCACCGGGCGCTGATTGCAGGAGCGCTCGCCGCCGGGAGGTCGCGGCTCGCAGGGCCGCTCAGGGCGGCCGATACGGAACTGACCGCCCGCGGGCTGGAACAACTGGGGGTGCCGGTCGAGTGGCTGCCGGGAGAGGTCACCGTCACGGGGTGCAACGGGGCCTTCCCGGCCCCGGGTGAGGTCACGATCGACTGTGGGAACTCGGGGACGACGCTGCGTCTCCTCACCTCGGCGGCGCTTCTTGCCCGGCAGGCGGTGGTGCTGACGGGGAGCGCCCGGATGCTCGAACGCCCGGTGGGGCCGCTTGCCGGTGCGCTCCAGGCGCTCGGCGGCGACGTCGCGTTCACCGGGCAACCGGGGTTCCCGCCCATCCGGGTCTCCGGCAGCCTCCGGGGCGGAAAGGCTGCGATCGACGGGAGCGTGAGCAGCCAGTTCGTCTCGTCCGTCCTGATGGCGGCCCCGTACGCGGATGAGGACGTGGAGCTTACGCTCCCGGCAACGGTGGCCTCGCGGTCCTACCTCGACGTGACCGCGGACGTGATGCTCCGGTTCGGCGCCCGGTTCGATCGGCGGGGCTACGAGTGGTTCCGGGTGGAGAGCGGCGCGCCCTACCGGGGGAGGGACTACCAGATCGAGGGCGACTACTCGTCGGCCTCCTACTTCTTCGCGATCGCGGCCGTCTGCGGCGGGAAGGTCACGGTCAGGGGGTTAAACCCGGCGTCGGTCCAGGGCGACCGGCGGTTCCTCGATGCCCTCGAGGCGATGGGCTGCCGGGTGGCGGCGGCCGGGGATGCGGTGACGGTGGAGCAGACGGGCGACCTCCGGGGCATCGATATCGATATGTCGTCGTCCCCCGACACCGTCCAGACGCTCGCGGCGGTGGCGGCAGTGGCCGCGTCGCCGACGACGATCACCGGGATCGCGCACCTGCAGTACAAGGAGAGCGACCGCGTCGGGGTGACGGCGGATGCCCTCCGGAGGATGGGCGCGGGCATCACGGTCACGGATGACTCACTCACGATCACGCCCGCTCCCCTCCACGGCGTCCTCGTCGACCCGCACGACGATCACCGGACGGCCATGGCGTTTACCGTGCTCGGGCTCGCGGTCGGGGGGATGGCGATCCGTGACCCTGGGTGCGTGGAGAAGTCGTTCCCCGGGTTCTGGGAGGCGCTCTACGGGCAGGGGCTGCTATGAAGATCGTCCTCGTCGGTTTCCGGGGGACCGGAAAGACGTCGGTCGGGCGGCTCCTCGCCGAACGGCTCGCGCTGCCGTTCTTCGATACCGACACCCTGATCGAGCGCCGGGCGGGGGTCTCGATCCCGGATATATTCGGGCGGCACGGTGAGGCACACTTCCGGGCCCTCGAGCGGGAGGTGGTCGCGTCGCTCCGGGACGCGGAGGGCGTCATCAGCACCGGCGGCGGGGCGGTTCTCGACCCGGCAAACGTCGCGGACCTGCGGCGGGACGGCAGGGTCTTCCTCCTCTCGGCCCCGCCCGACGTCATCCTGGAGCGGATCGCCGGAAGCGACCGGCCGGGGCTGACGAACCTCCCACCGGCAGAGGAGGTGCAGGCGCTCCTCGCCGCAAGGAAGGAGGCATACATCGGTGCGGCCGACGTCTGCATCGATACCGGGAGGCGCACGCCGGATGAGGTGGCGGACATGGTCCTCCGGGAGGCCGGCATATCCGGGGGCGAGAAGAGCGAGCGGAATATCCTCCTCGAGCGGTTCGCTCTTGCGGATATCGGGGATATGGTCGACCGCGACCCCGGTCTCATGGTGTGCGCCATCGCCGGCAACCCCTGCGCCCACAGCAAGAGCCCGCTCCTCTACAACCGGCTCTTTGCGCGCTTTGGGATGCGTTACCACTACACTCGCTTCGAGTGGCCGGACGCAGGCGCCATCGTCCGCCTCGCCTCCCTCCTTCCCACAAAGGGGCTCTCGGTCACGATCCCGTTCAAGGCCGATGTCATGCGCCACCTCGACCTCGTCGACAGCCACGCGGCGGCGATCGGGGCGGTGAACACCGTCATCCGGTGCGGCGGCCGGATGTACGGCTATAACACCGACTGGTTGGGCGTGCGGGCTCCGCTCGCCCACCGGCGGGGCGGGCGGGCGGTTGTGCTCGGCGCCGGGGGTGCGGCGGCGGCGGCGGTCTACGCCCTCCTCTCGCTCGACATGGACGTGACGGTGCTTGCCCGAACGCCGGATGCGGCACGGCGGCTTGCGGAGCGCTTTACGTGCCGGTGGGGCGGGCTTGATGAATTCAGGGGGAGCGACGCCGACGTGGTGGTGCACGCAACCCCGGTCGGCATGGAGCCCGACACCCGGAGCCTGCTCTCTGCGAGCGACTTCTGGGCGGGGACGACCGTCTTTGACCTTGTCTACACGCCGCCGGAGACGCCCCTCATCCGGGCGGCGAAGGAGGCCGGGTGCGAGACGATACCGGGCACGGAGATGTTCGTCCACCAGGCGGTAGCGCAGTTCCGGCTGATGACCGGTATCGCGGTCACGCCGGAACTGGTGCGGGAGATGCTTCGATGAACACGTTCGGAAGAACCTTCAGATGCACGACGTTCGGCGAGAGCCACGGGTTAGCGGTGGGCGTGGTCATCGACGGTTGCCCGCCGGGGATCGCCCTCGCGGAGGCGGACATCCAGCCCTACCTCGACCGGAGGCGGCCGGGGAAGGGTCCGCTTGAGTCGGCGCGGCAGGAGCCCGACAGGGTTGAGATCCTCTCGGGGATATTTGAGGGGCGGACAACCGGCGCCCCGCTGGCGCTCGTCGTCCGGAACCGGGATGTCCGGTCGGAGGACTACGATGCCCTCCGGGAGGTTTTCCGGCCGGGGCACGCCGACTACACCTGGCAGGCAAAGTACGATCTCCGCGACCACCGGGGCGGCGGGCGGAGCTCGGGCAGAGAGACCCTTGCCCGGGTCGCGGCCGGGGCGGTGGCGGTGCGCTGCCTTGCGCCGCACGGCATATCGATCCGCGGGAGGGTCGTCGAGGTGCATGCCGCGACGGAACCGGAAGCGATGGAGGCGGAGATCCGTGCCGCCCGCGACGCGGGGGACTCCGTGGGCGGTATCGTCGAGGTGACGGCGGCCGGGTGCCCGGCAGGCCTCGGGGATCCGGTCTTCGGGAAGCTTGACGCCGCCATCGCCGGGGCGATGATGGGCATCGGTGCGGTGAAGGGCGTCGAGATCGGGGAAGGGTTCGCCGCCGCCCGGCTCTTCGGGAGCGAGATGAACGACCCGATCGAGAGAACCGGATTTTCATCCAACCACGCGGGCGGTGTCCTCGGCGGGATCAGCACCGGGCAGGATATCGTCGTCCGGCTCGCCGTGAAACCGACGCCCTCGATACGGCGGGTGCAACGGACCGTCGATATCTCCGGGACGGAGCGGGAGATCTCCATCGGCGGAAGGCACGACCCCTGTATTGCGCCGCGGATCGTCCCGGTCGCGGAGTGCATGATGGCGCTCGTGATCCTCGATGCGATGCTTGAGCAGGCGAAATACCGGGGGTTTGGAGGGGAGTAGGGCGGTCGCCCGGATGGGAAGAAGAACGGTGCAGCAGATCGTGGCTGATACCATCTCTGTGATCAACGGATCAGTTGCGCGGCCGCCACACCCTTCGCCGCGCCGTGGAGCCTGCCGTCACTGGTCACCAGGCAGGCCCCGCACTGGACCGCAGCAGCAACAAAGAGGGCATCGTAGATCGTGATTCCACAGCCGCACGCCAGATCGTATGCTGCGGGTATCAGGTCACGAGCCGGCACCACACGGCAGGTTTCCCGGATAAATGCCTGAGAATTGGCCAACACGGATCTGACGATATCCGGGTCCGGGCCCGAATGACGAACCCGTTTCCAGGCAACGTTTGCAACCTCGATATATGCGAGATCGACCGTGGTGCAATCGTGGTTCTCTACGATCTCAATTGCTCTCTCCGAGATCGCTTCCGGGAAGAAGATGGCTGCAATGATGCACGAGTCCAGCACAACGTTATCGAGCATCACGATCCTCCCGGATCAGGTCTGCGGCAGAGGGCCCTTCACCCAGGGTGCGATGGGCTTCCCGCGCCCGTGCCAGGAGTTGGGCCTTGCGTCTCCTCCGTACCGATCGCTCGATGAAGGCACGAACCTCATCCTGCCACGTGGGATCATCCAGTTCATCGATCATCTTCCGGATCCGGGAATCGATGCGGATGCTGTAAACCGAAGTTGTAGACATAATGTCATGTATACATTCCGGGTATATGAACATTGAGAGCCTCTGAGAGTACGTACAGGCGCGGGCCTGGCGGGGGATATTGTAACACAGAAACCCGCTGGATCGCGGGGCCCGCCGATCGCACACATCAGAAAGGCCGGCAAACCCTGCCCGGCCATCGGTGAGGGGGACCGCGAGAGCCGCGACCCCGTCGAACGCCTTGCCGTTGATGACCTCGTCACGGTAGACCGGATAGGCGAGGAGGGCCTTGAGCGACCGGGCCTCCCTCTCCTTTGATATCGGGTCAAACCCGGTCGCGATCGCAAGCATGCCCCCGAACAGCATCAGGGAACTGACCAGATGCTGAAATATGGAGAGGATCGACGGCTGGTCAGGCATCATGCCGGGTTCTGCGGAATCTCTCATCGCCTGCATCTGCCGATTATGACTCAAGATCCTGGTTATACCGGTCAACCCCCCGATGCATGCCGAGCAGGGTGAGCATCAGGAGCAGTGCAAGGATCACCAGGAATTTCCGGCTGGTGAGGTGA